>Ga0068714_10003872_pt1 | contig 17273 bp, 13 predicted proteins | sample MTBNYHSulfiMetaG_FD_62988 | JGI IMG/M metagenome (GOLD analysis project Ga0068714, IMG submission 62988) | Enrichment culture microbial communities from rom New York Harbor, USA that are MTBE-degrading - MTBE-NYH (New York Harbor Sulfidogenic)... | ecosystem: Environmental > Aquatic > Marine >...
CGATAGAGGGACGTTATTTTTAGATGAAGTAGGGGATATTCCGCTGCCCTTGCAATCCAAGCTATTACAGGTCTTACAGAACGGCGAATTTTCCCGGCTGGGCGGCAAGGAAGACGTCCGTACCGATGTCCGGGTAATCGCTGCAACAAATGCCGATTTGCCGAGGCTTGTTGAACAGGGCAGGTTTAGGTCAGATTTATATTACAGGCTTAACGTAGCCCATATAACCATACCGCCTTTCAGGGATAGAAAGGGAGACCTACTCTTACTGAAAGAGTATTTTTTGGAAAAATACTGTGCAGTCTATAACAAACCATATATGCGTTTTTCAAAAAGGATTATGGACCTTTTCTCGGAATACAGTTGGCCGGGCAACGTGAGAGAATTGGAAAATATTGTTAAAAATATTGTGGTCTTGGAAAATGAGTCCGTGGCTTATGCGGAGATCAAGGGCCGGCTGATAGGCTCAAGGGATAAGAATGATGGCCGGGGAGGACGATCTCCTGCCATAGTTGACAGATCTCTGGTATATAACCTCTTGTGTCAAGGGGGGCTTTCTCTGAAAAAGATAGGTCAGGAATGTACAAGAACGATTGAAACAGAGGCTATAAGGGCCGGCCTGGAGAAGACAAGGTGGAACAGACGGGCTTGCGCTTCTCAGCTTAAGATAAGCTATAAATCCCTTTTGAATAAAATGCAAGAATATGGCATACATAAGGGGTCGTTCTGAAAATGACAAAGGGCAAAGTTCAAAACGTCACTCGTCCCTCGTCACTGGTCATTAGTCATTGGTTAAGTCGGAGGATGGATCATTTTTTACCAGTGACAAATGACATTCACTTGTCTATGGCGGATCCGGTCAGGCCATGATTAAGATATTTAACCAGTACTATCCCATCAGGAACGTCCTCTTTGTGGTTGGTGAGGGCGGCCTTATTTTTCTGTCCGTCATTTTGGCCGCCATGGTTCGCCTTGGAGGACTGGATGACGGATGGCTGGGGGATAATCTGATATGGAGCAAGATTTTTCTAATTACCCTGGTCTGCCAGGTTAGCCTCTATTACTTTGATCTTTATGATCTAAAAGTTACCGATACCTTTCTGGAACTGGGTATCCGCCTCCTCCATGCCCTTGGGGTGGCTTCTATCGGTCTCGCCGTAATCTATTATATATTCCCGCAGCTCATCATGGGGCGGGGTATTTTTTTTATTACCCTGGCCTTTCTGGTTCTTTTGGTCACTTCCTGGCGCTTTATCTACAATTTAATATTACGCAAGAATATGTTTGCGCAAAGGCTGTTACTGGTGGGAAATGGCAGGTTGGCCGCAGACATCTTAGCGGAGCTGGAAGAGAAACTGGATTCGGGTTATAAGATAGTGGGTTTGGTCCCGATGGCCAGGGGGGAGAGGACATCGCAAACAGGAATTCCTATTTTTGAGGATATCCGGGACTTAAAGAGGCTTGTCGAACAGGAAAAAGTTGACAAGATCGTGGTCTCTATGGACGAGAGAAGAGGCGCGCTTCCGGTTGCCGAGCTCCTGGATTGCCGGATGAACGGTACCCCGGTTATAGAAGGTGAGACCTTCTATGAGATATTGACGGGTAAGATCCTGGTAGAAAAGATTAATCCAAGCTGGCTCATATTTTCCGAGGGGTTTGAGAAGACGCCCCTGCATCGGGTGACGAAAAGGCTTGTGGGATTTGTCCTTGCATCGGCCGGCCTGTTAATAACTGCGCCGGTTATATTGATTACCGCCATAGCCATTAAGCTTGATTCCAGAGGCCTGGTGTTTTTTAAGCAGGAGCGGATAGGTGAGAATGGCCGGATATTCAAGGTCTATAAATTCAGGTCGATGAGAACAGATGCGGAGCTGAACAGCGGCCCGGTCTGGGCGCAGGAAGATGATCCGCGCATTACCCGGGTAGGCAGGATTATACGTAACCTGAGAATCGATGAGATACCCCAGATGTGGAATGTCCTTAAAGGAGATATGAGCTTTGTGGGGCCCCGTCCGGAGAGGCCTCATTTTGTAAATGAATTAAGAAAAAGCGTGCCATACTATGATCAAAGACACACAGTAAAACCGGGGATAACCGGTTGGGCGCAAGTTCTCTATCCTTATGGGGCATCCGAGGATGATGCGTTGCAAAAGTTGAAGTACGATCTTTATTATATCAAACACATGTCTGTGGTAATGGACTTGTTAATTGTGGTAAAGACTATTAAAATTGTGCTCTTTGGCCGGGGATCACGTTAGGTCCGGGCGACAACCACAGAGTGCTTTGCGGAAATTCCAAATGATAAAATCCAGCGTTCACACAGGGTTCAAGGTTCACAGTTCAAAGTTCAGGGTTAAAAAACCGTGAACGTGGAACTCGGAACCGTGAACTTCTTTGGTTGCGGCTATGCCGCATTGTGTTCTCTGTGGTTAGGCGGAACTTGGAGAGGATAATTCCATGTGCGGGATAATAGGTTATGTGGGCCACAGGAGGGTGATACCGGTTCTCCTGGATGGCCTCAAGATGCTGGAGTACCGCGGCTATGATTCGGCGGGTATAGCTTATCTTAAGGATGGCAAGATAAAGGTCAGCCGGGCCGAGGGCAAACTGGAGAACCTGGACCTTAAACTAAACGGGAAGAGGGATGAGGTCAGTTTCACCGGTCTTGGTCATACGCGTTGGGCTACCCACGGTGTCCCCAATGAAAGGAACGCCCATCCGCATACGGACTGCAAGAACGAGCTGGTGGTAGTTCATAACGGCATCATTGAAAACTATTTCAGCCTGCGGGAGAACCTAAAGGCGGAAGGCCATGAATTCCGTTCAGACACAGATACCGAAGTCCTGGCCCATCTTATCGAGAAATACTTTGCAGGCGATCTGAGTGAGGCGGTGGCCCGGGCGGTGCGGGAGGTAGAGGGTTCTTATGCCCTGGCCGCGATGTGCACTCAGGACGGAGTCCTGGTGGCGGCGCGTTACCAGAGCCCCCTGGTATTGGGATTGGGCGAAGGGGAGTATTTCCTGGCCTCGGACATACCTGCCTTTCTGCGTTATACCAAGGATGTTATGTTCCTGGACGATGGTGAGATGGTTATCGTGCGCCGGGATGGGATACAGATAAAAAAGGCGGCTACCGGGGAAGAGGTAAAGAAGAAGGCGGAGAGGATAACCTGGGATGCGGCCATGGCCGAAAAGGCCGGCTTCAAACACTTTATGCTCAAGGAGATCTACGAGCAGCCGCAGGCCATCTTAAATACCGTAAGGGGAAGGGTATCGGGAGAAGAGGGCGAGGCCTATCTTCCGGAGATAGACCTGTCGGAAAAAGAACTGAAGGCTATCAGGCGCATAATGCTTGTGGCCTGCGGGACCTCCTGGCATGCGGCCCTGCTGGCCAAATATTATCTGGAAAAATGGGTTGGCCTGCCCACCGAGGTGGATCTGGCCTCGGAGTTCAGGTATCGCTCCTTGCTTATAGATGGAGACACACTGACCGTCCCCATCTCCCAATCCGGCGAGACCGCGGACACCCTGGCCGGACTCCGTATAGCCAAAGAAAAGGGCTCCAAAATTATATCCATCTGCAATGTGGTGGGGAGCACGGTCAGCCGGGAATCGCACGGGACGATATACACCCACGCCGGTCCGGAGATAGGCGTGGCCTCGACCAAGGCGTTTACCAGCCAATTGACCGCCCTCTACCTCCTGACCATCTATCTGGGCCGGGTGCGGGGGGTTATCTCAAAGGAAAAGGCCCGGCTTATGATTAAGGACATCATAGACCTCCCCCCGCTTCTCGAAGATAATATCAAAAATATACATGCGGCGGTAAAGGAACTGGCCCTGGAATTCTACAAGAAGAGGGATTTTCTTTATCTGGGCCGTAATTATATGTTTCCCATTGCCCTGGAAGGCGCCTTAAAGCTCAAAGAAATATCTTACATCCACGCCGAGGGCTATGCGGCCGGCGAGATGAAGCACGGGCCTATTGCCTTAATCGATGAGGCCATGCCGGTGGTGGCCCTGGCCCCTGCTTCGCCGGTCTATGACAAGGTCTTAAGCAATGTGCTGGAGGTCATGGCCAGGCGGGGGATAGTCATTGCCCTGGCCGATGAGGGGGATGAAAAAGTGGGGGGGTTAGCCAGTCATACCCTGTTCCTGCCAAAGGTGTCCGAGGAGATGGCGCCCATCCTTTATACCGTGCCCTTACAACTCCTGGCCTATGAGATAGCCGTCTTAAGGGGCTGTGATGTTGACCAGCCGCGCAATCTGGCCAAGAGTGTTACGGTGGAGTAAGGCGAAACCCGACGGCAACGTTCCTTTTAATTATGCAAAGTGAGCAACCGGGACCGGGCGCTTTTCCGCAAAACTCTTTTTGTGAAGCTTTATGCGCTCAATTTCGTGAAGCGTTTCTGCATCAAGGTAGCTTTCTCCGCAGTGAGGACAAGTTACCACTGGAACATTTTCTATAACCAAGATGTCCTTGCCCTTACCGTAGGTCCTTGCAACTCGCCGGACACGCGCCCCCTCTTTTCCACAAATTTCACATATCATTTGTTTTGCCTCACTCATAGACATATTATGGCACATACACCGTAATAATAACCAACTTGCCTGTTGGCCAGTGTTATCTGCCGTCGCGGGCAACAAGAAACTTATAAATTTAAGGGCATCTCCTCCATTAAGAAGCTTCAGCAAAATCAAAAACAGGGACCTCCAGCTTTTTAACCGGCTTAAATTTGTCTTTCGCGAATTTCAATAATTCATCAGTAACATCTGGAGAATAAGTCTTCTCACCGCAACGATCACAGACCTCAGCAGGTACATGTTCGACAAGAAAATACCTGTTTTCCTCTTCATAATTGAAAGTTACCAACATTTTCTTTGTTTCACCGCCGCAAAAAACGCATCTCATTTCTTTTTCCTCCTAACTCTATAATCTATCCATTCGGTCTCATCAGGATCATACGCTGTAATTATAACAACGGTCGGAGGGATGGAAAGCTGAACATGAAGATGTCTGCCAGATCTCACTCTCCCATAAACAAGGCAACTCGGAGCATATTTGTCATCGGGATATTCTTCGATAATCTCACCCGATAATACTGCCTCTTCTATCTCAGCGCGATCAATGGTCCGTTTGATCATCCTCTTTACGGCATGGTCAGAGTAGCGGTATTCTCCTCTGCTTATTTTATCCCTTATTCCTTCTAATTCCATACAGTTCCCTTAACATATAAATTTAAGCTGCTACGTATGTTACGACTTCTTCTATTCCGACGCAGGATGTTCAGTAACGTTCAAAACTTCATTCTGTATGGCTGAATATATGGCGCCATACCAATCTATATAATCGCCGATCTTATCTTCTATGATTTTCAACTCCGATTCCGAAAGTTCTCTCCCAAGCTCTTCCTCTGCTACATTCTGGACATCTTCAATATTTATGGAATAAATATCTTTCGAGGTATCGAACATACATACTCCCTTCAAATGAAGAAATACGGGCGACAAGAAACTTATAAATTTAAAGGGGTCCCACCCCATCCCGCCGTTCCCTCATCTAGTAGCCGCGATTGTTATGCGGCGTTTGCAGCGCGATTAACACTCTTTTCTCTGAGACCTGTAATCTTTTCAATAATATCCTCAAGTACAGGAATTCGACCTCCATTCTGATAAACTTGCTTCACAAAAAGCGCAGCACCGTCTGAGTTCTTGAGGACGGCAGACGGTTGACTATAACCCAAAAGCTCTGCAATCTGCGATCTGATGACATCGAATGTGGCATTGCCTGTTGCGAGCTCGAGTTCTGTTTCGAGCTTGTCATTGAAAACCGCCCAAGTCTCAAATACTCCAGTTGCAGGGAAATCAAGTGAGTCATTTCCTGCTAACCTGAGCAATAAGTGATTAGTACGAATCGCAGCCTTGCGATCCTTTCCAGTCTTGCTTGAATCTCCGTCAAAGATGAAGTATGTCGGAATATCAAGTCCACGAAAAACGACAACGGGACGATCTATATTATTCTTTCCACCTACGGGGATGATTGAAATACCTAAAGCGTCCCAGTTGCGAGACTGAATTTGTTGTAGTGCCCAAATAGCGCCAACTTCAGAGTTACCTTCGACTATGACGACCAAGTCTGAGAAGAAGCCCTCGTTAACGATCGTAGTCATAACTGGGGATGCATGGGCAACAAAAGAGATTTCTGTGAAGTCCTCTGGTTTTTTCTGACTGATTTCTGCTAGACGTCTTGACGCATTTTCTCGGGTGTAGAACGTAATCTTTGTTTGAAGTGTGTTCGTGCCCTCGACAGGCACTTTTCTGGCCAATCTTACTTGGTCAAATCTTTGAAGGTCGACAAAAAAAGGTGAATGTGTTCCGTAGATAATTTGGGTTCGAGGCTCGTTTACTTGTTCAGGTTTCTTTGATAATTGATACATGACACTGGACAAATATCTGCATCTTGAGGGATGAAGGTAAAGTTCAGGCTCCTCAATTGCCAAGATGAGATCAGGAATCCTTCCCGGTGGTGCTTGCTCGGTTGAATTTTCAGAGTCGGATACAGTCTGCTCAGGTATAGATTGTTCAGTGAGGGACAGCTGCTGTAGAAGCGCAAAGATAAGCGCTCTTTGAAGTCCGTGTCCACTGTAGTTGATAGGGCACTTGAAATTGTCTTCAACAAGAGAGGCGATAGCTGGGGGCAAGCTCAGCTTCGGAGGCACCACTTCACCAAAGCTAAGGTCGAGTTCAGCTCCGGGGGCGTACTTCTTCAAGACTTGGGTAATCAGAGAGCCAAGAGAACGGAGTTCGGTAAGGTTGTCTGCACTGAAGACCTCCTTGACCCGCTCCTCAAACTCAGCATTCAACTCACGAACATCTGGGCGGGCGTTTACACTCCTCATCACTAGGACGTCAATAAGTTGAAGGATTGCACCCCGTCTCTCTGTTTCTGAAGAAGCATCTCTTACGGCGGGGATTAGAACGAATTTGGTGTACTTGTCGAGCTTGCCACCACCGATATTTTTTGGGCCAAAGAATTGTGTTTCCTTTTGAAAAACCTGCAACAATTCCGGATGCACAGACTCAAAGGTAGTCATCGCATCTTCGACAGCTTGAGCGGAATTTTCTTTCTGGTTCAAATCGGCATACTTGCCACTTGACACAAGCGTATTGAACTCCTGACGTTTTGGATTGGCGGCTAGTTTTCTGATCTTGGCAAATTCTGGAAGCTGGCGAGAAGCAGAATAGTATCGAGCGCCTCCGCTATTGATGACCTTAGTTACTATCAGCTTTCCGTCTGTGATATAGGAGGAGAACTCTTCTACTTCGTCGCTTCTGAAGTCGCCGTATGTAACCCGAATTGTAATGTCAGAGGCCGTGTCTTTGTCGAAGTAATCAAATTCGGTAATCTGTGCAGCAATATTATAGAATACGTCTAATGCGTGCAAGACACTTGATTTGCCCGCCCCGTTCCTCCCGAGTATGGCAAGAAGATCTGTACAGGTGATATCGACTGATTTCAGAGATCGGAAATTACTTGTCTCGATCCTTTGAATAATCATTTTGGGTGGTTTCCTTTCCTCTTGATAGCCGCAGTTGCAAATGCCGTATAACGGTTGTGCCGTTAAAGCGTTAAAACGTTGTTGAAAATAGTGCATTACACTTTAAAAGTGATAAATTTCAACAACGTCCCGCTGACCTCCCGCCTGCTGTTAGGCGCAGTTGGCAAGGATATGCTATTTCCGACTGCGTTCAATTTGGGAAATTGAATACTTTGCCCTTCTTCCATATTTGGAGTCTTCGTTGATTGCCAAAATGCTTTGGTAGCAATTAAGAGCGTCTTCAATCCGTCCTAGCTTCTCACAAGATTGGCCTTTGTAGAAGAGTGATGGCTCCCTTGATGGTGCAATTGCGAGAACCATGTCATATGTTTCAATTGCTTCTTTGAACCTGCCTGCTGAGTAGAACACGAATGCCTTCTGTGCTAGGAAATTAGGATGGTCTGGAAAAAAGCCAAGCGCATTATCCACAGCTTGTAGAGCCTGATCAAAAAGTCCTAACCTGCGTAGGTTCCTGGTTTTTCCCAAGTGAGCGAGTTCGTATTTCGGATCTAGAAGAAGCGCCTGCTCACAGTATTGTAGTGATTCGTGAAAATTACCTTGGTTATCTAGGCGAGCAGCTTTGTTAATCAGCTCTATTGCGCTCGATTGTTCAAGGGTAAGATATTCCTGAACAAGATGGGCGATCTCTGATAGACCGGCAAATGGATCAGCCTTTTCATAGAGTGGAAAAGATTTTACTGTCCTTTCATAACCAGGCGGTATACTCCAATCAGGATGAAGAGAGATATAAATTTTGGGAATCTTTCTGGAAAGTAGAATGCCGATTTCCTGGGGGGCGTACTCCGATTTCTGGGTGTATTCACTGAGCACAACGATACCAAGGTCAGCAAGGTTGGCCTTTTCAAGGCATTGCTCCTTTATGTCGGAACCCGCTTTGATGGAGAACTCATCCAAAAAGATTTCGAGACCTTTCCAGTTCTCCATCTTGAGCCTTCGATAGATAAACCTGGCGATGATTTTGTCCTTGTGATTGTAAGCGATGAATACGAGTTTCATTCCATTCCTTGCCAATTTTGCTTAACTCGTTCACATCCGAATAAGTTCGGATATAATCCCGATTTTGGTGTTATATCCGAAGTATTTCGGATATAACAATTCTGGCTGAAGGTTCAGAGTTTACTTCTTTGATTAAGGCCCTCATATCTTCGCTATATCTATCGGAATTGTCAAACTATTTCTCAATGTACGGGCGTTTGTTATCAATGGTCTGGACATTTCAGCAAATTCGTCATAATTAAATAGCTTAGGAATTTCCTTTTTTTGACAAGACATACAGGATGATCAGGATATAAGAAAAGTAAAGAAATCATGTAAATCCCGTTAATCCTGTCAAAAAAGTCCGCCCGAAGGGCGATAAGTTCATAGCTTAATACTTTAAGGAACATTTCCGGGACAGATAGAAAATATATGTTGCCGCATGAGTATCAAAAGAGATTTTATCGGGCCTGGATCAGCGCTCCGGGGTTGGTCGCGTTTCAGGTGCAGGTCAAGGAGACTGATCTGCACATCCAGGCGGAGAGCCTCCTGACCAACGAGACCGAAGAATTAGTCCTGTCTTATCGTCATCAGATAGAATCCTATATTGTCAAAAATCCGGATTTTCTTACCTCTCTGGTTCCTGTTCCCCAGGATATACTGGCGCCGGCTATCGTCCGGGAGATGATAGAGGCCGGGCAGCGGGCCGGTGTCGGTCCTATGGCTGCTGTGGCCGGGGCCATTGCCGAAAAAGTAGGCCGGGATTTGTTGAAAGAACAGAAGACCGGGGAGATTATCGTGGAAAACGGCGGGGATATCTTTGTCGCCACCCGGAGTGAGGCCCGGATAGGCATCTTTGCCGGAGGATCTCCTTTAAGCGGCAAGGTTGGTATAGCCATCCCGGCCGGTCAGATGCCTGTAGGCGTCTGCACTTCCTCCGGCACGGTCGGCCATTCCTTAAGTTTCGGCAAGGCCGATGCGGTTACGGTAGTGGCCCGATCTACGGCCCTGGCCGATGCGGCGGCTACGGCAATAGGCAACGTGGTTAAGGGAAAAAGAGATATAGACTCCGGGCTTTCTCTGGCTAAAGATATAGGAGAAATATCCGGCGTGGTGATAATTGTAGGAGATAAGATCGGGGCCTGGGGGGATATAGAGTTGATATCCCTTGAGTGATAAGGCGTGGGTTGTTTTTTAGCTGGAATTGCGGTATCAGTATTAGAAAATTCTAAAAACAAAATAACCTTAGCCACAGAGGGCACAGAGGACACAGAGAAAGACTAAAAATTTTAAAAATTAAAACACCTTAGGTTTTGAAAAATATGCCTAAGCAAGGCGCTATAAGAGCTAAAATTCCCCTCAATCCCCCTTTTTCAAAGGGAGGTTGGGAGGGATTTAATAATACTCTTTCAAACAGCTAAACTGATACAAAAAAATATTTTTCTCTGTGATCTCTGTGTCCTCTGTGGCAAATTTTACTGTCATGATTAATAAAATCACCCCGATGATCCAGCAGTACCTGGAGATAAAACAGAATTACCAGGATGCCATCCTTTTCTATCGTATGGGCGATTTTTATGAAATGTTTTTTGATGACGCCCTAAAGGCGTCGAAGCTCCTGGACATCGCCCTCACCAGCCGCAACAAAAACGCAGAGGAAAGGGTTCCCATGTGCGGGGTCCCTTATCACGCCGCCTCAGGCTATATCAACCGGCTTATCTCCCAGGGTCTTAAGGTGGCCGTCTGTGAGCAGAAAGACGGGGAAGAGACAAAGGGCCTGGTCAAACGGGAAGTGGTTCGTATCGTTACCCCCGGCCTGGTCATTGATGGAGACATGCTTGAGGATAAGGTTAATAACTTTATAGTCTCTGTCTATCCCGGAGAAAAGAAAACCGGCCTCGCTTCACTCGATATTTCCACCGGTGAATTCCGCCTGACGGAATCTGAACCCAATGATGTTAGCTCTATCCTGGATGAGGTGGCGCGCCTGAACCCCGCGGAGATACTTGTGGCCAATAAGATAGAAGAGGAAGGGGGATATTCATTTCTGGAGGGCTTCCGGAGGGGAAAGACCTTCACCGGCCGTGATGACGCCTCCTTTGCGCCGGATGCGGCCCGCGAGTGTCTGCTCAAACACTTTAAGGTCGTCTCGCTGGAGGGATTCGGTTGTGATAATATGCCGGCCGGGATTCAGGCCGCCGGCGCGCTTCTTCAGTATGTGCAGGAGACACAGAAGGCGGGGCTGGATCATATCCAGAGGCCCACGCCCCATTTTACCGGCGACTACTTAATTATTGATGATACCACGCGGCGGAACCTGGAACTCACCCAGAAGGCGCATGGGCCGGGGGCGGGCGGAAGGCGGGGCTCTCTCCTCGATATCCTGGATATTACCATGACCTCCATGGGCGGTCGCATGTTGCGCCGCTGGATGGATTATCCGCTAAGAAACCTTCGCGGGCTACAGGCACGCCTGGAGGCGGTTTCCGTGCTTAAGGACCATCATTCAGCCAGGCGTGAAATCCGGGCTATCCTTGATGAGTTCTATGACCTGGAGCGGCTGAACGGCCGCATCGTCCTGGGGAATGCCATGCCGCGTGACCTTCTGGCCCTGAAGAGTTCCCTCCTGCGACTGCCTGATCTTATAGCCCTGATCCCTTCCGGGACCAGCGACCTTCTCAAGGAGATGGCCGGAAGCATTGACCCTCTCGGCGATATGGCCCGGATCATTGAAGACGCCATAAGGGAGGACGCGCCCCTTGGCCTGCGGGAAGGGGGCATGATAAAGGAAGGTTATTCCCCGGCCCTGGATGAACTTATTTCCATACAGCGGGATGGGAGGGACTGGATTGCCAGACTGGAGGCGACGGAACGGGTCAGGACAGGCATATCCAATCTCCGCGTGGGATTTAACCGCGTCTTCGGCTACTACATTGAAGTGACAAAAAGCAACTTTTCCTCTGTCCCCGGCGATTATATCCGCAAGCAGACCTTGGTCAACGCAGAACGCTTTATAACCCCTGAGCTCAAGGATTATGAAGAAAAGGTGCTCACGGCCGGAGAGAAAAGGACTGACCTGGAATACCGCATCTTTCAGGAGATTCGCCTGCGGGTGGCCGCAGAGACCACGCGCATACAGAAGACCGCCCATCTCGTGGCCCAACTCGACGTCCTGGCCTCTTTTGCCGAAAACGCAGACCGTCATGGATATGTGTGCCCAAAGGTTAACGACAGCGATACCATCTTGATCCGCGACGGCCGGCATCCGGTCGTCGAACGCACCTTGAAGGGACAGCGATTTGTACCGAACTCGGTACTTATGGATAATGACCAAAACCAGATGCTGATTATTACCGGGCCCAATATGGCGGGTAAATCCACTATCCTGCGGCAGGCGGCCCTGATTGTCCTTATGGCCCATATGGGGAGTTTTATCCCGGCCGAGGAGGCCTCGATCGGCCTGGTGGACCGTATTTTCAGTCGGGTGGGGGCCATGGATGATCTGGCCCGCGGGCAGAGTACGTTTATGGTCGAGATGATGGAAACGGCCAATATATTAAACAACGCCACGGGAAAAAGCCTGGTCATAATGGATGAGATAGGCCGCGGCACCAGCACGTTCGACGGGTTGAGTATTGCCTGGGCGGTGGCGGAGTATCTGCTGGATAAGGGAGAAAAAGGGGCCCGGACCCTGTTCGCCACGCACTATCACGAGCTGGCGGAACTGTCCCATAGCTATAAGAATGTCAAGAATTACAATGTCGCGGTAAAGGAGTGGAACGAGGAGATAATATTTTTGCATCGGCTGATTCCAGGGAGTATGAATTACAGTTACGGGATCCAGGTGGCCCGGCTGGCCGGTCTGCCCGAAGATGTGGTCAGGCGGGCCAAAGAGATATTAAAGAAGATCGAGGGTAATGAGTTCGGGACTGCGGTGAAGAGGATGCCGGATAAAGGCCCGGTCCAGTTGGGTCTGTTCAGCGCTGACGAGAGCAGGATTCTTCGCATGTTGAAGGACGTCGATATTGCGTCTCTTACGCCGCTCGAGGCCCTGAATCTCCTTAATGAACTCCAGAGACAGATAAAGTGACCGGATATTCACCGCAGAGCACGCAGAGGCCGCAGAAATGGGTAAAGAAGCTCAAAGCTGAATGCTGAGTGCTCAGATTTGACATTTAGTCATTTGGATTTCATTTGAACTTTGGATTTTGGAATTTGAAATTATATAAAAGGAAGCCGATCTTAAAGATAAATGGGTAAGGGTATGCGGAAGGGTTATTTTATATCTATCGTTTGCTGGTCTTTGCTCTTGTGGCTTTTTATATTGGCCGGGGGGATTAGCCCGGCATCTTCATGGGCCCTTTCGTCTCAGGATGCATACGTAAGGGCAAAACGGGATTACACGGACTTTACGTCCTCGCCCCGCACTAAATATCGCCAGTTCTGGCTGGAACATATCGATAGATTCAAAAAAATATATTCGAATGAACCCGAGGGCCCGGCCGCGCCTGAATGTCTCTACATGATGGCCGGTATATACCGGGAGCTTTACCGTTATTCAGGGAGACCGGGAGACCTCTCTGCATCTATCGATATGTATGAGAGGCTGTGCAACCGCTTCCCGAAAAGCCCCCGGGCTAAAGAGGCCAAGGCTTCGTTGGCTAAGATCGGCAGGCCTGAGGATAATGCTCCAGCTGGAGAGGTGGCGGCGGGCGCCACGGCCGAAGAGCGGCCGAAACTTAAAAGAACACCGGTTAGCAAAGGGCTGCACGAGGTCAAAGACATTCGAGCCTGGTCCAACTCCGATTACACGCGTGTGGTCATTGATGCGGAAGACCAGTCGCCGTTCAAAGAACATCTGCTGAAGAAAGACCCTGATATTAAAAAGCCAAAGCGGCTTTACATTGATATCTTCCAGAGTCGCCTGGGTCCCAATCTGCGGGATCCCATCCCGGTCATGGATGGCCTGCTCCGCTATGTGCGCGCCGGCCAGTATAAGAAGGATACCGTAAGGGTGGTTCTGGATATCGAATCGCTTAAGAAATATAAGGTCTTTTACCTGCTGAATCCCTTCCGCATCGTTATCGACATCATCGGCGGGCGGGCGGAGAAGGGAAAAGAGAAAGACTCCGGACAGTTGACGCTTCCCCAGCAGTTGGGTCTGGGTGTGCGGAGGATAGTCCTGGACCCCGGACACGGGGGTAAAGACTGCGGGGCTATAGGAATCAACGGGCTGAAGGAGAAGGATATCGTCCTTAAGGTCACCAGGAAGGTTAAACAAAAGATCGAGGAACGGCTGCGCTGCAGTGTTATCTTAACCCGGGATAAGGACGCATTTTTGCCGCTGGAAGAGCGCACTGCCATTGCCAACACCAAGAAAGGCGATCTCTTTGTCTCTATTCATGCCAACTCCGCGCCTAACACGGAGGCCCGGGGTATCGAGACGTATTTTTTGAATCTGGCTTCGGATGAGGACGCCATGCGTGTCGCTGCCCGTGAAAATGCCACTTCCACAAAGAATATAAGCGACCTTCAGAAGATATTAAACGACCTCATGCTGAACTGCAAGATCAATGAATCATGCCGGTTGGCAGAGTACGTGCAGGACTGCCTGGTAAGCGGCCTTACCAAGCGATATGAGCAGGTTAATAACCTGGGGGTAAAACAGGCCCCCTTCTTTGTACTTATCGGCGCGCAGATGCCCTCTGTCCTGGTGGAGATATCGTTTCTCAGCCACCCCTTGGAGGCGGATCGCCTGAAGGATGAAGGATACCTTAACGATATAGCCGAACATCTGGCCGACGGGATTCAGAAGTATGTCCGGGATACAGAGACGGCCTATCTGTCTGTTCCGCCCGGCCGTACACACACGGGTCTCAGGTCTGAGGCCCCTTCAACAAAAAGGCGCTGATAAACGGGTCCAGATCGCCGTTTAGTACCGCATCAACGTTGCCTATCTCCAGATTTGTCCGGTGATCCTTAATCAGGCGGTAGGGTTGCAGGATATACGATCTTATCTGGTTGCCCCAGGCGATTTCTTTCTTTTCGTCATGTATATCCTGTTTTTTCTTGTTCTGTATGGCCTTTTCCCGCTCATAAAGACGCGCCCTCAGGATCTTCATGGCCGTGGCCTTATTCTTATGCTGGGAGCGCTCATTCTGGCACTGTACCACGATACCCGTCGGGATATGGGTGATACGGACGGCCGAACTGGTCTTGTTGACATGCTGGCCGCCGGCGCCGCTGGCCCGGTATGTGTCTATCCGCAAATCAGCCTCGTTTATATCGACGGTGATGGTCTCATCCAGTTCCGGCAATACGGAAACAGAGGCAAAGGAGGTATGCCTTCTCCCGCTGGCATCAAAGGGTGATATGCGCACCAGCCGGTGCACGCCTATTTCGGCCTTCAGGTAGCCGTAGGCATAGGGTCCGGCCACGGTAAACGTAATATTTTTCACCCCGGCCTCGTCGCCCGGCAGGATATCGATAACAGTAAGCCGGTAACCCTTGCTTTGGGTCCACATAGTGTACATCCGGAGGAGCATCTGGGTCCAGTCTTGCGCCTCAGTGCCTCCCGCCCCGGCATTAATGGACATTATGGCATTGCTGCGGTCATGTTCGCCGCACAGCATCCGGTTAAACTCGGCCTGTTCTACAGCCCTTTCCAGGGATAAAAGTTTTTTTTCGGACTCCCGGGCGGTTTCTTTATCATCCTCTTCTATAGCCAGTTCCAGGAGAACCTCAGTCTCTTCCAGGTCTTCTGCGCTGGCGCGCCACTCGCCGATCTCTGCCTGGATGGCGGCCCTTTCCTTGAGGATGGCGGCAGCCGTGGCCGAGTCCTCCCAGAAATTATTTTTGGCCATGATCTTATCCAGTTCCCGGAGCCGCTCTGTCTTATTGTCTAGATCAAAGATGACCTCGTAACTGTTCCAGTTTGGCCTTTAGGTCCGCGATCCTGCTTTTAAGTTCCATTGACATGATTAAGCCTCCATCCTGTGTAGAAAATTACTATTATACCGAGAATAAAGCAAATGACAGGGAAAAAATCCCCCCATTGATTGTAAACCGTCTTTTCAGAGACAAGGGATATTTCCTCCCTCAAAAAGGCCGGTGTAAAGAGCGAAGTGGCCTGGGTGATTTCGCCGGTGGGCCGGACAAACACGCTGATGCCGGTGTTGGCGGCCCTGGCCAGACTGACGCGGTTCTCCACGGCCCGAAAGACGGCCATGGACATATGCTGGTATGGGGCGCTGGAACGTCCAAACCAGGCGTCGTTGGTGATGTTTACCAGCAGGTTGGCCCCGTTGCGTACCTGCTGCCTGGCCAGTTCCGGAAAGATGCTCTCAAAGCAGATCAGGATGCCTATGCGCATCCGGGATGCGGCCAGGGGTTTCAGAGAGCGACCGGGGGTAAAATCGCCTACGGAGGCCACCAGTTTTCCGACAAAGGGCAAAAGCGACGGGGCCGGCACGTATTCACCAAAGGGCACCAGGCGGACCTTATCGTATCGATGTATGGAGCCTTCACCGGCCGACAGGAGATAGGCGCTATTGAGGTACAGGGGTTTCCCATCCTCTGCTTTGGCATAGGCCGGCGCACCGAAAAGGAGGTTTGTTTTTAAATCGCCGGCAAGCCGCAGGATAATATCACTCAGTGGGCCGCCATCCTGAAAATAGAATGGGGCCGCGGTCTCCGGCCATATAAGAATATCCGTGTCGAAATCCCTGGTAGCCTCCCGGCTCAGGCCGTCGTATATATTTATGGTTTCTCTCTGCCAGAGGGGGCTCCACTTAAGGTCCTGTTTTATGCTCCCCTGGACAACAGCGGCCCGGATCCTGGGAGCGGTCTTTATCTTTTCCTCGATGTCCTGTAATCGGTAAAAGCCATAACCCCAGTAAACCAGGCTGATGGCCAGAAGGGCCAGTATGTATAATTTAAACGCTCTGGCCCGATTTTGTCCGGCCAGCCGGCTATGAACAAGGCAGGCCAGCGCGGCGTTTACCAGTACGATATAAAACGAGAGTCCATAATTTCCCAGGATGTCGCAGACCTGGATAACATACAGGTTGGCATATTGGGTATAGCTGATGTTTTCCCAGGGAAAGCCGGTAAGGAGTTGGGCCCGCAGATATTCTAAAGAGACCCACAAGATAGGCGCAGTAATGATTATGTCCAGCCCGGCTTTTTTAGTAACAGCAATAAGGCAGGCAAAGGCTGCGGTGTAAAGGGAGAGGTAGATAACCAGGAGAAGGAGGATGGCCACACTGACAGTGAAGGGGAGATTACCATAATTATACATTACCCCGGCTACCCAGTAGAGGAGGCCGGAATAATGCACCAGGCCAAAGATGAGGCCGGAGAGAAAGGAGCGTCTCGGGTTGTCGCCGTCTATGGCGATAAGAAGAGGGATAAGGGCAATCCAGGCCAGGGCTGCCGCGCCGATTTTGGGAAAGCTCAGGGTAAGGAGGAGGCCGGAAAGGACGGGTAATAAGAACTGTCTTGGAGAAAAAGGGGTATTTGAGATGGATATTGCCATGCATTTATCCCTTAATTACGGGGCGTACTGTCAAAACTTTTGCCACAGAGAGCACAGAGAACACAGAGGTATCAGTAGGTTAAAGCACAATTTGGTTCCTCCCCTCCCCAGTTTCTCCAATGCTCTTGTTGTCCCCCAGAAAA
>Ga0068714_10003874_pt1 | contig 17268 bp, 12 predicted proteins | sample MTBNYHSulfiMetaG_FD_62988 | JGI IMG/M metagenome (GOLD analysis project Ga0068714, IMG submission 62988) | Enrichment culture microbial communities from rom New York Harbor, USA that are MTBE-degrading - MTBE-NYH (New York Harbor Sulfidogenic)... | ecosystem: Environmental > Aquatic > Marine >...
GAGCCTGCACGATAGCCCCGCAGTTCCGCCTCCTCAAGCTCAACGGAAAGCGTTCCTCGAGGCTCACTGACAGGCCCTGCAAAGGCTCCTTGCAGTGCAAGCTTGCCTTTCAGCGGGGTATCCAGGAGGGCTTCCAATGTGCTCAAATCATCTATATGGAGATTAAACTCACTTTTGAACTGACCTTTCTCCATGTCGAGGAGTCCGCTGAAATCAGCTTTGTAGCCCGATCCTTCGATTTCAGCCTTATCGATTGACGCCATCTCGGAAGGCTTAAAACGCCCCAGAAAGTCAAAACGAATTTCCGAGCCCAGCACAGGCTTCAGTTGCGGAGAGCCCAGCGAGCTGTCGATCGCATACCTGCCATCCAGAGTGAGCTTTATCTCGTCCACGGCATCCAGAGTCAGGCTTGTACTGAGCTCTCCATACTGACCGGCATCGGTTACAAGCTTGCCGTGCCATGCGCTTAGGGGGCCGTCCCCTTGGAGTGACAGCCGAAGCGGGCCCGAGTCCTTCATGCCGGCTACAGCGGCAACCCAGCCGCCGGCGGCCTCATGGAAATTTAGGTCAATCCGAAGAGTTGCAGGTTTGCCGAGCAGTTCGGCGCTGAGATCCGCACGGGTCTGCGGACCTTCGTCTATTCGCCTGATCTGCAAAGAAGCATTGAGCCCGGGGACGTCCTCCGGTTGAACAAGGCTCCCGTGCAGTTCGAAAACGGAGCTGTGACCGAAGGCTTCGCGGCCGAACGAAAGTTCTGCTATCGCCAGCTCTTCAATCGTGATGTTCGGAAGTTTGTCGGGGAATTGGAAGGGCTTGGACTCCTTCGGCGGCTCTTCCTTGTCAGGACCTTGCGGCAGTCGAGCCAGGTCGATCTTGGCCGCACTTATATTATTTACAACTATTGCCCCGCGCAACAGCTCAAGGGGTGACCAGCGAAGACGGACATTTTCAAAAACAAGCCAGGTTCCCCGGATGTCGCTCAGTCGAATTTCATCCATCTTGACCGTAAAAGGGATAAAACCTTCCAGTTTTCCCAGTTGGATCTGTCGATCAGGATCCGAGCTGAGAAGACTTGAGGCTTTTGAACTGATCCGATCCTTGACTGCCGGCAGTTGGATAAGGGCAAGAACTGCGCAAAGCAGCAACAAGATGGAGAATAGACCGATACCGAGCCACCTCAGTATGGGTCTTTTGCGTTTCTCCTGCTGCTCCATCCAATTAACTCCTTTTAAACAACATTAACATATAAGGTCATTGAGGAAATAGAGGGGCTCCGATTTGGGCCATCGGGCTGTTGGAGCTGGTCGGAAATCACTTCTCGGTTCGAGAAAATGCCGGATACTGGATGCCGGACACCCGATGGAAAAACATAGATTTGTCCTGCAGCGGCACCCTCCTTATCCGGTATCGATTGCAGACAGGCAGGAACTTTCGCCGCCACGTACTAGAAGGCCTGGCCGATGCTGACATATATTTGATACGAGTCATCGATATCCGCTCGCTTGTTAAGCGGGAAGCCGATGTCGAGCCGCAAAGGTCCAATGGGAGTATAGTAGCGAACCCCGGGGCCTGCTCCCCAGCGGATGGTTTCATCAAAATTGGGATAGGTGGCTTCGAAAGCGCTTCCACCGTCTAGAAATACGACAAAGCCAATGGTTTCGGTAACCTTAAAGCGAAGCTCGGCACTAAATTCCAACAGCGATCTTCCACCAATCGGATCTCCCTCCACCAGCGGGCCGACTTTCTGATAGGCGTACCCGCGAATGGATCCGCCGCCGCCAGCGTAAAATCTCAGGTCTGCCGGAATGTCGTTGAAATCGGCCCCGCTCACGGAGCCTGCGGCGATTCGCCCTGCAAATAATATAAAGGGCTTATCCAATAACTTGAAATAATGACTGTAGACGAGCAGTCCTTTTACGAAGCCGAGGTTGCTTTTGGCCACGTCATAATATGGCGCCAGTTGCACTTTCAACCTGCCGCCGCTGGTTGGATCGAGAAGATTATTGCTCCTATCCCAGTCAAAGTGCGCCGGAAGATACAACAACTGGAAATCTGCTGTCTGCTCCAGCTGGGTCACCTTCGACGATCTGAAGCCCAGTCCTGCCCCTAAAATCATCTTTTCTCTGATTTTGCGGTCGATGAGAAGGGTGCCATCGACGTTTTGGCTGTCATAGGCATCGGTTGTTTCATCCGCTATGTTGAAGCTGGTGGCAAGCGATTGATCGTCCCGCAAAAAGGCGGGTTTTTCAAATGCGCTTTGGACTGAGAGATCGATCTGACTGGCAACTATTCCCAGATAAAGCCTTTCGCCGTTATGGAACAAATTCCTATGTTCCCAGGTGAGCTTTCCGCCGATCCCTTCATCGCTGCTCCAAGCTGCTCCTGCACGCACTGAGCGATGCTTTCTTTCGGTTATCTTCACAACGACGGGCAGCAGATCATGCTTATCAAGTTTTTCTGCGTAATCAATGCGGACTATGGAGAAGAGCTTTGTCGCCGTTAGCCTCTGTTGGTATTCGGAAAGCAGAGAAGCATCAAATTTTTCCCCCTTCTGCCAGGGGAGTTTATCAAGCACGTATTTTTTCTCTACCGATTGGAGGCCTTCGATACCGGTCGACCCAAAGCGTGCTTCGGGACCTGGATCGATGTCAAAGTTAACCGTGACATCTCTTGACTTATGATCGACGACAACCCGGCGTTCGGCAATTTTGGGAAAGGGAAACCCCTTGTTCTTCATTGCGGTCAGAAGGGCTTGCTCTGCGTCCACAACCGGTTTTGCTCGAGCAGGCTGCCCGGCTTTTAGTCCTAATCGATCGGGAGTCGGCAATTTCAGGCCCTTGGCCTTGCCGGATACATCGATCTCAATGGACTTGAAAACATAAACCGGGCCAAGACTTACTTGAAAAGAAACTCTAGCCGGCTCAGCGTTTTCGTCTATCTCAATGGTAATTTTTGCGTCGTAATAACCTTGGGCTCTCAGAACCTTCTGGAACAGCTCGATATCCTTCTGCGATCGGTGTCGCAACAGATTCAAGGTCGGCGGAAACCGGCCGCGCAAACTGAATGTGTCCGATATCGACTCCAGGTCTTTTCTAAGAGAGTCATCCGCGATGCCCTCAATGACCACATCATACTGGATTCCGGTTTGTGCGGCACAGGTCCCGACAACGTTGAAGACCATCAGGACGCCAAAAATAAAAACCAATGGCTGCATAAGGAGCTGGCCGCGAGTTGTATGCAAATTCCATCCTGCCAGTGTCGAAGAGTGTCTCTAGCAATGCGAGTCCGGCTCTGCCGGGGAAGCTCCATCCTCCGGGGATCAGCCGGATTCGCCCGTTGCGACAAGGTATTCATGTTGCATCATAATATTTGCTTTTATCTGGTTGTGTCAACACCACTAGCCTGGCAGCGGCCTGAACAATGCGGGGGATGTCTTGTTTGAGATGTTGCCCAAACTGAAAGGAAACGCTGTCAAGGCCGACTCCGCTGGTTCTCGACAGCGCTTGAACTGTTTTTCAGGACTATCCAGTCTCGTCTGAAAACTCTAATTTCTTAGTTGTCGGGGTTTCGGACTCGACTCTATCCATCTTCTAACCGTTCAAATAATTTTCATAAGCCAGCAGGAATCTTTCCTTGGCTCCCGGAGGCAGGCGCAATGAAAATGCCTTGCCGGGAGGCAGTCGATCCTGGCGAAGCGCTGGATTCAAAGCTCGCAGCTGCTTGACAGGCACATCCACCCAGTCGGCGACTTGCTGCAGCTTGATAGGAGATCTGACATAGGTGGAATCAAAATCGAACACCGGCAGATACCGTGGAGACTCGAAGTCATGGCCATCCAGGTCGCGTGCAATCTTAATTGCAGCCAGGATTTTAGGCACATAAGCGCGGGTAATCCTCGGCAGCGATCCTTTCTTACAAATAGTCCAGAAGTCCTTCGTACCACATTTTCTTATGGCCTTCTGAACCGGCCCATCGCCTGCATTATATGCGGCCAGGGCAAGAGGCCATGACTGGTAGCGATCGTATAAAGACCGCAAGTATTTGGCTGCAGCCTCTGTGGACTTGACCGGATCCATGCGCTCATCCACCCAACTATCAACCCTGAGCCCCAAAGATCGCGCTGTTGAACGCAAGAGCTGCCAATATCCTCCGGCTCCGCCCGGAGACATCGCTTTGTTTTTGAATGAACTTTCCACCAAAACGACATAGATCAACTCTGCAGGGACGTCATGCGATTCTAAGATTTTCACCATGATTGGCAGGTGGAGCCAGGAACGCTCCAAGCCGTCAACGAAAGTGAGACGGCCCTTGCCTTTGTAAAAACCGACATATTTCTGTACCGCGGGTTGATTTGGGACCTGAATCCTGGTCATGTTACTCGATTTTCCAGCCGGGGAATAATTTTCTACTCGGGTGGGTGGGGTCGGGGAAGCCACTACGCAAGTGTCTCCCTGAACGGGTCTCTCATGAGCTAGAAAGCTGTTCGAGAGCTTGCCCCAAGAACTCTTTGCGAGATCGGTTTTGGCATTGATGTTGGCAGAACATGAGGTGAGAAAAAGGCAAAACAGGACGGCAGCTTTCAGCAGAATGCACTGAAAGCCGGTTGCGGCTTCCCCCAGCTGGTGCCTGCGAAAGAAAAAGCTAGGCGCCATACTGGTTCTCCTTATGAGTTATTTCAAAGAAAATCGACTTGTCCATCACGGATCAACTGTTATCGAAGATGTCGCTGCCTTCATAACAGTCTCGTGCAGTCAGGATCAACCGCGACATGAACTGTTTTTTGGCTATTAGTCTCAATTTTCCACTGGAGATTTTTGGTAATTGCTTCGTTGCGGAGCTATGTGGCCATATACTGCTGAAATTGAGCAATTCTGATTTTGATCGGTCAAAAAGCGTCGGAATTACATTCATTTCCGTTTCACACTTTTTGGCTCGAGTCGGATAGAATTCAATCGTTATAATTCTTTCATTTTCATTATCTTGACACAAAAAAACGAATCACTTAAAGTGACTCGTTTTTTTGATGGAGCAGGTATCTGGTGCAGGTATGTTAAGTCGGAAAGGACAGGCAAAGTATAGAGATGGTGGACGATCGGCGTCTTAAAAGCATCCGCAACATAGGAATCATCGCTCATATCGATGCCGGCAAAACCACAGTGACGGAGCGGATCCTTTATTACACGGGCCGCTCTCATAAGATGGGCGAAGTGCATGATGGTACTGCTGTTATGGATTGGATGGAGCAGGAGCAGGAACGTGGCATAACCATCACCTCCGCTGTCACAACCTGCAGCTGGAAGGATCACGAAATTCATATTATTGATACTCCGGGTCATGTGGACTTCACCATTGAGGTTGAGCGGTCTCTGCGCATTTTGGACGGGGCCATTGCAGTCTTTTCCGGTGTCGATGGCGTGGAGCCACAGTCGGAAACGGTCTGGCACCAGGCTGATAAATATCGTGTACCGAAAATAGCTTTTGTCAATAAGATGGACCGATTAGGAGCTGATTTCAACAATGTGGTGCGGCAGATCCAGGACAAGTTGAAGGCAAATCCTTTGCCGGTGCAACTTCCACTTGGCCTGGAAGCTGACCTTCAGGGTGTTATCGACCTTCTCAACATGCGTGAAGTCTACTGGCACGACGAAACTCTCGGGGCTGAATACGAGTATCGGGAGATTGGCAGTGACTACATGGAGGCTGCCCTGGAAAGCCGCGACCAGTTGATAACAAAGCTTGCCGAATGGGATGACCACCTCATGGAGCGATATCTCAACGATGAAGAGATCTCCGCTGCCGACTTGCTGCCTGTGATTCGCAAACTCACCTTGCAGCTCAAAATCGTTCCGGTACTGTGTGGGAGTGCTTTAAAAAATAAAGGCATTCAGCCTCTGCTGGATGGCATTGTTGATTTTCTGCCTGCTCCTGTCGACGTTCCTCCAATAGAGGGTGTTCATCCTCAGAGCCGCGAGCTAGAAAAACGCCTCAGCAGTGAAAAAGAGCCGCTTGCCGCACTCGCTTTCAAGGTTTTCATGGATCAGGGTCGCAAACTGACTTATGTTCGAGTTTATTCCGGCAGGCTGGAAGTTGGAAAAGATGTTTTCAACACCCTTAAAGGAAATCGGGAAAAAATTTCTCGAATTTTTGAAATGCACGCGAACAAACGAAGCAGATTGGACAGCGCGGCAGCTGGAAACATAGTGGCACTGATGGGATTGAAATCGGCGACCACGGGTGACACCCTGTGCGACCCCGATCACCCGATCATCCTTGAGCCCATGGATATATATGAGTCGGTCATCTCCGTTGCGGTTGAAGCAAAAACACGTGCGGATCAAGAGAAGCTGATGGAGGCTCTCGGCAGGCTCTCGGAAGAAGACCCTACCTTCCGCTTTCGGGAAGATCCGGATACCGGGCAAACCATCATCAGTGGAATGGGGGAGCTGCACCTGGAAGTGATTTTGACCCGTTTAGAAAGAGATTTCCATGTTGGCGTCAACGCGGGAAAGCCCCAGGTTGTCTATCGCGAGACCATTTCCCGGGAAGCCCAAGCCCAAGCCGTTTTCGATCGCGAAATTGCCGGCAGTCGGCAGTATGCAATGGTGGAAGTCCATGTGGCCCCGCTCCCGCGCGGCCATGACAACTCCATTGTCAACAAAGTGAGAGATGAGTCGATACCCGCATTGTACTACCCGGCGGTGGAAGAAGGGCTTCGGGACGCTTTGGGCAGCGGGCCGTTGCTGGGGTACCCGGTGGTTGATACTGAAGCTGTGGTATTTGGCGGCGATTTTCATGAAAATGTATCCACCGAGCTGGCCTTTCGTGTGGCAGCCGGCATGGCTTTCAGGAAAGCTTGCGAAGAAGCTTCTCCGATTTTGCTGGAACCCTATATGGCTGTGGAAATATTGGTTCCCGAGGAATTCTTGGGGGAGGTTTTGGGCGATCTTAATTTCCGCAAAGGTCGAGTGGAGAACATAACGGCGCGTAAAGCGGTCCAGGTAGTGAAGGGAGTGGTCCCGTTGTCCAAAATGTTCGGTTATTCGACGGCGCTGCGATCATCGACGCAAGGTCGCGCCACTTTTACCATGCATTTTTCGCATTACGACGCCACTTCTGAATCTTGATCGAGCTGATGGCCATGTTGGGTTGGCTACACGATTTAACGGAGACCGATCGGCAGGGTTCATTTGTTGGTCACATCTGGGCCGATCTGGAAATTAAGAGCTTGCCATTATTGGAAATGTGTTCTATTATAATCGACTGGGGTTTAGGCAGGCAGCCGGCTATATTCCCGACAATCCCGCCCGGGCTTGCGCGAAAAGAAGGTCCGGGCAGCTTTTTTAGCAGTAAAAATCCATCCAAGGCCCTTCTGTTGCTGAAAGGTAGGTGAAAACTGAATGTCGGAGGTCGAAACCAGGGAAAACATTGAAAAGAAAATCCGCAAGCTCCGCAAAGATTTTCAAAAAAACGTTCAACCCGTCTTGCGCCGCCACAATTACTATCTGACCAAAGGCGAACGCCGCCGGATAAAGAAGAAGAAAGCGATCAAGAGAATCCAGCGCCGGGAACGCAGAATAATGCGGTCCGCATAGTTATTCTTCCATCTCCCGATCCGGAGAGAGGCATACGCTAGAAGAATAAGATGAGGACAATGAAATGAATGGCAAGATCAGATGCAACTGGGGATCACGTTGGTTGCCTGCACACTCCGGTTTCTTCGGTCGGAATAAAAAAGGCTCATCGCGGATTAGCGTGATCGTGTCGCTCTACAGCCGTTTATCCTGAGGTATCGAAGGGCAACCCATCCGTTCGTGCTTCGATACCTCAGCACGAACCGAGTGCGTAAATCACGGCAATCCGCGATGAGCCTAAAAAACCCCCTGAGAAGCAATTCCCTCTCAGGGGGTTTTTTGTGTTAACGATGTTTTATCAAGTTTCTGGCAATCACCAGGCGCATGATTTCGTTGGTGCCTTCGTAAATCTGAGTGATCTTAGCATCTCTCATATGCCGTTCCATCGGGTAGTCTTTACAATATCCATAGCCGCCAAGTACCTGTACACCCTCGACTGCGGCCCACATGGCGGTATCTGAAGCAAGCAGCTTAGCCATCGCCGCTTCTTTCTCATATCCTTTGCCGTTTTGTTCCAGCCAGGCAGCTCGCAGCGTGAGCAATTCGGCAGCGTCCAGCTGGGTCGCGATATCGGCAAGCTTCCACTGAATGGCCTGGAAGGAGGAAATCGGTCGTCCGAACTGTTCCCGTGTCTTGCTGTATTCGACTGCTTCCTCCAAAACCGCCCGCCCAATCCCCAAGGCCTGTGCAGCAATGCCTATCCGGCCGCCGTCAAGAGTGGAGAGCATTTGCTTGAAGCCTTCACCTTCTTTGCCGAGCAGATTCTCCTTGGGGATCCTTGCATCTTCAAAGACCAGCTCGGCGGTTCCGGAAGCATTAATTCCCAGCTTTTCTTCAACTGTGCCAACCCGAAATCCAGGGGTATTCTGCAAGTCGACTACAAAAGAACTAATTCCTTTATAACCTGCTGTCTTGTCGGTAACAGCGGCGAGGACGCAATAACCGGCCACATTCCCGTTGGTGATGAACTTTTTGACGCCGTTGATGAGCCACTCATTGCCGTCGAGAACCGCCATGGTTCGCATCGTGGCAGGATCGGAACCGGCCCCTGCCTCCGTCAAGCCATAACATCCCAGGGCTTCACCGCTGGCAACGGGGCGCAAGTATTTTTGTTTTTGTTCCTCTGTCCCGTATTTGTAGACCGGAAAATTATACAGGCTGTTGCAGACACTCATGATCACACCACAAGATGCGCAAGCCTTGGAAATTTCGATCATGGACAAAACGTAACTGATGTAATCCATTCCCGCCCCGCCATAGGTATCCGGAATGGTGACTCCCATCAGCCCGAGCTCTCCCATCTTTGCTGTTATCTCTTTTGGGTGGGCGTGGGTTCGATCCAGCTCTGCGGCGACAGGCTTGATTTCGCGCTCCGCAAATTTGCGCGCCATGTCTTGAATCATTTGTTGTTCTTCAGTCAGTTCAAAATTCATTTGCGCTCCTCCCAACGGAAAAAATATATGCCGACAAATCGTCGTGGGAAAATCAACTTTTCAAAGATCCTTGAAAATTCGGTTTGCGCTTTTCCAGGAAAGCGGCCACCCCTTCCCCGGCATCCCGGCTGGTAAAGCAGACCGCGAATGCTTGAGCCTCCAGCGCACAGCCGCTCTTTAAATCGACCTCATAACCTCTATCAACCACTTGTTTGATGGCGCGCAGTGCCACCTGCCCCTTCACCGCCAAAGCTTTGGCCACCTTCAGGCTTTCCACCAGTAACTGATCGGCCGGAAAAACTTTGGCCACCAGTCCCAATTCCTTGGCCTGCTTGGCATCGAGCATCTCACCGGTCATACAGAGCTCTTTGGCCTTGGCTCTGCCAACGAGTCGGGACAGGCGCTGAGTTCCACCGAACCCTGGAATGATGCCGAGATTAATCTCCGGTTGACCGAACCTGGCGTTTTCGGACGCATAGATGAAATCGCAGCTCATGGCGATTTCGCAGCCGCCGCCCAAGGCGAAGCCGTTGACGACGGCGATCACCGGTATCGGCAGTTGTTCCAATTGGAAGAAGAGCTCCTGGCCTCTTTCAGCAAAAAGGAGCGCCTCCAAAGGATTCATCTTCTGAAACTCTGTGATGTCGGCGCCGGCCACAAATGCTTTGTCGCCGGCTCCGGTGAGCAGCAGCACCCGAATGTCCCGATCTTTCGCGGTCCTTTCGATAGCTTCGGCGAGCTCTTCAAGAGTCTTTGGATTGAGGGCATTCAAGGCCTTGGGTCTGTTGAAAGTGAGGATTCCGACACCCGCTTGAACTTCAAAAAGAATATTTTCGTAACTCATAACCGCATCCCTCCCACTCGATCCACACTTCACCAAATGTGCAGGCGCCGAGGGTTTGACATTGAAAACATAAAAGAAAAATCCACATTAAGGACGTTCAACCACTATGGCTGCCCCTTGCCCTCCGCCGATGCACAATGTAGCCAATCCTTTCCTGGCGTTTCGTTTGTTCATTGCGTGTAGCAGCGTTGTCAGAATACGTGCTCCCGAGGCGCCGATGGGGTGCCCCAAGGCGATGGCGCCGCCGTTCACATTAACTCGCGAAAGGTCCCACCGCAGCTCTTTGTTGACGGCGATGGCCTGTGCGGCGAAGGCTTCATTGGCCTCGATCAAATCAAGGTCCTCCGCCTTCCATCCGATCCTCGCAAGAGCTTTCTGGCTTGCCCGAATAGGCCCTATGCCCATAATGGATGGGTCCACACCGCTGGATGCATAGGAGCGAATAACGGCCATCGGCTGCAAACCAAGGGACGCAGCTTTACCGGCAGACATAACGATAATAATTGCGGCGCCGTCATTGATTCCGCTTGCGTTTCCAGCCGTTACGGTGCCGTCTTTTGTGAAGGCCGGTTTTAACTTCCTGAGAGCCTCCAACGTAGTCCCAGCGCGGGGATGCTCGTCTGTATCGAACAAAATTGGCTCGCCTTTGCGTTGGGGGAGCGGAACCGGCACGATTTCATCCTTGAAGCTGCCGTTCTTGATTGCTGCTTCGGCTTTTTGCTGGCTTGCCAGAGCAAATTGATCCTGTTCTTCTCGGCTGATGCCAAACTTGGCGGAGACGTTTTCGGCGGTGTTGCCCATGTGGTAGCCATTGAACGCGTCCCAGAGGCCGTCAAGGATCATCAAATCCACCAGCTTGGCGTCCCCCATCCGCTGACCCCAGCGGGCTTCTTTTGCCGCATAGGGAGTCTGGCTCATGTTTTCAATTCCGCCGGCGATGACAACTTCGGCATCACCCAGCATAACAGCCTGGGCGGCAAGGAAAACGGATTTGAGACCGGAGGCGCAAACTTTGTTGATGGTGAGGGCCGGAACTTCTTTGGGAATACCGGCATGAATTGCCACTTGACGGGCGGGATTCTGTCCCAAACCGGCCTGCAACACATTGCCCAGGATGACTTCGTCGATCAGACCGGGGTCCAGCTTCGTTCTGGCTAAGGCTTCCTTTAGGGCGATCACCCCTAAGCTAACAGCTGAAACAGCAGTCAATGATTTGCCAAAACTGCCGACCGGGGTTCTAACAGCATTAACGATAACCGCTTGCTCCATTCCAACTACCTCCGTGATAAAGAATCCAAGTACAAGACGACAACTTGAGCTTTCAAATTGAAGTGAATCCGCATCCGTCCCATTTTATCAAAATTTGTTTGTTTATAAGGAATCGGTCTGCCTTTGTCAAACCAAACCTGAGAAGCCGCAGAGAATACCTATGGTGTCACTTGGAACGCAGCGTAGCACCGCGCGACGGGCCTTCGCCGCGCACGCGGGCGCGAGCACGGCGGGAAATTGGAAATCTGTAAAATCAACTGCGTATGTGCACAAGAAGTCTCGCCTTCGGTCCGAAAGGACAACTTTCGGACACGACTCCGTCCTCCGCCCGCTAGGGTTTGAGAGGCGGGCGGGTGCTGCCATAGAGGCGCGCGCCAAAGCGACCCAGGTTTTCCTGCGGACCGATAGCCACTAATGTGTCTCCGGCATGCAGCACTTCTTTTGGAGAAGGATTGTAAATCATTCTTTCATCGCTTCGCTTTATGGCCACTATGATCAGGTTGTATTCGCTACGAATGCCGGAGTGCATCAGGTCTTTGCCGACAATGTCCGCCCCCTCTGGTAGTTGCAGCTCTTCCATGCTCAATTCCATTCCTTCCCCTGACAGTGCCAGTTCCAGGAAATCTGTCACCGTCGGGCGTAGAATCTGATGGGCAATTCGTAGTGCACTGCTGGCATAAGGGGATACAACCCGGTTTGCTCCCGCCTTGAGCAACCGTTTTTCAGTTCCGGGAGTGCCGGCCCTGACACAGATGAATAAATTCCTATTAAGGTCCCTGGCGGTGAGGACGATAAACACATTGTCCGTGTCCTTAATGACTACCGACACCAACCCGCTGGCGTTCTCAACGCCTGCGGCTATAAGGTTTTCTTCCTCGGTGGCATCCCCTGCGAGGTGCAGAATCCCCTTTTCCTGAAGGCGCATAACGGTGGCTTCATCGTTCTCGATAACAACGACGGGGACATTATTTCTGATCAATTCACGTGTGACGATCTGTCCCATTTGGCCGTAGCCACAGATAACGTAATGGTTTCTTAGTAGTTCAAGCTGCCTGCGCACTTTTCGCCTCCGATATAATTCCAGCAGGTTACCATCTAACAAGAGTTGGGTGAAGTAAGCCAGATTATAAGCTACAAAGCCCGCACCCATCATGATGAGCACAATGGTGAAAACTCGGCCGGCTTCATCCAACGGTCTGACTTCTCCATATCCGACAGTCGTGAGAGTGATGACGGTCATAAACAGGGCATCCAGGAGGGAAAAGCCTTCAATGATCATATAGCCAACGGTGCCAAAGGCAAGGAGGAGACCGGACAACACTAAAAGAACCATGACATGACGTCCGGTGGTAACGATCCAGGGTCTCTTCATCTTTCATCATCCGAAAAATTAACGATGTATGGAATCAACTGAATAAAAAAACATGATAAACTAGAAAAATTAGAATGTTAATCGACAATATCAGCATGTGATTATTTTGTTGATCGGAGCTTCAGCGATCCTATCGGTAGAGTGCAGTCACGCACATTGGAATCCAGGTCCGGGCAGCTTTCCCGCAATTCATTGTACTGCGTCACAAGTCGGCACTCTGTGCCGGCGACCAGTTCGACCTTTGCTTCCCCGTCAGATCGGAGCCTTCCTAATATTTGACTCAAGCGCTTTGGTGCTTGCATAATAATGGGGGCAATGGTATTGAATCACCGTACTCGTGATGGTCATCGGCGGGTCTCATCTTATGCAATGGTGCCAGGGTTTTGAAAGCCTCAGCTGATTGCCCGACTACGGCTCGCAGGATCACATCTGTGCCGATATTTGTGACCATATTCACTTAATTGCGCCCTGGTACTGCCTCATAACGGCTGTCCCGCACCTGATTTTGCAAAAAGTCTAAGCTGATCGTTCTTTGCTGTCCAGGTATGCCTGGAGGGGTAGAGGCGAGTCGCTTGTGAAATTTTGCATCATTTTTCGCTTGACAAGTGACAGGGCTTACCTATAATGACCTTGCAACATATTGCACAAGCATCGTGGCTGCAAGTGAAATGGCTGTTCGAAGTCGAGTCCAAAACCATATACTCTAAGGAGAAGAAGACATGTCGAAGTTGGTTCCTCCCCATGGAAAAGAACAAAAGTTAAAACCTCTATTGCTTGAAGGTGCCGCGTTAACTGCCGAAAAAGACAAAGCTAAGAAACTGAAAGTGGTTCCGATGACAAGCCGTGAGGCATCGGATCTGATTATGCTGGGCATCGGTGCATTTACGCCCCTGGATGGCTTCATGGGCTACGATGACTGGAAAGGCGTTTGCGACAAGTACCTTATGGCAGATGGCGTCTTCTGGCCTATCCCCATCACCCTGTCGGCGGACAAGGCCCTGGCCGACAGCATCGGAGCCAACGAGGAAGTGGCGCTCCTGGATGAGGAAAATAACGAGATCCTCGGCACCATGAAGGTGACCGAGAAATATACCATTGACAAGGAACACGAATGTAAATCCGTATTCTGGACCAATGATGCCGAAGGCCATCCCGGTGTGCAGAAGGTTATGGCACAGAAAGAGGTCAATTTGGCGGGCCCCGTGAAGGTGGTCAGCGAGAGTTTCTATCCCACTCAGTTTAAGGCTGTTTATCAAAGACCTGCCGAAGCGAGAAAGATTTTTGACGATTTGGGCTGGCGCCGAATTGCAGCTTTGCAGTTGCGCAATCCGATGCATCGCAGCCACGAATTTCTTGCTAAAATCGCAGTCGAGGTTATGGACGGCCTCTACATCCATCAGTTGGTCGGTAAACTGAAAGGCGGCGACATTCCCGCCGACGTTCGCGTAAAAGCAATCGATGTGCTGGTAGAAAACTATTTCGTGAAGAACACCGTCGTTCAGGGTGGATATCCTGCCGAAATGCGTTATGCGGGCCCCAGAGAAGCTCTGTTGCACGCCGTGTTCCGCCAAAATTATGGCTGTAGCCATCTTATCGTTGGTCGTGACCATGCCGGCGTGGGCGATTATTACGGTCCGTTTGATGCGCAAAAAATCTTCGAGGAAATCCCCGAAGGCGCTCTGCTGCTGAAGCCTCTGAAGATCGACTGGACCTTCCATTGCTTCAAATGTGGCGGCATGGCTTCCATGAGAACCTGTCCGCATGGCAAAGAAGATCGCCTGCTGCTTTCCGGAACCATGGTCCGCAAGACCCTCTCCGAAGGTGGCGAATTGCCCAAGGAATTTTCTCGTCCCGAAGTAGTGGCGGTATTGCAGGCGTACTACCAGGGTCTCGAAGAGAAGGTGGAAATCAAACTCCACGGAGCTGCCACCGGCGATGTAAAGAAAAAATAATCCTAATTTCCATAAATTTCCATTAAGGAATGCCCCCCCTCTTCCCAGAAGCACTATGGCTGCTCGTGCGAGGGGGGGAAGCCTTGTGTTGAGAAAGGAGGTGTAAGGATCCGCGACGGGAGTTCCTAACATCAGGAATAATCTAGGCAAATGAGAAAAGAAGAACCTATTTAGGAGGTAAAGTTATGCCAAGTTATGTAATTCTTGAGAAATGCGATGGTTGCAAAGGGCAGGATAAAACGGCTTGTATGTACATCTGCCCCAACGACCTCATGATCCTGGACAAGGAAAAAATGAAAGCCTGGAACATGGAACCCGATATGTGCTGGGAATGCTACAATTGCGTGAAGATTTGTCCCCAGCAGGCCATTGACGTGCGCGCCTACGCCGACTTCGTTCCAATGGGAGCTTCCGTTGTGCCTCTGCGTGGCTCCGAAGACATCATGTGGACGGTGAAATTCCGCAACGGCTCGCTGAAGCGCTTCAAGTTCCCCATCCGGACCACTCCTGAAGGCAAGGCCGAGCCATTGGCAGGTTTTGAGACCGGCACCGAAGATCTCAAGAGCCCCTTGCTTTGTACCGAGCCTGCTTCAACATGGGCCAGCGAGCTTCCAACCTTGAAGAAATAACCCCGAAGGAGGTGTAGATATGCAAAATTTTGAAACCGTAAAAGTCGATACCGATCTGCTGATCATAGGCGGTGGTATGTCGGCCTGTGGAGCCGCGTTTGAGGCTGCATACTGGGCAAAGAAGCATGGACTCAAAGTCACCGTAGTCGATAAAGCTGCTATGGACCGTTCGGGTGCAGTAGCAATGGGTCTTTCGGCTATCAACCAGTACATTGGTTACGCCAAGGCCGAGAATACTCTGGAAGACTATGTCAAATACGTTCGCCAGGACCTGATGGGCATCTCCCGTGAAGACCTGGTTTATGATATTGCCCGTCATGTGGATTCCTCCGTCCATCTGTTCGAAAAATGGGGCCTGCCTATTTGGACAGATGCCGATGGCAAGTATGTTCATGAAGGCCGCTGGCAGATCATGATCAACGGCGAGTCCTACAAAGTTATCGTAGCGGAAGCTGCCAAGACTGCACTGGCCACCTTGGGCGACAAGGGAGAGCTGCTTGAGCGCGTGTTCGTAGTCGAGCCGGTAATGGACGGTGACAGAGTCGCCGGCGCGGTTGGCTTCAGTGTCCGCGAAAACAAGTTCTACGTATTCAACGCCAAAGCGACCATCGCTGCCATGGGCGGTGCGGTGCACGTGTTCCGTCCGCGCTCCGTGGGTGAAGGTCTCGGCCGCGCCTGGTATCCGCCCTGGAACTCCGGCTCCACCGCATATTTCACCATTCGTGCCGGTGCGGAAATGACCTGCCAGGAAGTACGCTTCATTCCTGTGCGCTTCAAAGATGGTTACGGTCCTGTTGGCGCCTGGTTCCTGCTGTTCAAATCCCGTGCAACCAATGCAATGGGCGGCGAATACATGGTTGAGCGCGCCGGCGAGCTGCCGGATTGGGCACCTTACGGCACCGCCAAGCCGATCCCCGCCAACCTGCGTAACTGGCTGGGTATGGAAGACATTATGGCAGGCAAGGGCCCCATCTACATGAGAACGGAAGAAGCCATTGCCAACATAGCCGCTCAATACAAAGACGATCCCAAGGCCTTCAAGAAGAAAATGAAGGAACTTGAAAGTGAAGCCTGGGAAGACTTCCTGGATATGACCATCAGCCAGGCTCTGCTGTGGGCCGGTATGAATATCGCCCCGGAAGAGAAATCTTCTGAAATCGCCGCTTGCGAGCCTTACTTCATCGGTTCCCATTCCGGCGCCTCCGGTGCCTGGGTGTGCGGTCCCGAAGATGTGATGCCGGCAGAATACAAGAAGCAGTGGGAGCCCATTGGCGTGTACAACCACATGACCACTGTCAAGGGTCTGTTCACCTGTGGTGACGGCGCCGGTGCTTCCAGCCACAAGTTCTCCTCCGGCTCCCATGCGGAAGGCCGCATTGCCGCCAAGGGCGCCATTGCATTCATCGTGGACAACAACAGCATGCCGAAGATGGACGATGCCAAGGTTGCAGAGCTGCAGAAGACCATTCTCGCTCCTTTGGCACGGTTTGAAGAATTCCAGGGCCTGTCCAGCGATCCGAACATCAATCCGAACTTCATGAAGCCCAGGATGTTCATGTTCCGCCTGCAGAAGATCATGGATGAATACTGCGGTGGAGTTAGCACGCAGTTCACCACCAACAAGCATCTTCTGGAAAGAGGCGCCGAGCTGCTCTTCATGCTGAAGGAAGACTCCGCGAAGCTGGCGGCTGAGGACCTTCATGAGCTCATGCGTGTTTGGGAGAATATCCACCGGATGTGGATCGCCGAGAGCCACCTGCGTCACGTGATGTTCCGTGAAGAGAGCCGTTGGCCCGGATACTACTACCGCGCCGACTTCCCCAAGATGGACGAAGCAAACTGGAACGTATTCGTGAATTCAGTATGGGATCCCAAAACCGGCGAATGGACCATGAAGAAGGTCCCCGTTGTTCGTCTGGATGTGTAATCAGGTGTAAGTAGTTAGTTAGTCTTTGACCTCCGGGTGATCGCACCCGGAGGTTTTTTTGGTTTTTCTCAGGCAGTCCCTCCCCTGTATATCTCATAGCGTTTGCACTCGCTGAGAAGATGACATCCACACGGTAAATTTGTTCTCATTTAGGGAACCGCAGATGCGCAGGAATTCTCCGTCATTTTCAGATAATCGAAGACGGAGCGGA
>Ga0068714_10003875_pt1 | contig 17265 bp, 12 predicted proteins | sample MTBNYHSulfiMetaG_FD_62988 | JGI IMG/M metagenome (GOLD analysis project Ga0068714, IMG submission 62988) | Enrichment culture microbial communities from rom New York Harbor, USA that are MTBE-degrading - MTBE-NYH (New York Harbor Sulfidogenic)... | ecosystem: Environmental > Aquatic > Marine >...
CTGTCCGCGTGTTCTTTGTCCCCTTGTTCTTCCCTTGTCCTCGCCCACATGTCATAAGTGACGGATGTTCTTTTTCCGTTGACAATTGACCTTTCATAGAATTGTCAATGGTCAACGATCAATTGTCAATTGCCAACGATTCTGTCGGGGGCTGAGGTCAAATAGAGACTGGCCAGAAGGTTGTGTCGGGCTGTCTCGTCTGTCGTAGTATCAGGGTGTAATATCTGCTTTTTTTCAAGAATGTCCAGCAAGGTGAAGGGTGGGTTACCGGTTGTCCCGACCACGAGAGCATGACCGATCTGGAGCTCAACATTCGTCACCCGGGCATCACGGTCAATGACAGGATGATATTGCTCTTCGAGAGAAAAGATGTAATCAGACTTGACACAATTTCCGGCAGGACCATAGTGACGGCAGGTATTTCGTTCATCTGTCACAATCTTGAGATGACCGGAGACTGAATTCAGAAGGGTCCCCGGTTTATTGATAAAGACCGCCCGCGGGTGGACCTCGGACCAGATGGCACCGGCAATTCCCTGACAGATGAGCACGGTCAGTCCACCGCTCAGAATGTGCAATGTTTTTGAACCACAATGGGCTGATTGGCTGATGCCGTTGAATGGGGTCGAGATCGTAACCAGCTGCAATTCACAGCTGACGTCTGGAAGTGGACCTCCCGTACGCTCCCTGATCAGGGCCCGGCGGGCCACCAGGCCCCCCTGACTGTGGCCGATTATGGTCAATTTGGTCGGCTTGAGAACGGTCACAAGCTCCTGAATGGCCCTGACCAACGTGCCAGCGCTGTGCTCCAGAAAATCCCGATAATCATAATTGAAACACAATGCCTGCTGCTGCCGCGAAGCAAACACTTGTTGCAAGGTCCCAAAACGACTGCTGGAAGCCTTGCAGCCATGAACAAGCAGGACTACTTCCCTTTCTGCTTCAAATTCCAGCATCTGACACGTAAAATCATCACATTTGTCCAGATGCGGCAGCGGTCCAGAAACACCATCACTTGCCCGAATGAATATGCTTTGATAGGGACTACAGCACACTCCCAGAAAACAGATGATGACCAATCCCGCGATCTGCACGATGAAACGAACCATACTTACCCCCTGGCAAAGCCCTGACGTAAGACACATTCGCTGATAAAGACAATCCAAAACCGATCAGCACCTCGCTGCGGTCCTTCAGGGAACATTATACCTGGCAACTAACTTTTATTCAACTATTGGTGGCTAACTATTGGTGTGTCCCCTTTAAATCCCTTGGCGTCCCTTGCGGTCAATTATTTCATTTCAGCTGCACGGTGAGGTCTGGGGTGATTGTCGTCCTTGAAGCCACTTCTTAAAAGAAGCCTGACTTTCTCCTGATGGTTTTCCGGCAAGAAGGCCCGCAACACTGACATCTTCATCAATATCGTTCCAGTGAATACCCAGACCTTTTCCGATAAGCCGCCAATTCGACCGTTCGACGGATTGTGCATGTTCGAGGCGTGGGTACCAACCCAAGGGGACCGAAATAGTGCGCCCATCGCTCAGGTCGACTGTCAGTGTATCTGCTGTCGTATGCACATCAATTGCAAAAGGAACTTCAATTTCAATGGCCAAAATACTCATGCCATGCCTCCATGAAAAATTGGTGGTTAACCTCTATTATACTCCGAATCTGCTTCAACTCAAGACGATTAAAACCACCACTGTTGTGAAGACGGATTGGATCAAGCCAGAATTTCGCAATTTTATCATCTCGTTCGATTATTGAATACCTGCAATGAAACAGCTTGTCAAGGGACATTTCCCGTCGCGCCAAATAGTAAACCTTTATGTTCTCTGTGTTCTCTGTGGTTGAAGAATTCGCCCGTAAAAAGGAAAGGAACCAATGAACCACATGAGGGATAACTATTGGTGGATAACTATTAGTGTGTCCCCTTATCATCGCCCCTTTTCATCACACTTGACAATTTTCCATATTCCTTCATAAGATACTTTAAGGGAGAGGTGAGATGCATTTTGTCTCGCGAGCGAGACGAGATGAAGGACCCAAACGATGGGAAAGTTGTTGTATGAGAGCGACTCTTCTTATAGTTGTGTTGAGTTTTTTGGTTTTGCTTATTGCGGTTGACCTGTTGGCGGCAGATGATATTCTTCTGATCACGATGGACACGACCCGGATGGACCATTTGTCCTGCTATGGACATGTCTTTAAGACGACGCCTTTTATCGACGAATTTGCCAAAGAGGCCCGTCGTTTCACGCGGTGTTACACGCCATCGCCCATCACGCTTCCGGCCCATGTGACCGTTTTGACGGGACTGTGGCCGAAAACGCACGGAGTCAGGGACAATAACTATGAACCTTTGGACGCCTCGATTGTGACGATTGCGGAGCTCCTCTCCCAACAAGGTTACCGGACCGCTGCCTTTGTCTCAGCGTTTGTGCTGGACCGACAGTTCGGACTGGACCGGGGCTTCGCCCATTATGACGATCGGATGTCGATCTTTTATCATGATGATCGGGACAAAATCAATGAAAGAACGGCCCCGGAGACTGAAAAGGAAGTCCTGGCATACCTTTCGACCGTTCCGACTTCAGACAAGCTTTTCCTCTGGGTCCATTTGTATGATCCACATTTTCCATACACGAGCCATCCGGGGGCCCCGGCAGGCATGAGCGATTACGACGGGGAAATCTGGTGGATGGACCGCTCAGTCGGACGCATCCTGCAAGCGTGGGACCGTGCCCGAAAAGGTCTTGTCATCATCACTGCTGATCACGGTGAAGCCCTGACTGAGCATGGTGAATTCTTCCATGGCGTCTTTCTTTACGAATCATGCGTCCGGGTGCCCCTGCTTGTGCGTTTAGAGGGAAACAAAAAGACCGGCCCGGACGAGCGGCTTTGTTGTCTGGTGGACCTGGCTGCGACCATCGCCGATTACGCGGACTTCAAATTGAAAGTGAACGAGGGTCGGTCGCTATTGTCCGAGGGGCCGTTGCACCAGAGACTCTTTTTTGAATCGTTTTTCCCGGCCAACGCTTATGGCTGGACCCCGCCTTTCGGCATTCTCGCTGATGGATACAAGTACATTCTCCTTCCTCGTCCCGAACTTTATAACGTTTTTGAGGACAATGGTGAAAGGAACAATCTCATCGCCACACAGACAGCCCGGGCCAGTGAGCTGAGGAACATCCTGCTCAACGAATACGGTTGCGACTATGTTCCACCCGACATGAGGTCGGATGAGGAGACGGTCCGTCGGCTCAAGAGTCTGGGATATTTGAGTGGGAATACGGCCCGCCCGAACAGGGACCCCAAGGATTTCATCAGTGTTACTAACGAACTGTACCACGCCCGGGAGCTATGGCGAGCAGGCAGGCTCAAGCAAGCGGAGACTGCTTTACGGAAGGTGTTGAGTGTCGATGTCGAGAATATTCCCGCCCAGATTGATCTGAGCGACCTTCTGAAAGAACAGGGCCGCCGGAATGAAGCCCGGGACCTGCTGGTTGCCGCACTGAAGTCCAATCCCCGATATACCTACGCTTTACACAAGTTGGGAATAATGGAGTATGAAGCCGGGGCGATGGACAAGGCACGCGAGCTGCTAGAGTCGGCCCACCGGATTATGCCCGAAAACCAGGAAGCGTTGCTTTACCTTTTCTGGATCGCCCTGAAAAACAAAGATATGGTCAGTGCCAGAGAACATCTGGTCTCAGCGGCAGCGATTGATCCTGACAATGCGGACCTGCATTACTGCAAAGGCACTCTCGCGGCCATCGGGTCCGATCTGCCGGGAGCGGTCCAGGAATTCTTGCGCTGCCTGGCGCTTGACCCGAAACACGCCAGAGCAATGCAGGATCTGGGCTATGCCTACTCTCAACTGGGACGCTTCGATGAAGCCTTGACGACCTACCGGCGGAGCCTGTCTTCCAATCCCGACCAACCGGATGTGTATCTGTTCCTTGGCGCTCTCCTCTGGCAGAAAAAGAAGGATATTGATGCCGCACTCGAAGTGTATCGCACCTTTCTCAAACGTTATCCGGCCCATCCGGCAGCCAGCCGCGTCCGCGATATCCTGCGTCAGCTGGGTCCCTCTTCAAGCAGTCGATAACTCAAAAATACGACCTTTGAGCACCCGGCAATTATCATCCGGGTTTAAAGGGCTACAGGAACGCTTCGAGTTGCAATGAGACCGTTTTGAGTTCATCTCCGCGCCGGACCGTCAGTTGATACGTGGTCGCAGGGGCCTCTCGCAGCAGCTTTCTGACTGCTATGATGCCGGCAAATGCCTTGATATCGAGCTGATTGATGGCGGTAATGATGTCGCCCTTGAGCAGACCAGCTTTTTCCGCCGGCGTCCCGGGTGAAACAAAAAAGATTTCGATCTGACGGGTCGCTGTCAGTCTGATTTGCAGGCCGCTGTTGTCAGTTTCAGGCGGCTTAGCGAAATTGGCCCCTTTCTCGAGGATGATCCGCTGCTTGTGATAGTCGAGATAAAGCACGAAATGCTCGAACAAACCATTACCGAGATTACCGATGAATTCCCTGGAGGCGAATGCCCCGACTGTTTCATTCAGCGGGAAGGATATGAGCGGTTTTTCAATAATGAACCCACCGAATTCAATGGTTTGAAAGCGACTAACCATTAATTTGAACTGACCTCCTGCACCGGCGGCGATGCTCTCACGGGCAGGCCGTTCGTCGAAGGCGTGCTTTTGGGCAAAGGGATAATGGAATGAAACATCGCTGGCCCCGAGATCAAGGACCCATTTTCCGCTGTATTGGCCATCAACCGTGGCCGAAACGACCGGAATATTCTTGCGGAGCTCCATTTCAATTTGCGTGCCGCTGCCAGCATAGCTGAAGTTTTCAGGAGTGTACAGTGAGATCAGCTCGTGAGCAAAATCGATTTTAGTGACGAACCGGGAGATGAAGTCATAACCGAGGATGCCATTGACCTGAAAACCGAATGCGTTTTCAAGGATCGAGCGAAGATCGATGGACACTATGGTTTGCGAACTGAACCTGACCCCGGCAAACTCGAATTCCGGCAAGGTCACAAACGAGAATTCGACCGTGCTGCCGGCGCCCTGCCCCTGCAAGGTGCCCGATGCTTCAAGGCCTAACTCCCGGGCATATTCACGGTCAATGACCGATTGCCCGGCCCCCGTGTCCAGCACCCACAGCGATTCCTGACAATTGGTCCGGACCGTGACGAAAATGTGGTTCTCGATATATTGAAAGGGAATGTCTTCTGAGCGGCCTCCTTCGGGCATGCTAAAATCCCTGGTGTCGCTGACCGGGGCAGAGAACAGAGCATCATCCAGCTCTGTGTTTGTCTCGAATGTGGTCACTGTCAAGGTCTGTTTCATCTGGACCGGCAGGACCTCGGTTTTTTGCAAAAAGGCATGTTTCACGCCATTGATCGGACGATAATCGTAATAAAAGGTCTGGCTCTCATTGTCGAGCTGATGCTCCTCCAATTTGAGCAGATAAAATGTCTCGGTGCTGATAAAGAGCAGATGAAAGTCCTCGTTGATTGTATTACTCTTTCTGACAACGTAACAGGGTTGCCCCTGAACATCCTGGATGCCCTCGAACGTAAGCTTGAATATCGTCGAGTTCGGGTCCAGATACGCGAAATTCTCGTCATGCAGGGCCAGTTCTCGCCGCTGGGCCATGATCGCACTTGTCTCGAACTGCACTTTACCGTTCGCATCCACAGTCCATGACCTCGTTCCGTCATCACCGGAGGTCTGGCGGAATGAAGTGAGATCGACTTCCTGGCGGGAGCGGCCCGGGTATTTCTGCCATCGTTTCAGGCTGCCTTCGAGCCCTGTCCCTTCCAGAACAAATGTTCCCTCGAGATAACTCGACTTCTCGGCCTTGATCTTGTCCAACCCACCAATGGCCGCGAAATGCCGGGCCAGAATCTGGTATGGATCAGTGAGGTTTTCATCAGCCGCCAGCACTGAGACATTGAGCACAATTAACAAACACACAGATAATAATTTAATCACGTGGACCTCCCTCTGTTTGGTTAGGGTATCTTTTCCCATGTTTGTCTCGAATTCCCTTCGGGCAAAGCACACAGCTCGACTTTTGATCATGATTTTCGAGCATTTATTCAAGACTTCAACGCTCATAATAACACGATTTGATAGTTATTTCACTGTCTCGGGATCGGCCTTTTTCCCGCACTCGCACTCCTACTCGCACTTGCACTCGTATTAATTAACTTGACAGGCAACCAAAACATCGAGAATTGTCGCACATTCGAGGGCGGAACCATAGGGGAAAAATGGGGACAGACAAAATGTTATTCACAAAATATTATTCAGCTGATCTCGAGCCGAACGGGAAATGGGGACAGACAAAATGTTATTCACAAAATATTATTCAGCTGATCTCGAGCCGAACGATCCGAACTCTTCAGAGTCTTTGCCAGAATATCTGCCCACATGACAAAATCGAGACTCAAGCGTTAAACATCCAGTTTCTCGTGATCAAGCATCGTTTCAATTCTCGAGTGCGAGTGCGAGTACGAGTGCGAGTGCGAGTGCGAGCCGTCTCACCTGTCGGGTGGGCAGACAGGGGCCAGGTTTGTGAGCGGCCACTTTTTAGCCAGGCGATCTCTTTCACCGGTGGGACGAGGAGCCCACCGGGGTCATTGTTGTATGCCTAATCGGATTTTTCACTTTTTCCGTGAAAAATCACACTGATTTTTCACTTTTTCCGCGAAAAATCACATGGGGAACATCTTTTCAAAAACAGGTGGTAGATTTTGACATACGACATTATTTGACCCTAGCACCGGAAGATGTTATACTATTAGTAGGTGGAGTTGATGAAATAACATTGTTCATTAACGTGAGGCCGCGTGATGGAATCGGGTCGATATCTGGTATCATTGCTTCTGCTACTATTCTTACCGGGATGTATGGCCCATACGAATTATCTCTTTTCCGACGCTGAGCTCAAAGCGACCCTGGTTGAACGACTGGGTGAGGAGAGTTATCAGACCGTCGTCCATCCTTTCGAGGCCAATGAGGCAATGAAAGTATTCGCCCGGCAGGCCACTCTTCTGACGCAGGGTACCAAAAACAAATGCCGGAAACTGGTCGAGAACATCCTGAACAAATCCCAGCTCAACGTGCGTTACAGTAAATATCAGACAAAGACGGCCATCGAGCTCTTTTATGAGGGGACAGGCAATTGTCTGGCGTATACCAATCTTTTTGTGGCCCTGGCCCGTTCCATAGGGCTCCGTGCTTTTTTCGGAGATGCCTCGCTGCTGGTCAGTGATGTCGAGGAAAAAGAGGGCGTCATGGTCAATAGCGGTCACATTTGTGCCATTGTCTACGCCGAGCCGGAGATCATTTTCATTGATTTTGCGAACAGACAATTCAAATATATGGTGGGCTACTCTTTTATCAATGATATCGAGGCGGTAGCCCATTACTACAACAATCTCGGCTATGAGAAGCGGTTAGCAAGCTCACCTGAGATAGCTAAAAACATGAACCGTGAGGGGTTGGCTGAATTCGAAATGTCCGTTGCCGTTTGTCCTGATTTTTATCGGGGCTATAACAACCTCGGTGTCGTGTATCAACAGCTCGGCGAGGTTGATAGAGCTATCGAATGTTACCGCAAAGCCATTGACAGCAACCCTGAATTTTCTTCAGTGTACGGGAATCTCGGCATGCTTTTCTATCAGAAGGATGAGATAGACCAGGCTGCCAAATATTTCCGGAAGGCCATTTCCTACAATCAGCAGAACCATTTCAATTATTACTATCTGGGGATGATCGCCATGAAAAAGGACGATCTGAAAGAGGCCCGCAAAAACTTTCAGCGGGCGGTCCGTATCAAGGACGACTTTGCGATTGCCTACTACTATCTCAGTCTGGTTTACAAACGTCTTGGCGAGACCGAAAAAGCAAAAGAAGCCCGCGAAAAGGCGCCTAAGGTCCCTCTCCCTGAAAGTCAATAATCCTTATTTAAACCCGGATTGTGCCATTGGAATCTACTGCGGCATTGAAAACGCTGCTGTGACGCTTGTTTCACGATTCTGTTCGTTCAACGTATTCATGAATACGCCTCACTCGCAAAATCGCTCCAACTTCGCCTCTCGCAAGCGTTTTCTTCGCCTCGTAACGATCCCAACAGCACAATCCGGGTTAAATATCACATCGATTCGAAATGGGCTGTAAAGTGTCGCAACACCTTGGGATCATACGTGATTTTCAGGCCTCTCACTTTTGCCCGCCGCTGATAGACCGAGATGATTGCATTGGCCACAAACCGCATCTGCGAGTTGGTGTAGACTCGACGCGGGATGGCCAGACGGACCAGATCGAGCTCAGGATAAATTGTCTCGCCCGTGTCCGGGTCGTCATGGGCAAACATGACACTGCCGACCTCGACCGCCCGAATACCTGCTTCACGGTACAATTCACAGACCAAGACCTGGCCCGGAAATTGGCTTTGGGGAATGTGGTCAAAAAAGGTTTTGGCGTCCAGATACACGGCATGACCGCCAAAAGGCTGAATAACGGGGACCCCGGCATCGACCAGAAGTTGACCGAGAAAGGCCACTTGACCAGTCCTGAATTCGAGATAATCCTCGTGCAACACTTCCTCGAGCCCGCGGGCAATGGCTTCCAAATCACGCCCGGCCAGCCCGCCGTAGGTCGGAAAACCTTCAACCAGGATGAGTGACTGGCGGATACGTTCCGCCCACTGACTGTTGTTCATGGCCAGAAAACCACCAATATTGACCAATCCATCCTTCTTGGCACTCATGGTGCACCCGTCGGCGCAGGAAAACATTTCGCGGGCGATGTCCTCGATAGTCCGATGCTCGAACCCGGCTTCACGCCGTTTGATGAAGAAAGCGTTCTCGGCAAAACGACAGGCATCCAGAAAGAGCGGCAGTTTGTGTAGATGAACGATTTCGCTGACGGCCCGGATGTTTGCCATGGACACAGGGTGCCCACCCATGCTGTTGTTCGTCACGGTCAACATGACCAGCGGAATACGCTCGCTGCCAAGATCAGTCAGGGTCTCCTCGAGTCTTGCCACATCCATGTTCCCCTTGAAAGCAAAACGACTGCTCACATCGGTCGCTTCTGCTATGCCCAGGTCCAGGGCCTGACTGCGACAATTTTCGACGTTGGCCCGGGTTGTGTCGAAATGCGTGTTCGAGGGCACACAATCACCCGGTTTTAATATCGTGGAAAAAAGAAGGTGCTCCGCTGCCCTCCCCTGATGGGTCGGAATCACTTCCTTGAAACCGGTGATATATTTGATCCGCTCCTGAAAATGTTGATAACTGACGCTGCCAGCGTACGATTCATCACCTTGCATGATACCGGCCCACTGATAATCACTCATAGCCGAGGTTCCACTGTCAGTCAAAAGATCGATGTAAATTTTTTCCGCCCCGATCAAAAATACATTGTTGCCAGCCCTTAGAAGGGCTTGCTCCCGCTCTTCAGCCGAGATTCGGTGGATAGGTTCAACTGCTTTGATCTTGAAAGGTTCAATCGGCTCAAACAATGTCATGCCTCCTGCTAGAGTTCAGATTATGGTCCGTAAAACATGGTCAAACACGGTAAATCATACCTCCTGATAGTCCGAAGCTGAAACTCTCGGACCAAGAACATAGTTATACCTCTTCATGGCTGAAAATGCAATGGACCTGAACCGGGTTCTTTTTTTCAACGCACTTTCAGGGAGAGGAGGGCAACAAGGGCCAGCAGAATTGAAATAATCAATAAACGGACGACTGTTTTGGGCTCAGGAATACCGCGATGGGTCAAGGAATAATGAAAAGGGGCCCGGTAAAAAAGACGCCTGCCGAGTCGTGTTCCGATCTTCTCCTGGACCAGGGCTGAAAAAATCTCGACCACAAAGACCCCGCCGACAATAGGAAACAACAATTCCTGCTTGGTGAAAAAAATCATGATCGAGATGGCCCCACCGATACTGAGGGAGCCTGTATCACCCATAAAAACCTCGGCCGGGTAGGTGTTATACCATAAAAACCCGAACAGGGCTCCGATCAGGGTTGCACCGAAAACAGTCATTTCGCTGGCCCCGTCGATAAAGGGGAAGAGGTAGTGACTCGAGGCCAGAACATTACCGATGATATAGGCAAAAATGGCATAAACGCCGATGGTCAAGGCTGAAATACCGGAAAGGAGACCATCCAGCCCATCGGTTATATTGATCGCGTTGATGATTGAAAACTGGGCGAACACCGTGAACAGTATGAACACAACCAGGCTCAGGTCCAGGACCGGGTGCTTGTAAAACGGGACCCACAGAAGTGTTTTGATCTCCGGGGGAACAGGGTTGAGGGGAGAGACGAAAAAGATGGCAAAAGGCACAATAAACAAAAGCAAACACACTGTTTTCCCAATCTGACTGAGTCCCGAGATCGAGGAACGCAGACGGCTTTTCTGAAAATCGTCGATGAAACCGACCAACCCGAAATAAATGAAACCGCTGACCAGGACGATGAGAAAAATATTGCTCCAGTCAGCCCACAGAAACAGGGAAACGAGCGCTGTGCTGATAATGAGCAAGCCTCCACCTGTTGGTGTCCCTCGCTTCGAGAAGACCTTGAGGGACAACATATCGCCGGAGGCGTCGCGTAATTTGCTGTGATACAGGAAAAGGATGTAGCGGAACCCGAAGAAAAGGCTCAACAGCAACGCCGTAGCCATGCCCATGATGGCCCGAAAGGTGATATAATCGAGCAGTCGGAAGAACCCGTAGTCCACACCATGCCCTCTCAAATAATCAATGATCAGGATAACCATTGGGCGTGCCCTCCAGTTCCCGCAAAACCGACAGGTAATTTTCACGGATTTTGAATTCAGGTTTGAATTCCGAGGTGGTAATCATCATTTTCTTCAAAAAAATCTTCAACTTCTCGTCCCGCGGCAGTTTTTTGTGGACCAGCCCGAGAATAATGCTCTCGAGCAGTGCCTCGCGCAAGCGGATATTGCGGGAGAAGAGGAAAGGCTGGACCAGCGAATATTACGTATCTTCATCAAAGATCAAAACGGCCAGTTTGATGATTTCGACTTTGACTTCAAAACTCTCGCTGCGGTCAGACAGCATTTTTTTGATCCTGCTGCGGAAAGGTTCATCAGTAGCCAGATCAGTCGCAAAGCGGCGGAGCAGGGTCATTGCTTCGCGTCTGACTTCGTAGTAGGAGTCATGTAAACTCCAATCGATGATCTGCCGGAAAGCGATATGGAAATGTTCAGCCTTCTGCAGACTGATCAGGCAATTGCGTCTGAGGAAGCCCTTGAACTTTTTGAAGTTGTCCCGGATATATTCGTACAGGTCGGTCCGTTGGAGCGGTCCGATCAATTTAATACCCTTATTGACCTCGAGGAAGTCCGTTGATTGCAGATAATCGTTGATTTTCATCGAGTAGAAACGGAGGTAAGGGTTGTCGAAATCCTGATTGTGCCGCACATTGTCAAGATAAGCCACAAGGTGATCAAACTGCCGCTGGAATTTGACGAATTGGGGTTCGATGATCTCGTCGATATAATCAACGGGACTATTTTTCATGACTTTCTCGATGGTCGCCACGATTGTCTTGTCGGTATTCTGGGCGGACAATTTTTTGGTCTGTTCCGCCTGTTCTCGCGTTTTGGCCGGATCATTGACCATCCTGCTGATATGGGCCTGAAACTCCTGGGCCGGGACTGTATCGATCTGACTTCGACGGTCCTTTCGCTCGAACAGGATCGAGCAGCAGCCGCGATCAGCCATGTTAATTGCGTTCAATTCCTGGTGATCGCCCGGCAGGCCCCTTTTGGGAATGATCAATGAGGCTACCCCGATCGCGGCTATCTCGGCCAGGGCCCCGGCCCCAGCCCGACTGATAATCAGATCAGCCGCCAGTTGATACTCGAACATCCGATGAATAAAAGGGAAGGCCCGATAAAAAACCTCCCCTGAATTATTGAGTGCGGTGAGGTTCTCCGGGTTGAAACGTTCAGCCATTGTCGTCCGCAAAACCGTGGATGTGTCTGCAACGGCATGATATTCATCCGTGTCGGACAGACCAATGCTGTGGACGATATAAAGTGACTCGAGGCCAGCCAATGCCGGCAACGTCTCAGCAACAACCCGATTGATGCTGCGGGCCCCGAGCGACCCGCCGGTGATCAGAACTATATACTTTTCCTGTGGCAATTGCAGGGATGCCCGGACCTCAGAACGCTCGGGACGCGGAGCGTAATACTGCTCCCGCAGCGGATAACCGACATACACCGCCTTCTTGCCCCAGGTGAAGTAGATGGTCTCCTTGAAATTGACCAGAACAACGTCTGCCAGCAATGACCCCACCTTGTTCAACAATCCGGGTACGAGATTCTGCTCCTCGACCACGATTTTCAAACGGTGAAATACCTGGGAAAGATAGGCCGCAAAAAGGACCGGGGCCGACACATAACCGCCTGTGGCAATGACAAGATCAGGCTTGAAGGTACGTATCTCCCTCAAAGCCAGAACGGTCCCCTTTATAAGCAGAAAAATGGCCCGAATCGTGTGCATCAGCGAACCACCCGCGATCGGGGCCGATGTGATATGATGCAGCTTGATACCGGTCGGAGGCACGATCTGGTCCTCCGCTCGCCCGCGTATCCCCAGATACAACGCATCCGCGACCATTTCATGTTGCTTGAGATAGGAGAATATCGAGAGACATGGATAGACATGCCCTCCCGTTCCACCACCTGTCAGCAATACACGATATTTCCTGGACATCCTGTCCTTCCTCGTCGTTCACTATCTATCGCCCGGCAAATACCAGTCACTTCGTTCAAAGTGCTTGCTATTAAGACGCCCTCGACCGTTTGGCAAACAAACACATCATTCGACTTCTTTCACCCTTCTTAACTATAGCAGAATTCAGCAGAATTCTTCAAAATCAATTCTTCCTCCCGCAGAGGCAGCGAGTCGCTGAGGGTTACTAACTATTTGACTGTCCCCATTTATCCTTGATGGGAGGGCGGGCGTCCTCGCCCGCCTTATCGCACACAAATATCCAATTGAGGAAGTCCTCCGCTCGCATTCACCTTGTTGAGATGTAAAAGACAAGAGTGTGAAAAAGGGTGTGATCGTGTGAGTTTGTGCCTGAATCAAGCCCTGTCATCAAGGCGGGCGGGGACGCCCGCCCGCCCATTCTCGTATTTGAATAAAGACAACCCTGTGTATTTCTCACAGGCTTCAACCCTCGAGAAACGGGATAGGGCACGTGCACGGGCAGGCATCACTTTTAGCTATTTTTTTGTATTCATTGTGGTATAATCACTCAAACCATATCTGTAGAAATCTCATTCCCAGGAGGGGGCCATGAAGAAAATAATCTGTTTGTTTGTGATGAGTTTTACTGTGTGCCTGCTGCAGGAGCATGCTGCTTTCAGTTTGGACCTGCGAGCTGAGAAGACGAAGACAATGCTCCTGTGTGCGACCGAAACGACACAGCAGGGCATTGCAGGCGAATCAAAGGACCGTTTCCTTCAGCTCAACGTCAATGTTCTCGTGCCCAATGGGGGAGAGCTCTGGGAGTATTCACCGTCCGTCTCTGACCGCTGGGAGCATCTCATCTTCTGGAGTTCGAGTGCAGGTCTGGGACTCAGTCGGACCGTGGTCTCCTATACGACCGACGGCTCAACCTGGAGTTGCATTGCTGATTCAGCGGAAATGATGTGCCCTGCCACTAATTATTCCGGGAGTGACATGTTGCTGGCTGACGATCAGAGTTTTCTGTGGGAGATGCCGACGGAAGCCGAAGCTCTTGCCGCCGGTCAGGTTTTTCCTTCTGCGACGTGTCTGGTGCAAGTCCAGATCTGGGACACGATCAACGACACGGCCCAGGATACCTCTGATGGTTATTTTTATATTGTCGCCCCCTCGACCACGAGCATCCAGACGCTCATCATCTGGAATGCAGCTCGCATCGAGTATTATTACGGTCCGGCTGACCGAATGGTGCTGGCCATGAAACTGGCGGAACTGGCAGGACATCATCGTGTTCAGGGGCGAATTTTCGATCTCGGGTTGGTCGCTCCGATCGATATGGCGTATCAAGCCTGGGACCTTGGTCCCTTCAATCCTGACGCGGCCAACAATGTGGCCCGGGAAATCAGATTGCATATTCAGGACCTGATCGAGACGGTCTATACCAATGTGCGTTATCTCATTCTGGTCGGCGATGATGTCCAGATACCGTTTTTCCGGATGCATGACGGGACGACGTATTGGCCGGAGAACAAGTATCCGCCAGAGGTCGGTTTGAACATCATGACCACGGTTGGCTCAGCCCTCGCCCAAAATTATTTTTTGACCGATAATTACTATGCCGAGTTCGGGCCGGAGGAGTCAGGACTTTCGAGCAATGCCGAGGTCTATCTCAATGACTGTGCTCCGGGTCGCCTGGTCGAGACGCCGACGCAGATGGTCAATCTGATTGATTCCTTTTTGGCCTGGGATGGGCTGGTGCTCCTCGACAGCATGGTCGATCAGACCCTGGTCACCGGTTACACCCACTTGTATGACTCCGCCTTGGCCCGCAAGGACATGGTATTGGCAGCGTCACTCCCGACTGATTGTCTGCTGGATGATCCGGATGAAAGCGGGACCACCGATCCATGTGTGGACCAGCCTTTCACCGGGCAGGACCTCGAAAATCAGGTCTTTTCCCCGCTCAGACACAAGCTGACCAGCATCGACACCGTCGGAAATCATTACAACTGGGAAGCATCGACCGGATTTCCGACGTTCTTGTCCACGAGCCAGATGGCCCTCAATCCAACTGAATTGCTTGACACGGTCCTTTATTCATCGGGCTGCCACTCCGGATTGCCCGTCCCGCTGGCTGATCCCAATCCTTTGGATTTACCCGAGGAAATGGCCGAAAAAAAGGTCATGGCCTTTATCGGAAATACCGGTTATGGCTGGGGCATGCGCTATGGTCAGGGACTCACGGAGCAATTACTGCGGAATGTGACCAGCGAAATTCTGGAGGTGGGTTCGATTTCAGTGGGACAGGCCCTCTCACAGGCGAAACGGAGTTATTATCTCGATGAAAAACGCTACGATGTTTTTGACGAAAAGGTCATGCATGAGTTGACCCTGTTCGGCATTCCCAATACGCACGTCGAGCTTGAGCAGTGCAGCGTTCGATCAGCGTCGTTCGAGACACTGCCGCACCCCGTGATCAGCACACAAACCGGACCCGCAGTCGAACAGGTCCAGAATGCCGCAGTTCGAGGAACATTTCTGCCACCGGGAGTGATGGAATTGACGTTTGGTTTCAGTTTTCCTTCGGGTAATTATCTCGAACATGTGGGCCCGGATGGCATATACTACACCCTGTTTGAATGTGTCAGCAATGAAACCGGGTCGCCAAAGCAGCCTCTCTTCACATATTACGCAAACTTTGCTGGCTCTACAGCCCATGGAGTGTTACTTCAGTCAGGGACCTTGAGCGAGGTGTCGGACTCGTTCGATCCGGTCATTGATGTGCCACGTTCAAACTGCCCGGATGCGGGAGAAGGTGGTCTGCCAGCAGCCCTGACTTTTCTGCCGGTGCTGCGGAAATCGACCGGACGTGATTTCTCGACGGGTTTGACCGAGATCAGCTCGACAAACCTGGTTATGCATACCGGCTTTGTGGATGAGTCAGGGACCAGGGAGTTCCTTTTCGACGAGGCTGACGTCACGGTTTATTACTCGAATTATACGGATACAACCGACCCGGTCATCACCGATCCGGGGCCGGGTGGCTTTCACTTGCTCGATGCTCTGACAGCTTCCTTTACGGTCGAGGTTTCGGACGCTTCGGGAGTGTATCGTGTGCTCGTCACCTATCAGGATTGCACGGACCAGTGGCAGTCGTTCGACCTCACCCAGAATGGCGTCTCCGGCACATGGGAAGGAAGTCTCGAACTGCGTGGACCGACACGCTATTTTGTGCAGGCAGTCGATAATTGCGGAAATGTTGGTCAATTGATAACCACCGGCCCTGATGAGGACGGGGCTGGCCTCGAGTACGGTTCACGCTGGGTTGGCGCACAAACCTGGGTCGTCCCGGTAGCCGACACTGATGATGACTGTATGCCCGATCTCTACGAGGATGTTCACTCATGTCTCGATAAAAACATCCCGGACCATGACCAGGACCCCGATTGGGATACCTTGACCAGCAATGAGGAAATGAACTATTCCACTGACCCGTGCCTCGATGATATGGACCGGGGCTACGACAACGATGGCTCAGAAATCCTCTTCGGCCGTAATCCCTTTTTCGATGGTGATGACCTGGACTTGACCATTTTTTTGGCCAACAGCGGCGAAACAGTGACCGTGAACTGGGGGAACACACACGGGAATAATGCGATCATCGGCGGATATTACTATATCTACCGGGCGACAACGCCGTCCTTTTTCCCGAGTTCCTTGCGATACGGGCCTTTGCCGGTTGATCAGAAAGAGCAACTGGACGATGCCACAGGTTGTGATCCCTGCTTTTACAAGCTCTTCAATGTCAACCTCGAACAGCGGGCACCGCACATCGATACGATTGTCCCGGATTTCGGGCCAGCGGGCATGAATAACCCGGTCGAGATCAACGGCAGCGACTTTCAACCCGGGGCCCAGGTATTCTTCTGCGGCGCTCCGGCCCTTGATATCAACGTGCTCAGTCCTGGAAAATTAATCTGCTTGACACCCGCAAATCCACCACACAGTTGCAATGTCATGGTCCTCAGTCCCAATGGCAAAGTCGACATTCTTCTTGCTGGCTATACCTTCGAGTGAAGCTAAACCATGAGGACACGGACTCACGAGAGAACCAATTTCAACTCGCACCATCGCATCAGGCTGATCGCCTCAATCAGTATTGTGACTTGGTGAGGATCAAGCTTGGGGTTTGCCCCGGCCTGAAGTGAAATCTTTAGGCGTCGTTGTGGATTATTATTGGTCTGTCCCCATATGACCCCCATATGACCAAAATGTCGTATAAGCCGGGTGACCCCGGGAAGCCCTGTTGACAACACAATGAGCGTAGCATATTGATTGTTGCAGTCAAAGTCAAAAAAATAAACGTTGTCGAACATATTTCCGACCATGGTCGAAGCTAATGAACATATTACTTGTCAATCCACCTTATTCGAGGTTGAAGGGGGCCGGGCAGGCCTCATATTTTCCACTCGGTCTCGGTTGTCTGGC
>Ga0068714_10003876_pt1 | contig 17260 bp, 15 predicted proteins | sample MTBNYHSulfiMetaG_FD_62988 | JGI IMG/M metagenome (GOLD analysis project Ga0068714, IMG submission 62988) | Enrichment culture microbial communities from rom New York Harbor, USA that are MTBE-degrading - MTBE-NYH (New York Harbor Sulfidogenic)... | ecosystem: Environmental > Aquatic > Marine >...
CAAGCCGGCGCCGATTTTGTCCTTCAGTTCCAGGACAATTCGCTGGGCCGTCTTTTTGCCTATTCCAGGAATAACCGTCAGCAGGTCAGCATTCCCGGTGGCGATAGCCATGCTTGCGTGCTCCACGCTCATTCCCGAGAGCATGCCCAGTGCCAGCCTGGGGCCCAGACCGGAAACACCGATGAGGATTTGAAATAATTCAAGCTCCTCGGCGGAGCTAAAGCCGTAAAGGGAAACGCTGTCCTCTCTCAGGACAAGATGGGTGAGCAAGTGTACCTCCTTGCCAGCAGTGCCGAGGGTGCTCAGGGTAGAAGTCGGCGTGTGCACCTGAAAACCGATTCCGTTGACATTGATAATTGCCCAGTCGCTACCTATCGCTTCCAGAGTACCGTGAAGACTGGCTATCATGCTACCCCTTCTATTGTTGTCTGGTTAATAAACTGCTCAAGTGCGTTTCACTAAGGTGGCAGAGAGCTACCGCCAGAGCATCGGCAGCGTCGTTTGGTTGAGGGGGCTGAGGTAGTTTGAGCTGTAGCCTGACCATCTCCTGAATCTGCTCCTTGGGGCTGGCTCCGTAACCGGCCACCCTCTGCTTTATCTGGGTGGGAGTGTATTCATGGGTCGGGATGCCCTTATTGGTGGCGGCCAGGATAGCTATTGCCTGGGCTCTGCCGATGGCCAGTGCCGATTTGGCGTTTTTGGCCATAAAGGGCTGTTCAATAGCCATTACATCGGGCTGGCAGCGCGTGACAACTTTCAGAAGCTCGTTATAGAGGTAACTCAAACGCTCCCCAATCGGGGAGCGTGCTGGAGTGGTAAAAGCACCATAATCAATCAGGGTTATTTCATTATCACTACTCTCTATCACCCCGTACCCCATGGCTATTGTGCCCGGGTCAACACCTAAAATCCTCATCAGGATTGCTCTTCGTACTTCTCTAAAATATCGTCGGAGAAATTGATGTTGCTGGAGACATGCTGAACCCCATCTATTTCTTCCAGCTTATGTAGTAACTTCAGGGTTTGCAGGGTTGGTTTTTCGGCAAGGTCGACCGTGGTTTTGGGCAGCATAGATATCTCGGCTGAGGCTATGGGTATGTTTTCTCCTTCCAGCTTTTCCCTGACTGCCTCGAGGTCTTCGGGTCTGGTATAAATCTCCACATAATTGTTCTCGACGTTGACATCTTCAGCCCCGGCGTCGATGGCTTTCAGGGCCAGTTCCTCAGTATCAAAATCGTTGGCCTCGATGGCAATCAATCCCCTTGAGTTAAAAAGCCAAGCGACGCAACCGCTCTCACCCATGTTTCCGCCATGTTTTGAAAAGATATTACGGACTTCCTGTAGAGTCCGATTTCGGTTATCGCTTAGAGCTTCCACCAGAATAGCCGCTCCACTTGGTCCGTAACCCTCAAGGACCATCTCTGCCAGGGTGATTCCCTCTATCTCGCCGCTGCCCCGCTTGATAGCCCTTTCAATATTTTCCAGCGGCATATTGCTATCGCGGGCTTTTTGTACGGCCAAACGCAACCGGAAATTGGAATCAGGGTTGCTGCCTCCCTCCCGCACGGCCACGATAATCTCCCTGGTGAGCTTGGTAAAAAGCTGACCCCGTCTGGCGTCAGCCACTCCCTTTTGATGCTTGATTGAAGCCCATTTTGAATGCCCTGACATTGGTCGTTCTCCTTGACTGGATTGTCGGAGCTCTTTCCATAATTCTATCACCAAACCTGTTTGCGGTCAAAGGAAAAAACCCTGATTATGGTGTTTACCGTCCAATTGACAGCAAGGTTAGCGGGGGTTAAAATCAACACAGCATGAAATTGTTCGGTACATCTGGAATACGAAGAATCGCGGATAAGAGTCTTATTGAGCTGGCCGTGAAAGTTGGTATGGCCGTGGGCAGGGTTTATGACAGTGTCGTGGTGGGCTGTGATACCAGGACTTCCCGCGATGCGGTAAAGCATGCCTTCATCTCTGGAGTGCTATCCGCCGGTACCGAGTGTTGTGATGTCGGCGTTGTACCCACACCGACGCTGGCTTTAGCGGCCAGGGAATTTCAGGTGGGAGCAATGATTACTGCATCTCATAATCCCCCCGAATACAACGGTATCAAGCTGCTTAATCCGGACGGCTCAGCCTTTGATGCCAGTCAGCGGGAGCAGATAGAGGATATGATTCTGAATGGTTCTCTTGACGTTGCTATGTGGCAGGAGATTGCCAGTAGCAGTGTTCTCGGTGGAGCCGTTGAGCAGCATATCGAGCACATATTGAAAGGCCTCCCTGGAATATCGAAGCTTAAGGTGGTGCTTGACTGTGATTGCGGGGCGGCTTCGGTGATTACCCCGTATCTCTTGGAGAGGATGGGCTGTGAGGTGGTAACTCTGAATTGTCACCCCAGCGGCTTTTTCCCACACCCTATTGAGCCAGTTGAGTCCAATCTTGGTGACCTGATGCGTGCGACCAGGGAGTATAGTGCTGACTTGGGTATTGCCCATGACGGAGACGCTGACCGGATGATGGCTGTGGATGATTTAGGCAGGTTCATACCGGGTGATAAGCTGCTGGTGCTTTTTGCTCAGCAGATGAGGGCAAGGGAGGTGGTTACCACCATTGATGCCTCGATGGTAATCGAGGAAATGGATTTCAAGGTTACCCGGACCCCGGTTGGGGATATTTATGTCTCCGAGGAGCTGAGAAAGAGTGGAGATTTTGGGGGTGAACCATCGGGCAGCTGGGTTTTCCCGGTCAACTCACTGTGTCCCGATGGCATTTATGCGGCCGCAAGGCTGGTAACCATTGCCAGTCAGCATAAGCTATCGCAGTTAATTGATAGCATTCCTCAGTACCCGCTGGTTCGAAGCAATGTTGCGAATGAAGGGTTGGTGGTGTCCACTCTGGAGCAGCAACTTCTTACTCTGGAGCCGTTATCGGTAAGCAGTGTTGATGGAATCAGGCTGAGCTTTGAAGATGGTTGGCTGCTGGTCAGGGTGTCTGGTACTGAGCCCAAGATAAGGATAACGGCGGAGGCAAAGAGCGAAGCGCGGGCGCAGGAGATACATGACAGTGGCGTCAGAGTAATCAAGGAGTGCCTGAAGGGCAATAAGGAGGTATAGTGTGAAGGCAGTGGTACTGGCGGCTGGCGAGGGGAGCCGGATGCGTCCGCTCACTTATACCAGACCCAAAGTAATGATACCGATAGCTAATAAGCCTATCCTGGAGCACCTGCTTCTGGAGACCGTTAAAGCTGGCATTAAAGAATTTATCTTTATTGTGGGCTATCATGATGAGCAGGTGCGTGGCTATTTTGGTAATGGGGAGAGGTGGGGAGTAAGTATCGACTATTGTACCCAGCGTAAGCAGCTGGGTACCGCTGATGCCATCAGGGGGGTCGAGGACCTGGTTGATGGAAAGTTCCTTATGATAAACGGGGATATTGTTGTCGACCACACGGACATTGCTAACCTCGTGGAAAAGAACAATAATGCCATGAGTGTGGTTGAGGTTGAGGATACGAGAGACCTGGGTCTGGTGGAAGTGAGAAACGATAAGGTGGTTCATATTTATGAGAAGGTAGCGAAGCCTTCTTCTCAGCTGGCTAATACCGGTCTGTATCTCTTCACTTCAGATATCTTTAGTGCCATATCCCGCACCCCGAAGTCGCCACGAGGGGAATACGAAATAACCGATTCCTTGCAGTTGCTGATAGATGGGGGCGGTGGCGTTTTGTGTCAGAGGATTAACCACTGGCTTGATGTTAGCTACCCGTGGGACCTGCTACGAGCCAATGAGGCGATACTGGCCGGGATGAAATCGCAGAACCTGGGTGAAGTGGAAGAGAACGTTGTCATTAGAGGCGAAGTGTCTATTGGTAAGGGGACAAGAGTCAGGTCTGGCTCTTATATCATCGGGCAGGTGATAATCGGGCAGGACTGCGATATTGGCCCCAATTGCTTTATCCGTCCTTATACCGCTATCGGTGATGGTTGTCACGTCGGTGCTGCGGTGGAGGTCAAGAACTCAATAATTATGAAGGGGAGCAAAATCCCCCATCATAATTATGTTGGTGACAGCGTTATTGGTGAGGGGTGCAATTTAGGGTCTGGAACCAAGATTGCCAATCTGAGACTGGACGGGAAAAATATAGTGGTCGGTGGTAGAGATACCAAGCGGCGTAAATTGGGGGCTATCATCGGCGATGGGGTCGAAACGGGGATTAATGCCTCTATCAATGTCGGCACTGTACTGGGTAACAATACCCATGTTGGCCCTGGCGCTTTAGCCAAGGGTATAATTGCCCCGGATTCAACAGTATTATAGGCGGTGACCATGAAGCAAGCAGTGATTCTAGCGGCAGGTGAAGGTCAAAGACTCAGGCCGTTTACGGTTACCAGGCCGAAGGCGATGATTGCCGTGGCTGGCAAGCCGATATTGCAATATGTGGTTGAGGCGCTGGCTCAAAATGGTGTTCGGCATATCGTCATTGTGGTTGGCTACCAGAGAGAAGAGATATTCGATTATTTTGGTGCCGGAGAGCAGTACGGCGTTGATATAGTTTACATAACGCAAGAAAAACAACTGGGAACAGCTCATGCTCTGGCACAGGTTCAGGCTGTGGCGGATAATGAGTTTCTGGTTTTGCCGGGTGATAATCTGATTGAATCTGGTTCTATTGCCCGGTTCGTGGCGGCCAAACCAAACGCCATACTGGTGAAGAGTGTCGAAGATACGACTAGGTACGGGGTGGTAATTACTGAGCACGGGGCGGTACGGAATATTCTGGAAAAGCCCAGGGAGCCCCAGGGTAATATCGTGAACACCGGCATCTATGCCTTCAGTCGGGAAATCTTTGATTTTATAGGAGAAGAGCTGGATATACCCGATGTCATTAACGGCATGTTAGCTCAGGGCCATGCTTTTGATATCCAGGAAACGGATGGTCCCTGGCTTGATGTTGTTTACCCCTGGGACATATTGAGTCTTAATGGGGCGGTTTTGCACCGACTCGTAGCCGGTGTGGGCGGTACTATTGAGGCCGGCGCTTCAGTAAAAGGTCTGGTCTCCATAGGGGGAGGTACGATAATAAGGTCCAACTCTTATATACTTGGTCCGGTAGTTATTGGCGATGGTTGTGATATAGGTCCCAACGTGTGTATCTTTCCTTCCACCAGTATCGGCAATAATGTCGTTATTTCACCCTTTAGTGAAATAGAAAACAGTGTTATTGGTAACGATGTGGCTATCGGTCCGGGTTCTATTATTCAGGATTCGGTTATTGACGGTAGCTGTGTTGTCAAAGGACATTTTACTGCCTGCAGTGGCGAGGCTGAGGTCAGGGTTAATGATGGATATTGCCGGGTGAATGTAGGGGCGATGCTCGGTGTGGGTTGTAATCTTGGGAACAGCGTGGTAGCTCAGCCCGGAGTTATTCTGGGTAATTTCAGCCGGGTCCAGGCAATGAAGCTAATTAGCGGGAAGTTTCCTGATAGGAGCCTGGTGTATTAGATTATGTGCGGTATTGTTGGCTATATTGGTGATAAACGCGCTCAACCGATACTGTTTAATTGCTTGAAGAGACTGGAATACCGGGGTTACGACTCCTGCGGTATCGCGGTGGCCGTGAGTAATATCGAGGTGTATAAGGATGTGCTCAGGGTAGAAGCACTGGACAAAACGTCACCGCGGTTTGATGGAACAATAGGTGTTGGTCATACCAGATGGGCTACTCACGGCGGGCCTTCCAAGCTTAATGCGCACCCTCATCTTGATTGTACGGCCAGCATTGCTGTGGTACACAATGGGGTAATCACCAATTTTCAGGAGTTGAGGCACCAGCTTACCCGGGAGGGACATAACTTTGTTTCTGAAACGGATACCGAAGTAATCCCGCACCTCATTGAGAAATATTACCATGGTGATTTAGAAAAGGCGGTGGAGGCCGCCTTAAATGATATTGAAGGTTCCTATGCCATCATAGTATTGAAATCTGGTGAGGCCGGGCTGATCGCGGCCAGGAAAGACAGTCCATTAATTGTCGGTATTGGTGATAGGGAGAACTACATTGCCTCGGATGTACCGGCCATACTGGATTATACTGACAGGGTTATCTACCTGGAGGATGGTGATATTGGAGTTGTTACCGGGCGTGACGTAAAGGTAAAGAAGGCTGGCACCGATGTTACCAGAGCGGAGCATAAAGTCATGTGGACAGTGGAGGAGGCACAAAAGGCAGGTTATGAGCATTTCATGCTCAAGGAGATTCACGAGCAGCCCAGGGTGATACGAAATACGCTTGGCGAATATAGCCGGTCGACAGAATCGGTGATTGATTTACCAGCCATGAGAGAAGGTGGTATCGAATCCATACTAATGATAGCCTGTGGTACTTCCTATCATGCTGTGCTAATAGGAAAGTACATTGTCGAGGAACTGCTCGGGATTCCGGTACGGGTGGAGTTAGCTTCCGAATTCAATTACTATAGTCATACTCTGGCCAGAACGATAGCTATTGCGGTTACTCAGTCAGGTGAGACGGCTGATACACTCAAGGCGATGAGGAAGTTAAGTGAGGTGGGGTGTCGGGTGGTGGCCATTACCAATGTGGTGGGTAGCACGGCCAGCCGGATTGCCAGTCAGACCATTTATACCCGGGCTGGCCCTGAGATAAGTGTGGCCGCCACCAAGAGCTTTGTGGCGCAGCTTATGGTGTTGTACTGGATAGCCATGGCCTATTCTAAGACCGATGCCAGAAGGATAGCCGGTCTGCTTATGGAGTTGCGGCAATTGCCCAGCAGGGTGCAGCAGGTACTGGATGAGGAAGCTAAGATTATGAAGTTTGCTCAGTATCTGTCCCGGTTTGAGAACGTGTTTTACATTGGCCGGGGTATAAACTATCCGGTAGCTCTAGAGGGGGCACTGAAGCTTAAGGAGATTTCCTATATTCATGCTGAAGGTTGCGCCAGCGGAGAATTGAAGCATGGGCCCTTTGCCTTGCTGGGTGTGGATACGCCGGTCATTGCCGTTGTAGCCCGGGATAGCACTTACGAAGCTATGCTGACCAACATCAAGGAAATTAAAGCCAGGGGCTCACCCGTAATGGCGCTGGCTGAAGAGGGTGATGAGATTATTGAGGAACTGGCTGATTCAGTAATTACTGTACCTCAGGTTGATACCCTGTTTTCGCCGGTGGTTAATGTCGTGGCCTTACAGCTACTTGCTTACTACGCTGCCAAAGAAAGAGGTTGTTCCATAGACTTCCCCCGGAACCTGGCCAAGAGCGTCACTGTAGAATAGGGGACAGGGATTAGTTGGCTGTTTACCTGGCTGGATTTCATTTTAAGATTAGGGTACTAAACCGTCATGGAAATTGATCAAACCAGCAGTTATGGTTCTGTTTGAAAATGTTTGAATTCCATTTTATAATAGCGACAAATGAACTATTTATTTAAGGCTGTAGCAATTGCCAAAACTGTACCAGGTATTCTGGTCGAATTGGGTGTACTTTTATTAATCCTTTCATACATACCTCCTATGGATTTATTGTTTTTAATAGGTCTGTTACTGATAGCTGCAGGTATTTTATTATATATTTACAATCAACAATCGAAACGCTCAAAGCGAAAGTGGTAGCAGGCCACGCTGTAAATACTCCACCAAAAACAATACGGCACTTATTCAATGTGCACCTCAACTAAAAGCAAACAGTACTCGCAGTTACCATCACTTGACTTCTCAATGGTCATCCGCTATACTATCTTGGGTAAGCAACAGACGGTAGAACCTTAAAGGCTGAGTGCTTTCCCGTAAAGACTCAGCCTTATTTGTGACCAGACAAGATTTCGATGAAGATTGCTATCAGTGGCAAAGGCGGAGTAGGTAAGACTCTATTATCGTCTATGTTGTCCAAGATTTTCGCCGAGTCTGGTTATTCGGTCATAGCTATTGATGCTGACCCTGATGCTAACCTGGCAGCTACTCTTGGCTTCCCCAACCCTGATCAAATAACTCCCATATCTGAGATGAGCGACCTTATTGAGGAACGTACGGGAGTAAAACCTGGTCAAACCGCCCCCTATTTCAGGTTGAATCCCAAGGTGGATGACATACCGGAGAAGTATGCCCAGAAGCAGAATGGCATCAGATTGATGAGAATGGGGAGAATTAAGAAGGGCGGCACCGGTTGTTACTGTCCTGAGAATGCCTTGCTTAAAGCCCTGCTAACTCATTTACTGATAGCCAGAAACGAAGTGGTCATCCTGGATATGGAGGCGGGGATAGAGCACCTGGGACGTGGAACAGCCGATGTGGTAGATAAGTTGATTGTAGTTGTTGAACCGGGCAGGCGGAGTATTGAAACCGCTCTTAATATCAAGAAACTGGCTGCGGAGATTGGTTTGCAAAATGTGGCTGTAGTTGGCAATAAAATCAGAACGCCTTCAGATAGGGAATTTCTTGTTTCGAGCTTACCTGGTTTTGAATTTCTGGGTTTTATTCCTTATGACCAGGCAATAGTGGACGCTGACTTAGCTAGTCGCTCTGTTCTGGAGGCCAGTGCACAGGTTAAGACGGCGGCGAATGATATTTATCAGGCCTTGTTAGCTACAGCCAGGAAACCGGGCAAAAATTAGTAACTGGATTTAGAATCCGATAATAAAAAGCTAAATAAGGAGGTTTTATGGCTTACGACGTGTCAAAAATGGCAGACTGGCAGATTGCGGAAGCGGCGGAGGAGCACATGCCCACTCCGGATGAATGGCGAGCAAAGCTGAATCTGGAGAAGGACGAGGTTCTTGCCTATGGTAAAGTAGCCAAGCTTGATTTTCTCAAGATAATAGAACGTCTCAAGGATAAGCCAGATGGCAAGTATATTGAGGTGACGGCGGTTACCCCGACACCATTGGGCGAAGGGAAGACGACAACCACGATGGGCTTAATGGAGGGTTTGGGTAAGCAGGGAGAGAATGTGGGTGGTTGCATCCGCCAGCCTTCGGGTGGTCCTACCATGAACGTCAAGGGAACTGCTGCCGGTGGGGGTAACGCCATACTTATCCCCCATACCGAGTTCTCTATGGGTCTGACCGGTGATATTAATGATATTATGAATGCCCACAACCTGGCCATGGTGGCTCTTACTGCCCGAATGCAGCATGAGCGCAACTATAGCGATGAACAGTTGGCCAAGCTCAGCCGGATGCGCCGCCTGGATATCGACCCCAACCGGGTAGAGATGGGCTGGATTTTGGACTTTTGTGCGCAGAGCCTGCGTAGCATCATTATCGGTCTCGGCGGACGTATGGAGGGCTTCCTGATGCAGTCCAAGTTCGGCATCGCGGTAAGTTCCGAGTTAATGGCGATGTTATCTATCGTCAGGGATTTGGCTGACCTGCGGGAAAGAATGAATAATATCACCGTGGCTTTCGACAAGAGGGGTAAGCCGATTACCACGGCTGACCTGGAGGTAGCCGGTGCGATGACCGCCTGGATGCGCAATACTATCAACCCCACCCTGTGCTGCACGGCAGAGTACCAGCCCTGCATGGTGCATGCTGGCCCGTTTGCTAACATCGCGGTAGGCCAGTCGTCAATTATTGCTGACCGTCTTGGCCTGAAGATGTTTGACTACCATGTCACCGAGAGCGGCTTTGCCGCCGATATCGGTTTTGAGAAGTTCTGGAACGTGAAGTGCCGCTACAGCGGCCTCAAGCCGCATGTATCAGTGCTCGTCGCCACTGTCCGGTCATTGAAGATGCATGGTGGTGGACCCAAGGTAGTAGCCGGCGTGGCCCTGCCTGATGCCTATAAGAAGGCAGCCCCGGAGTTAGTCGAGAAGGGCTGCACCAACCTGGTGCACCATATCAATATCATCAGGGCGGCTGGCATCAACCCGGTGGTATGTGTCAACAGCTTCCCCACCGATACTGAGGAAGAGGTGGCCATAGTGCGCAAGGCAGCCGAGGCGGCGGGAGCCCGCTGTGCCGTTTCTACTCATTATTCTAATGGTGGTGCTGGTGCCGGGGAACTGGCTGATGCCGTCAAGGAAGCCTGCAAGGAGAAGAACGAATTCAAGTTCCTGTATCCTAATGAAATGAAACTGAGGGAGCGGGTTGACAAGGTGGCCAAGGTGGTCTACGGAGCTGCCGGCGTGGCCTGGAGTCCAGAAGCAGAAGCCAAAGCTAAAACTTTTGAGGCTGATCCCAAGTACGACGAGTACGCTACCATGATGGTCAAGACTCATCTATCGCTCACTCATGACCCATCCGTTAAGGGTACTCCTAAGGGGTGGACACTGCCTATTCGTGATATTTTAATCTATTCCGGGGCTAAATTCCTTTGTCCCATGGCGGGAGCCATCAGCCTGATGCCGGGAACCGGTTCTGACCCGGCCTTCAGGAAGGTTGATGTCGATGTGAAAACCGGGAAGGTCAAAGGACTCCATGAAGTAGATTAACGATGAGACAGATATTTTGAAGGATTGGCATTGACGTAAGAGGCAAAAAAGGCCATTGTTCCAGATATTTCCTGGCCTTTGCTGACATGAAGACTTAGATGGCTAAGGTAATGACCAATTTTGAATTGAGTGAAAACGCAGATTTCATGAGCAATTATGTCGATGCCCTTTTTCTGTCTCATACTAATGTTGATGAATTCCCTTTGGTGTCGGGAAGATTGACCAGGCTGGGTAAGAGTAAGCCACAAAGGAGGGTAGCGGCTTGAGTTTCTCTATTGCTGTGGCGGGCAAGGGCGGTAGCGGGAAGACATCGATAACCAGTCTTGTTATTCGCTACCTGCAGAAGAACAATCTAAGACCAATTCTGGCTGTTGATGCTGACCCTAATGCTAATCTGGGAGAAAGCCTGGGGCTTGAGTTAAGAGAAACCGTTGGTTCAATAATTGCCTCTTTCAATACTGAGAAAATAAATATCCCACCCGGGTTGACCAAAGAAGCGTATCTGGAGTATAAGTTAAACGCTGCCCTTGTTGAAGACAAGGGTATTGACCTGCTGACGATGGGTCGGGGTGAGGGTCCCGAGTGCTATTGCTACCCTAATCTCCTGCTGAGAAAATTTGCTGATTCCCTGGCCGGTAATTATGCCTATGTGGTTATGGATAACGAGGCTGGGATGGAACACCTGAGCCGGAGGACGACACAGAATGTTGATGCGTTGCTGTTGGTCTCTAACCATTCGGTGAAAGGTATCCGGACGGTAGCCCGGCTAAAGGAATTGATTTCGGAACTCAAGTTGGTGGTGAAGAGACAGGAAGTTATCATCAATTTTGCCCCTGCCAAGCTAGCCCCTCTGGTCAATGAAGAGCTTACGAGACTGGGAATTGACTCCCCAACACTGATTCCTGAAGACGAAGAGATATATAACTATGACCTTGAAGTTAAACCACTCCTGGACTTACCAGATACCTCTAAGGCGGTGAAAGCGGTTGACGCCTTGATGACTAAGATTCTTGATAAGCATTAAATCTGTGTAAGGGAGGTAATAAAATGACAGCTAAGATTATTAGCGGTACCGAAATTGCCAAAGAGATTCGTGAGGAACTAAAACAGGAAATCGCTGAACTCAAGGAAAAGCATAATCTGGTACCAGGTCTGGTCACTGTCCTGGTTGGTGCGGACCCGGCTTCACAGGTCTATGTTGGACAGAAGGAGAAGACGTCCCAAAACCTGGGTATCTATTCGGAAAGATATGACCTGCCGGCTGAGACTACCCAGAAAGAACTCCTGGCCCTGATTGATAAGCTGAACAAAGACCCCAAAATCCACGGTATTCTGGTGCAGTTACCCCTGCCCAAGCACTTGAATGAGGAAGAAGTCCTTTATGCCATTGACCCCAAGAAAGACGTCGATGGTTTTCACCCGGTGAATGTGGGCAAGTTGATGATTGGTGAGCCAGACTATATCCCCTGCACCCCACACGGGATTCAGCAGCTTTTGATCAGGTCGGGGGTCGAGACCGAGGGAGCGGAGGTAGTGGTCGTGGGTAGAAGCAATATTGTCGGCAAGCCAATCGCCAATATCATGCTCCAGAAGAAGAAAGGGGCAAATGCTACTGTTACTATATGTCATACCAGGACCAAGGATATTGCCTTTCATACCAAGAGGGCTGATATAATAATAGTGGCGGCGGGAAAAGCTAATGCCGTTACTGCCGATATGGTCAAGGAAGGCGTAGTGGTTATTGATGTTGGCGTGAACCAGGTTGGCACGACAGCGGATGGCAAGAGGATTCTTGTCGGTGATGTCGACTTCGAAGGGGTCAAGGAAAAGGCTAAGGCGATAACCCCTGTTCCAGGTGGGGTTGGCCCTATGACCATAACCATGCTAATGATGAATACAGTGAGAGCAGCCAAGCGGGCAGCTGGGCTAACCTAGATAAGGAGGAGATTTTATGGAATACAAGATTACAAAGAAGAAAGCGCCGGGCAGGAAGGAAGTGGAGGTACTGGGTGAAACCTTTGAGGAAGGTAGGCCCGAGGGCGAGGAACTTGGTAGATGGAGGCAGAAACTGGGGACAAGGGAGGATAAGCTTAAGTATCTGGAAAACGGCGAGAGATACTGGTATGGACAAGAATGGTATGGCAGTGAGCGGAGGAAGAATCCAGCTTAGTAAATGGAGGTAAGTATGGCATTTGAAGTTCCAAAGACAGCATACACGGGCAAGATTAAAGAAATAAAACTGGGTGCAGGTGATAAAGCGGTAGCCGTTGGCGGCGAGAGTTCTTATCCCTTTTACCTTTTTGAGGGTGAAATGCCCCGACCACCCAGAATAGCCATGGAGGTCTGGGACTGCCCGCCTGGGGAGTGGCCTAAAGCAGCCCTGGAACCTTTTGCCGGGGTAACTGATGACCCTGTGGCCTGGGCAAAGAAGTGTATTGATGATTACGGGGCTGAGATGATTTGCCTGCAGCTGATAAGCACTGACCCCAATGGACTTGACCGTGCCCCTGCTGAAGCGGCGGCCGTGGTGAAGAAGGTAGCGGATGCTATTGATGTGCCCTTAATTGTCTGGGGCACAGCTAACCATGATAAAGACACCGAGGTTCTGAGACTGGTATCTGAGCAGTGTCAGGGGAAGAACCTGATTATAGGGCCGGTTGAGGAAGGTGACCACAAAAGGATTGGTGCTTCAGCGATTGCCTATAACCACACTGTTGTAGCCTCAACACCGATAGATATCAACCTGGCCAAGCAGCTCAATATCCTGCTCGGGAATCTGGGTGTGCCGGACAAGCAAATTGTTATGGACCCCACTGTCAGCGGTATAGGATATGGACTTGAGTACGCTTACTCGGTGATGGAACGGATGAGGATGGCTGGTCTAACCCAGCAGGATGATAAACTCCAGTTTCCTATCATCTGTAATATATCCAAGGAAGTGTGGAAGACCAAAGAGGCGGGTCTTCCTACCGAGGAAGACCCCAAGATGGGTGATGTCAAAAAGAGGGGCATCTTGATGGAAGCGATGTCGGCAATGGCGATGCTTCTGGCCGGAGGTGATGTGTTAGTCATGAGGCATCCAGAAGCAATAAAGTTAATCCGTGAAATTATCGCTGAATTAACAGCATCATAATATCAATAAAAGGGGGTTGTTAGAAGGATGGCAGAGAAGGAAGCGAAAAGTATTGACCAGGCGACTATTGATTTGATTGCCAAGGCAACTACGGACGGGTGTAGTATTGCTTTTGGCAGGGCTGACCAGATGAAGCCCTGTCCTATAGGGGCAGTGGGTAGTTGCTGTAAGAACTGCGGCATGGGTCCCTGCCGGGTACCCTTGCCCAAGGGAAAAGAGGAAACGCCGGAGGAGAAAAAGAAGAGGCGCGGTATTTGCGGAGCTACGGCGGAGACTATTGCTGCCCGTAATTTTATCCGCATGATAGCTGGAGGCGCGGCTGCCCACTCCGACCATGGCCGGGGAGTAGCTGAACTATTCCTGGCAGTAGCCAGGGGGGAAGCACCCGGCTATAAGATAAGAGACGAGCAGAAACTGCTGGCTCTGGCTCTGGAATGGGGTATTACCATTGGTGACCGTAGTAACGAAGAGATAGCTGTTGATATCGGTGAGAAAGCTCTCGCTGAGTTTGGCCGGCAGGAGGGTGAAATACTCTTCTTGAAGAGGGCACCGCTAAAGCGTCAGGAGTTGTGGCGTCGTGAAGGTGTTGCTCCCCGCGGTATAGATAGAGAGATTGTGGAAATAATGCACCGTACCCACATCGGGGTTGACCAGGACTATCAAAACCTGCTGAAGCAAGGGGTGAGGGCATCCATAGCCGATGGATGGGGTGGCAGCATGCTCGCCACCGAGCTGCAAGATATTCTCTTCGGCACACCGGCTCCTGTTCTGGGTCAGGTAAACCTTGGAGTGTTCAAAGAGGATGAGGTCAACCTTGTTATTCATGGACACGAGCCGTTGCTCTCCGAGATGATTGTCGCTGCCGCTCAAGACCCGGAAATGATAGAGCTAGCCAAGTCCAAAGGTGCTAAAGGGATAAACCTATCTGGTATGTGCTGCACTGCCAATGAGATAATAATGCGGCACGGAGTGCCTCTGGCAGGCAATTTCCTGCAGCAGGAACTGGCTCTGGTTACTGGAGCGGTGGATGCCATGGTTGTGGATGTGCAGTGTATCATGCAGTCCCTACCTGATATCGCCCAGTGCTACCACACCAAGATTATCACCACCTCTCCAAAAGCTAAAATTGAAGGTGCGGTGCATATCGAATTCGATGAGCACGATGCTATGAAATCGGCCAAAGAGGTGGTCAGGACAGCAATTGAGAACTTCCCCAAGAGAGGTAAGAACCTGCGTATCCCCGAAGAGAAACACGACCTCATTGCTGGATTCAGTCACGAAACAATTAACTACCTTCTGGGTGGCTTGTTCCGTGCCTCGTACCGGCCGCTAAACGACAACATAATTAACGGCCGCATCAGAGGCGTGGCTGGTGTCGTCGGCTGCAATAACGCCCGCACCGCCCATAATGAGGCGCATATTAAAATGGTTAAAGAGCTCATCAAGAACGACGTGTTGGTAATACAGACCGGCTGCAGCGCCATGGCCAGTGCCATGGCCGGGCTCATGGTTCCCGAAGCGGCCAGAGAGTTTGCTGGTGAAGGACTGGCCGAGGTCTGTGAGACGGTGGGTATCCCGCCAGTGCTGCACATGGGCTCCTGTGTTGACAACAGCCGTATCCTGATAGCAGCCACCGCCATGGTTAAAGACGGCGGACTGGGCGATGACATCAGTGACCTGCCCGTTGCCGGGGCTGCCCCCGAATGGATGAGCGAGAAAGCCATCTCTATCGGACAGTACTTCGTCTCCTCAGGAGTATTCACCGTATTTGGTGTGACCTGGCCCACCGAAGGCAGTAAAGAGGTGACCGACTTTCTGTTTAAGGATATGGAGGATATGTTAGGGGGCATGTGGGCCTTTGAGCCAGACCCGATTAAGGCTGCCCAACTGATGATTGACCATATCGATAAGAAGCGCAAGGCTCTCGGTATTGACAAGGCCAGAGAAAGAGTGCTCTATGACATGGAGATGAGACGGGAACTGGATGCGGTATAAACACCGCGACAACAGAACTTATGAGGGAGGTCTTAAGATATGTCGAAGATAATTGCATCAGCGGCTATTAGAGGGGCGCATAAGATTATCAGCCAGGCTGAGGAGAAGTGGCAGCAGGCAATGGATAAATGGGGGGCTAATGAACCGGTAGGTTTCCCTAATACTGCCTACTATCTGCCGATAATTTACGGGATTCTGGGGATAAAGGTAGAAAAGCTGGGTGATATGGAGCAGGTGCTGCAGAGGTGTAAAGCCATTTTGCCGCCACCGGTAAGAGCAGAACATCCATTACCCTATCTTGCCCCTGCCCTCGATGCCGGTATGGCTACCTTCTTCGCCGAGGAAATAGTTGAGGCGATAAGGTATCTGGCGCAGCCAGATTTTTATGTTGAGGGTGAGGATGTTACTGATGATAATATCTGGCTTGGTGCTGCCGATGATGTCATCTTGAGGAAAAGAGGCGTTGAATTTGTCGATGGCACTGCTCCTGGATTTGCCGCCGTATTAGGTGCGGCGCCTACCAGTGAAATAGCCGCGAACATCGCTCAGGAGCTTCAGCAAAAAAATCTCTATGTTTTCATGGCAGCTGAGTATAATGGTCAGAGGTTCTCTGAGCAGCTTGTCGAAGCCGGCGTGCAGATTGGATGGCCAACCCGCCTGGTTTCCTTTGGCCCTGATGTCAGCGCCACAGTCTTTGCCATGGGCTTTGCTACCAGGGCGGCCATGTCCTTTGGCGGCATCCAGCCCGGCGATTTCAGGAAAATTCTTATCTACAACAAGGACCGTATCTTTGCTTTTGCTTTACCTCTCGGCTATGTTACCGATGAGTGGTATGCTAATGCCGCGGGAGCCATTAACTGGGGATTCCCCGTCATTGCTGATACTCCCATACCTGAGGTCTTACCTACGGGAATCTGCACCTACGAGCATGTTGTTTCCAACATTCCCCATGACGAACTAGTGGCCAGGGCAATAGAAGTAAGAGGACTCAAAGTCACGGTCACTGAGGTTCCCATTCCAGTGGCCTTTGGCCCTGCTTTTGAAGGGGAAAGAGTAAGAGGCGAGGACATCTATCTGGAGTGTGGTGGTGGCCGGACGCAGATGGTGGAGTGGGTAACCAGCAAGAGAATGGAAGAAGTAGAGGACGGTAATATTGAGGTTATCGGCCCTGAGTTAGCTGATGTCGAGGCCGGTTCTAAGCTACCCCTGGCCATAACTGTTGAGGTAGCTGGCCGGGAGATGCAGGAAGACTACGAGCCTATTCTGGAGCGGCAGATCCATCACCTTATCAACTACGCGCAGGGAGTAATGCACATTGGGCAGAGGGATATTGCCTGGTTAAGGGTTGGTAAGCAGGCAGTGGAGAAGGGCTTTAAACTAGCCCATATCGGCACCATCCTCCATGCCAAACTACACCAGGATTTCGGCCGTATCTTCGATAAGCTACAGGTCAAGCTTTATACTGAGGCGGATAAGGTAGCCGAGCTTGTAGAAAAAGCGCGTGATGTGTATGCAGTCAGGGATGCCCGCATTGAGGGCATGACTGACGAAACAACTGAGACATACTACTCATGCACTCTATGCCAGTCCTTTGCTCCGAGCCATGTTTGCATGATTAGCCCCGAGAGGACCGGTCTTTGTGGCTCCTATAACTGGATGGACTGCAAAGCCGCTTACGAGATTAATCC
>Ga0068714_10003877_pt1 | contig 17259 bp, 16 predicted proteins | sample MTBNYHSulfiMetaG_FD_62988 | JGI IMG/M metagenome (GOLD analysis project Ga0068714, IMG submission 62988) | Enrichment culture microbial communities from rom New York Harbor, USA that are MTBE-degrading - MTBE-NYH (New York Harbor Sulfidogenic)... | ecosystem: Environmental > Aquatic > Marine >...
TCACCCGTCCTTCCCCCTTCCCTCCGGGCCATGCCCTTCGGGAAGATGCTATACCTTTCGCATAGATCCTTAGGTGAGGCAACGTATCCGTTTCGTCTAGATTTTTGGTGAGGCAACTCGGGGGCTTGACAAAAACTCAAAGGCCCTTCAGAATGACCTCCCAAGAAACATAGGATTCTTTCAGATTATTCGATGAAGGGAGTGAATACGATGACGGACCGAGCCGACAAGCTGAAAACCCTCAGCCTCAACAGCTTTTATTACTTTACCGGCGGCCAGTGGCGATATTACGCCAGTGGTCTCACTCTACGTGGAAATCCGTTATCGGCTCCCTCAGGACCCGCCGCTGGGTAGTCCTATTTTAGAGGACTAACTGAAATATAAGGCAAGGTAAAGGCCGGAACCGGATTTTCACATCCAGGTTCCGGCCTTTTTTTTGGTTTTCGAGAATAGAGAGGGAGGTGCTCCAGATGATGATCATCCAGATGAACGGCCACTGTACGAGTCTTGATGTTGCCAGAGTTTGCGACCAGCAGGAAAGGCAGGGTTGCATGGTACGGATCGTCCCCCGCAGCAGTGGCTCATGTATCGTGGTGGACGTGACCGGAGATGCCGCAAGAGATGCCGCCACCGCTCTTCACGGAGTGAAGAGCGTTTCCATGACAAAGTCCTCCTATCCTCTTGCAAGCCGAGAAATTTTCGGCGCCTCTCATCCTGTAGAACTGGCTGAGGGAGTCCGCATCGGCGGTGGAGAGATCGCAGTCATGGCTGGACCATGCTCGGTGGAAACAGGCGAGATCCTTCTGGAGACAGCGCGGGGCGTTAAGGCATCGGGGGCTTCCGTGCTAAGGGGCGGAGCCTTCAAGCCTCGATCCAATCCCTACTCCTTCCAGGGTCTCGGGAGCGAGGGCATTGCGCTTCTCATGGAGGCGCGACAAGCCACGGGCCTTCCCGTCGTCACCGAGGTCATGGCTCCAGAGGATGTCGAATGGCTGGCTCCTCACGTGGACATCCTCCAGGTGGGCACGAGAAACATGCAGAACTTCTCCCTTCTCAAGGCTCTGGGGCGAGTGGACAAACCCGTCCTGCTCAAGCGGGGAATGATGTCCACAGTTGACGAATGGCTCCAGGCTGCAGAGTACATTCTGGTTGGAGGCAACGAACGGGTTGTTCTCTGCGAGCGCGGCATCCGCAGCTTCGACAAGAGTACGCGAAACACGCTGGACCTGAGCATTGTTCCCCTCGTCAAATCCCTGACCCACCTTCCTGTCATCGTCGATCCCAGCCATGCCACCGGGATCAGAGACCTGATCCTTCCCATGAGCCTTGCCGCTCTGGCCGCCGGTGCCGACGGACTCATCATCGAAGTTCACTCCCGTCCGGAAGAAGCGCTCTGCGATGGTCCCCAGTCCCTGGATCTTGAGGCCTTCGACAACCTTATGCAGGCCGCAGGAAGAATCCTGTCGGCTCTGCAGCCCCGGGAGGGAAAGCGTTGCGGATTGAAGATCGCCATGTAGGGGTAGTCGGCGTGGGTCTCATAGGAGGCTCCATCGCCGCAGCACTGAGAAAAGGAGACCGCAACCTGGCGATCTCAGGGTGGGACCGCGACGAGGATGCCCTCGGATCGGCTTTGGCTCGCGGGATACTGACGAAAGCGGCCGCCAGCCTCAGGGCTCTGGTATCGGAGGTGGATCTGCTGATCCTGGCGCTGCCCATCCGGTACCTTGTTCCGGTTAGCCGTGATGCGCTTCCCTTTGCGGGAGAGGGGCTCAGGGCCGTGCTGGACGTTGCCAGTGTCCGGGCTGGAGTGGGACAGGAGCTGGCGGATATATGGGGTCCCAGACACCTGGGGTTCCACCCCATGGCGGGTACTGAAAAAGGCGGCATCGGGAATGCCTCGGAGGACCTCTTTCGCGGGGCTGTAGTGGCCATCGTCCCGTCGCATCAGACATCGGAAGAGGTGAAAGCTCTGGGAATGAGACTCGCTTCGGCCATAGGTGCCAGACCTCTGAAAATGGGACCAGGGGAACACGACGAGATCACGGCGTGCGTAAGCCACCTGCCCATGCTTGTAGCCTCGGCCCTTTCGCTTGTGGCGGGGGAACGCATGAAAGCACTTCCGGGCCTCCCGTCACTGGCCGCCGGGGGTTTCAGGGACACTACCAGGGTGGCATCGGGTCCTTCATGGCTGGTTTCGGATGTCTGGGCCCGCAACGGCAAGGCCATCGGCGAGGTGTTGAGGCGTCTAGTCGAGGTACTCCAGGCTATGGATGAGGCCACTCCCGGAGAGATGGAACGTTTTGCGAAAAAAGCCGGGGGAGCCCGTAAAGCCGTCCTGGCCGGAGCTTCCAGGAGGTGTAGAGTTTGAGCCAGAGCCTTAGCATGAGAAGAGTATTGCCGGCCCGGTCCATCCGGGGAGAAATCCGTATTCCCGGCGACAAGTCCCTTTCCCACCGGGCGGGGTTTCTGGGAGCCCTTTCGACCCAGGGGATCGAGGTAACCAATTTCTCGTCCGGTGCAGATTGCACCAGCACTTTGAACTGTCTTGCGCAACTTGGCTGCAGCGTGGTCCGTGTTGAAGACAGGGTCAAGATCAGCCGGGGCGGCGGGATCCGCGAGACGGAAGGAACCCTTGATGCCGGCAATTCGGGAACGACCGCGAGGCTGATGTGCGGTCTTCTGGCCGGAATTCCCGGGGCATTTTCGGTCATTTCCGGCGACGAGAGTCTCCGGCGGAGGCCGATGAGCAGAGTGGTTGATCCCCTGAGAACCCTTGGAGCACGCATAGACGGCCGTGACGGAGGAAAACGCCTCCCCCTGTCCATCAGGGGCACCCGCCTTTGCGGCGGCAGCTACCTCCTGCCGGTGGCCAGCGCACAGATCAAGACGACCCTGATGCTGGCAGGACTCTCCGCACAGGGCAGCGTGACTGTCACAGAACCCACACCCACAAGGGACCACACGGAGATCATGCTGGAACATCTGGGAGTTCCCGTAAGAAAAGAAGGATCCAGCATCACCGTATACCCTTTTGAAGACCTTCCGGGAGGGAGCTGGCACATTCCCGGTGATTTCTCTTCGGCGGCTTTCTGGATCGTGGCAGCAGCCCTTCTTCCGGATTCCGATCTGATCCTTCGCGGCGTGGGACTCAACCCCACCCGTACAGGCATGCTGGAAACCCTCAGGCAGATGGGACTTGACGTACAGATCGAATCTCCCTGCCTCTCCGGGGGAGAGAAAATGGGCGACCTGCGAGTGAAAGGTTCCAGCCTTGCGGCCATCAGCATCGATGCCGAAAGAGTGCCGGCCCTTGTGGACGAACTGCCGGTTCTCGCAGTAGCCGCAACCCGGGCCGAGGGTGTGACGGAGATCCGCGGGGCAGGCGAGCTCAGGGTAAAGGAGTGCGACCGCATTTCGGCCATGACCGAAGGGCTGAGGGCGCTCGGAGCCGAACTGGACGAACACCAGGACGGATGGACCATCAGGGGAGGGCAGAAACTTCGTGGAGGGAAAGTACAAAGCCGCGGCGATCACAGGATCGCCATGGCCCTGGCCATTGCAGGACTCGCGGCCGACGGCCCGGTGGAGATCGACGATGCGGCCTGCGTAGCCATCTCATACCCTGACTTTTTCGACCATCTTGCGGCTGTCGCCCTGCGGGAAAGGTCTTCAGAATGATCGGCGCCTCAACGGGCCTGATCTGCCTGCTGGGCAATCCTGTCCGACACAGCCTTTCCCCGGTCATGCACAACGCGGCCTTCATGCATCTGGGTCTGGACATGCGTTACATGGCCTTCTGCGTGGAAAGGGGCCGTTTCCCTCAAGCTCTGCGGGGATTGAAGACAATGGGGTGCCTGGGAGTCAACGTAACTGTACCCTATAAGGAAGAAGCCTTTCTGCTGGCAGAACGGCTTGATCCGTCGGCCCTGGGGATAAGGGCCGTCAACACGATGATCTTCCGGGACGGCGTGACCTGCGGCTGCAACACCGACGTGATCGGCGTGTGTGATGCCGTCAACCTCCTCGCACCCGGCGAAAGGAGCGCACTTCTCCTGGGAGCAGGGGGCGCGGGCAGGGCAGCCGCCCTGGCCCTTGCCCGGGAGGGCTTTTGCCCGCTGGGTATCAGCAACCGCAACTCCGAACGGGCCGTGAAGCTTGTCGACGACCTTGCCTCTACGATTGGACATCCCGTGGCCGAGGTCATTCCATGGGGTGAACCTATGTCACCTGCACCAGGAATACTGGTGAACGCCACGTCACTGGGGCTCAACGGAAACCGGTGGCCGGAAGATCTTTTGAAGAATTACCTGACCGGGATGGATTCGGGCAAGGTGCTGGATCTGGTGTACACCTCTCATGGAGAAACACCCCTTGTAGCGTCAGCCAGGGCAAAGGGGCTGGATGCACAAGGCGGTGAAGAGGTGCTCCTCCGCCAGGGAGCGGAAGCCTTCCGGCTTTTCACCGGACACGAAGCTCCCATTGAAGTTATGCGCCGTGCCCTTGCCGGGGCCCGTGAGGAGTGAGGAACATGCCCCTTCGTTTTCTGACCAGCGGCGAGTCGCACGGACGCGGTTTTCTCATCAACGTGGAAGGCCTTCCTGCAGGGCTGGGAATCTCCTCCCATGTTCTTCTGGATGAACTGGCGCGCCGCCGGAGAGGGTTCGGCCGGGGTCCCAGGATGAGACTGGAAAAAGACCTGCTTTGTATATGGGGCGGCTTAAGGGGCGGCTTCACCACGGGTTCACCGCTGGGACTGGTTCTGGAAAACTCCGAGTGGGAGCAGTGGCGGGCGGCTCTTGACCCGGAGTCAGTGGTTCTGGAAGCCGCCGCTTTTCGATCCGTGACATGCCCTCGCCCCGGGCACGCCGACCTTGCCGGAGCCATCAAATACGGCCACAGAGACATTCGCAACGTCATTGAACGCGCCAGTGCCAGGCTTACGGCCGCCTGGACCCTGGCCGGAACTGTGGCTCGCCTGCTTCTTGCAGAGCTTGGCGTGGATATCCGCGGCGCAGTCACCTCCATAGGAGGCGTTCCCGTCATGACTCCCGTGAACGAAGCAGAATGGGAGCGGGCCCGGATCAGCGATCTGGGCTGCCCGAGACCTGGCGACGAAGCAAAACTCATTGAACATATCAATATGGCAAGCGATGAGGGTGACACCCTGGGAGGAACCTTCCTGATCTCCCTGAAGGGATTGCCTCCGGGGATCGGATCCCACGTGGAGTGGGACCGAAGGCTCGACGGACGTTTCGCGGCAGGCCTCATGGGCATCCCCGGCATAAAGGGGGTCGAGGTGGGCGATGGGTTCCGGCTTGGAGGAATTCCCGGGAGCATGGTTCACGATGAGATCCTTCTCCGGCGGGGGCAGGCTGTGCGCCTCTCCAACCGCGCCGGAGGGCTGGAGGGCGGCATGACCAACGGTGAAGAGGTCCTTCTCCATGCGGTCATGAAGCCTATTCCGACCCTGCGCAAGCCCCTTGGATCCGTGGATATCGCCACAGGAAGGGAGACGACGGCCAACTGCGAGCGGGGCGACGTCTGTGCCGTACCGGCCGCCTGTATCGTCGGCGAGGCAATGACAGCATGGGTGGCCGCCTGCGCTGTCTCCGAACAGTTCGGCGGGGATATCCTGAGCGAATTACAGCAGAGATTCGCGGACTACCGCAGGCGAGTGAAGGGTTTTATTCCCCATGACCCGGAATAGAGGAACGGGCAGCATCTATCTTGGCGGCTTCATGGCTTCGGGTAAAACTACCGCAGGCCGCGCACTTGCCAGGGTCACGGGCAGACCATTTCTGGATCTGGACGCCATTATTGAGCAGCGGGCAGGGGTGACTGTAGCAGAGATATTCGCAGGCAAAGGAGAGGCCGAATTCCGAAGTATAGAGACCCAGGTCCTGAAGGAGATCTGCGAACTGGAAAACTGCATCGTCGCCCTGGGCGGCGGCGTGCTCATCAATGATGAGAATCGGCGGATAGTCAAGGATTCCGGCCCTCTGGTCATACTGGACGTCGAACCCGAGACGGTGCGCCTGCGGGCTGCGACCCGACCGGGGCAGCGGCCGCTGCTGAAAAGGAAAAACCTCGAGCAACTCATGTCGAGCCGCCGAAAGGCATATGACTGCGGAGACTTTCGCCTGCAAACGGATAACCTATCCGTTGACGGAGTGGTTTTTGAGATCCGGAAGAAATTCGATCTTCCCTTATTCCCTGAAGGCGTCGAGCAACGGATCTGCTGTGTGGAAAACCCCGGAGGTAAAGTCATCGTCGGCAGAGGAATTCTGCATCGGCTGCCGGAACTTCTTGGGCGTGACGCCGCTCCCTTTGTGGTAGCCGATGCCCTTACCGCCCACCTGTTCGGAAGCCGGGTAGGCAGGAATAAGGGGCTGGCCATTCTTCCACGGGGTGAAACAGCCAAAAGCCTGGAGCGGGTGAAGGCTCTTTACCAAGCCTTCTCCGATTCCGGGATCGACCGCTCCGACACCGTGGTCGCACTCGGGGGCGGCGTAGTGGGCGATACCGCGGGCTTCGCCGCCGCCACCTGGATGCGGGGCGTAGATCTGGTCCAGTGTCCCACCACTCTCCTGGCCCAGGTTGACAGCGCTATCGGAGGCAAGGTGGGCGTCAACCTGCCGCAGGGAAAGAACCTTGTAGGCGCCTTCTACCAGCCACGCCTCATACTGTCCGACACGGACTGCCTGGCCTCCCTCTCCTGGCAGGATTATCGTCAGGGATTGAGCGAGATGGTGAAATACGGCCTTGGCGAGGATCAGCTGTTTTTCGAATGGCTGGGGACAAATGCTTCGCTGCTTAAGGAACGTGATCCTGACATACTATCCGAGGCAGTATCCTGGTGCTCACGGCTCAAACTTGAGGTTACAGCCGAGGACGAGAAGGAGCGAACGGGAGCCCGGGCCCGTCTCAACCTGGGACACACTGTGGGGCACGCCCTTGAGGCTGCTTCCGGATACCGGACCTGGCAACACGGCGACGGCGTAGCAGTCGGGATGCTGACCGCAGTACATCTTGCCTGGAGAACAGGAGACTGCAATGCTGAAACGCTGGACCGGCTCAGGATCCTTCTGTGCAGGCTGGGCCTGCCCAACTCTCCGGACAGGCCCTGGAGCGAACTTCTCCCCCATCTTGAAAGAGACAAGAAATTCGAAGGAGGAAAAACTCGTCTTGTCCTTCCCCGGACGGGGGCAAGATCCTGCGTGCGGGATGATATCTCTCTGGATCAGTTGCATGAAGCCTACGAGGAGGTCATCAAATGGAAGACCAATTGAAGTTCCTGATCCTGAACGGACCCAACATCAACCTCCTTGGAGAGAGGGAACCCGATATTTACGGCACACTCTCGCTGACGGACCTGGAAGCTCTCTGGAGAGCCTGGGGAGAGGAACGAAACATAGATATCTGCTGCGCCCAGAGCAACCACGAAGGTGAGCTGGTGGACATCCTCCAGGAGTTCAGACATGAGGTGGACGGTGTGGTCCTGAATGCGGCTGCCTACACCCACACCAGCGTGGCTCTAAGGGACTGTATCGCGGCCATCCAGCCCCCCGTCGTCGAGGTCCACATATCAAATACCGCAAAAAGGGAGGCTTTTCGCAGCCGGAACTACATTACCGCAACGGCGGCTGGGGTAATTGCGGGTTTCGGCATCTACGGCTATATCCTTGCGCTGGAGGGGCTGCTGGAGATGGCCGGAAACGGCCACATCCGACGGGAGAAGGAATCCCCGGCCACATGAATGGAAACCTCACTGCCAAAATACGCCCGATAGACCGGAAACGAACGTCAGGAGCGGGCTCTCTGCATGCAGAGCGGGGGTTCGAGATTACAGCGTTCAAGAAGGGGTATGTCACTGAATATTTCCGGAGTCGGGCCATCGGCGGCGACTTCACCCCGATGAAGAATGATCGTCCTGGGGCATATATCCAGAACAAGATCAAGATCATGGGTCGCTATCAGGCGCGTGTGGGTGAATTTTCCAAGGAGATCTATCAGCAGGCGTCGGCTTCGGGGATCCAGACCGGAGCTGGGCTCGTCCATGACAAGGATGTCGGGCAGCATCGAAAGCACCGTTGCTATGGATACGGCCCTCTTCTCGCCGCCGGAGAGCCGGTACACCGGACGATCGGCGAGGTGTCCCGCACCTACGCTACGAAGCGCCTCTTCCGCCCGGAGAGAAGCCTGGGCGGGAGAAAGCCCCTGATTGAGAGGACCAAAAGCCACATCATCCAGGACAGTGGGCATGAATAGCTGGTCTTCGGGGTCCTGAAATATGAATCCCAGGCGCCGGCGTATCTCTTTGACCGTTGTTCTGGACAGGATCGTCCCTCCGATGTTGACCGTCCCGGAGCCTGAAAAGACCAGACCGGCAACAGCCAGAAGCAGGGTCGACTTTCCGGCGCCGTTTGCTCCGACAAGACCGACGGCCTCGCCATGCTCCAGGCGGAAGGAAACCTTATTAAGCGCCTCCGTGCCATCGGGATATGAATAGTGCAGGTCCTTTACTTCCAGAAAATGATGGCTCACTTTCCCGCCGCCCATCCGAAAAGCCAAAAGGGTATATTGATGAACCTGTCTGCCCCGAAGAAGGCGATCCAGACCAGAACAAAGACCCCGTCTCTTTTCCATGAAAACTTCAGGGGGCAGACTGCCCGTATCTCGCCATCGAAACCGCGGGCGAGCATGGCTAAGTGTATCCTGGTCGCCCTGTCCATGGATTTCAGCAGAAGAATGCCAAGCATCGAGCCGGACAGGAACAGGGAGACGCCGTTTTTTCTGCCGCCGGACCTGAGGGAGTGAGCCCGGACGACCCTCTGGACTTCCCCGGCCAGCAGAATAATATACCTGTTCAGGAACTGGAGCTGAACCACAAAAAGAGATGGAACCCCCAGTCCACCCAATCCGGTGAAGAGCATATCCGACCGCGTGGTAAGAGAAAGCAGGACCACGGAAGAAACTACAAGAACGGATCTGAGTGTAATGGAAAGGAACGAAACCCACCCGCCGGTCAACGGGAACCCCCATAGAGTTACGAGAACCTGACGGTCAAAGAGGGGGTTGAACAGCCCGACAAGCAGGATGAAAGGAACCGCAAGCGCCGTCCTCTTCAGAACATCCGCCACGGCAACCCCGGAAATTGCGATCATGGCAAAAGGGTAGAAGAAAAGGGGCATAAGACGGGAGATCTCATATTTTCCGAAAGAGGTTGCCGTAACTGCAAAAACCAGGATCACCAGCCACTTCGCCCGGGGGTCAAGCCGATGCACCAGGCTTGACCCCGACATGGCCGATGAGCATGAAGCAAGTCCGTCCTGACCTCTGACAAGTTTTCCCGTCATCTATTCAACTGAAGCTGAAGCCAGCGGTTCATTTGTGCCTGACGGCAGCCTTCCTGAGAAGAAGACCTGCAGCGATGGCAAGGAGCAGGGTCAAACCGCCGCCCACAAATCCCGAAACCGTTGTCCCCGGATCAATTGCAGGCCAGCGAGTTTCCGTTTCAGTTGCTTCCAAAGCACCCGTCTCGCTCTGGCGAAATCCGTAATCGGGAAGGAACGCCAGCTTTTCCTGAAGCCCGGCAACAAAACCATGAACTCCTCCTTCCGGAGCTTCAAGTTCCTCGACACCTGCCGTTCTGGCCATGGACCATTCGAGACCATCGGGATAACTGGATGCGAACCAGGAAAGGACGCCGCCCGTGAAAAGAGCAGCAACGACAAAGCCGGCCAGCAACTTTTTCACGGGAAGTTCCCGCCCCATCGGCACATTGCTGAAAGAGGCCTCCAGAACCTCCGGACGCTCCTTCAGGACGAATGCCACTACCGCTGCGGTTACAAACCCCTCCACTATCCCGATCGCCAGATGGATCGGCTGCATCAGGAGCGCGAACGTGTTGAAGGGCAGCTCGGATATCCCCGAGGCCATGGTCTCGATAACAACAGATAACGCCCCGAGTTGAAGGGCAATGACCGCCGAAAGAGTGGCACCGATGAGGATTTTTTTATACGTCGGATCCTGCCCCGCAATTTTCCTGTAAATGAACGGATATGCCAGAAAACAGGGGAAAAAGGCCATGTTGAATATGTTGCACCCCAGCGCCAGAATGCCCCCATCGGCAAAGAAGAGGGCCTGGACGACCAGGACCGAGGCAAGCACAAGAAAGGCGGCGTACGGACCCAGCAGTATGGCCAGGATCATACCCCCCCCGAGGTGTCCGCTTGAACCAGTCACAGGAATGCTGAAGTTGATCATCTGGGCGGCAAAGATAAAGGCGCCCAGCACGCCCATCAGGGGTATTCTGGAATCATCCGGCGACTCCTTCAGCTTTTTGGCCGAGTAAGCCGTGATCCCGGCAGTTATCGCCCACATGGTTCCCCCGACTGCCGGAGAAAGCAGAGCATCTGCCATATGCATAATATCTACCTCCCAAAAATAATACAAACCCAGCTACTTGTAATATCGTTCCCTCTTCTTGTCAAGCCGCAGAACAAACGTATTGTGCTTTGAAACTTCCGGGCAGTCTTGACAGGCTGCCGCCGGTGGTGATATAAAGCCTTCAATTTATCTTCAGGAGGCGCTGTATGGCAAAGCACATGCCCCTGTCAACAGTTTCCATCGGATTCTTCTTTTTTACCAACGCGGGTCCCGCTCGGAGGATCGGCGGTTAAGCCGCGTTGATCCAAAGCGAGCGAAGGGCCCCCACCCGGTTCGTGGGGGCCCTTTTTTTATCCTTGAGGAGGGGTTTGAGATGAGAAAGATGCAGAGCGGAGCATCAGAGGAACTGGCAAAGGTTGTTGAAAGGGTCTGGAGCAGGGTTCCACGCTACCGGGCCAGGATGGAATCGGCGGGAATAGCACCAAAGGACATAAGGGGCCTAGGAGTCTGTCGGGCTTAGCCTCTTGATTGTATATATATAAAGACAGGAAAAGCTGTAAAAACATCGCAACGAAGCCACTTAAGGAACGGGTGTGACAGATGATGAGCGAGAATTTCATGACAGTTGACCGCACAACGCCGTACATTCTTCCTCCATCCATGGAGGATTGGCTGCCGGAAGATCATATGGCCCGTTTCATCGTCGAAGTCGTCTCCATGCTGGATCTTTCTCCATTGCCCGAATCATACGCCGGACACGGATCGAAAGCTTACGACCCATCTGTTCTGCTCTCTCTACTTTTTTACGGCTACGCCAACAGGACCTTCTCGAGCCGCAAGATCGAAGCGGCCACGTATGACTCCGTAGCGTTTCGGTACATCGCAGCCGGAAGCCATCCAGATCATGACACGATCGCCTCTTTCAGGAAGCGCTTTCTCAACGAGATCGACGACCTTTTTATAAGAATTCTCAAAATAGCCCACGCCATGGGTTTTCAAAAAGTGGGCATCGTCAGCATCGACGGGACGAAGATAAAAGCCAACGCCTCCAAACACAAGGCGCTGAGCTACAAACACGCCGTCAAACTTGAAAAACAACTCAAAGCCGAAGTGAAGCATCTCCTGCGGCTCGCCGAAACAGCCGACACAACGGAGCTTGCGCCGGGAACGGATATCCCCGAAGAACTCAGGCGCAGAAGCGACCGTCTCATGGTCATAGCCGAGGCCAAGGCCGAGATCGAGAGCAGGGCTAACGAGCACTACGAGAGCCGGATGCGCGAGTATGAAGAAAAGATTGAAGAGCGGAGGCGCAAGGAAGAAAGAACCGGCAAGAAAGCGAGTGGACGTACTCCCAAAGAACCGAAACCGGGTCCGGAAGACAAGGACCAGGTCAACCTGACGGATGAAGAGTCCCGCTTCATGCCAGTTTCCGGTGGCGGATTCGAGCAGGCCTACAACGCCCAGGCCATCGTGGACAATGAAAGCGGACTGCTTGTGGCGAACCGTGTAAGCCAGTCCACCGTTGACAAAAGAGAACTCGAACCGACTCTGGACGAACTTGAAAGACTCCCGGAGGAGTTGGGATATCCAGAAGCTCTTCTGGCCGACGCCGGATACTTCGGCAAAGACAACGTCGAGCGTTGCGAAAGCGACACCATAACCCCGTACATATCTATCGGCCGGGAGCAGCATAACCTGTCGCTTGAGGATCGTCTGAAAGGGACAAACCCTCCGGCTCCAGAGACCGATAACCTCGTCCTGCTCATGGAGCACCGGCTCAAGACTCCCGAGGGAAGAAAGATCTACGGTCAACGCAAGGCGCGGATCGAACCGGTATTTGGAATCATCAAACATGTAATGGGATTTCGCCAGTTTCTGCTTCGAGGCTACAATGCGGCCGGAGGTGAATGGAGCCTGGTTTGTTGTGCCTACAACCTCAAAAGGATGCACAGGATGTTCGCAACGGCGTAAAAACAGAAGATGATCGGCCTTGTCCTGACCTCCTGGGACAGCGATTCGAGTGAAATCTGGTTATAAAGTCAATGCTTAACAACCAAAAGGGGCTGTTGAACGGTATGCTCTTACCAGGGAGGAATACGAGAAAATACTACGGAAGTACTTCCGAGAGGACGGGACTCTGCTCCGTTTTCCAATAAAGGCCAGGGAGAGGGTCGCACTTCTCAGGAAGATAGTGGAGCTGCTTGAACCGGGGGTAAGATACTCCGAAAAGGAGCTGAAAGCGATCCTTTCGAAGATCGCCGAGACCACGTACTTGTGCGGAGGTGCCTCGTGGATCACGGCTTTGTCAGCCGCCGAGCCGACGGCAGCGCCTACTGGGTTGAGTTGTAGAGCCATTCAATTTGAAAGGTTGCTGAGACATCTGCCTGGGACAGATCACTCCTGTATCAATCCTTCTTCCAAAAGAATCTCAGCAACCCATCTAGCTGCTTTCCCGGCGACTTTTGGGCACTTGTCGTCATGCCCTCCCGCCTGGATAAAAGCATTATGCTCCTTTTCATCGAAAAGCCTGTAGGAACGCCCCATGATCTTTTTCTGAATATCGTGGCAGAGGGAGCTTCCGTATTCCTTCTCAAAACGAGCCACAAGATGCCTTGAGAGATCGAAGGTTTTGAACCGTATTTTTCCAGGATCAGCAAACTGATGGTACTCCCTTCCAATGAACGACCCTATTACAAGAACCCCACCGGTTAGGGCTCCACACGTTGCACCCGAAAGCCCCACTCCCCCGGCCAGTCCGGTCGCTGCCTTGAATACGCTGTCGTCTACGCCCCCGGCGACGTCCCTTATTGCCCCAACAACACACTGGGAACACCCTCCGAACTTTCTTTCGTACTCGGTTCCCAGATTTTCGACCAGATCCAACAGCTTATCTTTCCTCATAAATTTCACCCTTTCTCCGTTAAAAAATCGAGTTTTCAATTCGCTGCCATCTGTACCAACCCATGAAGGAGGGGAAAGGGCCGCTGGTCCAGTAATTCAATGGGGAACGGCGGCCCAATCGTTTTCAGGTCAGAACAGCAGTTCCGGCAGGAAAGTGGATATTGCAGGAACGAAGGCAAGGATGAAAAGTCCGACGATCAGAGCGACCAGGAAGGGGATGATCTTCCTGGTCAATTGACCGATAGTGATATCCGCTATTCCGCAGGTGGCGAACAGGGCGATCCCTACAGGCGGGGTGGCCATTCCGATGGCCAGGGCAATTACAGTTACCACCCCGAACTGGATCATGTCTATTCCGAGATGTTCTGCAATAGGAGCGAAGATGGGGACAACCAGAAGTATTATTGCCCCGGTTTCCATAAAAGTCCCGAGGATGAGGTAGATCACCAGCATGAGGATATAGATCACATACATATTCGACGACAGCCCAAGGATAGCCGTTGACGCGATCTGTGGAACCTGCTCAATGGTCATGATCCATCCGAATGGGCTTGCTGCAGCTATAAGGAGCATTATCATGGCCGAGTTCAGGGAGGCCTTGTAGAAGATCGGGACAAGATCTCTGAGGCCCAGTTCCCGGTAGATGAAGAAGCTTACAAAAAGGCCATATACAACAGCTATGGCAGCTGACTCAGTAGGGGTGAAAACCCCCGTCATGATACCCCCGAGTATGATGACCGGCATCATCAGGCCCCAAACTGCATCCGCAAATGTTTTCCAGCGCTCTCTCCATGTTCTTCGGTTTTCAGTAGGGTACCCGAGCTGTCGGGAACGTACATAGTTGACGCAAAGAAGGATAAAAGACAGGAAAAGACCAGGAAGTATGCCTCCTATCAGAAGTTGGCCAACCGAGACGTTCGCTACTATTCCGAAAATGACCATGGTTATGCTGGGTGGGATGATAACGCCAAGACAGGATGCAGAGGCAACAACAGCAGAAGCATAAGACCTTGCATAGCCCCGTTTTTCCATCTCGGGTATTGTAAGACCCCCCACAGCAGCTGCTGTAGCAGGAGTCGATCCGGATATCGCAGCAAAGAAGGTACAAGCAACGATTGAAACTGCTGCCAGGCCTCCCGTGATGTGCCCAACCAAGGCACTTGCAAGGCTGACAATCCTCCTTGATACACCCCCTCTTTCCATGATCGCCCCTGCAAGCATGAAGAAAGGAATGGCAAGAAGAGGGAAGGAGTTAGCCCCTGCGACCATTCTTTGTGGGATCATGGCGATCGGCATCGAACCAGATGCCAGAAGGCTGGCCAGAGCGGCCATGCCGAGGGCAAATCCTATCGGGACGTTTATCAGAAAACATATAACGAGTGTCGAAGCAAGGGCCATCAACATGCCTGGGCCCTCCTCTCCTCCGAGAAGTGCTTGAATATATTTATGATCTCCAGAGAACAGTAGAGGATAAGCAAAACCCCCATAACCGGAATTGAGAGGTAAACCCAGCTCATGGGAAGTCCCAGTGCTGGTGAAGGCTGACGTCGGGTCATCATGGTAACGGCCCATCCGTAACGTATCATGTAGCCCGAAAAGGCCATTATTCCTAGATTGACCAATATTTCCGTAAGAGACCTGATCTTGGCAGGAAGGAGGCTGACGAATACATCGATCCCTATGTGGATGCGTTCCTTTACCCCGATCGCGGCGGCGACAAAACTGCACCAGATAAACAAAAACCTTACAAGTTCCTCGCTCCATGATGGGGCGCTGTTAAAAAGGTACCTCATGAACACCTGGTAGAAAGTCAGAGCCGCAATGACCATCATTAAAATTGCAAGGAACCATTTAACTATGGTGTTGAAGTACTTCAGGATTTTCCAGTTGCCGGATTTTTCCATTGTTTTCTCCCGTGCTTCTTTATGATCCTCCCATCCTTCAGGACAGGAGAAGGCTGGAGAAGGGATCTGATCCCTTCTCCAGCCTGAACGGCTACTTCGTATTTACGACGCTTTCGACAAGTTCCTTGCCATATTCGGCGTTTCCGCTCCCCAGGGTCTCGTAGTATGCGGGATAGATGTTTTCCTGTGCGGTTTTAAGGAATTCGGTCTTGTCTACTTCGTTGATTTCCATTCCCTTTTCCTTGAGAACCTTCACCATCTCGATCTCGTACTTGGCCAGCTCTTCTCTCTGAATGTCGCAAGCTTCCTTGGCAGCCTCGGCGATCACTTTCTGGTGCTCTTCGCTGAGGTTGCTGAACCAGGCAAGGTTCGCAATGTACTGCCGCGGATAGTAGAAGTGACCGCTGAGAGAGAGATACTTCTGAACTTCGTAAAAGCGCTGGCTGAAAATAAGGTTCATAGGATTCTCCTGACCGTCGACTACGCCCTGCTGAAGCGCGGTATAAAGTTCGCCGAAGGCCATGGGGATCGCTGATGCTCCGAAAGCGTTGATGGTGTCGATCATGACCTTGCTTTCCATAACACGGATCTTCATGCCCTTCATATCAACCATGGAATTGATGGGGCGGAGGTTGTTGGTGAAGTACCTGAAGCCTCCGTCATTGTAGGCAAGATGCCTGATACCCACTTCATCATATTTTTTCTGGACGAACTGCCCCACGTCACCATCGAGGACTGTGTGAGCGTGGTCGATGTCCCTGAAAATGAAGGGAAGATCCCAGAGCATTGCTTCCGGGACGAACCGTCCCATGGGCCCGTTCTCGATGTCGCCCATCTCTATGGTCCCCATCTGGACCCCTTCCACAATGGTACGTGCATCTCCGAGCTGGGCAGCCGGGTAGACATCGACTCGGATCGCTCCGCCTGAACGCTCTTCAACCATCTTCTTGAAGGCGTAGACAGCAATGTTCTGGGGATCCTCAGGGATCGTGTTGCCGTTGTGGGCAAGTTTGACCACAATCTCCTTCGCCGCCATCGCGTTGCCGGGAGCCATAAAAATGGCCATACCCATAACCAGTGCAAGAACCGCTACTACTGCAATCAACTTTCTTGCCATCCGTGACACCTCCCTGTTTTGTCTTGTTTCTTTTCCTGTGCTTGTTCTCGGGGAAAGCTGCAAAGACGGTCTTGTGCCCATCTCTCTTTTGGTTTAACTTCATTACAGCCGACGCTTGTGTTGGCTGGCTGGCCGGGATCTTGATGTCTTGCCAGGGACCGGATCCCGGTCATGCCTTGTCAAGTACCGTCGTTGCGATATCCCCGAATTCCTCGATGGACAAGAGACACCTCTTTTCAAGGGCCTTGTCCTTGATCCTCTTGAGTATCTCAGCCTTGGCATCCTTGTCATCGGTCTGAATGCCGAGCTTGTCGAGATAGATATCCACCGTTGGAAGACCGCTCATCTTACCGATGACCACCTTCGTGTCGGGATGGCCCACCAGGTCGTACAGGAAAGGCGAGAGTTCAAGGGGTGCTATACCCTCCACGTTCTTGTACCAGGCGGCCACTATTCCCGACTCGATGTCAGCCACGCAGTCGCCGATAATGCCTCGGTTCTGACGCACGTTCAGTCCCGTGATCTCCCTGAGATACTTTGAGAGGGGATAGATCTTTTCGTAGCGAAGACCCGTGTCGATGCCGTACATCGTGAGAAGAGACACGGCAACATCCTCATAGGGGGCGTTGCCTGACCGCTCGCCGATACCAGATATGGACGTGTGGGCGATGTCGGCGCCTGCTGCCAGTCCCATGATGGTCGTGGCGGCACCAAGGCCAAAGTCGTCATGGAAGTGGACCCCAATGGGCTTGTCGGTGATTCGCTCCTTGACTTTTTTGATCAGGTAGGGGACCGAATGAGGGTTGAGACCGCCGAAGGTATCCACAACTGTTAGTTCATCCATGTGTCCCTCTGTAGCAACCCTGTCAACTATGTTCAGGTAGTCGTCGATATCGGCCCTGGTCCCGTCAATGGTGAAGAAAGAGACATACATCCCGTTCTCTTTTG
>Ga0068714_10003879_pt1 | contig 17242 bp, 15 predicted proteins | sample MTBNYHSulfiMetaG_FD_62988 | JGI IMG/M metagenome (GOLD analysis project Ga0068714, IMG submission 62988) | Enrichment culture microbial communities from rom New York Harbor, USA that are MTBE-degrading - MTBE-NYH (New York Harbor Sulfidogenic)... | ecosystem: Environmental > Aquatic > Marine >...
TGAGAGGAGGCGGGTGCGAAAGGGTCAGATGCAAGGCGCACGCAATCCTGACCTGCCTGCGCCGCACCCGTCGCGGCAGGCAGGGGAGTGAGGCGTACGTACAGTACGTCGCAGCGACGATGGATTCGTGCAACGCCGCAGAGGACCGTTTCCCGACAGCCTCCTAGCCGGTGATCGGGCACTTTCCGGAGGAGACCAGTGGCAGGATTTCCTCCACGTGGAAGTGAACCAGGTGGAGGTTCCCCACGTCTTCCGGTGCGTAGCGCCTTCGCATGAGCTTTTGGATCCGTTCGGCGTCGGCTTCCTCACCGGTCTTTCGCAGGCGCAACCTCACACCGGCAACCCCTCCAGCCCCGTCTTCCTTGAAGAGGTACGATGCGTGGGGGTTCCCCTGGAGGTTGGCGTACGTCTTTCGCTCCGTCATGATGAAACACAGCTGGCCCTCGTCCTCCACGTGCGGCCTGGCATAGATCGCCGTGTTCACGTGCCCTTCTCCGTCCGCAGTGGCCAGGACCCCCAGACCCTTCTTCTTCTCGAAATACTCTGCAAGCTTCATGTGCGTTCTCCTCGGCTCCTTGGTTGCTTTCCTGTCATCCCCGGAAGCGGGTTTCAACGTGTCATCACCCCTTTGAGATGAAACGAACAGGTGACAGGATTCCCCCGATGCCACGTTCCTGACATGACACCCGGAAGGCCTGCAGGCTCCGGCCCTGGAGCGCCGGAAGCGCGCATCCTGTTGGGTGGTCGGGCATCCAACCTTCAAGCAACCGAACGAAGTCGACAAACCCGATCACGAGGCGGGGCGAGGAGGTATGGAGCGAGCATGTACCGGACCCACCTCGCCGTGGCGGATGCGGGGTGGGCCATCCACGGATCCAGCGTTGACCGGGAGCAGGGAATGCGGTGCTTTGCGACGGTGCCCCTTGCCGCCCGACGTATTTGCACAGGGGCCCGGATCACCGTAGACAGGTACCTCGGGATCGTGATCCTGGGCTGATTGCATGACCCGCGAAGAGGAGGGGACCATGAGTTACTATCTGAGCAGGAAGGTCGGTGTTTCGTTCGACGAGGCGGTGGCGCGGATCACCGACGAACTCAAGAAGGAAGGGTTCGGCATCCTTACGGAGATCGACGTAAAGGCAACGCTCAAGAAGAAGCTGGATGTGGACGTGCGTCCGTATAGGATCCTGGGCGCGTGCAACCCTCCGTCCGCCCACAAGGCCCTGCAGGCCGAGAACAAGATCGGACTCATGCTCCCGTGCAACGTGATCGTGCAGGAACTGGCCGACGGTTCCGTGGAGGTGGCGGCCATCGACCCCGTGGCCTCCATGCAGGCGGTGGAGAACCCCGCACTGAAGGCGATCGCGGGAGAGGTCCGGGAGAAGCTCTCCCGAGCCGTTTCTTCTCTGGCTCCCTGAGCCCGGCCGAAAACGCCGTGCCCGTAGCTCTTCCTGGGCACGGTTCATCTCGTCGCCCCGGGTGAACCACCGCTCTTGCCACAGGGAACCCCATTCCTCAGGGAAAGATCCCTGCGCAGCACGACGCAGGCGGGCCGTCCGTGCGGGTCGTCCAGCACGGACTCGCTGAACGACCCCGCGTTGATGTACGTCCCTTGGCGGCCTCCCGGCGATTTCCGTACAACGGTTTCCCTGCGGTGCGCGTGCCCCATGACCACGCAGGGAACGTCCAGGATCTCGTGAATCCTTTCCGCCGCCCGCCGGCACGCCGGACCGGTTCGTTCCCCGAACAGGTTACCCTTGCGGATCGTCACGAGCAGGAACGCCAGGCTTGCCGCCGGCAGACCCAAACCCCAGGACGATCCGTCCAGGAGGTGTGGAAGGAGCAGCAGTGTCACGGTCACGAACAGGACAAAGGCCGCGGAGCGGTCCAAGTACAGCCGTGCTACGGTGCTGCGCAAGGAACGGGTCGTTGGGTGCGCGACCAGGGGCAAGAGGCGAACCAGTTGTTCCGGCGAGACACCGGCGCGGGCGGCGAACCGGTCCGGGGTTTCCGCCGGCGGCGGCGGGGTACCCCGGCTCCGGGCAAGGGCCGTGCGCAGCACCCGGGCGGCCATGGCGTAGTAACGGTAGATGATGGCGGGTGCGCGGACGCCGTGGCGGCGGATCACCTTGACGAGGAGTGGCCAGGGGGTCCGGTCCGCGTCGCCCCTGGAGTCGTACCCGGGCAGCACGGACAGCAAGTAGCGGGTGACCAGGGCTCCCAGGGGCAGGGTGGCCGATGAGCCGGGCGGGAGCGGACAGGGCCGCAGGGGAGAGGGGGGGGCGTTGTCCCGGTCGTAGAAGTGCCCATGTTCCACGTAGGCAAACCCGGGTTCGTAGTAGAACCATGGGGTGAAGAGGAGACGGCCCCTGCTCTCAGGGTTCCCCGCACCCGCCGGTTCCGCCGGGCCGTTGGGAGTTTCGAGCCGTTTCCGGAGGTGGTCCTGTACCTCGGGGAGGAGCAGCTCTTCGTCATGGTTTCCGGGGACGAACACCAGGTCGTTTCCCCGGGAGACGAACCCGGCCATGGCTGGCGCCAGGTGCCGGTGTTTGCGGAAGATGTGTTCGATCTTCCAAACGGTCTTCTCCCCGTCCGCATTCAGCCCGAAGCGCCGTTCCCCCGGCGTCACAGGAAAGGAAGCCTCCGACGGCTGCGGGACCTCCTGCACCATGGAGAGATCGAAAAAATCGCCTGCGAGCACCACCCGGCTGGGTCGGGCCGTGAGGCCGAGGGGGCCACCGGACAGGCAGAGGAATGCACGGCAAAGGGCCTCCACCACCCCCGGCGGGGTTCCGGTGTGCAGGTGCACGTCGCTCATCACGACGAGATCGTGTGTGTCCGCAGCGGGCATCCTATGCGACCTCTTTGTCCTCGGCCCGGTCCGGTCTCTTCTCTCCCTTCCGGCGCGTCATCTCACGGGCCGTCTTCATCCGGTCTCCGAAGAAGGTCTCCACGTTGATCCGGCCCAGGAACTGAGCCAGGCACGAGCGGCCGCCCTGGTAGTCCGGGCCGTTCCAGGCCCGGTCCGCCATTTCGGCGTACTCCTGGCTGTAACGGTCCAGGAACCCCTTGACCTCGTCGCAGGTCACGATCTGTTCCGCGCCGTCGTACGAGGGCTTTGCACCGCACGCGTGAACCAGTTCGCGCAGGTCCTCCGGGTGGTCGATGATCTTGCAGGGCCTCAGCAGGTTGCTGTGGTAGGGCTGCCGGTCCCGGATCGAACGGAAGAAGGGGGAGTCGAAGATCTCTTCCAGGGTGTTCTCCTGGACCCGGTGCGTGTAGAACGGAACGAAGGTGCAGGGCTGCACGCGTCCCTCCACGGTGATGTAGCAGTAACGGCTGGCCGAGAGGCACCCGCCCACGGACGCCCCGTGGTTCCAAAAATCGCCGATGAAAAGAGGCTTCGTCTTCTGCCACCGGTACGTAGCCTCCCGGATCCTGTCCCGCTGTTCGGGGTGGGGCATGAGGGATACGTCCGGGTTTCTCCCCAGGGGGAGGTAGTTGAAGTACCACGCGAACAAGGCCCCGCGCCGGATGTAGTAGTCCACGAACTCGTCGGTGGCCAGAATGTCGGCGTTCCGGCTCGTGGGTGTTGCTGAAAACCCGAAGAAGACCCCGGCCAGCGCCAGTCGTTCCATGGCCCCCAGCAGGGCTTGGTGTACCCCCTGGCCCCGCCTTTCGTCGGTCTCCTTCTCGAACCCCTCCACCGAAACCGCGGGCATCAGGTTGCCCGCCTCTGCGATCCGCCGAACCATCCCGTCGTCCAGGAGGGTGGCGTTGGTATAGGTCATGAACATCAGATCCGAGAACTCCTCTGCCATCCGGAACAGGTGGGGGTACAGGTAGGGTTCGCCGCCGCTCACCGTGATGAAGCGCACCCCCATGTCCCGGGCTTCCCGGAGCACCTTGGCCAGGGTGTCGTACTCCATATCCTGGCTCTTCTGGTAGTGGAACGAGTAGCAGCCTGTGCAACGAATGTTGCACCGCATGGTAGGGTTGATCACGATGGTGACCGGCCCCGTGTGCCCGTGCCGGTCCACGAAGCTGCGGCTGGAGGCCTTTCTCCCGACAGCGGTCCCCATGATCAGGTTCGTGACCAGCTTTTCCAAGGGCCGGGGCGACAGTGCGGCCAGGGACCGGGCGAGCCAGGAGATGAACATGGGGTTGTCGTTCAGGTTCTTCACGGCCCCCCGCCCGAGCAAGGCCCGCTCGTCGCTGGAGAACCGTTTCTCCAAGATTCGGAACACCGAGTCCATCTTCGATCCCAGGTCCGCCTTTCCCTTCCCCTCTTCGGGAAGATGGTGTTCCATCAGGCGGATCAACGCATCTCGATCACCCATGTCTTGTGGCTCCTTTGAACGTGAAGGTTTTGGAAAACCGGTGAGGGTTCCGTGGATTCCCGCCGGAAGCGAGAAGGCAATGGCCCTGGTGGAAATGGGGGTCTGCGAAGGGTGTTTTGTCCCCGATCAAGACGTTCAACCTTCCGAGTGATGCAGGTCTTCGGGGAATGCCCCCCGGTGGCCTCACGCTGCGCTCCCTTGGCGCGGGCACGGGATTTCCAGATAGCAGGCGATGAATTCCTCCAGAATGCGAGCCAGCGTCCGGATCTTCACCGCCTTCCGGTCCACGTTCCACTGCAAGGTGGGTCCCTGCATCATGGACATGATGACCGACGCGGTGTGATGGGGATCCACCTTGCGAAACACGCCCTGGGCGATCCCCTCCAGGATCAGGTCGGCGATCCGTTCCCTGAGGCGTGCCTGGATCGTACGGATAAGTTCCCGGACTTCCGGGTCGTGGGGGGCCTGGCCCCAGAACTCCACCCACACGCCTGCCGTATCGTGAAAGGACTTGCTCTCGTCCATGTAGTGAAACCGAACGATGCTCTTGAGCTTCTCCCGCACGTCCTCGGTTTCCCCCATGATGTGGGACAGTCCCTCGTAGTGGGTGTTTCCCAGGGACGTCATCAGAGCCAGGAGCATCTCCTTCTTGTTCTTGTAGTAGTAGTGCAGGATGCCGCGGCTCAAGTTTGCCGCTTCGCTGATGTCCGTGATGGTGCAGTTCGCGTACCCCTTCTTCACCACGGCGTGAAAGATCCCCACCAGGATCTGCCTCCGCCTTTCGTCCGTGAGCTTCTTTCGCCCCATGTTTCCGCCTCACTGGCAACGTTGAGCGTCCCAAATGGCCAAAAATATGTTGGACGGCCATCCAATAAAAGCGAGAAAAAAAATAAAAACAAGTGTCATTCTTGTCTTAATTGTTCTATTTCTTCTTGTTTCTAGTATAGGAAATCAAACGGTATGGTGTCAAGCCCTTTCTTGGGATGTGTCCAGCTTCTCTGTAAGAGACTTGCCGAAGGGAGGGGGAGCCGATGGACCAGGGTGCCGGTGTAACGTTCCCGTGAAGGTGCGGACACTTGGGGATCGGCCATCCACGAAATTGACACGCAAATCCGGCATCTCCTATAGTCTCCCTGCCTCTTCAGTTTGCAGGGGTGGGCAGCGCCCGCGCGGGTTGCGACGCGCACGAAGACCACGAGGTACAAGGAGCCCGCACATGAATTCCAGCCCGTCCAGTCCGTTCGCGGCACCCTTCCCGGACCTCAGGGTCCGGCTCGGCACCCCGCCGCTCAGGCGTCCTCACCGGGAAGAGATCGAGAGCTTTCCGGCCCGGGCGGGCGACCTGCTGGCGGAAACCTGGAGGGCACAGGAGCCGTTCTTGAAATCCGGGGCGTATGACCTGCGGTGGATGGATGGGCGTCACCTGCTGCTGGCGGGCGCTACAGGTGCCGGTCTGGGGGTCCGTCTGGCCGAGGCGGCCCTGCACCGGGTAGGCGACCGGGGGAGTGTCACGGTCGTGGCTCGGGACCTCAAGCGGTCCCTGGGGTACGAAACCGGAAATGCCCTGAAGCTCCAGGCCGACAGAGCGGGTTTCGGCAGGCGTTTCCAGTGGTTGAATTGCGGATTGGCCGCGGAGGGGGAGCGGTTCGAGCAGGTGGCCGCGTCCCTCAAGGAGGCGGGTGCCGATCGGCTGATCTACATAAACACCGTTGCCGCGGCCAGTTGCGGTCTGCTGCCCGGCTTTCCGCCCGTGTACGTGAAAGACGTAGACGAGGAGGGTGTGTTCCAGTGGGAACTCGCCCCGCTGGACGAACGGAGCGTCGAGGCGACCCGGACCATCATGGGGTCCCTGGCCGTGGAGGTTCCCCTGCGCCTGGAAGAGGCCGGGGTGCGGGTGGAAGCTTCCGTATTTGCGGACTACCGGGGAAGCCTGGACCGGAGCAGCCGGGACCCCTGCTCGCCGCACTACGGAAGGCACGGGGCCTACTCTACGAGCCTGTTCTTGCCCAAAGAGATCATCCAGGAGGCCGCTTCCCGGGCCTACGGGACCGGACGGATCCTCCTGGACGTGTTTCTGCCGGTCATGAACACCCCGGCCCTGGCCATGATTCCCGGTGGCGTGGCCACCTACCGTCTGTACGGGCGGCTGCATGAGCGGGAGAGGATGCACAGGACGGATGTGCCGGAACTGGCCCTGGGGGTGCTGGACCGCATCGGGAGGAGGATTCGGAACGAAGACGACAATCCGTTCCCGAGACTCGACGGATGCGAGGCGTCCCTGGACCTGTGCTTCTGGGAGGTCGTCCGCCGGATCAACCGGGACGAGGACAGCGATTTCTACTACGGGCGTTGGCTCTGAGGCCCCTCCTGCTGCGAGGCTCGCTCCGTGGCGTGGCGTTCCTCGCAACGAAGCTTGAACGCTTCCAGTTCGCGGTCCGTCGCTGCGTGCATCTCCTGCAGGACCGATGCTCGGTCTACCGGTTTTCCCTTGTACACCTCCGGGATCTGGATGTAGTAGAGCGCTGAAAAGAGGGTCTTGCCCGTTTCCGTTGGAAGGAACTCGTACTCCACGCCCGCCTTGAGATCCGCGAACAGAGACAAGCCAATGGACCGGCCCGGGTCCACGCTCGTAACCACGGCGATGCCATGGAGTTCGAGGGGGCCCAGCGTCTCCCTGTACGGGATCCCGTTGCCCAGTTGGCCCAGGTAGTTCCTGGCGTTTTCCGGAACATCCCGGCTGATCCTGCTGAAGAAAAGCGGGTTTCGCCCGACGAGGTTGAAGGTTCTCCACACCGTCTCCGGGGGGATGTCCAGGATGATCGCCCCCTTGACCACATCGAACGGGGCCGACGATGGAACGCAGACATTCATGGGATCCTCTTCGGCCTCGAGCGCTTCGTCCATGGGCTTCCCTTCACTGGCCAGGGCGATGTTCTTCAGTGTCTGGCCCACTGCGTCGCTCAGGGCGTCCTTCACCTCCGTGGCCGGCCGCACCATGCTCAGGTCGTGGATCATGGTGGTCAATTCCAGGGAGAGCCGCGTGTCGCCGTTCTCCGGTGTCAGCCGGTACTGCAGGGAACCATGGGAACGGGAAAACAGGGTCATGCCCAGGCGCTCCTCGGGCTGCCACTCCGTGACCACGGCCGTGCCTTCCTTCTTCGACCCCACGAGTGTCATCTCGTACTGAAGGGTCTGGCCCAGTTGAAGGGTGTCACCCGCTGTTTTCGGGCAATCGATCTTGTCCATCCAGGGGTAATACTGCGGGAGATTGGAGAGGGTGGTCATGGTCTTCCAGACCGCGGAAGGCGGGGCGTGGATCACCCGCGTGTTCTGGAACTGGTGAAATTCCACCACCTCGTGATGGACCCCGCTCTCCTGGGATAGGAAGATGGCCGGTGTGGCCACAACCACGTTGGCGACGCCTGTGCACCCGGTGCCGAGTACGGCTGCGCAGAGAAGGAGGTGTGTCGCGAGGGTTGCGGGCCACGAAACGCACACGGAAAGCCTGTGTCCTCCTGCCGGGTTTCTCTGCATCGCGACTTTCCCTCCCTGTTCTTTCTTGTCTTCTTCCCTCAGCGGGGCCGGGCAACCCCCGTGAGAGGAACCGCCCCGGCCTTGTTTCGGGTGGAGACGCAGCGCGGATCGGCTGCGTCCATCATCCTCCGTATATAAGGAAACGGGGAGCTTGTAAACACGGTTTCCCGGAACACGGGATCCGGACGGCGGTCAACGGTCCGCCTTTTCCAGGGGTACGGCGAAACGGTCCAGTTCCCAGCCGTTTCCGGATTCACACACCCGGGTGAAGGAGCCGTTGGACACCCATCCGCCCGGTGGAAACGGGGGAAGTCGACGGCCGCCCGAACGCTGGAGAACCCGAGCCAGAAACAGAATCCAGTATCCGTGCCCCACCAGGGCGATGCGCTCCTGGGGGAGACCGGCCATCCGACGGAGCACCTCCCGGACGCGGCCCTCCACCTGCTCCCGGGTCTCTCCGCCCTCGGTCTTTCCCACACGCCAGAGAAGCAGGTACGACACGGTCAGGCCCCGGTGCAGTAAGGGCCAGAGCGGCCGCTTGAAGCGCCTCAATGGGTTCCTTCGGGGACGGCGGTCTGCGGCCGGGACCGTGGCACCGGGAACCCTGCCCATGACGACCTCGTTCAGCTCTTCCCATCCGCCTCCATACGGAATTCCGGACTCCCGGGCCGCTATCTCGGCGGTTTCCACGGCCCGGCATAGCGAACTGGACAGCACCAGTTCCACGTTCAGGCTCCTCAACTTCTCAGCCACCCGGACGGCCTGGGCCCTGCCCTTGTCCGAAAGGGGCCAGTCCATCTGGGTGTACATGTCGTCGTGGAATTCCCGAACGCGCACGTTTCCCACATCGCTTTCGGAGGCCCCGTGCCGTATGAAAAAGGTGGTCTTCATGTGGGCCGTCTCTTGACCTTGGCACGTGGTCCGCCAGGGGTCCGGTCACGGGACGTCGGCAGGAGCACGAGGCGCTGGAATGTGGAAGAAGGGGGTACCCTTTCGGTCGAGCCGCGCAGGCGCACGCCTGCAACGAACAAGGACTGTAGGTGCTTTGGGTGCGGAATGCAAGGAGCGAAGCGGCGAGGGATTGCGTGAAGTGCAGAAACCACCTTCATCTCGATTCGGCACAGATCCCGCCATGTCGTGGCCGACAGATCCTGCCGGACTGCCTGCGCCGTTGAATCGGCGGGAGTCTCCGTGTTCCCTTGACGCACGGGGAGACCTCCCATAGACTCCCCCTGTTTCCGAAAACGACGTTGTGCGTCTGCGCTATGCAGAGGGGTGCCGGCAGGTACGGAAAATGCCAGGACGCCTGCGGGAGAGCCTGGGATCCTGCGACCGGTCGGGCTCCCCCGCCTACGGGTGGGTGGTCTCCGCCGGGAGTGCATGCTTGCCGCCGGGTGAGGCGGGCCCGGGTGGAAGGAGAAGGGAACATGAAACGGGTCTTGGTCACGGGCGCAACGGGGTTCATCGGGGGCCGTCTGGTGGCCCGGAACCTGGAAGCAGGGAGGCGTGTACGCGCCCTGGTGCGTCCGGGAAATCCGTTGGGACCCGGGTTGGAACGTCGGGGTGTGGAGGTGGTGTACGGGGACGTCCGGGACGGGGCCTTGGTTCGCAGAGCGGTGGAGGGTGCGGAGCAGGTGTTCCACTGCGCTGCGGTGGTCACGGATTGGGGCCCGTGGAAGTGGTTCGAGGAGGTCACCGTCCGCGGCACGGAAAACGTGTGCAGGGCTGCCCTGGAGTGCGGGGTGGGCCGCCTGGTGTGCGTGAGTACCAACGACGTGTTTGGACTCGACGAGTCGCGGGTCCTGGACGAATCCTGTCCTCTGCGGCCCTGGAAGGAGCCGTACCCGGACGCCAAGATCCAGGCGGAAAAGCGAGCGTGGGAGTTTCACCGTCGGCACGGGCTGCCCGTAACCATGGTCTACCCGTGCTGGGTCTACGGGGAGGGCGACCGAACCTTCGTGCCCCTGCTGGCGGATGCGATCTGGAAGAGAGAGATGGTATTTTGGAGAAAAAATGCAGTTATATGGCCTACTTATATAGACAATCTAATGGATCTTATGATGCTTGTGTCCGAGGACGACCGGGCTGTGGGAAACGGATATCTCGCGCACGACGGCGAATCAGTCACCCTGCAGGATTTCTGTGGGGACGTTGCCGAGGCGCTTGGAGCCAAGCGCGTGAAAACGCACATCCCGTACGCTGCGGCCTACACTGCGGCCGTGGTCATGGAGGCCTTCTGGAAGCTTTTCCGCCTGAGCAAGCGGCCTTTGCTCACCACCTATGCCGTGAGGAACCTGGGCTCCCGTCTCCGGTTCTCCATCGAGAAGGCCAAGCGGGAGTTGGGCTGGTCCCCTGAGGTGTCGTTCCGAGACGGATTCGCCCGGGCCATGGTCTGGCTGAAAGGCCTGGATCTGACGGCGCTCAAGACCAAGTGAATCCTTTGGGCCCTGCGGGAAGGAGAATGGGAGGGAACATGGAAAGCAGGATCCGCATCGACTACAGTGCGCTGCTTCCGTTCGTGAGCGAAGAGGACATGGCTGGCCGCCAGGAGCGGGTGTTGGAGGCGCTTGGCGTGCTGGAAACAGGGACCGGGGCCGGTGCCGAGTATAGGGGGTGGATCCGGTACCCCGAGACGGTTCCGCGGGAGGAACTGCGGGCCGTAGGCGAGATCGCCGCAGAGGTGAGGCAGGAGGCCGAGGCCCTGATCGTGGTGGGCATCGGGGGTTCGTACCTGGGGGCGCGTGCCGTCATCGAGGCCCTGGGCCACGGGTTTGCCCCGCTACTGCCTGCGGAACTCCGGGCCGGACCTCTGGTTCTCTTCGCGGGCCAGAACCTGAACGGGCGGTACCTGGAGGAACTGTTGGAAGCCGTAGGGGAGAAAAGCCTCTACGTGAACGTGATTTCCAAGAGCGGAACCACCACCGAACCGGGGCTGGCCTTCCGCCTCCTGCGAAAGCACCTGGTGGAACGGTACGGGGAGCGGGGCGCGGCCCGCAGGATCATTGCCACCACGGACGCCCGGAAGGGTGCCCTGCGCAAACTCGCCGACACCGAAGGGTACCGGAGCTTCGTGATCCCGGACGACATCGGCGGCCGGTTCTCCGTGCTCACTCCCGTGGGCCTGTTTCCCATGGCGGCCGGCGGCATCGATATCCACGCCCTGCTCGAGGGCGCCCGGGCCATGATGGCGCCGTGCAGCGTCCCCCGGCTCTGGGAGAACCCGGCCGCCCTGTACGCGGGTGCGCGGAACCTCCTGTGGGAACGGGGAAAGTCCATGGAGATCCTGGTCTCCTTCGAACCCAAGCTGCTCCTATTCGCCGAGTGGTGGAAGCAGCTCTTCGGGGAGAGCGAGGGCAAGGAAGGTAAGGGGATTGCCCCCTCCTCTGCACTCTTCACCACGGATCTGCACTCGTTGGGGCAATGGATCCAGGAGGGGCCGCGGACCGTGTTCGAGACGGTGATCCGCGTGGGCACAGAGGCGGGCCGCCTCGCCGTCCCGGCGGACGCCTCGGGGATGGAGGACGGGCTTGGGTACCTGGAGGGGAAGCGCTGGGCCGCGGTCCAGGAGATGGCCTACCAGGGCACCAAGATCGCGCACCACCAGGGAGGCGTGCCGGTGATGGTGCTGGAGGTCCCGCGGCTGGACGCCGGGTTTCTCGGCCAGATGATCTACTTCTTCGAGAAGGCCTGCGGTATCTCCGGGTACCTCACCGGGGTGAACCCCTTCGACCAGCCCGGCGTGGAGGCCTACAAGAACAACATGTTCGCCTTGCTGGGCAAGCCCGGTTTCGAGAAGCAGACCGCGGCCATGGCAGAGACGCGGAAACGCTTCCCCCGGGGCAAGGTGGTCTGAGGTGTCCGGGGCGCGCTCGCAGGGGCGGGAACTTCGGGGTCTGCCGGGTCGTGTCTGCGTGAGGCCCTGTGGTCCGGTGAGCCGGCAGACAGAGACTCTCGTTCCTTCCGGATGGTCATGTCCACCCGGACGTTCAGGGGGCTCTGGCCCCTGCAGCCCCGGCCTTCCGATGGCCTTCAGTCCTCGAAGTTGCCTGCCGCGCCCTTGTCCTTGTTGAGGGTCTTGGCCCGCTCCACGATCTTGGCTTCGGTCCACTCGGCAGGGTTCTCCATGCGCTCCGCCTTGGGGCCCGGGTCGCAGGAGCCGGCCTTGAGCAGGATGTCCATGGCCAGGGGGGCGGTGTCCTTCCCGTTGAGCACGTTGACGATCATGTGGTAGACGAAATCCTCCACGTCCTGTTCCATGCGCGCCCGTATATCCGCGGCCTGGCCCATCAACTTGTTCTCAAAGGGGAGGTTCAACTTCTTGTAATCCCCCTTCTTGAGCCCCTTGGACTCGGCGTAGGCCACCATCTCCTGCCACATCTCTTCGGAAACCCCCTTGCCCTTCACCTTCCGGAAGGAGCCGTCCTCGTTCAGGATGGCGTTGCCGTAGTCATTCACCTCCACGCCCCAGGAGATCATCTGCAGGGCGGTGGCCACGTTGGCCTTGGTGGTCCGGGTGCGCTTGGCGATGTCGCGGAGGCGGTCCGAGCTGTTGCCCGAGGTGCCGTGCTGGGCCCCGGACACCTTGTATGGCTCCAAGGCCTTGTGGATCTGTGCGGTAAGGTCCACCTGGATCCCCGCGTCGCTGGACTCGATCCCGTGGGTGGTCCCGTTGTTGAGAGCGATCCAGTCCGGGAAGATGCCGTGTGCGTTCAGGCCCCGGATCAGGAACAGGGCCTCGTCCACGGTGGACAGGCCTGTCTTGCCCTTGATCTCCCCCACCTCGGTTTCCAGACCGGCCCAGTCAGGGACCACGGGGTTCAGTGCGATGCTGGCCAAGAGGTTCTGGTCGTCCGGCAGGTGGGAAGCGTCGATGGCGATGGAGGTCATGCCGGCGTCGAACATGGAGGGGATCTCCAGCCGGGCGGCGCGGATGTCCTTATCGCCCTTGATGCCGTAGTGGTCCGCGTGCACGGCCACGGGCACCCGGATTCCCAGCTCGTTGCAGAAGGCGTCCACGATGCGCGCGATGTTCCAGTAGTTGACCGCGCAGTAGGACGAGGCCCCGCCCTCGGACTTGGCGATCTCGATGATCAGGGCCGCGTTGGCCCTCTGTGCAGCCTTGAGGGCCCCCCGGATCACGAACTTGCTGCGGCCGTTGGCCGCGATGGCGATAGCGTTCCCCTTGGCCGTCATGGCCCGGTCGATCACCTTTCCGCTCACGAGGAGGGCCCGGGAGTTGGGAAAGAGCCTGACGACGTTGGGGGGCCGTCCAACCTGGAGCGACTTGTCAAAATCCGTCATGATCTTTCCTCCTGTGTGTGCGGTTGGCAGGGATTCGACGCTTCCCCGGAACCCTGGAATCCTAGCGCGGGCCGGGCCCGGCAGTGCGGGCACGTGCCCCTTTCCGCCGGAAGAAGGCATTATAGACAATTGCAAAGGCAGGGTTCAAGAACCATAATGTGTGCCCGGCACCGTTTCCGTCCCCGCCCCACCGAAGGTCCGGCGCGTTGTCCATGAAATAACCGGAGTCAATACGTGGCGTTTCCGTGAAGGGTGGGGGGCGCAGACACGGGGCCGTGGCAAGGGGCCCCCGTCCTTCACGGAGGGGTGCCCGTGCCGGTCCGAGGTGAGAAGCGGTATATTATGCGACACGACATCCTGTTCCACCTGGTGAACGGTCCGCAAGGGGACCCCTGCCTGTACGCCAACTTCAAGTATGAAAAGCGGGCCTTACTCTTCGACCTGGGGGACGTGCAGGGGCTAAGCGCCCGCAGCCTGCTCAAGGTGACCCACGGTTTTATCTCCCACACGCACGTGGACCACTTCATCGGGTTCGACCTGCTGCTCCGTCTGCACCTGGGGCGGGGGAAGACCTTGACCCTCTTCGGTCCGCCGGGCTTCTCGGACCGCGTGGAGGCACGGATCCATGGGTATAGCTGGAACCTGGTTAGAAACTATCCCCACGATTTTCGGCTCCGCGCCTACGAAGTCGGTACGGGCACAGGGCCCTTGCGCGCGGCCGTGTTCCGCTGTCAAAACGGCTTTCAGCGAGAACCTTTGGAACCCCTTTCGCCCCTGGAAACCGATCCCGTGATCCTGGACGAACCCGGTTTCCGGATCGAGGCGGCGCTCCTGGAGCACGACATCCCCTGCCTGGCCTTTGCCTTGGATGAAAAGCAGCACATCAACGTGGACAAGGTCCGGCTGGAGGCCATGGGGCTCGTGGTGGGCCCGTGGGTGCGGCGCCTCAAGGCCGCGGTGCGGGCAGGCCTGCCGGACGACACCCTGATCGAGGTTCTGGCCGAGGGCGCCGGGGGGGGGGAGACCCGGCGGCTGCCCGTGGGCCGGTTGCGGGAACGCCTGCTCAGAATCTCGGCGGGCCGGAGGATCGCGTACGTCACGGACGCGGCCTTCACACCGGAAAACCGGGCGCGGGTCCTGCGCCTGGCACAAGGGGCGGACCTGTTCTTCTGCGAGGCGGTCTTCTCCGAGGAGGACCGGTCGCGTGCCCGGGAGCGCAGGCACCTAACCGCTGGGCAGGCCGGGACCCTGGCCCGGGAGGCCGGGGCCGCCCGGCTCGTCCTGTTCCACTTTTCCCCCAAATACCATTCCCGGTTGGATGCCCTCTACCGGGAGGCTGGGGAAGCGTTCGGTAAGGACGTCACCCTTCCGTGACGGGTGTGTCTCCTGGATCAGAGGGCGCCGAGGTCGGTTCGAGGCCCCCCTTCACGGGAGGGTCACGAAAGGACCCTCAGCCGCCTTGAAGCCCCTGCCCCAGGCCACTATAATGAATCGTTCCCCGCAAGGTCCCCGTGTCGCACACATCCCGTCCTGGGCGGCACGCTCCCCTGTTTGTGAGCTTCCTGCACATCGGAGGTAACAGGTCCTTGGACCGCGCCTCGCGGGCGGAAAACAACCCAGGAACGCAACGGAGAAGACCCAACGAGGGTCAGGAGGACGAAGCGGATGCGCATCCTGTCCGGGATACAGCCTTCGGGCGTGTTCCACATCGGAAACTACTTCGGCATGATGAAGAAGATGATCCAGCACCAGGAACACCACGAGCTGTTCGCCTTCATCGCCAACCTGCACGCCATGACCTCCCAGCCCGAGGGAAAGGCGCTGGCCGCCAACACGGTGGAGGCGGCCGCGAGTTTCCTGGCCCTGGGGCTGGACCCGCAGCGGAGCGTGTTCTGGGTGCAGTCCGACGTGCCCGAGGTCACGGAACTCACCTGGGTGCTCTCCAACGTGACCAGCATGGGACTCCTGGAACGGTGCCACTCTTACAAGGACAAGGTCGCCAAGGGGATCCCGGCGAACCACGGGTTGTTCGCCTACCCCGTGCTCATGACCGCGGACATTCTCGCTTTCCAGAGCGACCGGGTGCCCGTGGGTAAGGACCAGAAGCAGCACCTGGAGGTGGCCCGGGACATCGCCGTCAAGTTCAACCTGGCCTACGGGGACACCTTCGTGGTGCCGGAAGCCGAAATCGACGAGCAGGTGGCCGTGGTGCCCGGCTTGGACGGCCAGAAGATGAGCAAGAGCTACGGGAATACCATCGACATCTTCTGTGACGAACGGGTAATGCGAAAGCAGGTGATGAGCATCGTCACCGATTCCACGCCCGTGGAGCACCCCAAGGACCCGGACCGGTGCAACCTGTTTGCCCTCATGAGCCTCTTCCTCACCCCGGCCGAGCGCGAGGACCTGGCCGCGCGATACCGGGCGGGGGGCCTGGGGTACGGCGAGGTGAAGAAGGATCTGGTGGCGAGAATTCAGGACACCTTTGCCCCCTTTCGGGCCCGCAGAGAGGAGCTGCTGGCGGATCGAGAGCGTTTGGGCCGGATCCTGGAGGGGGGGGCGGAAAAGGCGCGGCAGGTGGCGGCGCGAACCCTGCGGGACGTCCGGGAAAGGACCGGGCTGAACTACCTGGCCCGGTCCGGGTGATCTTGTACGGCGGACGAGAAGCACCCGTCTGCTGCGTTGGGCAGGGGCCGTGTCGCTCGACGCGCGCGGAGTACGCCGCGCGCGGACCCGGGCCTTTACCCGCCTGGCATGGGGGCACGTTTCGTTCGCCGGGACCCCTCACGGGTTGGGGCCGGGTTCCATGCCGGGGTGGCCTTCCATGCTTTTCCGGAACGTCCGGATGCCGCCGCCTCCCCCGGACGTGATCCGGGGTCCGCCGGCAGGACGGAAACGCGCGAGAGCCGACAGCCTGTTTCGTGGGAAGGACCCCCCGCAAGATCCTCATGAGATCCTCGGGTTGTCCTTGAAATGGCAGGAGTCCCGTGCCCATGGTTGGAGCCGAGGTCGTGTTTGCCGCCTACACCACCCTCCTGGAAAAGGTCGACCGGAGGATCGCACAGGTGCCCCCGTGTGCCTGTCCGGCGGGTTGCGACCGGTGCTGCCGCGTTTCCTTCACGCTGTTTCCGGTGGAGGCTTTCCACCTGCGGGGGGCGTATCTCCGGCTGCCTCCCGCCGTGGCGGAGCGCGTGGCCCGCCGGGCCCTTGCCGTTCCTGCCGGCGACTGCCCCTTTCTTCTGGACGGCCGGTGCGCGGTCTACGCTTCGCGGCCTGTGCTGTGCCGTCTCCACGGATACCCGTTCGTGCTGAGGGGCCGGGAGGAAGACACCCTGGAGATCCATCCCGGATGCGAGCGGTTGCCCCTGGAGTCGCTGCCCGTGTCCGGAGACGGCGGGTCCCGCAAGGTTTCGGCCCAGGACCTGGACGGGATCAACGGGCTGCTGGCCGCGGTGAACGACGTTTTCTGCAGGTGTGCGGGCCTGGGGGCGCGCGGACCGTACCACCGCATCGCCGTCTCGGAGATCCCCGCGCCCCGATTCCCCGGAGGAGAACACCATGCCGATCTATGAATACCTGTGCGGCGCGTGCCATCGCAGGAGCACCCTGCTGGTCATGCGGACTCAGGGGCAGGACGCTCCAACCTGCAGGCACTGCGGGTCCGAAAACCTGAAGCGCCTCCTTTCCGGTTTCGCCGTGCACCGGACCGAGGCGGATCGGCTTCGCGGCCTGGACGCGAGCGGAACTCCGGACGACAGCTTCTACCGGGATGACCGCAACATCGGCCTGCGGGCCAAAAAACGGATGCAGGAGCTGGGCGTGAGCTTGGGGGACTCCCTGGACGAGAAGATCGAGAAGGCCCGAACCCGCAAGCTGGACGGGCTCCTGGGTGATTGAGGAGGCGGGGCAAGCCCGTCCGAAGACGGGATACGAAGAGGGGAAGCGGTTCTTGTTCGAACCCCCATGGCAGCCAACCGGGAGGGGAAGGGGATGGCGGTAAAGGGAAAGACGGGTGGGCCCGGCACGGAGGCGGATGCCACGCCGGCCGGGCAACGGTTCTTGGAGCG
>Ga0068714_10003880_pt1 | contig 17242 bp, 15 predicted proteins | sample MTBNYHSulfiMetaG_FD_62988 | JGI IMG/M metagenome (GOLD analysis project Ga0068714, IMG submission 62988) | Enrichment culture microbial communities from rom New York Harbor, USA that are MTBE-degrading - MTBE-NYH (New York Harbor Sulfidogenic)... | ecosystem: Environmental > Aquatic > Marine >...
CGACCCGGTCCGCTTTGTCGGCAACCGCTCGTCGGGCAAGATGGGGTTCGCGATCGCCGAGGCGGCGCGCGATCGGGGAGCGAGCGTGACGCTTGTCTGCGGCGCGACGGCCGACCCTCCCCCTGCGGGGGTCGATGTACTGCTCGGGCAGACGGCGCATGAGATGCACGAAGCGGTCTCGCGAGCGTGCGGCGATGCCGACGTGCTGATCATGGCCGCCGCGGTCGCCGACTTCGCTCCGACCGTCCGCGCGGCGGAGAAGATGACGAAGGGCGCGTCGGAGCTCGTGCTGCGGCTGGCGCCGACACCGGACATTCTCGCTTCGATCTCCGGGCCGCGGGTGCGCGTCGGGTTCGCGGCGGAGACGGACCGACTCGTCGAGAACGCGCGGCGGAAGCTCGTCGCCAAGCGCCTCGACCTGATCATCGCCAATCGGATCGAGCCGGACGGCTCTCCGTTCGGCTCGGACGTGAACCGTGTCGTCCTGATCGACTCCGCGGCGGCAGAGGAGCTGCCGCTGCTCCCCAAGCGGGAGCTGGCGGACCGCATCCTCGATCGAATCGCCGCGAAGCTCCAATCGAGCTAGGAGGCCGCGTTGGATCGCCCTCGCCTGGGGTTCGTCGGAGCCGGGGTCGTCGGCACCGTGATGGCGAAGGCCTTGGCGCGGGGCGGCTACGAGGTTGTCGCCGTCACGAGCCGTTCGCCCGCGCGGCGAGACGCGCTCGCCGATGCGCTTCCGAACCGTCCCGCCGTCAGGGTGCCGCAAGCCGTCGCCGACCTTGCCGATCTCGTGTTCCTAACGGTATCCGATGACGCGATCGTTCCGGTCGCGGAAGGGATCCGATGGCGCCCGGGAACGTGCGCCGTCCACGCGAGCGGGGTTGCGGGGGCGGAGCTGCTCGCGTCCGTCCGCGCACAGCGCGTCGACGCAGGGGTCTTCCATCCGCTGCAGACGTTCGCCACTGCGGACCAGGCTGAGCGGAATCTGCCGGGAAGCACGATCGGCATCGAAGCGTCTTCGGGACCGTGGCTCGAGGCGCTTCGCGCGATGGCGAACGCGGTCGGGGGAACGCCACGAGTGATTTCCGGAGATCGAGCGATCTATCACGCGAGCGCCGTGTTCGCATCGAACTACCTTGTGGCGCTGCTCGATGCGGCATCGAGCCTCTGGGCGCAGCTTGGCCTGTCGCGGGAGGATGGGTTGGAGTCGCTCCTCCCGCTGGTCCGCGGAACCCTCGAGAACCTCGCGTCCGTCGGGCTGCCGGACGCGCTGACCGGGCCGATCGCGCGAGGGGATGTCGGGCCGATCGAGCGCCACATCGCTGCGCTGCGATCGGTTGCGCCGGACCTCTTGCCGTTGTACAAGCAGCTTGCGCTTCGGGCGATTCCGATTGCGCGTGCGAAGGGGAGGCTCTCGCAGGAAACCGCGGCGAGGATCGCGACGATCCTCGACCGCGCGGACGAAGGGGGATGTCCTTGAGAATCACGGTGTCCGATATTCGCACACGAAAGGCAGACGGCGAGCGGTTCGCCGCCCTCACCGCCTACGACGTGGTGACGGCGCGGCTCGCCGACGAGGCGGGGATCCCGATCCTTCTCGTCGGCGACAGCCTCGGGATGGTCGTGCTCGGACACGACAGCACGATCCCGGTGACGCTCGACGCGATGATCCACCACACCCAGGCGGTCGTCCGAGGGGCGAAGCGGGCGCTGATCGTCGCTGATCTGCCGTTCATGACGTATCAGATCTCGGCCGAACGGGCGCTCGAGAGCGCCGGCCGATGCATCCAAGAGGGCGGCGCCCAAGCGGTGAAGCTCGAAGGCGGCCGGGCAATGGCGTCGACGATTGGGCGGGTGACCTCGGCGGGGATTCCGGTGATGGCCCATCTCGGGCTGACGCCGCAGTCGATCCATCAGCTCGGGGGCTACAAGGTTCAAGGAAAGACCTCGGCGCAGGCGCGGGCTGTGATCGAGGACGCGTTCGCCATCGAAGCGGCGGGGGCGTTCGCGGTCGTCCTCGAGTGCGTTCCGGCGGAGCTTGCAGGCTGGATCACCCGGCATGTGTCGATCCCGACGATCGGCATCGGTTCTGGGCCGGGCTGCGACGCGGAAATCCAGGTCGTCAGCGACATCCTCGGATGGTCCTCCGACTTCGTCCCCAGGCACGCTCGGCGGTACGCGAAGCTCGCTGAGGCCGCCGCGGCTGCGATCCGCGCGTACGACGAGGATGTACGAGCGCGCCGGTTCCCGACGGAGAAGGAGAGCATCTCCTTGCCCGTCGAGGTGCTCCGCGAGATCGAAGGAGGGTTCCCGAACACGGGATGAACGTCGCAACGTCGATCGATCGATTCCGCGTGCTGCGCGCCGCGTTGCCCTCGCCGGTCGGGTTCGTCCCGACGATGGGGTACCTCCACGATGGCCATCTGTCGCTCGTTCGCCGTGCGAGGTGCGAGTGCGAAGCGACTGTGGCGAGCGTCTTCGTCAACCCAGCGCAGTTCGGCCCGACCGAGGACCTGGCGAGCTACCCGCGCGATCTCGACCGCGACGTCGAGCAGCTCAGCGCGGCGGGGACCGACCTCGTCCTTGCGCCGCCGCCGGAGGCCCTCTACCCTGCCGGTTACGATACCTGGGTGACGGTGGAGCGGCTGACGGAACGGCTCGAGGGCGGGGAGCGGCCGACGCACTTCCGCGGCGTAACGACGGTTGTGGCCAAGCTGTTCAACCTCGTTCGACCGGAGCGCGCCTACTTCGGGCAGAAGGATGCGCAGCAGGCGCTCGTCGTCTCGCGGCTGATCGGCGACCTGGATTTCGACGTTGAGCTCGTGGTCTGCCCGACGGTGCGCGAGCCGGACGGACTGGCGATGAGCAGCCGCAACGCGTACCTGTCCTCCGTGGAACGGAAGGCGGCGGGGGTCCTGTATCGTTGTCTGCAACGGGTCGAGGGGATGTATCGGAACGGCGAGCGCGACGCCGAGCGATTGCGCGACGCGATGAAGGCCATTCTCGAGGGCGAGCCGCGAGCTTGCCCGGCGTACGTGAGCGTGGCGGACGCAAAGGATCTGACGGAACTCAAGACGGTGGACCGGAAGGCGCTCGTCTCGCTCGCAGTACGGATCGGAAGGACGCGCCTGATCGACAATACGGTCCTGCCACCAGGGGAGGCGCTGCTGTGAGCGTGGCGCAAGCCGGTCCCGGGGCGAGGCGCGCTCGGAGAGCGCGATCTGATCGACAATACGGTTCTGCCGCCAGGGGAGGCGCTGCTGTGAGCGCCTGATCCAGTAGGAGGGATCGATGCTGCTTGCGTTCGATGTCGGCAACACGAACCTCGTCGTTGGCTTGTTCGACGGCGACCGCCTGCGCGGCCATTGGCGGTTCACGACCGACCGGAATTGGACCGCGGATGAGCTGCGCCTGACGACGAGAAGCCTGCTTGCCGAGATCGGGGTCGCCCCCGGCGACGTCGGCGGGGTTGCAGTCGCGTCGGTCGTCCCCACGCTTGACCGACCGCTTCGCGAGGGGCTTGAGCAGCTTGCCTCCGTCCCGGTTCGCTTTCTCACCCACGAGAGCTGTGGAATCGAGCTGCGCGTGAAGGAGCCGTGGTCGGTCGGTGCAGATCGGATCGCAAACGCGCTCGGCGGCCACGGGCTTCATGGTGGGCCGCTCCTCGTGATCGACTTCGGGACGGCGACGACATTTGACCTCGTCTCCGAAGACGGCGCGTTCCTCGGCGGGGCGATCGCTCCGGAGATGCATCTCGCCGCTCGCGCCCTCACCGACCGGGCTGCGCAGCTCCACGCGGTCTCGCTCGACCTACCGGAGACGGTCATCGGGAAGACGACGGCGGAGAACCTCCGCGCCGGGGTCGTGTTCGGCTTCCTCGACCTCGTCGCCGGGCTGATCGCCCGCTTCCGCGCTGAGTACCGCGCCGATCTGACGGTCATCGCCACAGGCGGGAAGGGTCGCCTGTTCTACGAGCAGCTCGACGGGATCGAGTGCTACGAGCCATTCCTGACCCTGAGCGGCCTGGAGCGGTGGTGGCTGCTTGCCGAAGGCGGACCGGCGCGGGAGTGATCCCGTCCGTCGGCGGATGGCTCAAACCGGCCGCACGTGTGGGATGCGATCCATATAGAGGACATCGGGCGGCGCGAACCGCCAGCGTCGCCCGATGACTCGGGTACAACCAGAAGACTGCACACTCCCGAGCGAGAGCACCCTAACACGACGCCCCGTGCGCTGTCAAGCGGCGCGCCGAAGGGCTTCGCTGGCTCGCAAGCGCACCTACTCGATCCGCCACGCGGGGATGCGGGGATCGTCGGGGGAAAGCGGACGCACAGAGAGCAGTCGGTCGCCATCCTCGGTGCGGATGCGAAGGGTGACGGCAGACTGCTCTTCGCAATCGGAGTACCTCGCGGTGAGCTCCCCCGCAAGGCGGATCTCCTCCCCGTCGGGATCGCCCTCCACGAGCGCTGTGGGGCCGAGCACATCGACCGGTTCGATTTGCGTTCGATCGGCGGCGAACCGCATCAGCTCCGCGTTCTCCTGCTCGTCGCGGCCGATGATCACCTTCGTCTGTGGCGAGAGGCGAAAGTGGCGCCCCAGCTTCAGCAGTTCAAACTCGGCCCGGCCCATGTGCTCGCGGCCGAAATGCTCAAACGCATCGCGCACGCGGGCCGCGTACGATTTCTCGGTCAGACGGCAGCCGCCCGCAGGCTGGGGAAAGTCTGCGATCCCGAACGTTTGCGCCAGCTTGAACTGTGCCTCCCGACCGCGGCCTTGGATAGCGAGGAGGTCCTCCTTGCGAAGCCAACCTTCCTTGACCGGGAGCGTCTGCGGAAGGAGGTTGGCCGACAGCGGGCGAAGGAGCCGATCGGAAAGGCCGCTTTCCTCCGCGGCCTGCAAGAGCGCGCGATAGTGCTGCGATTTCGGTCGCTGCCCGAGCACTTCGCCGGTGACGACGAACTGGGCGCCCAGGTCCTCCATCACCTGCTTCGCGACCTTGAGCAATACGACGTGGCAGTCCACGCAGGGGTTCATCCCGCGCCCGTATCCGTGCTTCGGATGGCGGACGACCTCGAGCTGCTCCGACGTCGCATCGACGATCCGCAGCGGCAGACCGACGCGATCGGCCATTTGGCCGAGCCGTGCGCGGCCGTGCTCGTCGGCGCTGAAGAGGTGCTGCACGTGGAGCAGCGTCACGTCGATGCCGAGCCGGTGGACCCACAGGGCGGCGAGGAGACTGTCCAAGCCCCCGGAGAAGGTCGCGACGGCGTGGATCCGCGCCGTCCGGTTCGCCAATTCGGCGTGTCCACGCACGTGCCTAGGCTTCTTCATCCCTGCTTCACATCCCACGGTACAATCGTACCGCAATCACCACGGAATGCTCGAATGAAGGAGGGATCTACCCATGCGCAGGACCTGGATCATCGGAATCGCCGTCGCCCTTGTGGTTGGCGCCGGCATGACGTTTGCGTGGAACGAGTTCTCTGGGAGACTGCCGGCTGTCGCCCCCGTCGTCGCATTGGCGCAGGATCAGACGGCGGTAGATGCCGTCGGCCAGACGATCGCCGAGGCGGGGCATGCCGCCGTGAAACGAGCGATCGCCGCAGTTGGGCCCGCCGTGGTCCGGATCGACGTCACCGGCAAGGCCACGGCTTCGAACCCGTTCCTCGAGTTCTACAGCGACCCGTTCTTCCGACGTTTCTTCGGCGATCCCTACGACGAACAGCCGCAGGAGCGGACGACGCAATCGTTGGGCTCCGGTTTGGTGTTCGCGTACGAGGGGGAGAAGCTCGTGCTGACGAACGCCCACGTCGTAGAAGCCGCGGTGACGATCCACGTGACGGACGTCAGCGGTGGCAGCTGGGACGCGTCGGTCATCGGGACGGATGACGTCTTGGACGCGGCCGTCCTCCGCTTGGAGGGGGACACCTCCGGTCTCGCTGCCGCCACGTTCGGCGACTCGGACAGGGTGGAGATCGGAGACTGGGCAATTGCAATCGGCAACCCGCTCGGCCTCTCGTACACGGTGACGATGGGAATCATCAGCGGGACGGACCGGGACGTGGCAAGGCCAAGCGGCGTCGGATACTTCAACAACCTGCTCCAGACGGACGCGGCGATCAACCCGGGCAACAGCGGCGGGCCGCTGGTCAACGCGTTCGGGGAAGTGGTCGGGCTGAACACGATGATCGCTCGGAGCACGTCGAGCGGCGTGTCGGTCGAAGGGATCAACTTCGCGATCGCGATCAACGGGGTGAGGGACATCCTCCCGCAGCTCGTCCGATTCGGAGAGGCGCGGCGGGGCTGGCTCGGCGTCCAGCACACCGAGATCACCTCCCAGGTCGCGGAGGAGTACGGCCTCGATCTCGGACAGACGGGAACCCTGGTCGTGCGGGTCTACCCTGGGGATCCGGCGGATCGTGCCGGAATCCAGGTTGGGGACGTCATCATCCGCGTTGGGGATACGCCGATCGTGAAGGCGGACGACCTGAACCGGGCGATCGGTCTTCTCTTGGAGGGGACGGTCGTCGAGATCCTCGTCCTGCGCGAGGGTGAGCAAACCGCGTTGACGGTCACGCTTGGCCAGCGGCCCGGCGAGGCGGAACTACAGACTTACGAAGGGAGCGCGCCAGAGACCGAGACGGAAGCCCCCGCGCTGGGAGTGACCGTTGCGCCGATCAGTGCCGCCGTCGCGCGGCAGCTGGGATTGAACTCGACCGACGGCGTCGTCATAATGGACGTCGCCGCGGGAAGTCGGGCGGAGCGCGCCGGACTGGCAGAGGGCGATGTGGTTCTTGAGGTTGGCCTTCGTCCGGTCGAGTCGGTGGCGGATTGGGGATCTGCCATCACAGCGCTGGGAGAGGAAGAGGCAGTGAGGCTCACGGTCCTGCGGCGCGGGACACTGCGTTTCGTGACCGTCGAGTGATGAAGCGCATGCCGGAACGGAGAGTAGCGCAGCTTGGTCAGCGCGCAGCGTTCGGGACGCTGAGGTCGCCGGTTCGAATCCGGCCTCTCCGAATGCGGGAGTAGCTCAATGGTAGAGCGTTGGCCTTCCAAGCCAGCGATGCGGGTTCGATTCCCGTCTTCCGCTCCGATCCGTCCGGTCGTCTGACAAGACGAACCGGATTGACAACGTGACGCCCTCGAGAGCAGACTGGCGATGTGCCACCAAGGCGAGGCTTTGGAGCGCTTGTCCGTTCGGCGCGGTCCGAAGGAATGCGCCCGTAGCTCAGGGGACAGAGCAGCGGCCTTCTAAGCCGCTGGCCGGAGGTTCGAATCCTCCCGGGCGCGCAGCAACATGGGGAGCGTGGCGCAATCGGTTAGCGCACTGGGTTGTGGTCCCAGGGGTCGCGGGTTCGAATCCCGTCGCTCCTCCCAGCAAGGCGACTCAGGGGAGCCCGTCTTGGCGGGAATCCTCCGGAAGGTCCTTGCATAGGCGCCCGTAGCTCAACTGGATAGAGCATCGGTCTTCGGAACCGGAGGTTGGGGGTTCGAGTCCCTTCGGGCGTAAAGCGAGCGAGGGGTCCTTGGGACCCCTCGCTCGCTTTCTGTTTGAAGCCACCTTGACCGTCTGAAGTTCGCAGCGGGGCCGCTGGCGAACTCCGGAGCCGTCCTCCGAACGGGAGATGGCGGAGGACGGCCGGGGTTCGAGTCCCTTCGGGCGTACCACCGCCCCAGGACCGGACGGCCCTGGGGCGGTGGTTGGCTTGACTGGAGACTGAACGCCCGGAGTTCGTATCCATTCATCGTTGCGAACTCGCGAGCAACTCAATGGCACATTGAGTTGCCGGGGTTCCAAATCCCTTCGGGCATACAGAGGAACGTTCAAGCGAGCGCTGTGGCGGTAGATGTCATCGCCGGTCCCGGGATGACCCCGCCGCGCCGAGCGGGAATCGACGCATCCCTGAATCCGAACAGCCTCTGGCGATCCCGGGGGCGGCGCACCTCTTTCATGCCGGAGCCGAGCCTGGGCCCTTCCGCCGAGACACGGCAAGAACCGTCGGCCTGGCCAGCCACGGCGGCATCTGGAGATTCGGCTACAGAGCCAAAGGTGCGACGATGCGCCTCCTTTGCCGGCGACGCACGGCGCCGGCAAAGGAGGAAGGAAGCGGCAGCCGCGGCCGGGCCATTGTCCTTCGCTTTGGGGTACGATCCCGCTCATGGAGGAGGAGCGGATCGGCACGGCGGGGCGCGAGCCCGCAGAGGAAGGCGGGCCGTCGGAGGTCGCGCTGGTTCGTTGCGATGGGTACGAACCGGAGCTTGTGGAAAACGCGGTCGGTCGGGGGATCGAGCTCCTGGGCGGCATCGGGCGGTTCGCGACGCCAGGGCAGACCCTCCTGCTCAAGCCGAATCTTCTCGTCGCCCGCGACCCCGAACGGGCGGTCACGACGCACCCAAGTGTCTTCGGTGCGGTCGCCCGCAGGTTCCTGCAGTCTGGTGCGCGGGTTGTGTACGGCGACAGCCCGGGCTTCGGCAGGCCGGCGGCGGTGGCGCAGCGGGCCGGCCTGGCCCCGATCGCTGAGGATCTCGGCGTCCCCCTGGCGGAATTCTCACGTGGCCGTGGCGTCTCGTTTCTCGAGGGCCATCTGGTGAAGCAGTTCACGATCGCCGAGGGGGTCCTCGATGCGGACGGTCTGATCTCGCTGCCGAAGCTCAAAGCGCACGGCCTGACTCGCATGACGGGGGCGATCAAGAACCAGTACGGCTGCATCCCGGGACTGCTGAAGCCGGAGTTTCACGCGCGGCTTCCGAACGTCGAGCTCTTCTCGCGGATGCTCGTGGATCTCAACCGGCTTCTTCGGCCGCGGCTGTTCGTCATGGACGGGATCGTCGCGATGGAAGGCAACGGTCCCCAGAGCGGGAAGCCGCGGCCGCTTCACGTGCTCCTCTTCTCGAGCGACCCGGTGGCGCTCGACGCGACGGCGTGCCGCATCATGAATCTTGACCCATCGTTGGTCCCTCCGATTGTGTGGGGCGAAGAGGCAGGGCTCGGACGTGCAGCGGGCATCCGGCACCTCGGAGACCCGCTCGAGTCGTTCGTCGCGCGGGACTTCGACGTGAACCGGCGGCGGTTGTCAACGAGCGGTGATCTCGGCGGCCCGCGCCGTTTGGCGCGACGGCTGGTCGTCCCCCACCCCCGGGTGCGGTCCAGTCGGTGCACGAGGTGCGGAACCTGCGTTACGGTCTGCCCCGTCTCCCCCAAGGCGATCCGGTTCGAGGACGAGGCACGCTCGCGACCGCCGGTGCACGACTACAGTCGGTGCATCCGCTGCTACTGCTGTCAGGAGCTGTGCCCGGAGGGCGCGATGGTCCTTCAGGTTCCGCTCCTCGGAAGGGCGATCCACCCCTCGCGGGACCGATCCTGATCTCGCGGCGTCGCTGCCGCGTGGCGAGCCTTCACCGGGATTTGGCTGCGGAGCCCGGCGCAGGAACGCTCAACTGCCGAACCCGGCCCCATGGAATGCCCGCCCGCTTGGATTCACGGTAGGGGCGCCTGTAGGATGCTCTCGGAGACGATGGTCATGAAGCGGAGCCTGGTCTGCTGCCCACCGCGCTCGTTGTGGGGTGGGTTGGCTCGCTAGGGGCGGTCTGCGCGCAGGTATCCGGTGGTGGGATGCAGGTGGGCGCGTGGGATGTGGACGGGGAACCTGCGCTGATCGCCGATGACGGTGGGTCGGGAGCCGTGTTCGTCCATGTCCGCGGAAGCGATCGCGCGCTGAAGTTCAGCCCCGAAGGAGAGGTGATGTCGGTGTTCGGCCGCTTGGGGGGGAGATCCCGGCCGGACAGGTGGCCGAGGAGCGGGAAGGATGGGAGGGGGTCGCTGCAGATGCGGACATCGTCATCGCCGCGAACAACCACGCATTCCACCGCTTCATCGCCTACAGCTTGGGCGGAGATATGAAGGCGATGGGGGGGCTACGATGACCACGCCCTAGGGATCGCCGCGGATCGCACCGGAACCGGAGGGTTCGTCCTCTCGGTCCTCCGCGGCGAGGGTCGCCAAGTGGTCGGGCTGGACGGGGTCGGCGAGCCGGTGGCGGGCCGGGCGATCGTCGAGGGGCTCATTGCGGCCAACGGAATCGCCGTCGGCCCGAGGGGCGAGGTCGTCGTCAACATCGAAAGCGACCACCGCACGGAGGTGTACGGCGAGGATGGCGAGTATCTCGGCTCGATCGGGAGCCGGGCTGGGGGAGTTCCTCCACCCCGCGGGCCCTGCCCTGACCGGCGCCGGGGTCCGCTACGCGGCCGATTCGGGGGACCAGCGGATCCAGGTGTTCCGATGGCATCTGCCGTAAGGAGGAGCGCTTGGCGTCCCGCCCCCGACGAGCCGAGCTTCCTGGCTCGGTTCGCTGCAGCGTGGAGTGGAGGTGCAAGATGGCAGAGAATGCGGTTCGGTCCCTGCTCTTCTCCATCATTGGTTTCCTGATCTTCGGATTCGTGACGGGACTCGCGGCCGCGAGAGCGGCCGCGAGAAAGGGAAGGACCGGCGCCCAACGGATCGAGGCGTTCTTTCTTGGTTTCTTGCTTGGAGGCCTGGCAGGGTTCGGCGCGTTCCTGCTCGCCATGTACAAGATCGTGTCCTGATCGGCGAATCCTCCCGCCGCTGCGCTCGGCGGGGCATTCGCGTGGGATCGGCTCTCCTGTGCGATTGGGCTATGGTCCCAAGGTGAGCGAGGGCGTGAAGCACGCGAGCTGGGTCGGACCTCCTGCTTCGCGTGGCGGAACGCAGCGGCCGGCTGGCGGCGGTGCACCCTAGAGATACGCGTTCATCGCGACGCGGAAGCCCATCTGCCGTCGGCCGCCCGGCCAGCCGTGACGGCGGGCGGAGACACGGTTGCACGACCCGTCGTAGTTCCATCGGCCACTTCGGACGACGCGGTATGAGCCGGACGACGGCCCTCGCGGGTCGACGGCCGGGGAGTCTGAGTAGTAGCTCGCGCTCCAGTAATCCCAGACCCACTCCCAGACGTTCCCGTCCATGTCGTGGAGGCCGTAGCCGTTCGCGGGGAAGCTGCCCACCGGGCTCGTGAGGGGGTACTCACCGACGCCGTAGAGTGGGTGGTGCCCCTGCGTCGGGCTCGTGTCGTAACTGACGCTGGCGTCGCTCTTGTAGTTCGACCGCTCGTGCGAGATCGTGTCGGTGTCGCACCACGGGAAGCGGCGTCCCTCGCATCCGCCTCGCGCCGCCTTCTCCCATTCCGCGTCGCTCGGTAGCCGGTATCCGTCGGCTGACCAATCGCAGCTCCAGTCGTTGAGGTCGTAGCAAGGGGTGAGGCCTTCCATCTCGCTTCGGTAGTTGCAGTAGGCCACCGCGCCGTACCACGTCAGCTCGACGGCCGGGTATCCGGAGCCTTTGGCGTCCTTGATCCGGAGCGTCCTCCCGTCCCAGGCGATCCGGCATTGGGGCTCGTTGATGTGCAGGAGATTGCGTCGGTCGCCCTTTACGTTCTGCACCGATTCTGGGGACATGACGAGTTCGCCGCGGTCATACGCCCACTGCAGGACTTCGACCAGCTCGTCGTTGGTGACCTCGAAGCGGCCGATGTAGAAGGCACTGACCATCACCGTGTGCACGGGGACCTCGTCGTAGCAGCCTTCGCCGAAGCTGTCCCCCATCTGAAAGGTGCCCGCCGGGATGAGTGCCATGCCTTCTGGCACCGGTCGGGGGCCCGCGCTGTCCTGGGGCACGGCATGGAACGCAGCAGCGGTCAGCAGGATGACTATCCATCCGGCAACGATCTTGCCCAAGCGCATTGTCGTTCGCTCCCTTCTTCTTGCCGGGTCTACTACGCTGCGGTTGCCCTTCGCGCTCACCCGTCTTCGAACCGTCCAGCAGTCAGTGTACCCGATCGCGATGCGCAGGTCGTCTCGTCCCCCATGGCTCACTCGATCCACTTTCGGCGGATGTTGCGGAGACTCAGTGCGAACAGCCCGACGCAGAACGCTGCCAGGACCGGGAGGTCGATCACGAGCGGCATCATGCTCGTTCCAAGCGCTGCGCCTCGCAGTGCATCGACTCCGTACGTGAGCGGCAGGGCGTACGACAGCGGACGGATCGCCCACGGCAGCTTCTCGATCGGGAAGAACAGGCCGCAGAGGAACACCATCGGGAATCGGAGGAAATTCGAGAATGTCTGAGCTTCGAACACCTCGCTGACCGCCACCGCGATGAACAGGCCGACGAACGTCGAAGAGACCGCGATCAGGATGACCGTGGGGACGAGCACCCCCCATGCGATGCCGGACAGATCGACGAGCAAGGCGCAGATCGCCAAAGGGACGAACGCGTTGGCGATCCCGAAGACCGCTGCCCCGGCGGTCTTCGCGATCATCAGGAGTTCGAGCGGGATCGGCGCCAGGAGGAGCCGCTCGAACGACCTCCCTTTCTTCTCGAAGGTGATCGTCACCGCCAGCATCGAGGTCGTCCCGAACAGGATCGAGATCGCCATCACGCCGGGCAAGAGCGACAGGATGTCCTGGACCGATCCCCCTGAGCGGATGAGGAACATGCCGGTCCAGGCGAAGGGGAAGATCAGCCCCCAACTGATGTTGGGCGGCTTCAAATAGTAGGATCGCATGTCCTTTCGAAGGATGCTCCAACTGGCAGTCCAGGCAGTCATCCGTCTCACCCTCTTCGTTCCTTCTCCCTTCGCATCATGTTCGCCTCGATCCCGGTGACCTCGACGAAGACGTCCTCGAGGGACGGCCGGATCCTTCGCGCCTCGACGACCTCGATGCCGGCCTCCTCGAGGAACCGCACGATGCTCCCGACCGCCACCGGCGCCTTCGCCTCGATCCGCAGTTGCCTGGGCACCGAGTCGTCGATGCGATAGCCTGGAAAGGCTGCCGCGACGGCTGGCGCGGCTTGCGATGCGGTGCTGGACAGCTCGATCTGCGCACGATGAAGCTCGTGGAGCGGCTGAACGAGATTCGCGACGCGGTCCATCCGCACGATCCGCCCCTCCGCCATGAACGCGATCCGCCTGCAGAGCCGCTCCGCCTCCTCGATGTAGTGGGTTGTAAGCAGGATCGTCGTCCCTTCCTCGTTCCATTGTCGGATCAAGTGCCGGATGTGCCTCGCGCTCGCCACGTCGATCCCGGTTGTGGGCTCGTCGAGGAACAGAATCGGGGGGCGGTGGACGATCCCGGCTGCGATCGTCAGCTTGCGCTTCATCCCCTTCGAGTACTCAGAGAACCTCCGGCTCGCAGCTTCGCTGAGCCCGAACTCCTCGAGGAGAAGCCGGGCGCGCTCTTCGCGGACCTGCTTGCGGATCCCGTAGAGCGAGGCGCAGAAGGTGAGGTTCTCGTATCCGGTGAGTTCGGGGTAGAGGTTGCTCTCGTCGGGGACGACGCCGATCACGTGTTGGGCTGCCCGGACATCCCGGGTGCAATCGACGCCGGAGATGTGAATCGAACCGCGATCCGGGCGTGCCAACCCCGTCAACATGCGGATGGTCGTCGTCTTGCCCGCCCCGTTCGGACCGAGCAGGCCGAACAGCTCGCCGCGGTCCACGTCAAAGGACACGCCGGCGACGGCCCGTACGTCGCCGAACGCCTTCGCGAGATCGCGGACCTCGATGGTCATCCTGCTACTCGCTGCACTCCCCGGTCGTGCAGGGATGTCCTTTGCCCGTCCCGTGGCATTCGCGGATCTTCTCCGCAGAGCACGCTCCCGGCTTCACCTGCTTGTCCTTCTTGCATTCGCCTTCCTGGTTCTTGCCGCACATGAGCCCTCCTTCTGTTCTTCCTCGGGGGGGCGATGCGCAGGCACACGTCGCCCCCGCGACGTCGGTTTCGTTCCCCGTGCTGACCAAATCGCCGATCCGCGTCGTCCAGCGAGACAGCGTTTCGACGTTCACCGCGTAGTGGACGTAGTGGCCGCGGCGCTCCGCGGAGATCAGGCCCGCCTCGCGCAGCACCGCCAGGTGCTGCGAGACCGCTCCCTGCGTCAACCCCAGGCAACGGGCGAGCGCGCCGACGCACAGGTCGCGCGATCGTAGGAACAGCAGGATGCGCAGCCGCGTGGCGACGGAGAGGATCTTGAGTTCCTGCGCGACCCGAACCGCCTCGTCCTCGGATGAGCTTATCGGCTTCATATTCGTCGCCACGAATATACCCGATCCTGGATCGCACGGCCACCGCGGGTCGCGGGGTGCGTGATCCGCATTCGTGCACGGACGGCATCCGCGAGGGGACGAACCCGTCCCGGGCGATCCGCTGCGGGGGTCCTCCGCGCGCGGCGAAACGTCACGACCTCCTCGTGGTATGCTCTTTGACAACCAGAAACGGGGAGGCTTCGATGAACGGGGCCGCGCTGTGGAGAGCTACGCGGGTTCGCGTTCGGCGGCTCCTGCGCCGCCGTCGGACTGTGGCGTTCGGCCTCGTGCTCTGCTGCACTTACGTCTTCCTCCAGAGTCCGCCCCTGTGGTTCGTTCGCGTCGTCCCTCCGGAGATCCTGCGCGAGGGCACCGACCTGGACGGCGAACGGGTGCTGATCGTCGCACCGCATCCCGACGACGACATCCTGGGCGTCGGAAGCTCGATCGTCGCGTTCCGCGAACAAGGGATCCCCGTCCTCGTGGTCTTTCTGACGAGCGGCGATGCCAACTGGGCGGGGAAGCGTCTGATCACGATGAACCCGTTCCCCCTCACCGCCGAGTTTCGCGCCCTGGGCGGGCGTCGCCAGAAGGAGGCGGTGGTCGCGCTCAGCCGCTTGGGCGTGGACTCAAGGAGCTCCGTCTTCCTCAACTACCCGGATCGGGGCTTAAGCGCGCTGTTGAACGATCACTGGTTCGCCGTTGACCCGTTCCGAAGCCCGTTCACCGGGCGGACGTCCAAGTACGCGACCACGGCTTACAACCCTGGAAGCGCCTATGCCGGTGAGGAACTCGTCCGCGATCTCAAGGAGATCCTCTGGGCGTTTCGGCCCACGATCCTCTACCTTCCCCATCCGCTCGATGCTCATGAGGATCACCGAGCCGGCTACCATTTTGTCCGCATGGCGGTGGAGGAGCTCGAGGCAGTGGACGGGTTCAGCCGGCCGGCCCTGCGCTGCTACCTGGTCCATTCCTACGCCGGCCTTTGGCCGACACCGGCGCGGAGCCACAGCATGCTGCCGCTTGATCCGATCGACATCTTCCTCGAGCTTGGCGACTGGTTCACGGTGGCGTCGAGCGCTCGCGCCATGGATGCGAAGTACCGCGCGCTGCGCGCGCATACGTCGCAGTGGTGGACATGTGGGGTCTTCCTCCGGCGGTTCCTCTGCACCAACGAGCTGTACATGGTTGAGGACACGTGACGCCGCCCGTTGGGTTTCCCGGGCTCGCTCTGCGGCGGTAGACGCTCCGCACGGATGCTAGGGAAAAGGGGGGACGCTCGGCTCCCGGAGAAGCCGAGCGTCTTCTCCCCGCGAATCCTGCGGGCGGAGGTGTGCAGGATGCCTCAGACTACCGGGTCGCTTTGTGGGAGTCGTGGGAATCCGTTGTGTTCCTCGTGGTCTCCGGTGGAGGAACCGTGATGGCGGAGTGAACGAGGGGCTATCGCTCGCGTGAAGCAGCCAGGGGAGGGCTCTTCAGCTGAAGCTGGGTCACCAGCCAGGTGATCCGCTCGGTCGTTGCGTCTTCGTTCAACCCGTGCCCGGCTTCGTACCAACGCACCTCCTTCGGCTCGTGCGCCGCGGCGAAGAGCGCCTCGGCCCGATCGATGGGGACGTGTGGATCCTCACGGGCAAACTGGAACAGGATCGGGGCGGGTGCGAGCTGCGCGACGCGCTCGATCGGATCGAGCGGTGCCATCTTGCAGACGTAGGACTCGCGTTCCTCTCCCTTGAGCGAGGGGTAGTAGAGGTACCAGTCCGCGAAGCACGGTGTTGCGGCCATCAAGACGTAACACGTGGGGCGAGGGTCCGAACTCCCCATTGTGACGCCGTACATCGCCCCGAAGTCGTGGCCGACGTACGCCAACCGGGCCGCGTCGGCCCCCGGCTGCTGCGAGAGAAGGTCGATTGCCCTGCGAAGCTCGATGACCTGCTCGACGGACGCGCGGTAGTCCTCCGCCTGGGTGCGCTTGATGAACCACTCGCGGTCCGACCAGATTGTCTCGATCGATAGGGACAGGGCGCCTCGCTGCGCCATCGTTCGGGCTTCCGTGAGGAATTGGGTCCGATTGGCGTTGCAGGCCGAGGGCTCGTACCAGTGCACGTACAGGATGCACGGGAATGGACCGCGACCGACGGGACGGACGAGTGAGGCAGCCCTCCGGCGACCGGGGAGTGTGACATAGGTCAGCTCCGACTCGATCCATCCGCTCTGCTCGCGGGAGCGGACGGGTCGGATCTCGAGCGGCTGATGACGATCGTATGCGAAGGGGACCCGCTTCATCGCCCCGCCTCGACTCGCCGAGTTCTACCCATCCTCGTCGATAGCCCAATCGAGGCTCAGCTCGAGGAGCTTCGCCCGTGTCGGAGCCCCGGTGCGATGATCCCATCCCTGGACATCGTAGTAGAGGTCGACTGCGCGTCGCATGTCGTCCTCAGGGATCGCGGCGCCCTCCGTCCCGGCCAGGAGGAGCGGCTCGGCGAATCGGGGGTGCATCGCGTCGTCCTTCGCGCTCATTCCCTCACGCGCGTTGTACAGGCGCGACATCGCCAGCGCGCGTTCGCCGGCGCGGAGGAGTTCTGTATCGGTGACGTCCCATCCGGTGATGGCTTGCACGATCTGGCGGAAGTCGGCGAGACGATATGGGAGGAACATGCATAGGCCGATCGAATTGACCATCACGCGCTGCCAGATAGCTGCCGAAGCGAGCACGGCCTTCTTCTCGGGGAGCGTCGTCCGCTCCATCGGCTCGGTGAAGATCCCGAACGCTCTCATCTGTGCCGCGCCTGCCTCGGACTCGACGGTCGAATCGTGGAAGTTGTGCATGTGATCGGCGCCGGTCGGCGATGTGACGTACCCGATTCCGAGGCCGAACTGCCAGCGCGGATCGTGCATCGGGTACTCCTGTCCTTTCGCATGCACAGCGTATTGCTCGGTTCCTCGTCCGATCCGCCTTGCTGCCCGCAGCGCGCCGTCGGCGAGCAGGTCCCCGAACCCCTCTCGTCGGGCGATCTGTTCGACCAGTTCCGTCATCGCGCGGTGGTCGCCGAATCGTGCTTCGATCCCCCCTGTGTCCTCGAGTGTCAGAAGACCGCGCTCGAAGCACTCCATCGCCCAGGCGATCGTCACACCGGCGGAAATGGTGT
>Ga0068714_10003881_pt1 | contig 17240 bp, 12 predicted proteins | sample MTBNYHSulfiMetaG_FD_62988 | JGI IMG/M metagenome (GOLD analysis project Ga0068714, IMG submission 62988) | Enrichment culture microbial communities from rom New York Harbor, USA that are MTBE-degrading - MTBE-NYH (New York Harbor Sulfidogenic)... | ecosystem: Environmental > Aquatic > Marine >...
GACAAATACTTCGTCATCGCTGAGGTCAACGTCGTCTTCCCATGATCTACATGCCCTATCGTCCCTACATTAATATGCGGCTTCGTCCGCTCAAATTTCTGCTTCGCCATGATTACTCCTCCTTATTTTCAAAGGTGTTTAAAAGAGTAAGGAAATAAGGAAAGAATCGGTTAATAATTCACTAAAATGAGCATGATAAAAACAAAAAAATTTTAAGTTTTCAACTAAATTAAATTTTTTGAAATCAGAACTAAAAATTAATTTTTTTAACAAACAAATTAATTAATTGCAACACTTTTTTTTACTTGAGCATCAGAAATTTTTACATACCGGTAAAACTGCATATTATACGTACCTCTCCCTTGAGTAAGAGACCGCAAAACTGTTGAATAACCAAAGAGTTCTGCTAAAGGAATATGGGCAGCAAGCACAACTATATTCTTTTGATTTTCCATCCCCAAAATTTTCCCGCGACGAGCATTAACATCACCGATCACTACACTCAGATATTCCTCTGGCACCAAGACCTCTAACGACATTAACGGCTCTAAAACTATGGGATTAGCCCCTTTAACTCCATCCTTAAACCCAAGGGAAGCCGCAATTTTAAAAGCCAACTCGGAAGAATCAACCTCATGATAAGAACCGTCAATCAAGGCTACCTTAAGGTCTATCACCGGGTAGCCTTCCACTACCCCATGCTCCATAGCCTCTTTAAGCCCCTTTTCTACCGCAGGAATATATTCTTTAGGAATTACACCGCCGATAATCTTGTTTTCAAAAATAAAACCGGTTCCCGGTGGTTGGGGCTCAACCTCTAAAACAACATGACCATATTGGCCGCGACCTCCCGATTGGCGGATAAATTTACCTTCTCCCTGTGCTTTCTGGGTTATCGTCTCACGATAAGCAACATGGGGTTTTCCTACGTCTGCCTTCACTTGGAATTCTCTTAATAATCGGTCAACAATGATTTCCAGATGCAGTTCTCCCATTCCCGAGATAATGGTCTGTCCGGTCTCAGAATCAGTAAAAGTCCTGAAGGTCGGATCTTCGTGGGATAACTTTTGAAGTGAAACAGCAAGCTTGCCTTGATCCGCACGGCTTTTCGGTTCGATCGCCACCGAAATTACGGATTCGGGGAATTTAATCGATTCTAAAAGAATAGGAGACTTTGGATGACAAAGTGTATCGCCGGTGATCGTATTTTTAAGTCCTACAATCGCCGCAATATCGCCGGCAGAAACCGTTTCAATCTCTTCCCTCTTGTTGGCATGCATTCTCAAAAGCCGAGAGGCGCGTTCGGACTTTTCTTTGGATGCGTTATAAACCGTGCTTTTGGTGGTTAATTCACCGCTATACACCCGAATAAACGTAAGCTGACCCACATGAGGGTCGTTCATGATTTTAAAAGCTAAAGCGGAAAATGGTGTTTCAAGAGCAGCAGGCCTGGTTTCTTCTTTCCCCTCGGGATTGATGCCCACGATAGGAGGAATATCCACTGGGGAGGGGAGATATTCCATAACGCCATCGAGAAGAGCCTGAACGCCTTTATTTTTAAAAGCGGATCCACAAAAAACCGGAGTTATTTTTAATTCTAACGTAGCTTTGCGAATAAGGCTACGAATTTCCTGAGGTTCAATGGCACTTTCACCGACATATTTTTCCATGAAAAGGTCATCAAAATTGGCAAGGGTTTCAAGCAATCGTTCCCGATACTCTAAAGCCCGGTCCTGATAGGCCTCCGGGATTGGTTCCCGGTGGAAATGGGCACCCAAATTACTCTCATCGAAAATAATCGCCTCCATGTCAATGAGATCAATGACCCCAAAAAAATCCGCCTCTTTGCCCAAAGGAATTTGTACCGGCAAAGCGCATACCGTAAGTCTTTCCTCCATCATTTTAATGACTCGCTCAAAGTTTGCCCCTACGCGGTCCATTTTATTTACAAATGCAATAATAGGGATCTGGTATTTGTTCGCTTGTCGCCACACAGTTTCTGATTGGGGCTGTACGCCGCCAACCGCACAAAAGACTGCCACCACCCCATCTAAAACCCGGAGTGACCTTTCCACCTCGACCGTAAAATCAACATGTCCGGGAGTATCAATAAGGTTTATCCGGTGTCCCTTCCAAAAACACGTGGTCGCAGCAGAAGTGATGGTAATGCCGCGCTCCTGTTCCTGTTCCATCCAGTCCATAGTGGCTTTCCCATCATCCACCTCGCCGATCTTATAAGAAACCCCCGTATAATAGAGGATCCGTTCCGTGGTAGTTGTCTTGCCAGCATCAATATGGGCAATGATCCCGATGTTTCGCACCTTATCTAACGGGTTAACCCGAGGTGCTTTTTTCCCTTTAAGTAAGGAAGTTACATCGGAGGATGTTTCTTTATGGATTAATCTCATTAAGGGACGATCAGACATAACTATTCCGTTTACCAGCGATAATGAGCAAATGCTTTATTAGCTTCTGCCATCTTATGAGTATCTTCTCTTTTTTTAACCGCATTCCCCCGATTATTAGCCGCATCAAGGAGCTCGGCCGCTAATTTCTCAGGCATTGATTTTTCGGTCCGCTCTTGAGCATACGTTGCTATCCATTTCATCGCTAAAGAGAGCCGTCGTTCAAAGCCTACTTCCATGGGAACCTGATACGTAGCCCCTCCCACCCGACGGGACTTAACCTGGAGTATTGGTTTCACATTATCAAGGGCAGTTTTAAACAAACTGAGCGGATCTTGTTTCGTTCTAGATTCAATAATATCAAAGGTTTTATAAAGAACCCTCTCCGCTAAACTTTTTTTCCCGCGCTCCATAAGTTTATTGATAAACTGAGCTACCAACCTATCATGATATTTTGGGTCAGGTAAAATACCTCTTCGGGTTGCTACCTTTCTTCGTGACACGTCTTTATCTCCCTCATGAATGTCCTAATATCAATGCCTCCGTCAAAAGCGGAGAAATTCAGCCTATCTTAAAAAATGTTTTTTTATTGCACCGTGATCTACGCCAAGCGAATTTTCAAACAAACAACATTATCGTTATTCTTATTAATTTTTGTAACACGTTACATCACAACCACTGAAAAATATAAAAGCCTTATTTGGGTTTTTTGGTTCCGTATTTTGAACGGCTCTGTTTCCGGTCTTCGACCCCCATGGTATCAAGAGTACCGCGAATCATGTGATAGCGGACCCCAGGCAAGTCTTTTACTCTCCCGCCCCTGATGAGCACTACGGAGTGTTCTTGGAGGTTATGTCCTTCACCGGGGATATAGGTCGTTACCTCAATACCATTTGTAAGTCTCACGCGCGCTACTTTTCTCAAAGCAGAATTTGGCTTTTTAGGAGTAGTGGTATAGACCCGAACACATACTCCCTTTTTCTGAGGACATCTTTCCAGGGCTGGTGCTTTGACTTTCTTCTTAACTTTCTTTCGACCAAACCTCACCAATTGATTAATAGTAGGCATCAACGTTCTCCTCAATAATAAATTCTTCTTCTTTCGGTTTCTCCAAGGTTTTTTGTTCTTCGTTGCTTGTAATATCAACGTGTTGGTATCGTTTCATTCCGGTCCCTGCCGGAATTAATCTTCCCATAATCGCATTTTCCTTTAAACCCACGAGGGTATCCACCTTTCCTTCAATGGCTGCCTGAGTTAATACCCGGGTGGTTTCTTGAAATGAAGCTGCAGAGATAAAGCTATCAGTATTTAATGATGCCTTGGTAATCCCTAAGAGCAAAGGTTCTCCATGGGCAGGCTGCCCGCCTTCTCTTACCACTCGTTCATTTTCCTCTTCAAACTTTGCCTTGCTCACCTGTTCCCCAACCAAAAAGTTGGTTTCTCCGACTTCATCTTTAATCTTTATTCGCTTAAGCATTTGGCGGACAATGATTTCGATGTGCTTATCATTAATCTTTACTCCCTGGAGGCGGTAGACTTCCTGCACCTCGTCCACCAAATATTTAGCAAGCTCCTGTTCCCCCTTCACGTTAAGGATATCCGCAGGATTGGGGGATCCATCCATCAAAAGCTCACCCGCCTTTACTTTGTCTCCATTGTGAATACTGATATGTTTTCCTTTAGGGACTAAGTATTCTCGCGGGTCACCAACATCAGGGGTAACAACCACTCTTCTTTTGCCTTTAACCTCTTTACCAAAAGAAACCACTCCATCTATTTCACTAATCAAGGCAACCTCTTTTGGTTTCCGGGCTTCGAAGAGTTCCGCTACCCGAGGCAATCCTCCGGTGATATCTTTGGTTTTTGTCGTTTCTCGAGGAATCTTCGCAATCAAATCACCTTCGATCACCCGTTCTTCGGTTTTGACCACACCACCAAAGCTTTTCCCTGGTATGTTCGAATATATCTTGCGGAATTTTCCATCAATAATACATTCTTCTACTTTCATGCGGGGGGCTTCAAGGATATTTGCTCCCACGGGGATAAACATATAACGCTCTTTTGCTTTAAGAGACCACCGAGGTTCTTTCTGGGAAAGCTCTTTTAATGCTTTCTTAAAAGCACTATCAGCAGTTAATTGCGTAATATCTGCAAATTCCTCTTCAGTAAGAATCCCTCTTAATTTTAACATCCGCCTTTGTTCGTCATAGGAAAGTTTTTCTTGAAAGCGTTCCGGAAAAAACTTGAGGTCTTCAGGCATTGCGTCTAAAGGTTGATCGATTTCACTTATTCCTAATGAAAAATCTATCACCTGACCTTCTCGTTGGAGAAATCTAAAATCAATTTGTCTCATAGAAGGGTTACGCATAAAACTAAGAACCTTCTCCACATCTTCCGTATGGATACACTGAAAAAATAATTTTTGGTTAGTTAATAGTTCGTTTTGACTATATCCGACTATTGATTCAACCCAATCTCGACCGCGCGCAAAAAGAGTGGTAATTGCTTTTTGATAATCTCGTTCTGCAGAAAGAGAGATTAATGTCTCAAATTCCTTCTCATTAATAGCACCCTTCAAAATAAGAAGCTTTTCCTCCGCATTATAAGAGAATTTTTTGCCAAGTTTTTCAGAAAAATCGACTTCTTTGGGCAACTCTTCTAAATCAGCAGCGATCTCTCCTTCAGGATTAACAAATTCATCCCGGATATGTAAAAGCCCTTTTTCAAAAGAGCCGGTAAAAGTTATTTCGGGTGGAGTAACGATTATTTGGGGTTGCAAATCCTGCCCCTTTGATTCAACAATCCCTTTGGTAGCTTTTTGGCTCACGGGGTCTACCGTCTCTTTCATCGTAACCCCTTCAATAATATCGTGGAATCGAACCCGACCAGGAATATCAGTTAAAATTGGAATATTGTAGGGGTCCCATTCGGCAATTTGGGTTCCTGGTTCAATCGGCTTTCCATTTTCAACATTAAGCTTAGCGCCGTAGATTATTGAATGGGGTTCGCGGCGGCCATCACCTTCGATAAAAATTTGACTATTCCGATTCATAACCACCAGCTTCCCATCACCGCCCCGAACCGTCTTAAGAGCAGAAAATTTTACCTTCCCGGAAATTTTTGATTCAAGCGTGGTCTGCTCCGCTCTCCGGCTTGCGGTACCGCCAATGTGGAAAGTCCTCATCGTGAGCTGAGTTCCCGGCTCTCCAATTGACTGAGCAGCAATAACCCCCACCGCCTCTCCGATGTGGGCGATCTTCCCCGTAGAGAGATCTCGGCCATAACATAAACTACAAATCCCCGTTTTGCTCCGGCAGGTAAGAACAGACCTTATTTTTACCCTTTCAATTCCAACCTCTTCAATCTGTTTGGTTAGGTTTTCGTCTATTTCCTGATTGGCGTGAACAATAATATCTCCGGTATAAGGATCTTTGATATCATCAAGGGTTACCCGACCAAGAATTCGGTCCCCGATCGGCTCTACCACTTCGCCGCCTTCCATCAAAGGTGTCACATAAATTCCGTCAAAGGTACCGCAGTCATCCTCCGAGACAATAACGTCATGGGAAACATCAACGAGGCGTCTTGTCAAATAACCGGAATTGGCGGTCTTAAGAGCAGTATCGGCCAAGCCTTTCCTGGCTCCATGCGTGGAGATAAAATATTGGAGCACATTCAGACCTTCGCGAAAATTGGCAGTAATCGGTGTTTCAATTATTTCTCCCGAAGGTTTAGCCATCAGGCCGCGCATACCCGCAAGCTGACGGATCTGCTGAGCGCTTCCTCGCGCACCAGAGTCAGCCATCATGAAAATGGAGTTAAGCACTCCCTGGGCCCGCCTTCCTCCCTTTACATCGAGCGTGAGCTCCTGCTGCATTTCCTGAGCAACCTTTTCCGTGACGTGCGCCCAGATATCAACAACTTTATTATATCGCTCTCCATCAGTAATAAGACCATTTTTATGCTGTTGTTTAATTTCTTCAACTTCTCTTTCGGCCTCAGTGATAAGCGCATTTTTTCGTTTCGGAATAATCATATCCGAAATCGAAATCGAAATTCCGGCTTGGGTTGCGTATTGATAACCCAAGTCTTTCAAGCGATCCGAAATAATAACTGTCTGTTTATTTCCACAAATCCGGTAACATTGATCAATGAGGTTAGCTAATTCTTTTTTATTCATCACCCGATTAATTACCTCAAAAGGTATCCCCTCGGGTATAATTTCACTGAGAATTATTCGGCCCACCGTGGTGTCAAATTTTTCTCCCTTTATGACCACTTTGATTTCATCGTGGACTTTTACTTCTCCTTGGTCATACGCTATGCGTACTTCTGCGGAAGAAGAAAAAAAGCTTTTTTTGTGAAGGACCTGAGCCACCGTCAGCGAGACACTTTTATCCGCAAGATTTTTTTTCATTTCCCCGGGCAAATCATTTGGGCTTCCTGCTATTAAAGCAAGTTCCCTTATCTTAACCTGATCTTTGAGAGATAAAATTCCCTTCTCGTAGTCTTCGCGTATTTTAAAACAATTCTCATAAATTTTATCTTTAGTTTCCCCTTTTCCTGTTTCTTGCTGTCGGGTGAGATAATAAAGACCAAGAACAATATCTTGCGTTGGAACAATGATTGGTTTCCCATTAGCAGGAGAAAGTATATTATTGGTTGACATCATCAGCACCCGCGCTTCAATCTGAGCCTCAACCGAAAGCGGCACGTGAACTGCCATCTGGTCGCCGTCAAAATCCGCATTAAATGCCGAACACACCAGAGGGTGAATCTGAATCGCTTTCCCCTCAATCAAGATTGGTTCAAAGGCTTGAATGCCTAAACGGTGTAATGTTGGAGCGCGGTTGAGCATAATGGGGTATTCATAAACAACCCCTTCCAGAATATCCCACACTTCCGGAGTCTCTTTTTCTACCATCTTTTTGGCGCTTTTAATGTTTGTCACATAGCCTTGAGCGATCAGTTGGTGATACACAAAGGGTTTAAAAAGCTCGAGTGCCATCTTTTTGGGTAGCCCACATTGATGCAACCGCAACTCTGGTCCAATCACGATGACCGAACGACCCGAATAGTCCACCCGTTTACCCAGTAAATTTTGTCGAAAGCGGCCTTGTTTTCCTTTAAGCATATCGCTGAGGGACTTTAAGGGCCGTTTGTTCCGGCCCGTCACGATCTTGCCTCTTCTTCCGTTATCAAAAAGGACATCGACTGCTTCCTGAAGCATCCGTTTTTCATTGCGAATAATAATCTCCGGAGCATCAAGCTCTTGGAGTCGTTTAAGGCGATTATTGCGATTACAAACCCGGCGATAGAGATCATTTAAATCTGAAGCCGCAAACCTTCCCCCATCCAAGGGGACCAAGGGCCTGAGATCAGGAGGAATAACGGGGATAACCTCTAAGATCATCCATTCCGGCCGATTCCCTGAATTAATAAAAGCATTCACCACCTTGAGACGTTTAGCCATTTTCTTCTTTTTAGCATCCGAAGAGGTTGCTTTCATTTCCGACCGTAAGAACTCAGAAAGCTTCTCGAGGTCAATCTCTTTCAGAAGGGTCCGGATGGCTCCCCCCCCCATACCGACGATAAATCCTTCTCCATGTTCGCTTCGGAGCTTAAGATATCTTTCTTCGGAAACAAGTTCTCCTTTTTTTAATGGGGCATCCCCAGGGTCAATAACCACATACGATTCAAAATAAAGCACCTTTTCCAGCTCCCGAAGAGTCATATCGAGTACTGCTCCAATGCGGCTCGGAAGACTCCGGAGAAACCAGATGTGGGCGACAGGAGCCGCAAGCTCAATATGCCCCATCCGTTCTCGTCTCACCTGGGAAGAGATGACTTCCACACCACACTTTTCACACACCACACCTCGATGTTTTAAACGCTTATATTTGCCGCAATTACACTCGTAATCTTTAACGGGTCCGAAAATTTTGGCACAGAAAAGCCCCTCTCGCTCTGGTTTAAAAGTCCGATAATTTATCGTCTCGGGTTTTTTTACTTCTCCATGGGACCACGAGCGAATCAACTCCGGTGAAGCGAGCGATATCTTCACCGCACTATATTGGGAGGGATTCTTTGGTTTACTGAATAAACCTAATTGACTATCCATAGTTATTTATACCCTCTTATAGCTTGACGTAATACAATCCTTACTTTCATTCTAAAAAAAGAGATATTATTGTTCCTCAACTAACGCAACATTTAAGCAAAGCCCTTGAAGCTCATTGATGAGAACATTGAATGACTCCGGGATTCCAAGTTCCAGGGTATTATCGCCTTTAATTATTTTTTCGTACATCTTGGTTCGCCCCCAAACATCATCCGCCTTAACAGTTAAAAACTCCTGAAGCGTATGCGCTGCTCCATAAGCCTCGAGAGCCCAAACCTCCATTTCCCCTAAACGCTGTCCGCCAAACTGCGCCTTTCCCCCCAAGGGCTGTTGAGTAATTAATGAATAGGTACCAATAGAGCGAGCGTGAATTTTATCTTCAACTAAATGGTGAAGCTTCAGCATATAAATCGTGCCTACCGTTATTTTTTTGTGAAAAGCTTCTCCTGTTCGTCCGTCAAACAAAATCGTCTGGCCATCCTCAGGCAAATCAGCCAATTTAAGTAACCGGCTTATCTCTTTTTCCGAAGCGCCTTCAAAAACTGGGGTAGCCATATAAACACCCGATTTCATCTTGTGGGCCACAGAGGCTACTTCTTCATCAGTAAGAGAATCGAGGAGTTGGTCGATAGTGGCGTTAACGTAAATTTCCTTAATGAAATTTCTAAGCTTTGCGGGCGAATAATTGTTTTCCAACATTTCGGCGATTTTATAACCAAGCCCCTGTGCCGCCCATCCCAAATGGGTTTCCAGGATCTGACCAACATTCATACGTGAGGGGACGCCTAAGGGATTTAAAACAATTTGAACCGGTGTCCCATCCTCTAAATAAGGCATATCCTCTTTCGGCAAAACGCGGGATAATACTCCCTTATTCCCATGACGGCCCGCCATTTTGTCTCCCACGGACAACCGACGTTTTACCGCGATATCCACCTTCACCATCTTAATCACTCCGGGTGGAAGTTCATCTCCGGCCTTAATCCGTCCTATCTTGGTTTCAAAGATAGTATTAATAAGGTTGATTTGTTTTTCATAGTTATCCAAAACTTCTGAAATCCTGCCTTCCTCTTGTCCAGCATCTTTGAGATGGATGTCTCTCAACTTTTCAAAGGGAATCCGGTCAAAGCCTGATTCAGTAATGACTTGTTTTTTTTCAACCGCAACCTTTCTATCGCTCCCGATTATTTTTGTAAGGGAAATCCTCCCCACCACTGACTTCTTTATTTTACTTTTAGCACTTTCCTTGAGAATTAAAATTTCATCTTGCTGGTCTTTCAAAAGCCGGGCACGCTTTTCATTTTCAATCGAACGGGTTCGGTCATCCTTGTCAACTCCTTTTCGGTTAAACACTTTGACGTCGATAACCGTACCCTCTACGCCGGGGGGGACCCTTAGCGAGGTATCTTGCACATCCTTAGCCTTTTCCCCAAAAATCGCTCGCAATAGTTTTTCTTCTGGGGAAAGCTGCGTTTCACCTTTCGGGGTAATCTTGCCGACCAAAAAATCTCCTACTTTTACTTTTGCCCCTATCCGGATAATGCCGCTTTCATCTAAATCCCTTAACGCATCCTCACCTAAATTAGGTATATCCCGGGTTATTTCTTCTTTGCCCAGTTTCGTATCACGGGCCATAACCTCAAATTCTTCAATGTGGACAGAGGTAAAACAATCATCCTCTACCAATTTTTCATTGATAAGGATCGAGTCCTCAAAATTATATCCTCCCCAAGGCATAAAGGCGACTAACACATTCCGGCCTAAAGCTAACTCACCAGTCTCAGTAGCCGGGCCATCAGCAATGATCTCACCTTTATAGACCTGATCGCCTTTTTTCACAATTGGCTTTTGATTAATACAGGTGTTCTGATTAGAACGGTGATATTTAATGAGGTTATAAATATCGACCCCAGTCCCTAACGTGTCTTCTTCATTTTCGCCACAGCGCACGACAACACGAGAAGAGTCTACACTCTCCACCATCCCGCTTCGTTTTGCCACCACCGCAACTCCGGAATCCTGTGCCACTATTTTTTCCATCCCGGTTCCGATGAGGGGCGCGTCGGTAACCATAAGGGGCACAGCCTGTCGCTGCATATTAGAGCCCATTAAAGCTCGGTTGGCGTCATCGTGTTCTAAGAAAGGAATTAACGATGCAGCAACACTTACTAATTGGTTCGGGGAAACGTCCATATATTCTACTTCTTCAGGACTTACACGAATAAATTCTCCCGTCTTTCGCGCATCAACAAGTTCGGTAATAAAATTTCCTTTTTTGTCAACAGGCGCATTCGCTTGAGCAATAATATGGTTTTCTTCTTCTAATGCTGAAAGATAACACACGTCATCCGTAAGTTTTGAATTAACCACTTTTCGATACGGTGTTTCCACAAATCCAAATTCATTCACCCGCGCGTAGGTACTCAAGGACGCGATAAGACCAATGTTCGGGCCTTCCGGGGTTTCAATCGGACAGATCCTGCCGTAATGAGTGGGATGGACATCGCGGACCTCAAAACCAGCACGCTCTCGGGTTAGCCCCCCCGGTCCTAAAGCACTCAAGCGACGCTTATGGGTGATTTCCGAAAGGGGATTGGTTTGATCCATAAATTGCGAAAGCTGACTGGATCCGAAAAATTCTTTTATCACTGCTGAGACCAGTTTTGAGTTAATAAGGTCATGGGGCATGAGGGTCTCTATTTCTTGCAGACTCATCCTTTCTTTGATAGCTTTTTCCATCCGCACCAGACCAATGCGGTACTGGTTTTCTACCAGTTCTCCGACAGAACGAACGCGGCGGTTCCCGAGATGATCAATATCATCAACGTTTCCCTCACCATTTTTAATTTTTATAAGATACCTTACCCCCTCTAAGATATCTTCTTTGGTGAGGGTTCGAACATCTAAAGGAACCTGTACCCCCAACTTAAAGTTCAGTTTGAGTCGCCCAACTTTAGCCAAGTCATAGCGATCCGGGTTGAAGAAAAGATTATTGAAAAAATTTATCGCTGCTTCTTTTGTTGGGGGATCACTCGGACGGAGGCGGCTGTAAATTTCAATGATCGCGTCATCGGGTGAGGAGATTCTATCAATCAATAAAGTATTTCGAATAGATTGTTCATTGTTTTCAAAATAAAGAACTTTAAAAGATTGAATGCCGTGCTTTTTTAAGGTCGCTAAGGCCTTCGAGTCAATTTCCTGGTTACAACGGATGAGGACATTCCCGGTTGCAGGATCGATGACATCATAAGAGCTTATTCTTTCGATCAAAGCCTCTTCTTTTATCGGAAGGCTATTAATGTTGGCGGCATTTAACTTATTAATAATTGATTGGGTAATCTTCCTGCCTTTCTTCACCAAGACCTCACCCGTGGTGGGATCTTCGATATCAAGAGGAGATCTATCACCTTTTAGAAATGCAGGCTGAAATACCCGAATAAACTTATCTCCCTCCAAAAAAATTTCTTCCGAAGGGTAATAATAATTAAGGAGTGCTTCCTCAGAATATCCCAAAGCCTTCAAAAAAACCGTCACCGGAAACTTCCGTCGGCGATCAATGCGAACATAAATAAGGTCTTTAGGATCAAACTCAAAATCAATCCACGACCCTCGATGGGGAATAATGCGTGTAGAAAAGATGAGCTTCCCGCTGATATGACTCTTTCCCTTATCATGATCGAAAAAAATCCCCGGAGAGCGATGGAGCTGGCTGACGACTGCTCGTTCCGTGCCGTTAATGACAAAGGTGCCGTTATCCGTCATTAAGGGGACTTCTCCGAAATACACTTCTTGCTCTTTTACGTCCCGAATGGTCTGAGCCCCTTGTTCGACATCACCATCCCACACCACCAAACGAACTAAAACTCTTAGTGGCGCCGCATATGTCATGCCCTTCTCTCGACATTCTTCAACATCGTATTTAGGCTCACCAATGATATAACGGACGAATTCAAGTGATGAGGATTCAACAAAATCCTTTATCGGAAAAACACTTTTAAACACCCCTTGAAGACCAATATTCTCCCTTTCTTCAGGAGAAATATCTTTCTGAAGGAACTGTTCATAAGACTTCTTTTGGATATCAATAAGATTCGGGATGTCGATAATCTTTTTGATTGAGGAAAAATCTTTCCTCATGCGATGATTATTCATCACCCAATCTTTATTTATTAATTCCATAATAATTTAAGTTCCTCATTATTGTTTACCGATCACGTGAAATTTTCTTTCTTCCCGATTTATTTTATTTCCACGGTTGCGCCGGCTGCTTCTAACTGTTTTTTGATGTTTTCGGCATCTTTTATGGGAATGCCTTCTTTGACCGGTTTAGGGGCCCCATCAACCAGGTCTTTCGCTTCTTTGAGTCCCAAGTTGGTGATCGCGCGGACTTCCTTGATCACCTGGATTTTTTTATCTCCCGCGGCAACCAGGATCACATTAAATTCTGTTTTTTCTTCTCCTTTGGGAGCCTCAGCCGCGGGTGTCCCGCCTGCCATGACCGGCATCGCTGCTGCTGCTGCGGAAACTCCGAATTTTTCTTCGAGCTCTTTAACCATTTCCGATAGCTCTAAGACAGTCATGCTTTCGATAAACTTAACCACATCTTCTTTTGTTATAGTAGCTGCCATATTACTTACCTCCTGAAAATAAATTACATCTAACCTTCCTTTATTGTTAGCTCTCTTTCTTTTGCTTTATTGCCTCTAATACCTGAACCATTTTTTGAGGAACTCCCATCAAAACATTAACCAATCTCTGATGAGGTGCCTTCAATAAAAAGAGAAATCTTGCGAGTAACACTTCCCGGCTCGGAAGATCGGCGAGTCCCTCAATGTCTTTTTTGAAAAGAACCCTCCCATCGAGCATTCCGCCTTTTATCTCCAGTTGCTCATATTCTTTTTTAAACTCTTTAAGCACCTTACATGGTCGTGAGGGGTCTCCTTTGGCAAAAATTACTGCTGAGGAACCGGTAAAAAATTTTTCTAAAGATTCCAACTTAGTATCTTTCACTGCCTTGTTGATTAAAGTATTTTTTACCACCCGGTAGTTACTTTCCACCCCCCGGAGAGATTTACGAAGTTTTGTTATTTTTTCTACATTTAACCCCGTAAAGGTAGAAAGGATGACCAAGTGTGAGTCTCGCATCTGATCACGAATTTCGTTTATTATTTTTTCTTTTTGTCTCCGTAACACTTTTCCTTCCCCTAACGAATAAAGTTTTTAACTGAAGCAGGGTCAATTTTAACTCCTGGTCCCTGGGTAGATGATAAAGAAACATTTTTTACGTAAACACCTTTACTGGTAGGTGGCTTCAGCTTAAATATTGTCTCCACCATCGCAATGATATTATCTTTTAATTTTTCCAGTCCAAAAGAAACTTTGCCTACTGGCGCATGGACAATTCCGGCTTTGTCCACTTTAAACTCGATCTTTCCGGCTTTGAGTTCCTGAACCGTTTCTTTAATGTTAAAGGTCACGGTCCCTGTTTTGGGATTCGGCATAAGGCCCCGTGGTCCCAAAAGCTTGCCGATTTTTCCAACTGCTCCCATCATATCCGGAGTCGCCACTGCGCGATCAAAGTCAAACCAGCCTCCCTTAATCTTTTCGAGCAACTCCTCACCTCCCGCATATTCTGCACCCGCTTCTTTGGCCTCTTTTTCTTTCTCTCCTTTTGCAAACACCAAAACACGGACTTCCTTTCCGGTACCATGGGGTAACTGGACAGTTCCCCGGACCATCTGGTCTGCCTTGCGGGGATCAACGCCAAGTCGGGTGGCAACCTCTATCGTTTCATTAAACTTAGCGAACGAATTACCTATGACTAGGTTTAGTCCTTCTTCTAATTCATAAAGCTTCGAACGATCAACTTTCTCAATGGCTTGACAGTATTTTTTTCCTTTGTGTCCCATGATCCTTTTTTTTTACTCCTACTCAATAATGGTTATTCCCATACTACGAGCGGTGCCCTCAATCGTTTTCATTGCTCCTTCCAAATCAACCGCATTGAGGTCAGGCTTTTTTGTTTTCGCGATTTCCACAACTTGTTCTCGGGTAACTTGCCCGACCTTGGTTTTATTCGGCTCTCCGGAACCTTTAATAATTCCTGCTGCTTTTTTTAGTAAAACCGAAGCAGGAGGTGTCTTGGTTATAAATGAGAAACTCCGGTCCTGATAAACCGTGATAACCACGGGAATGATAAGCCCTTCCTCAGATTGCGTCTGAGCATTAAAGGCTTTACAAAATTCCATGATATTAACCCCATGTTGGCCCAAAGCTGGTCCCACCGGTGGGGAGGGATTAGCCTTTCCTGCTGGGATCTGCAATTTAATATTAGTAAGGACTTTTTTGGCCATAGATCATGTTTCCTTTTTTTCAAAGTTTCTAATTTTTCTTAACTTGAAGAAAGTCCAGTTCTATCGGAGTCGAACGGCCAAAGATACTTACCAAAACCCGAAGTCGCCCTTTATCCGGCTTCACCTCATCTACCAATCCATTAAAATTAGTGAATGGACCATCAACGATCCGCACACTATCGCCCTTTTCAAAAACTGTTTTTGGTTTTGGTTTTAAAGTACCTTGGGTGATCTGATTGATAATTTCTTTCACATCTTTTTCTGAGACCGGAGTCGGCTTATTCCCTTCTCCCACAAAACCGGTTACCTTAGGGGTATTCTTCACAATATGCCAGGTTTCGTCATTGAGATCCATGTTCACGAGAATATAGCCCGGGAAAAATTTTCGTGAAGTGGTTTTTTTTTCGCCTTTTACTAATTCCACTACATTCTCAGAAGGAACCAAAACTTCTCCGAAAAATTCGGCTTTATTATTCCCCTTAATCCTCTCCTGCAACATTTCTTTCACCCTATTCTCATACCCGGAATAAGTGTGGACAACATACCATTGTTTGGTCATGGATCCTTGAGTCCTCTTTTCCTTAACCTAAAATTATTCGAATGAAAAATGAAAGTCCCTGGTCCACAATAAATAAAAAAATAGCTATAATAAAAACAATAACCAGCACTACTGAAGTTGACGCGATAGTCTCTTTTCGAGTGGGCCAGTTGACCTTTTTGAGTTCTGCCTTAACCTCATGAAAAAATTGGATAATTTTTCCCCACACGTTGAAGTCCTAAGGTTAAATGAATATTAGTAATTCAATAAATCATTAAGCAGGCCAGGAGGGATTTGAACCCCCATCCCCCGGATTTGGAGTCCGGTGCTCTAGCCGTTAGAGCTACTGGCCTAAATAAAAACCTCCTGCCTACCTTAACCTGGTAAAATGCTTTATTTGGTCTCTTTATGAAGAGTGTGCACCCGGCAAGAGCGACAATATTTTTTCATTTCAAGTTTTTTAGGCGTAGCCTTTTTATTTTTCGTGCTTGTGTAATTTCGGCGCTTACATTCGTTGCATGCTAAAATAATAATTTCTCTCATGACTAAACACGTATCTCTTAAATTTTACGAGTTCAATTGGCTCCGGTATCCGATCCGGCCACACAACCGGTTATTCTATAACTTCACTAATTACTCCCGCCCCTACCGTCCGGCCTCCTTCACGAATCGCAAACCGCAACTCCTTCTCCATCGCTATCGGCGTGATTAATTCTATTTCCATACTGATATTGTCTCCCGGCATCACCATCTCTACCCCATCCGGTAATTTCGCTACCCCGGTTACATCCGTCGTCCGAAAATAAAACTGCGGCCGATATCCATTGAAAAACGGCGTGTGACGCCCTCCTTCTTCCTTCGTCAACACATATACCTCCGCCTTAAACTTCTTGTGCGGCGTTATGCTCCCCGGCTTCGCTACCACCTGCCCACGCTCTACTTCTTCTCTCTTCGTGCCCCGCAACAATACCCCAATGTTATCCCCCGCTCGCCCCTCATCCAGTATCTTCCGAAACATCTCCACCCCGGTACATACAGTCTTCTGCGTCGGCGTAAAACCTACGATCTCTACTTCGTCTCCTACTTTAATAATCCCGCGCTCCGCTCGCCCCGTTACCACCGTCCCTCTACCCGATATGCTAAACACATCCTCAATCGGCATTAAAAATGGCTTGTCAATATCCCGCACCGGCTCCGGAATCCGCTCATCAATCGCATCCAGTAATTGCTGAATACACTGATATTCCTCCGCACCCTGATCCTTGGCCTCCGACTGCATCGCCTTTAAGGCGCTTCCCCGGATAATCGATATATCATCCCCGGGAAATTCATACTGATTTAATAACTCTCGTACCTCTAACTCCACTAATTCAATCAGTTCCGGATCATCTACCATGTCTACTTTGTTTAAAAATACCACTATATGTGGTACCCGTACCTGCTTTGCTAACAAAATATGCTCCCGTGTCTGAGGCATTGGCCCGTCTGCCGCACTTACTACCAAAATCGCCCCGTCCATCTGTGCCGCCCCGGTAATCATGTTCTTTATGTAATCCGCATGCCCGGGACAATCAATGTGCGCATAATGCCGCTTATCGGTCTCATACTCAACATGCGCTATCGCAATCGTTAAACCACGCTCCCGCTCCTCAGGCGCTTTGTCAATCGAATCATACGCCATAAACTCTGCCTTGCCCTTTAACGACAAATACTTCGTCATCGCTGAGGTCAACGTCGTCTTCCCATGATCTACATGCCCTATCGTCCCTACATTAATATGCGGCTTCGTCCGCTCAAATTTCTGCTTCGCCATGATTACTCCT
>Ga0068714_10003882_pt1 | contig 17237 bp, 17 predicted proteins | sample MTBNYHSulfiMetaG_FD_62988 | JGI IMG/M metagenome (GOLD analysis project Ga0068714, IMG submission 62988) | Enrichment culture microbial communities from rom New York Harbor, USA that are MTBE-degrading - MTBE-NYH (New York Harbor Sulfidogenic)... | ecosystem: Environmental > Aquatic > Marine >...
TGGATAAAAAATTGAAAATAATCTTCTCCATATTCAATTCCTCAGAGTAACATCTTTTATGAGGCAACGAATCTCTCAAACAGATCTCCTTCGGTAACATTTATTTATGAGGCAACTGGGATAAATAACTATAGCTCAAAAGGTAAGTGTTAAATTTTTAAACTGTTTTTTATGAGGGAAAGTAAATTAAAAAGCAAAGACTATGCCAATGAACTTAAATTTGGTTAACTTATTAAAAACCAATGAAATTTTATTTTCGGCAAAAGGTTGAATAAAAAGCATCCGCTTAAAAAACCTGTCATATTTTTTCAGGTTGTTAAACAAGTTGTAAAATTTTCTCCCATGAGCGTCACTGAAGGGCCCCAGTGAGTATACGAATCAATTATTTCCATAACTATCCTCAAATTTACAGTTACAACGCTTAAGGATAAAAAGTATAGAGAAATGATTTAACGTTGCTTTTGAAAAAGAAGAAAATTTACATTCTTGGAGAAGGTTTTTTATGAGTTAAAAATTCAACTAAAAAGCCAAGACCCAGACCGATTCCTACCCCCAAGATATTAGCGATTTCATCACCCCAAGAAAAAGTCCGGCCGGGAACAAAATGCTGCAACAGTTCCAGCATAGCTCCATATAACGAGCCGAACCCTAAGGGAAGAAAAAATTTTAAAAAAAACCCAGAGAAAATCTTCAGAAGGCTTAAAAGGAATCCCAAGGGAATATAGAGCAAAACATGGATCGCCTTGTCCAAGTTCGGAATTTCTATTTTAAGCGGAGGAATCGCGGTCAATGATCCGCCAGCGATAAATCCTAAGTAAAGAAGAATAAGAACAAAAACAGTTTTATTTCTTCTATCCATATTAACCTTAGAATTTCGATGATGAAAAAAGGGAGAAACAAAACTGGTTGGAATCCAGATCTTTCTGAAAATTTAGCTTCGTTGATACTTCTGAATCTTTACGGAGGACTCCTTGAGAATCCGTTCGGCTAAATAATCCGGGTAACCATCTTCATATATAATTTTGGTGATACCTGCGCTGATAATCATCTTCATGCAGATACTGCAAGGCATGTTCGTGCAGTAAAGAACCGAGCCATTGATACTTATTCCATGGTAAGCGGCCTGGATGATGACATTTTGCTCGGCGTGAAGACCACGGCAAAGTTCGTGTCTTTCACCCGAAGGAATCTGTTCCTGTTCTCTTAAACAACCGGTATCCAAACAATGGGGAAGCCCCGGGGGCGCGCCATTGTAACCAGTTGCGAGAATCCGTTTATTTTTGACTAAAAGAGCGCCAACCTGACGGCGTTTGCACGTTGAACGTTTCGCCACGAGTTTCGTGATTTCCATAAAATATTCATCCCAGGTTGGTCGCGGCATACGTACAATCCAAAACGTGTTTCACATTATTACAAAAATTGAAGAATCCGTTAAAAGTCGAAAAATGCAGGTTTTGTCATGCTGACCCTTAGACAAACTGTCCCGGTCACACCCTGCGACCTTTCGACTCTTTGACCCTTCGACAGGGTGACAATCTTAGGTGTCATGCTGAGCTTGTCGAAGCATTTTACGAGGCCGAAAAAAAATTGGTTTATGAACAGTTTTTCATAAGCCGTGATTCAATTTCAGAAATTTTTTTAGTCCGGCGAAGATGCCTTCCTCCCTCAAATTTTGCTTCTAACCAGACATGCAAAATCTTTCGGGCCAATTCTTCGTTTATAACATCTGCTCCTATGCCCAATATGTTACTATCATTATGCTTACGGCTCATCTCCGCTGTAAAAACATCGTAACAGAGTGCTGCACGAACTCCGGGAAATTTGTTGGCCACAATACACATTCCGATTCCGGACCCGCAAATAAGAATCCCTCGGTCATAGTCACCGCGAGAAACTTTTTCCGCGGCAAGCATGGCAAAATCAGGATAATCGACGGAAGCAGCAGAAAAGGCGCCTACATCAAGGAATTCAATCTTCATCTCCTCAAGGACCTTTTTAAGCGATTCTTTCAATTGATATCCTCGATGATCACCGGCTAAGACAACCTTCATGGCAAGAAACTAGCCTTATGCAAATTTTTTGAAAACCAAACAGGCATTTGTCCCTCCAAATCCAAAAGAATTGGAGAGCGCAAAACTGATTCTCTTTTCCCGAGATTGATTCGGCACATAATCCAAATCACACTCGGGATCAACGGTCTCATAGTTAATGGTGGGGGGAATAATATCGTTTTTTATTGCTAGTGCGGTAAATATGGCCTCCATTCCTCCCGCAGCGCCAAGTGGATGACCTGTCATTGATTTTGTGGAACTTACCATGAGTCGTTTACTATATTCTTTAAAAACTTTTTTTATGGCAATAGTTTCGCAGAGATCATTAAAAGTAGTTGAAGTCCCATGAGCATTGATATAATCAATCTTCTCAGGGGCAACCTTAGCGTCTTCTAAAGCCACCTTCATGCACTGAACCGCTCCTTCGCCGCCCGGAGAAGGAGCGGTGATATGGTAAGCATCTCCGTTAAAACCATACCCTACGATTTCACAGTAGATATTTGCCCCGCGTTTTTTTGCCAGCTCTAACTCTTCCAGAATGATAATTCCTGATCCTTCAGCCATGACAAATCCATCCCGGCTTTTATCAAAAGGACGGCTCGCCTTTTTCGGGTCATCGTTGCGAGCAGAAAGAGCCCTCATGTTACAAAAACCACTGAGCGCTAACGGGGTGATGGTAGCTTCCGTGCCGCCGGTAATCATCGCATCAGCGCACCCCTGTTGAATCAACTTAAACGCCTCTCCGATCGCATGAGTTCCGGAAGCGCAGGCGGTCACCACACAGGTGTTTGGTCCTTTAGCGCCGCAAAAGATGGCGATCTGGCCAGGAGCCATATTAGGAATCATCATCGGAATCAAAAAGGGGGAGACCTTATCCTGGCCTTTTTCAAGAAGAATTTTATGGTTTTTTTCCAACGTCATCAGACCCCCAAGGCCGGTCCCAATGACGACCCCGGTTCGCTCTGCATTGCCGTTGCCTACAAAAAAAGTCGCATCGTCAAGAGCCATTTTTGTGGCGGCCACAGCATATTGAACAAAAAGATCGGTCCGCTTGATTTCCTTCTGCTCGAGAAACTCTTCGGGTTTAAACCCTCTTATTTCCCCGGCAACCCGCGAACGGTAGCCGGTAGCATCAAACTTGGTGATATGGTCGATGCCCGACTTTCCTTCGCAGATTGCCTTCCAGGTATTTTGTTTACCAATTCCTACCGGAGTTAAAGGACCCACTCCGGTTATGACAACTCTTCGCATGTGTGAACTGCACCCCCAAAATCATATTAAAGGCGTTCATTGATGTAATTGATCGCATCCTGGACCGTCGTTATCTTTTCAGCATCCTCGTCCGGGATCTCTTGACCAAATTCTTCTTCCAAGGCCATTACCAACTCTACCAGATCAAGAGAGTCCGCTCCCAGATCATCAACAAAAGATGCCTCGGATTTTAATTCCTCTTCACTTACACCGAGCTGTTCCATAATGATTGCCTTTACTTTTTTTTCAATGTCACTTGCCATCCTGCACCTCCTTCAATTAATTTCTTTACATATATAATCCACCATTTACATTTATCACCTGGCCGGTAATATAATTAGAAGCATCGGTTGCCAAAAAGAGAACCGCCTCAGCTATTTCTTCAGGGGCTCCCATCCGGCCCAACGGTATATTGCCAATAAATCCTTCCCTGACCTTTTCAGGAAGGGTACGCGTCATGTCCGTTTCAATAAATCCTGGGGCTACGGCGTTAACCATAATTCCCCGGGAGGCAAATTCCCGGGCCAAGGTTTTGGTAAAACCGATAATCCCCGCTTTGGAAGCCGCATAATTCGCCTGACCAATGTTTCCTATTTGCCCGACCACCGAAGCAATGCTAATTATCTTCCCTCCTCTTTGTTTCCCCATGTAACGAATAACAGCTTTTGAACAATTAAAAACGCTTTTAAGGTTAATGGCGATAACCGCATCCCATTCCTCTTCTTTCATCCTCAAAAAAATCCCATCTCGGGTGATCCCGGCATTATTGACTAAAATATCAATCTGCCCAAAAGCATCAAAAACCGTTTTCCCCAGATTTTCCGCTTCCGAAAAATTGGAAACATCGACCTTAACCGCTAAGGACTTTCGTCCCAACAATGCAATCTCCTGAGCAGTCTTCCCAGCCTGATTGTCGTTTATATCCGCAATGACGATGTGCGCACCGTTTTGAGCCAGGAGCAATCCAATCGCCCGCCCGATCCCCTGTGCTCCGCCGGTAATAATCGCCACTCTATCGTGAAGTCTTAATGCATCTCCTTCCATACCTTCTCCAATTTTTTGAGGCTTTCGGTATCCTCCACATTACATAGCGTCGCTGACCTATCTATCTTTTTCACCAAACCGCTTAAAACTTTTCCCGGGCCGATTTCCACATACGTAGTAACTCCTCGTTCCCTCATTGCCGTAATCGAATCTTCCCAGAGAACCGGATGCGTTACCTGCTTAATCAGAAATTCCTTTACCAAGCCGGCTTCCTGGTTTGGCATAGCTTCAACATTGGTAACCACAGGGTAAGCAAGCGAGCTTACCGTTACATCGTTCAAAAAATCTTTTAACTTTTGCGCGGCTGGTTCCATGAGCGCGCAGTGAAAAGGAGCGCTCACCGATAACACCACTGCTTTCGGAGAACCTTTTTCTTTGGCTAAGACAATCGCCCGCCCAAGAGCTTTGGCCGCGCCTGAGATCACAATCTGGCCGGGACAATTAAAGTTAGCAGGGGTCATAACCTCCCCTTGGGCTGCTTCTTGACAGACCTCTTCAACCTGTGCTCGGCGTAAACCCAAAACAGCAGCCATGCCGCCCGCTCCTTCCGGAACCGCCTCCTGCATAAACCGGCCGCGTTTCTGAACCGCCTTAACGCCATCGGAAAAACTAAAAGCTTTTGTCCCAACTAACGCCGAATATTCTCCCAAGCTATGTCCGGCCACATAATCCGGAGTTATCTCTAAGTTTTTTTCTATCATTCGGAGGCAGGCCAAGCTTACTGTCAGTACCGCAGGCTGAGTATTGACCGTCAGGTTTAGTTCTGTTTCCGAACCGTCAAAACAAAGGGAAGAAAGCTTAAACTGTAACGCCTCGTCTGCCTCAGCAAACACGTCTCGCGCTTCTTTGAAATTATCACACAGGTTTTTTCCCATCCCCACAGTTTGAGCGCCTTGCCCGGGAAAAATAAAAGCGATCTTACTCATCTCTGTCCTCTGGTTATTTTCCTTTCCGAGCGTATTCTTTATTTAAATAGAGGCCGATGACACTCCTCTGAATTTGATTAGTGCCTTCATAAATCTGGAGGATTTTAGCATCCCGCATCATCTTTTCCACGGGATATTCCCTCATGTATCCTGACCCTCCAAACACCTGGACGGCATCGGTCGTTACCTTCATCGCCACATCACTGGCAAAGACCTTGGCCAGTGAGGACTCCTTGGATATCTCTTTAGGGGCGGAATCAATGTAGCGCGCCACGGAATAAACTAAAGCTCGGGCTGCTTCAATTTGGATCGCCATATCAGCCAACAGATGCTGGACCGCCTGAAAAGAAATGATCGGTTTACCAAACTGCACCCGTTCACGGGCAAACCTTATTGCTTCTTCCATAGCTCCTTGAGCTAACCCAACGGCCTGAGAACCAATGCCCGGTCGGGATTTATCCAAGTTTCTCATCGTAATCAGAAATCCCATCCCTTCTTTTCCCAGAAGGTTTTCTTTGGGCACCACACAATCCTCAAAAAAGAGAGAGCAGGTGGCTGACGCTCTGATCCCCAGTTTCTTCTCCTTCTTCCCAAAGGTAAACCCTTTCATCCCCTTTTCGAGGATAAAAGCGCTCGCACCCCGAGGACCTTTAGATTTATCAGTCAAGGCGATGACTACATACGTGTCCGCTTCTTCTCCATTGGTAATCCATTGTTTGGTGCCATTGAGGATATAGTGATCCCCTGTTTTTTTAGCAGTCGTTTGAATCCCTCCGGCATCACTGCCCGCATTAGGCTCGGTGAGCCCAAAGGCAGCTAATTTTTTCCCTGAAGCAACATCAGGAAGATATTTTTGCTTTTGTTCCTCACTGCCATACATAATAATCGGGTAAGAGCCCAAACCATTACAGGCATAACTCACGGCTATTGCTGAGCAAATCCGGCTCAGTTGTTCGATCACCAGACACAAATCAAATACTCCTCCCCCAAAACCACCATATTCTTTGGGAATGTAGACGCCGGATAATCCCGTTTCCCCCAAAATATTTAAAATTTCTCGAGGAAACTGTTCTTTTTCATCCAGTTCTGCCCGCACCGGTAGAACTTTCTCTTCGGCAATTCTTCGGGTCAGCTCCTGAATTTCTTTCTGCTCTTCGGTTAAGAAATAATCCATTGCTCACTCATCACTCTATAGTTTGATTGCTCAAGAAATTAAGATTCTTCTACCTTTAACACTTCATGATCTTTATAGTAGCCGCAATGGGGACACGCATGATGAGGTGGTTTTTTTTCTCCACAATGGGAACACGCAATTAAGGAGGGGGCGCTCAGCCGGTCATGGGACCGCCGTTTTTTTCTTCGTGCGTTAGAATGTCTTTTCGGTGGTAGGGGCATACAATCCTCCGTTAGGTATTATTTTTTAAAAAAATCTTTTAAACCCGAAAGCCTTGGGTCAACAAATTCTTTATCCGAACACCGGCAGGTTTCCTGATTTTTGTTTATCCCGCAATGAGAGCAAAGGCCCTTACAGTCCTCTCGGCAAAGCGGGTAAAAAGGCATAGCAAGAATTATCTGATGCTGGATAATCGCGTCAAGATCAATAGCCTCTCCGTCATAAAACTCCTTATCTAAATCTTCCTTTTGGAGCTCCATCTCAGCCGGAAGGTTTTGAAATTGAGCTGGTGATAAAGAAATATCAAAGTCCGGGTTAAGCGAAAGCATAAAACGCTCTAAACACCGGCTACAGGATAGCTCAACTTTTAAACTTATCCTTCCGGCTACAATGACCAAGGAATCTGAGCGGGAAAGGTGAATCTTATAACAGATCGGAGCAATAAATTTAAACTCCGAGCGTGTCTGATCCGGGAAAAGGCCTTTCAACCAGTCGACACCCCGCTCTCCCTGGACCAAAATTCCTTCTTTCGGTATGTCTTCAACTCGATAATTCAAGCTTAAACCTTTTTTGTTTAGGTTTAAATTTATAAACGAATTTACTCTTTGTCAAGCAAAAAAAGAAAAATTCTACTTTTTTGTTTTATCTTTTTAGAATTAAAGCAAAAATATTATTTTCTTTAAAACAGGTTGACAGTTTTAGAGAGGTTCTGATATGTTGTAAAGCTTCTTAGCCCCCTCTTAAAAAAACACAAATTTTTGAACTTATTTTCTGTCCTTGGTCTTAATAATCCAAAGACACTAAGATTGTGTCGTAATACATATTTTGGTAGCAGTAGGGGCGAACGGCCGTTCGCCCCTACTGCTTGCGCTTCTCGGATGTGAGATTTCAATAAGTTACGCAGCCTAATCCCGCTTTCAGCGGGACTGCGGCTACCTCCTGTTTTTGAATTGTGACACAGTCTCACTACGCGGTGCAAAAATCTATGACTTAAAAATTTTTCGGTCGGATTATGAAGTTGCCGGGAACAAGATTGAGAAATAAAATTTTAAGCCTGATCTTAATAAGCATAATTTTTTGTTTTTTTGGGTTTTTAACGGGTTGTGGTGCCACTCCTCACAAGTCGGCTTCACCTTATAATCCCCCTTACTCCCCACGTGCAGCGGAACCCTTTGAAACTACCGGGCCTCCACCGGCAATGACGCTGCAACCAATGGAACATCTAATAAATTCCATCGGTTTTCAGCAGGGTAATATCCAAAAAATAAACAACCCTGCGGAAAACAATCATTATGCAGGCATTCTCCGTAACCTTGCCAATTACAATGGAGACTTCCTGACCGAGTTATCCGTTTTTTACTATAACCCGATTAATTTTTTTGCCCTTTCTCTTTATCCCCAAAAAAATAATAAAAGCACTACCCTAATTTTTACAACATGGAATTTTACTTATATTGGGCAATTAGTTCGTCCTCAAGGTTTTAAATATCAAAATTTTCTTGCCCATGAATATTCTTGGGACGGCTACCAATATGCCTGTATTCTGAAAAATTTGTATAATAAAGGAATGATACAAGGTGACTTCCCTCTTATTTACAATTCTCCGGTTAAAACATTTATCCAGTATTTTCAAAATAAAGAAAATTTTATGAAAACAGCCTTAGGCCGGGCAGAAACATACCGTCCCTTGATGACCTCCATCTTCAGGGAAAATGAAATTCCTGAGGATTTAGTATACCTTTCTTTAATTGAAAGCGGTTTTAATCCTCATGCGTATTCCCCTGCCGGTGCTTGTGGTCCCTGGCAACTGATGAAAGGCACCGCTCGACGGTATGGTCTCCGGGTAGATAAGTGGGTAGACGAAAGAAGAGATCCGGAAAAATCTACTCAGGCGGCAGTGAAATATTTAAAAGACTTATACGCGATGTTTGGAGATTGGTATTTGGCTTTAACTGCCTATAATGCCGGCGAAGGAAAAGTTGCTGCAGCTGTCCAAAAATATAACAGCACTGACCTATGGTATCTCCGTGAAAAAACTTATCTTAAACAAGAAAGCTGCGATTTTGTCCCTAAACTTTTAGCTGCAATCACGATTGGAAAACAGCCCGGAGAATATGGATTTAATGAACTCAACTCCTCAGATCCCACCCCACCTTTAACAAAAGTCCACATCCCTTTTTCGAGTGATTTAAAAATGATTGCTGCTATGGCTGAAATTTCTCTCTCCGCACTAAAACGGTACAACCCGGAGCTCTGTTCCACCCGCACTCCACCTGATAAAAAAGGGTATTGGATTAAGATACCGAATTCGAAGGAGGCAATCTTTGCGAAAAATTTTGCCCAAAACAAGGATAAGCTCAAAAAAAGCTCAGCCCCAGTCACGGTCGCTGTCAGCGGGAAACACCGTGTTAAACCCGGGGAGACTTTATCTTCGATTGCCGAAAAATACAACACCACGACAAAGGCACTCATGAAGCTCAATGGGATTAAAAACCCCCACACCCTTCGTGCCGGTCAAACCTTGCGGATTCCAACCTCCTAAGTATTTGCAATACCTCAACTGGTTTACCCGGTTCATCAGTCCGCCTAAATCAGGAAACAAAGACTGTTGCCTTTTGCATAAACCGGTTCAAAGCCCATCGATCGGACTCAGCACTCCTTTGCCTCCCCAAAGCAAAAAAGGCCCTTTACCCTTTAATTTGGCAATCTGGCCTTCTTTTATTTTGCGAAATTCATTGACCCTCATCCTTTTAAATTAATTTAATTGCACTTTTTACAATGTCTGTCTGCTAAACCAAGAAACTTGTAATAAGCAATTTTTTCTTTTATATCACGGAATTATGAAATAGAAAAGCGAAGTAGTAAGGGCACGGAGCGCCGTGCTCTTACTGTTGCCAAAATATGCGCTGCCCTCAGCTGCGCTATCTTTGATAGCGCCCCATTAATTGCCCTTGAGCCACAATATGTCCTTCCATTGCTTTCAATAATTCAGCTTTGGTCAATCCAGGTTCGCTGTCCAATATTTTATCGAGAGCATAAAGTTTAAAATAATACCGGTGCGTTCCTCGAGGAGGACAAGGTCCTCCGTAGCCAATCTTCCGGAAATCATTGGTTCCTTGTTGGGCGCCATTTTCGATGGTCTTGTGCGGCAATATGTTTTCAGGAAGTTCTTTGATTGTTGGCGGTATGTTGTAGATAACCCAATGAACCCAGGTCCCCACCGGGGCATCCGGATCATCACTGATTAAAGCAAGACTCTTTGTATTCATCGGCGCCGCATCCCATGCTAAAGGTGGAGATATGTCGGCGCCATCACAGGTATACTTTTGGGGAATCATGTCTCCCTCATGAAAAGCACTGCTCTTTATTTTTAGTTCCATAGCTTCCCCTCCTATTACAGTGAGGTTAAATAAAACCATTACACAAAAAACGAAACAAGAAGCAACCAAAGACAAAGTAGGCATCCTTCTTTTCATGGCCTTACCCCCTTATAAAACGTTGGCTGGCTTTTTCCCCCATTCGTCATAAATTATAATATGTCAAGGAGTCAGAAGCAATATAAATTTCAATCGAATTTTCGAAAAAGGAGATACGTGCTTAAGCTTAGACCCTTTTTCACCAGGATCATAAATCCATTTCGTAAAGAAATAAGCTTGATGAAGTCGTAAAAAGTCGAAAATCAGACGGCACAGTAAAAAGCTTCAGATGCAAGGCGCGCAAATCCGACGAAATGAGGCGTACTTACCTGTACGCCGCAATGACTGAGGATGCAGCGCCTGTCTTCGTGCATCGCACGGAGGCAACGCCGCAGATGGATTTTTTATGAAGCCGTCAAGCTTTTCTCTTTTCTTTCAAAGAAACAATTGTTATAAATAACTTTAATCCAGCGATAATTGCCCAAAAGGCAGTTACGATACCGGTTTATTGTCACCCTGAACTCGTTTCAGGGTCACACGAGATGCTGAAACAAGTTCAGCATGACACTTTTATCGCTGGATTAAGGAATAAGTTGCTGAATTAATAATCCTCAACGCCTCAAGCGAATATTTTTTGCCCCCTAAGGTAAATCATATGAAAGTAATCTTGTTAGGAACCGGAGGAACTATTCCCACCCTTCGCCGCAGCCTTCCTGCATTAGCGTTGCAGCGGGATGGAGATATTTTTCTTTTTGACTGCGGAGAGGGCACCCAGATACAGATTGTTCGGGCTTCTCTAAGCCCCGGCAAACTTTTTGCCATTTTCCTGAGCCACTTGCATGGCGACCATGTCACCGGCCTTCCCGGTCTCCTCATGACCATCATGCATCAAGCGCGGGAAAAACCTCTTCGCATCTTTGGGCCTCCGGGCATCAGAGAGTATATCAACCTGATTCGAAAATGCTTGGGGTTCAACCCTCCCTATGTTCTTGACATCCGCGAGATCACTGAAGGCATTTTTTTTTCCGGCCCCGGCTTTTGGATGGAGGCGGTTGCCGTTAACCATAAACCCCATACGCTTGCCTTTTCTTTAGTAGAAGAACCACGACCAGGAAGGTTTTTTCCGGAAAAAGCAAGGGACCTGGGTATTCCTGAAGGCCCTTTGTTCGGCAAGCTTCAGCGGGGTGAACCCATAACATTAACGGATGAACGGAAAATTACTCCTTCGATGGTTTTGAGCCCTCCCCGGAAAGGCCGGAAGTTTGTTTACGCGACTGATACGCGGCCCTGTCCCCAAGTGATTAAACTTGCCTATGAAGCAGACCTTTTAGTGCATGAAGGGATGTTTGCTCATGATATGGAAGAGGAAGCGAACATAAAAGGACATTCTACCTGCGTTCAGGCAGCCCGTATAGCGAGCGAAGCCAAGGTCAAAAATTTAGTCATTACCCATATCAGTACTCGTTACCAGCGGACGGATGAGCTGCTTTACGAAGCTCGAAGTGTTTTTCCCAAGACCGTTATTGGACAGGATTTGATGGAGTTTGAAATACCCGTGCATAAGGAATAAATTTCCTTAAATAAGTAAGGGGTAATGAGCGCCGCGACCATACCCTTCCCTCTGGGCGAGAATATCCAGGTGAAGGGTAGCCACGTTTTCTACATCTAAAGGGACGGAAGCGCCGATCAACTCAATGTCAACCGCTTTGAGATATTTCTGGCAGGCTTTACAGACTTCAAGTCGGTAGTGTTTTTCCTTTTCGACATAAAGGTACATGATCCCCTTCTCCTCTTCGTTCCCACAAAACGGGCACATAAGAAAAGGGAACGGCCACTCGGTGCCACAGTGGGCACAAAAAAGAATCCTGCTCCATTTTTCTCCCAGTAACGCCGCGATGGCTGGAGTTTCTCCACAAACAGGGCAATACCCCTTTTCCCAGAGCGTTAGATCAATCACTGCCCGTAAATTCTCGGCTAAATATTCATAAAAAGGCTTCAGGGACTCAGTCAAGAGAAAGGAGAGAAGCGTGGGGTCACCCAGCTCTTCTTTTTCCCCTGTTGGTAAAGAAATTTTCCCATCCCACATCATTCTGATGGCCCTCCCAACATCAAGGTTGCCTTTTTTAATAAAGGCGTGTAATTTTCCCGCAGTATCAGGATTTTTTTCAAGGCTTATCTGAAGGAGCGCGCGAAAAAATTTTTCTAACGCCTCACTATCCAACTCAATAGCGCGCTTATTTAGAACCGGAAATCCTGCTTTGAATTTTGTTTGCACTTCCTGTGCGTCAAAAACTATGGGGAGAGTTTTAAACGACCGGTAAAACTCCTCTTTGGCGATAAAAATTTTTTCATAAAAATCGAGCAGGTTTCTGTACGCAGGTTTTTCGCGTTTGATTTGTTCCATGCGGGCCAATTTCGTCTTCAAGTCACCGGCCATTCCTATTTGCTCCAATCCTTTAAAAACTGCACCAGGAGCCGTACGCCAAACCCACTTGCCCCCTTTGGTATATAGGGTTTATCTTTTTCATACCAGGTCGGCCCGGCGATATCCATATGAACCCAGGGGGTATCGTTCACAAATTTTTTTAAAAACATTCCCCCGGTAATAGTTCCGGCAACCCGGGTGCCCACATTCTTAAAATCCGCGATATCACTTTTGAGGTAATCAAAGTATTCTTCCCAAAGAGGAAGTTCCCATACTTTTTCTCCTGTTTTTTCACTCGCAGCCTTCACCTTGCTCAGCAAGGCAGGATCATTACCCATAATGCCGGCAACGTAGTCACCTAAAGCGGTTATACACGCGCCGGTCAGCGTGGCTAAATCAACAATAGCTTTCGGTTTATACCTTTTGGCATACGTCAAGGCATCGGCCAGGATTAATCGTCCTTCCGCGTCCGTGCTGATTACTTCAATGGTCTGACCCGACAGAGACGTGAGAACATCTCCGGGTTTATACGCCTTTCCTCCCGGCAGATTTTCCGTGACCGGAATAATCCCCACTAAATTTAAAGGAAGTTTCATTCGGGCTGCTGCCTGCATGGTTCCCATCACCACAGCTCCCCCAGCCATATCATCTTTCATTTGCTCCATTTTGTCAGGAGGCTTAAGAGAAATACCACCGCTATCAAAGGTAATCCCTTTTCCGATGATGACCAGAGGAGGACCAAAATTTCGGTTGGCGGTGTATTCTAAAATAATAATCTTCGCCGGTTCCCGGCTTCCTTGAGCAACCGCCAGAAAGGCGCCCATTCCCATTTTCTGGGCCTGTTCTTCAGTAATGACCCGGCACTTTAACGTGTTGTTCTTGGCAATCGTCTGCGCGTGAAGAGCTAACATAGCGGGCGTCTTTTTATTGGCTGGCAAGGACACCAAATCACGAGCAATATATACGGCTTCCCTGAGAATAGTCACATGACGCAAGACCATCTCTATGGTCCTCTCTTTTTTTTGCGAGACAATCACACACTCATCAACTTCTTTTATTTTTTCCCTCCCCGTGGTTATCAGGTCCCGGAATTGATAAACCCCCAAACTTCCTCCGGTTAGAAATGCTTCCAGCAGTTCAGACGCTGAAAATCCTTTGGCGTCAAGAATATCTTCGGGGAGATGGATTGTCTTGATTCCTAAATCTCGCACGTAATGAAAAGCTTTACCCCCGGCTCCACGCATGACATCAAGGTCAAACTTTTCCTTCTTCCCCAATCCCACCAAAACGATTCTCTTGGCGGATAGTGCTCTTTGGGGATAAAGCATGAAAGTTTTATATCGTTCCCCCAAAAAATCTCCGCTCAAGAGCAGGTTTTTAATCAATCCTTTAGTGGCTCTGTCTACAACATCAAGCGGTCCTGGCAATGTCTTCGTGTCTTCAAAAACAGGCAGAACCAGCGCCTCGGCCATTTCAGAAATAATGCTGCCGACTTTCGATTTAAATTTAATCGCCATGGGTCCTTCCTTTCTATAAAGCCCTCAAAAATTCCGGTCGTAGTTGCGCGGGATTTTTTAAAGCATTATCTATCTCTTTCAAAAGCCTCTCTTTATCATGATTAAGCGTCGCCTTGATGGCAAGATAATTGGAAGCATGGTTACTGCGAAAAATACACTTATCTAAGTGAAAGTGCTCAATCATCGTACGGAGCTCATTAAGAATTTCCAGTTTGTCCATCATTTCCCAATCCTTCCCCAAACAACGGGAAAAGTATCGATTATCACCCTCAAACATAAGAGTTAAGGCGGAAAGATAGTGAGGATTGATCGCTGAACAAACTCGTGCGGTTTCAATCGCATGGCGCTCGCTCCCCTTTTTCCCGGCGAGCCCGAGAATAACGGTTGCTGAAAGCGCAAAACCGGCATCAATAGCTTTCTGAGCGCTTGTAATCAAATCGTGCGCCGTTGCTCCTTTTTTTATTTTGACGAGCAGTTCATCATCGCCCGTTTCAATGCCAAAGTACAACATCTGGAGGCCGGCTTCGCGGATCCTTTGCAGATCTTCTTTTGATTTTTTCAGAAGATTAGCCGGATTAGCATAAGCGCTCACCCGTTCCAGAGCAGGAAACTTTTCATAAAGGAAGTTCAAAACCTGGAGCATGTAATCCGTATCAATGACCAGGGCATCACCATCCGCAAGAAAAATCTTGTCCATCCCGCGGTAAGAAAGCGCTGCCTCGAGGATATCGGCCTTGAGTTCTTCCCAGGGCCGGATACGAAATTTTTTCTTCCGGTACATGATGCAAAAAGCGCACCGGTTGTGGGAACACCCTAAGGTTACCTGGAAGATAAGCGAATACGCTTCACTTGGAGGACGATATAAGGGCATATCATAATACATAGTCACATCCTTCTGATTTCATCATTTTTTCTTTAAAACCTTTATCACATCATCATAGCTCAGACAATTTAAAATATCTGTTTTCTCCAGCCATCCTCTTCGCGCTACCGAAAGCCCAAGCTCAAGATATTCCATCTGATCAAGGCTGTGGGCGTCGGTTCCAATGGTAAGTTTTGCTCCCTTGTCTTTCGCTGCCCGGGAATAAATATCGTTAAGGTCAAGCCTCTGCGGATAAGCGTTAATCTCAAGGGCCGTATTGGTTCGCGCTGCTTCCTCAAGCACCATTTCCAGGTTGACCGCGTAAGCATCCCGCTCTCCGATGAGGCGTCCGGTGGGGTGGGCAATACTATGCACCCGGGGATGACGCATGGCTTTCATGATTCGGCTGGTTAAGATTTTTTCGTCCTGTTTAAAGCCACTATGGATAGCCGCAATAACAACATCAAGCTTCCTGAGTAACTCATCAGGATAATCTAAGCCGCCATCATTGTTGATATCAACCTCGGACCCACAGAGTAGTTTAACTTTTTTGCTTTTCCGATTAATTTTTTGAATTGCCGAAATTTTTTCCTCCATCCGGGCAAGCGACAATCCTCCGGCTATTTTAAGCGACTGAGAATGATCACAGATCGCTACCCATTCAAGCCCCATGGCCTCGGCCTTTTTTGCAATCTCCTCCAGGGTTGCCGCCCCATCACTATAGTAAGAATGGACATGAAAGTCTCCCCGAACATCCCGGTGTTCCACTAAATGCGGGAGTTTTCCTTCCAGCGCTACTTCAATTTCACCCCGGTCTTCTCTAAGTTCCGGAGGGATAAAAGGCAACCCAACCGAAGCGTAAACCTCCTGTTCATCTTTCCCGCCGATTTTTTTCTCGCCCCGAAATATTCCGTATTCATTTATCTTCAGGCCCTTCGTGACTGCCAGTTCCCGAAGCCGGATATTATGAGCCTTGGAGCCGGTAAAATAGCAAAGCGCTGCGCCAAAACAATCCGGTTCTACCACGCGGAGGTCTACTTGAATACCTCCCCGTGCCCGAACGCTCGATTTTGTTCTTCCCTTGGCCTGGACTGTTTCCACTAAAGGAAGCTGGGTAAAAAATTCCATTACCTTCTCCGGGTGAGGAGAAATGATCAGTATGTCTATGTCCTTAATGGTTTCCCGTTGGCGGCGGACACTTCCGGCCACACTTATTTGTTTTACTTCTTTTAATTTTTTAAGTTCACCCGTTATTTCCCGGGAAAGAACAAGCATGGTGCTCAGCATTACCCGCGCTAACTTCTGCCGGTAAAGCGCGATCCCTTTCAGAATATTTTCTTCGGTCCTGGCCTTTATCCCCGGCAGTCCCTGCAACTTGTGCGCTTGAGCTAATCCTTCCAGCTGATCTATGTTTTCAACTCGCAACTCATCGTAAAGCATTTTAACCGTCCGGGGGCCAAGTCCCGGAATCGTGATGATTTCCATCAACCCCTCCGGTATCTCTTTTTTCAACTCCTCATATTTTTGGAGAGTACCGGTCGTGATGATTTCAGTAATTTTTTGGGATAGGTCCTTCCCGATTCCCGGAAGTGTATCCAATTCATTGCGCTGGGCAATTAAGACAATATCTTCAGCTAAGTTTTCAATATTCTGAGCAGCCTTCTGATAAGCACGGATACGAAAAGGGTTCTCCCCTTTTATCTCCAGCATGTCTGCAATTCTTTTAAAAAAGTTGGCCACTTCCTGGTTTTTCATTGCTGTCTGCCTCAACCCCGTTAGCAGGCTTTCACACGGGGTAAACATTTTTAAAATTTAACATAATCAGGGATTAGATTCAAGTTCGACGTACTGTTAAAAATAATCGTTATTGCTCTGGTTTTCTCCTTGACACCTCAGAGTATTTTTCTTAAACTGACCTTGCTCAAACCTTAATTGTGTCCAAAAAATACAACCCCTCTAACCCTTTTGACAAAGGGAAGAAGGCACTTTACCTCCCCCTTTACGAAAGGGGGACTGAGGGGGTTTCTAAGGCTAAAGGGCTCTCCCATGCGCGTCGCCATGTATTACCGTAATCATGATATCCGGCTCGAAGAAATGCCGGTCCCTTTGATCGGACCCGGTGAACTGTTGGTAAAAATTTATTCCAGCGGGGTCTGCGGAAGCGATGTGATGGAGTGGTACCGGATCAATAAAGCGCCGTTGGTGCTGGGCCATGAAATTGCGGGAGAAGTGGTTGACGTTGGCGAGGGAGTAAAATCATTTGTTAAAGGCGATCGCGTCGCCGCGACTCATCATGTTCCCTGCTTTTCTTGTCATTACTGCGTGAGCGGTCATGAAACAGTCTGCGACACA
>Ga0068714_10003883_pt1 | contig 17225 bp, 17 predicted proteins | sample MTBNYHSulfiMetaG_FD_62988 | JGI IMG/M metagenome (GOLD analysis project Ga0068714, IMG submission 62988) | Enrichment culture microbial communities from rom New York Harbor, USA that are MTBE-degrading - MTBE-NYH (New York Harbor Sulfidogenic)... | ecosystem: Environmental > Aquatic > Marine >...
AAAGACCGGCCTGCCGAATGACGGGAATTTTATACCAGGAAGCGTGGGGGCATGTCAATATGATATTGACATTCTTTTATACTTTTTAGTATAGTTCGAATTTTTAAAAAAGGGGAAAAAGCCGGAGTGGTGAAACTGGTAGACGCGCTGGACTCAAAATCCAGTGATCCTTGCGATCGTGTCGGTTCGATTCCGACCTCCGGCACCAATAAACAAAGGCTTTTCCGAAACCCCTATAAATTTCAACCTGAATTTATAGGGGTTTTTTGTTTGTTCGGTCTCAAAACCCTTATTGCAAGCGGCCCTCAGCATTTCTTATTTTCCGGCCTCTTCAACTTGGTCATTGGTTTGGTCATTATCCTTCAAAAAACCCTCCAATGTTTCAACCGCTTTTTGCTTATCTCCGGAGTCAATGGAATTGTATCGGTCAAACATTTGTCGAGTTGAATGCCCGGTTATTGACATAATAACAGACTCAGGAACCCCCGCCTTTCTCATATTCGTGTTGAACGTGTGGCGGAGATCATGAAAGGTTAGCCCGGCCTCTTTAAAACGTCCATATTCAATGCCCGCCTTTTTGCAAGCGGCCCTCAGCCCGCCCCGAACGTCATTCACGGGTTTTCCTCTATATCGAAACACTCGGTTACTGTGAAGGGCTCGGGGTATCTTATCCAATATCTCAAAAAGATCTTGGCAGATAGGAATGTCTCGGGGTTCATTGTCTTTCGTATCCTCCTCCCTCAAATGAATGACCTTGGCCTTTAAGTCAATTCGGTCCCATGTTAACGGCAAAATTTCGCCCCTTCTCATTCCTGTATAATAGGCAACCGCTATAATGGGCTTTAGATAACCGGCGGCGGCCTCATATAGCCTCTCATATTCATCCTTGGTCAATACCCTATCCCTTGCATTGGCATTCCCTTTTAAAAGCTTCTTGACCTTCTTGAACGTCCTTAGCGGCTCGGCTCCGATCAAACCATTATCAAAGGCTTTTATAATAGCAGTCCGTGCGGCCCCGGTCTCTTGGTCAATGGTTGCGTTCGCCTTGCCCTCGGCCCTTCTCCGCATCTGATAATTTTCGATATCAACCGGCCTTATATCCTCAATAAGCATATCTCCGAAAACTTCATTGAAATTTTTGAGGGCAAGTTCAACCCTCCAATATGAAGAGAGGGCTTTAACCTTCTCCAATGAGAGATACCAGTCGGTTAATTCTTTGAAGGTCATTCGGCTCTCGAACTTAACATCAAATATCGTTTTTTCCTTCTTCTGTACAACCCGCTTGGCGTGAAAGGCTCGGGCATCCTCAATGGAGTATGGACTTATACCCTCTCCGGTTACACACTCTCTTTTTTGTTTTTTGCCGATATAATATGAGATCCAATATCGAACCTTTTTTGTTTTCCGGCCCTTGTCAAGATCGAACCCACATTTACATTGCTTATTCTTGGCGGCCTGTTTCGTGTGGCATAGTGGGCACTCAATCATGATTCCCATTTTCCGGCCCTCCTTTCTTTCGTTTAATTTGATCCTCAATACCCCGGATCACGATATCCTTGACTGTGGTCCCGTGTGTAGCAGCATAAACCTTCAACCGTTTATGTAACCGTTCGTCAACCTTTATCGCAATGGTCTTTTCATTCATACCCTATCACCTCCTCTCTTTTTTGCTATATTAACATAATTCTAAAAAACTTGTCAACATGTTTTTTTGTTCTCGGATCTCTTTTTATTCTGGGAGGTTATGGAAACCCTTTTTTCTTTACCAGAAATTTTTGGCGGGCTTACAAAACGGCCCGGAATTGGTTTTACAGAGGATGACCTATGCCCGGAGAACGGCCCCCGGCTTACTGAGAGGCACGCTGAGGGCCGTTCTCCTCTCGGGGCATACATGGGCATAGGGTAAAACCGGCCCGGCCTCTCCGTGGCCCTCAGCGTGCGGCCCCTATGCCCTCCGGCCCCAATGCCCCGGCCCTCCGATCTCAAAAATATTTTTCATAAAAAAAACGTCTGAAACCCTCATCAGTAAAGGCTTTCAGCCTTTTTATTCCTCAATATCTAAAGAATTTGTGGAAAAAAAGGTTGACAAGTGTTTGAATATGAATTAGAATGAAGTCAACAATTTGATGATACTTTATGAGAAAGGAGAATTTGCTATGAAAAAACAAGCGGTTGCCTATCTGAGGGTTTCGAGTGCGGGGCAAAAAGAGGGCGACGGGTTCGACCGTCAAGAGGCTGAGGTCAACCGATACGCTGAAAAATACGGAATTGAGGTTGTAAAGATCTTTAGAGAGGATGTATCAGGAACCCTCAGCGAAACCGACCGGCCCGCATTTCAAGATATGATCTCGGATCTTCTAAAAAACGGAGTGCGAACGGTTATAGTTGAACGTCTGGATAGGTTAGCCCGTGAATATCGTATTCAAGAAACCCTCTTGATATATCTTGCCTCGAAAGGTATCACGCTCATTGTCGCCACCACGGAGGAGGACGTCACAAGGGCTATATCAGAAGACCCAATGAAAAAAGCTCTGATACAAATTCAAGGGGTATTCGCTGAATTGGAGAAGAACCTCCTTGTCAAGAAGCTGAGGGTAGCCCGTGAACGGATAAGGGCCGCTGAGGGCAAGTGTGAGGGCCGAAAGACAACCGCCGAACGTGATCCGGCCCTTATCGCTGAGATCAAAAAGCTAAGGCGTAAGCAGAAGGGTATTGAGAAGAGAATGAGTTTTAGTCAAGTCGCTGAAATTCTCAATGAGAAGGGGTTCACCAATTCAACCGGCGGCCCGTTCACACAAAAGTCGGTTGCCTCTATCTGGTACAGAAAATAAAAAGCGGCCCCGAGGCAAGGGCCGCTTTATGTCGGCGGGGTAAAGGAGGTAGAAACCCCCGCCTTTGTGACTGGAACCCGTACGCGCCAACGTGCTATTCCAGTCGATCTCTTGTCATTCTTGGTTATATTTGGTAATTATAAGTTCATATCGGTTATTTTTTTCATTCCCGACAACGTCGCTTAAAAGTTACCCCTGATATATTATTGAGGTTGTTGGGGCATTTCGTGCGTAAAGTCGGCGCTAACAACTCCACTACCGGCCCCAACAACCGGCGGCCCCTTCCGGGGCACGTTCTATAATTCAATACCACCTTTGTTCTTACGGTTGAACTCAGCCCTTTTTTCTTCCAGAGAATTTGCCCTCTCCTGACTCCGCACTCGGGCATTGACTATGCTGGCCTCTCTCTCATTCCGGGGCGTGAATACCTCGCTCCGCTCGGTCTCAGTAACCGGATCATCAAGACCCGAGTCCATCAAGATCTTAACAGCAGTCGCATTCAACTCGGCGGCCTTTTGTCGGCGGATCTCATAAAGCTCAATAGCATCGGCCTCGGCCCGTGCAAGATCCGGAACCCTCTCAAATGCGGCGGCCCTCCTGAGTTCAGTGAGAAGCGGCTCGGGCAAAATTTCAATCGGAGATCCGGCGGCGGCCCGGAGAAAGTCAAGGTTACCCTCTTTTGTTTTTTCAATAATAACCGCTTTCCTTTCCTCCACGGGCAAGGGTAACAAACGATCACGGATCTCTCTATATCGGAGTTCATCCAGTATCGCGTCCATACCCTCTTTTTTCTCCGGGGCCGTGAAGCTGAGGGCATACGTCTGCAGGTTCTGTATTGCCTCTTGACTCTTATCAAGCTCCTCTTTGGTGCCCAACAGAAAGGCGGCCCTTGACTTTCGGATCTCAGCGGCCCGCTTTTTGGCGGCGGCCTCGGGCTTATAATCACGGAGGTCCATATTTTTAACAAATTCAATGCTGGCAAGAAGGTCATTCAGTGATCCAACCGTTTTGTCATATAGGCTTTTGATATTGCCTCTCTGCCATGGTTGAACGTCTGGGGTAAATTGACCGAACCCCGTGAATACGTCAATGGCATGTGGCTCGGCCTCAGTCTCTTTTCGTTTGTATGCAAAACTCATTTTCTTATCCTCCCAATGGTTATAGTCCATATTCATAAAGGTCAATTAATTCGCCTATGCCCGATTCCCAGTTACCCCGTGAAGCTTGTAAAGTTTCCCGTTCTCCTGTTTCAATATGCTCGGCTATAAATTCAACTGTCCGGTTGTCTAACACCTTGAACTCAGCAACCCGCCATCTCAAATGTGATTGATCCATGCAAAATTCATTCATCTCTCTTTCCTCCTGTTTTAAAGGTTGATATTGTAATTATGTGATCATGGGCCGCGTGCCTAATGCACGGGCTCATGTTTATCTTTTAGTTCAAGGCAACCACACTTTCGTTTGTATCAAGGAGGTTGTTATTTTAGTTCAGGCAACCGGCACCATTGTTGACACCCAAGAATTTGGCGGTTTTAAAAAGCAAAACCTTTGAGTGTTTCTTGTCTAATTTCGCGGAGTGTTGAGCGGAGCGAAACACAAAGCGAAATTAACTTAAATTAAAATACTCTGTATTTTAATTTTATCTATATTCTCTAATTAATATTCTTTATAATATATCCAGTAATAGTTACGGAGTGCCCGTCAATATTACGGAGTGCTTGTCATATTTACTTGATAACTGTCAATTTTCATCACCTATCAAGTAATAGTTACGGATCATATCTTTCATCACCTATCAAGTAATAGTTACGTTTGAGGCTCATATCATCACTTATCAAGTAATAGTTACTTGGTTACTATCGAATTTTTATCACCTATCAAGTAAATATTACGGTTTACTTTTTGCCTTGGTTCTAAGATCTTTCATCACCTTGAACCATGTAACCGTGAATTGGTTGACACTCACAACCTTGCCTTGATACGTGTGCCTTGATGTAGTTCTTGTTATTAACCCATGCCCTTCGAGTTCATTCAGATAACGGCTCATATTTGAGACTGGAACCCCGGTTGCCTTTTCGATATCGCTATGGCTTGCCCATGCCCGGCCAAAATGCTTATTGTCCTCCGCAAAATTCGCTTTTCGGGCAAGGTATATCAAGATCTTAGTGGCGTGTCGTGATAGTATGCCCAAATAATCGTCAACAACCCAATGGGGTATTTGAACCCGCATCTTTAGTGTTGCCTCATAGCACTCACGCAACCGGGGGCATGTTGCACACTCTCCGCCCAATGGGTTCCGTGTGCAACCTTGGGGCTCGGGTTCCTCAGCCACGGGCTCGGGCTCGGGTTCCTCAGCCACGGGCTCGGGCTCGGGTTCTTCAACCTCTTGGATCTCTTCAACCTCGGGCTCGGGTTCCTGTTCATCTTCTTGGATCTCTTCAACCTTGGCGGCCTCGGCGGCGGCTCGGGCTCGGCGGCCTATGTATTCAATTTTTGGTTTCGGTTGCGGCTCGGAGTCAACCGGCCCGGATCTCAGTCGGCGGCTCATTGGTATAGGCTCGGAGTCAACCGGCCCGGATCTCAGTCGGCGGCTCATTGGAACCTCTTTGACTTTGAACTCCGGATCTATACCCATCAATTCAATATCCGTTTTTTTCAACCAGCTTTTCATGAGGTCAAGCTCGGCCCGCTTCAATTCCGTTAGCCCATCCTCTTTGGTCAACCCTTGTTTTTTGTTCAATGCACGTCTTTTGCTTTTTGCAGTCTCGATCTCTTTATTCATTGCTTGCCACAAAGGCGTAGTGAATTGTCTCTCTGTGATCTGCCCTCTTAAACTTTTTATTGTGTCCATCATACCCCCCCGAACGGGTTTGATCTTGCCCAAGGCGTGCGGGTTCGGGTGCCCGCCTCACATAATCGCCCCGAAAAGTGAGTGCCTCGGGCAAGAAGAAAATTTATTTTTTTTGTTTATCCTCGGTCAACTCGGCCCGTGCCCGCATCCAGTCGCTAACTTGGCCCCAAGGAACCCGTGCCTTTGGATATACCCCTTCTACAAAGTCGAATTGGAAATAGTCTGTTTCCTCGGGCTCTGTTATATCTTCTATGTCTATTGATACGCTGTATTCTTCCATTGGTTTGATCTCCTATCCGCCCAATGACTCAATATGACGGTCAACCTCGCCGAGATCGAAAAGCAGTCTTTTGCCAAGGCGTTTCGGCTTAATTGGAAAGGGCTGAGGACTCCTCGGCCCGGTGCGGTTGTACAAGCTCCGAACGCTGATATTTAAATATTTCGCCAACTCCTCGGCACTCATCCATCTCTTTGAAATTTCTTGCATTTTTGTTCCTCCGTGTAATAGGTTTTAGGCAAAAAAAAAGGCCGTCATTACTTGGCTCCCAACCCAAAATTGGAAACCGAACAATGACGGCCTTCGTGAGGCTCTCTGGTTGCGGATCTTTTAGAACCCGCGTCTAATAAATTATCAAAAGAACGATGTTAAGCTAAATTAAGCAAATTTGAGATATAATACCATATATAATCGAAAATGTCAAGCTTTTTTTTCATACCTACTACTCAGCTATACGATAACCACTATTCATATCATTGCAACCCCTAACCGGCCCGGCCCACTACCCTCTCTACTTGGTCACTACTTAGTCATTAAATGGTCAATAATACCCCCCTAATTCGGCCCGTTTCCTATATTTTCATTCTATATCATTTTTTGAGGTAAACTCCAGAAAATACTAAACTAAAAACCTTTGATCCTGACTCAGAAATGCGGTTTTTGCATGGACTCAAAATCCAGTGATCCTTGCGATCGTGTCGGTTCGATTCCGACCTCCGGCACCATGTAAATTCAAGGGGTTGGATCAAAAATCCGATCCTTTTTTTTATGCATCAATCCCTCAATCCCTGAATTCCTGAATTCTCACTCCCTCGACGGATCCGTTTCAAGTGTAATTTTGCAAATAGTTTGAGAAAATTTTGCAAATAGTTTGAGAAAATAGCGGGCCGGAATCGAGGGCCAAACCGCAGAGCGCAAAAATCCTGTACCGATTACGGTTTCCTTTTCGCAGGGGATGAAAACCATCAATCAGCGCAGGTGTGGCACGACACTTGCTAATCATTTAAGCTTACAGTCAGGTCATCTTAGAATAGCTCCAGCCAAAACATCCAGGCCTAAAAATTGTTGATTATCAATTCCCGCCCAACGATCGGGGCCTCCTTCGATACCGTATACTTCAGACTCACCGGCAATATGTTGAATGCCTGGAATATCTCCCTCATTTCTGGGGTGTCGTTTATGCTCAGGATAAACCTGGCCTTTATTTGAGCGAGCATCTCACCCATCAGTCGGTAGTCCGGCAGATCGAGATTGTGCCTATAATATGGCAACTTGTAATACGGCGGATCGAGGTAAAAGAACGTCTTCGGCCTATCGTATCGAGTGATAAAATCGGCCCAGGGCAGACATTCGACGGTTGCATTGATAAGGCGGAGGTGGACTTCTGACAACTCTTCCTCAATCCTCAGCAAGTTGATTTTTGGCCTCCTCATGGGTCCGGCCCCGAACGTCCTGGCCTTGACCCGGCCTCCAAATGAGAGTCGCTGGAGGTAATAGTAGCGGGCTGCCTTCTGGATATCCGTTAATCCACCTGCCGCCTGCTGCCGTTTCCAGTCCTCAAACCATGTCCTTGACGAGAACAACCATTTGAATTGCCTCAGAAACTCTTCCAAGTGGTTTTGCAATACCCTATAGAAACACACCAACTCGTCATCCAGATCGTTAATGACCTCATATCTCGATGGCTCCTTGGCAAAGAAAATCCACGCAGCGCCTGCGAATACCTCGCAGTATGCTTCATGGTCTGGGATCTTGGCCAATATGGTGCTGGCCAGGCGACTTTTTCCTCCAATGTACGCAAGCGGGCTATTCATACCCTCCTCCTTTACAATGTCCATGCGAGCTGATATGATCCCCACGCCCTCGAGGGTGGGGAGCAGCAGCTTTCGCTGTGATCCGTAGTTGCTGCTACGGGTCGGTCTGTGGAGGCTTTTCCCCGCCTGCTCCTCTTAAACAATCTCAACATCATAGGCGGGCAGATCAGGGGCCTCGCCCTGGATCTGCCCGGCCTCTACAAACGCCTTATCGCCCACCGCAACCATCTGCCCTCTGGCCCGGATCAGGTTGCCATCCGGCAGCTCCACCGTGGATGTGCCGTCCGCATTGTGCGCAGTCACCTCGCCCACCAGGAGGATGTCGTGAGGAATCAGCTCCAGGAGCCGTTTGTACAGGTTCACGCTCATTCTTCCCGGTACCTCTCAATCTCGATGCTCTGCCGAACATATGCCGGGGCTGCGCTGATTGTGCATGAGATGACCTGGCCTATCCACGGCATGGGCGCATCGACCCTGAGCAGGGTCCCAGGCGTTACCACTCCAGGCCCGGTCGCCACCACGGGGAGATCCGCGCCTACGATCTCCCATTTTCCCGCCCTCGCCAGTTGATTTCGTCCTCGCTCCCGGCCGGCATCCACATGCGTGATCAGGCCGTCCGTGATCATGGCGTCATAGGGCGCCCCGCTCGTTCCGGAGCGATATGCCCGGCACAGCACTCCCTGATTAATCCCGGACACATACACCCCATTATAGAGCGTCCTCGCCTCCCATTTTGAGGATGTCTCATAGACGATGTCTTCGGGCGCGATCTTGTCGGGCGTGGCGGTGGACCAGGCCCACGGACTGACCATGTATCGTGGCAGAACGCGGACGGTCAGTGTCGCTGGATCCGTCTGGACTACCGAGCCCACGGCAGCCGCAATTTTGACGATGGCGCTGATGGGCGTTTCACTGCTATATGACCAGGCGCCTGCCGGTACCAGCCAGTCCACGGTATCCCAGTCGAGGCTCCACCCGGTGCCTGCCAGCTCCAGCTCGGCCAGTTGCCGGGCGGTCCGGGTCTCATCCAATATGTACGACCGTGGGGTCGCATAGGGCGATGCGAGCAGGGCGGATCTGGATCTGCCGGTCACAGCATAGACATATTCCCCGTGGATCCGCTTCTCCGTAAATCCCTCCACCAAGCCCCGCCATGTCCAGCCGTTGATCACGGTTTCTACCTCGACCGGCCCCCCTCCAGGATGTACCAGACTGATGGACGACAGTCTGGGCACATCGGCTGTGAACCCCCACCCCCAGGAGTCGATATCGGTCGACGGCTTGATGGAGACGCAGGGAATCACGGCGCCGTCCGACAGGCGTCTCAGGCAGATCTCGTTGATCACGATCCAGGTCCTCCCCCTGCGAGTGCAGACCGTGGGAATATAGAGCGGCACATAACCGCCCCAGGCGGGCAGGAGGCACTCCAGGCACAGATTCGGATCCCCATGATAGGGCTCGACAGGCTCAGGTACAGGCGGTTCAGGAGGTTCAGGAGGCGGCCACACAAATGCGGGAGGTCTGCCTGTGCCCCAGTGGAGGACCCGCTCCAGGGGTCTGTACACGGGCATGCCGCGCCAGAGCAGCTCCCTGGCGATAATCGCCGCCGGCGTTGTCGTCCCATAGGGAACGTCTCTCCGGACAGCCCGTGGGATGAGGTATATCCAGGGCGATCTGCGGGAGATGGAAACGCCTGTGCCGAACTCCCATTGAGGAGTTCGGACAATCTTGGCAGACAAAAGAGAGACAAACCCATCCGCCATAGCGGCAGCACAAGGAGTCCCGGCCCCCCAGGCCATGCCCCGATGCGTCGGCAGATGCGGCAGATTGACCATCGGCGCTGAGACCCCACGGTCGCAGCGGCCTGTGGTCCCCCAGTCCAGGCTGCTGTGGACCGGCCGGCGCAGGGTTTCACTATGGGGAATATTTGTCTGGGCGTACCCTCGGCCGGAGATCGCCTCGTAGGCCAGGCCCGATGCATGCGTGAGGCCGCGCCACACATTGGGATCGTATGCTCCTGAAAAGGCCGCAGAGAGCGCAATAGCGGCGTAGATGCTGCCCGTAACCCCCACATTGCCGATAAAGAGGGCCTCCAGCCCGCCCAATTGAGCGGCGAGGATCCCCGTAATGCCCTCACCGGACTCGCCGCCTCCCAAACCAAGATCCACCAGGCCCACAGGGGCCGTGTAAATGCGTGAAAGCGATAGATCCTGTGCCACATGAGCGTCCTTATGCCGTGATCACGGCGGAACTGATGCCCACGGTCCCGCCCGCCGCTATCTGTACGCTGTTCAGTTTCAGGGCCGCTTCGCTCGCCTCGTTGCCGCAATCCATATCCGCAACCCAGACGCCCTCGGAATCCGTGATCCTGGCCCAGGCCGCAATCCCCGTGCCGTCCGCCGACCCATCCTCATTGATGGACAGCGTCAGGGCGGCTCCATCCACTACCCCGCACGGCTCATCGAACTCCAGGGCAGCCAGAAGGATCTGGTCGGTGATCTCACCGCCCGGATCCGGCTGAGATGCTGTATAAATTAACAGTATGCCAGGTCCCTCACCTGCGTCGATGGCGGCTTTGACTGCATTCAAGAGGATGGTTGGGTTAGCGTTAATCATTTTTTTTGCCCTTTGCCCCCGGCTCCTGTCTCCCTGCCCCTATTCCGGCAGCACCCTGTCCGCGATGGCCGCGTTAAACGTGGCCTGCGGATCGTCGTCGGCCACCACAAAGTATTCCTGATAGGCCAGGCCCGCAAACTCGTATGCGCCGTCCGGACCGCTTATAGTCTCGCGCACCAGGCGGCCCGTATGCCGCTGGAACAATCGCACGCGCCTGGCCGCAGGGCTCCCGTCCACCCGGATTGTGCCGTAAATGCGGTAATAGCCGCGATCGTAGTCCCATCTCCCGTCGTTTGTTTGGGCTACGCCTTTCGCAGGCCCTGACATGGCCTGGGCCCGCCATGCGGCATAGTTGTGCGCCGTGCTCACCTCTACCTCCAGGGGCCTGTCACATCGACAAGAAATTGACCATACGTGGTAAGGGCCTCCCCCTGCCCATCCCCGCTATTCACGGCCCGCAGAGTACGCCCGTCGAGATTCTCGACATTCTCCAGTGTGTCCCAATGGGACAGGGGCCGAACAAACGGGAGGGCATACAGTCCCGGCAGTTTCCCTCGCAGACATTGTACCTGCTGGAGGAGCACGGGATGAATGTGATATCCCAGGTCCGCAGGATTTTCAGCTGCAAATCCTTCTCTGCCCGAAGTGTAGTAGTAGGCGGTTGCGTAATAGAAAAGGGCTGCATTTTGCATCGGGGCGCTGGTCCCTATCTGGGTGTAGGATCGCGCCGCGAACGACTCCGGGTTGGTGATGGCGTTTGTCGGGGTGACATATATTTTCTGGTTCACTGTGTTTGCATTGTTAACATTGTATCTGCCGGAAATGGCGCAATGATACTCGTCCCCCGCCTTAAAGCTCACGAAGTCGCCGAAGTAGACCAACTGCCTAAATCCGTTTGCCGGCGAGTATGAATCCATCGACAAATAAAAAAATCTGTCATCCCCGATCAGATTCCAGGGCCTGGCGGTGGCGTCGGCGGCGCTGCTCTTGCGCCACACCACGCCGTTTGCGAGCTGCACCGTGGTGGGGAACAGGCCTTCGCCCGTATCCACGTCCGTCATACTCTCATAGCCCCGGCAGAATGCCTCTCTGGCCGCACCGGCGCCGGGTGCGTTGTCGTCCACCCGCAGGCAGAACTGCGTCCCGGCAGCAGCCTGGAACACGGCCTTGTTCGTTCCGCTGTAGGGCCTGCTCCAGCCCAGGGGCGCCCGCCTGGCCGTGATGGTCCCGGTGGCCGGAGTGGTCGGCGTGCCAGCGATCGTGTAGGTGAATTGCGTGGCGCTCAGCACCGTCACTACAACATCGCCGTTGTAATCCGGCTCGTTGGCCCCTGCGATCCGCACGGTCTGGCCGGTGGCAAAGCCGTGGCCCGTACTCAGCGTTCCGGTCACCGTATCCCCGTCGCGGGTCAGCGAATCCAGAGTGACCACGTTAAACCCGGTCACCAGGCACGCATACAAAAGATCCGTCAAGGCCCCCACGGTCCCGCTCAACACCGGCGCGCCGGTCTCGTCACTGGTAAATGCTAAAATAGGCATAATCCCCTCCGTTTATTGAATAAGTAATAGTGAATAGTTGTTGAAATAAAACGATCTTTTTCGATAACTATTCATTTTTCACTTCTCATTATTCGCTCTTCACGCATCCACATCCCCGCGCACCTGCACCTGGAACTGGTCCGCGTCCTCGGTGGCCGGTCCCTGGAGCACGGTCCTGGCCAGCCAAGTGGGCCAGTTCGCGCCCGAGGTATTAAACCTCACCACGTTCCCCGTGGACCATCCCGAGCCCCACCCTGCGGCCTGGAGCGTAAAATAGGGCACATCAAAGGCCGGGTTATTGGGTGCAAAATCCTCATTAATGGTGCCGATAGCCACCTGGCCGGAGTACTCGCCAACCAGCTTGAACCCCGTGCTCGATGTGAACTCGATGCGCCATCTCTCCGTGATCGCGCCCTGGTTCGTGACGATCAGGGGATACAGGGTATCGTTGTACGTCCCTGGCGCCTCACTCCCGATCCGGTCGTCCGACCACACGCCCGTCCACGTCACCTGGTCGAACAGGTTATAATACCGGGCAAAGAGATCGCCGATCAGCAATGCCCCCGACACATAGCTCCCCAGCGGGAACGGATGCGTCAGGCCCCGAGACAATGACAGCAGCCCATTGATCTGCACGTCGGTCACAAGGGCCATGTCCTCCACGCGGAATTCGATGGTCAACGGCCCGGTCAGTGCTTCGACGTCGATCCAGGTCACCTCGCCCAGCTCCAGGTCCACGCTGTAGTCCTCAGTGGCCACCAGGTCGCCGTTGCCGTCCCTGACCACCACAGAGGTCAATCTCACATATCCGGTTGATACGGTCTCCTCGTCGGTCGGGGTCTCATCCACAACCGTGCCGGTATAATGTACTACCACCACGTCGCCCCGTCGAAAGATCGGGACCCGGCCGTCCTGGGGCAGGCGCGTGGGATCGAGGCCCAATATGTCCGCATCCAGGGGGAGGAACGAATAGGCCACGCAGTTATACCGTGCCTGGGCCTGATATACCGGCGTGGGCCGGAAAACCCAGTCCACTCCCTCGATCTCCACCCAGTTCTCCTCATCGAACCAATCGTATTCCTGCTCCTCCACGGGGACGCTCGAGACCAGCACCATCTCGCCCCATTCCACGGCCACGATGCCGGTCTCATAATTGATAGCGCCCCGCACCAGGTCCCCGGTGATCTGTCCGCTCAGGTCGCTCTGACCGATGAGCTGCTGCCCGTCGTAGGTCACGGCGCTGAGGGTGAGGCTGGCAGGCCGCAGGGGCCGCGCGGTTGAGCGGAATACGGCGGCACTCGCCTTGAGTGGGTCTTCGTCTTTAAGACCCGAGGAGAGGCTGAACGCAGGGGCTACGCCCTCGGTCCACAATGTAATCTCGGCATAACCCGAGGCATAATCGATCGACCCTGCCAGCTCCGCCGATCCGCCCTCCAGCAGATGGTAAATACTCCCGTCCCGGTCCTCGTAGGTCCACCCGCCCAGGGAGAACCGCACGCTATTGGGGACAACGGGCAGACGGCTCGTGGGGGTCAGCTCCACCAGAAGCGCGTCCGTGGCCGGCAGGCTCCCTTCGTGCGTAGAGCCCGCGCTCTCCTTTACCGCGTAGCGGATCTCAAAATCCCTTGCGTTTACCGTCCAGTTGTGTGCATAGGTTGCATAAGAACCCGGGTGGACGTATAGGGTTTGTGTCCGGACCTGCGGGTAAAAGGATATCTCCCCGGTCAGGTAATTGACCGTGCCTTCCAGGGTGCTCACATAGATATGCCCGGATCCGTCGTCCCTGGCATGATGGCGCAGCCGATCCGACAGGATCTCCATAACGTTGGATGCTCCATTGAACTGGAATGATTCGGGTCCATACGTCTTGCCCCTAACATATCCAAAGCTGGACAGATACGAGTCGCCCGCCAGGTCGGAATCCCACGTGATGACGAGGGTCCCCGGCTCGATGGCGTTCCCGGCCTGGAGCGTCACCAGGCCCCCGCCCCCATCCCCGGGCGTGGGGTTCTCTGTGACGACGTTCTTCTCGTCCCATTCGATATCGGCCTCGGTCCCCTCCTCGGGGAGAAGGGTCGGCTTGATGACCACTCCGCCTGACACATAGTCTATGGTCCCGGTGGCGTCTCCCGTGAATTCTCCCGATCCATTGTCGCCGGCCGATTTACCCACCGCGCCCACCGTCCAACTCACGGTCACCGAACCGGGGACAATGCCCGCCCCGCTCCCGATGCGCATTTCCCAGGCCACTGTCTCGGCGTCCGCCGTATAGATCCGGCTGTAATGAATGCCCGTGCCCCACTGGAAAATGACGGCGCTCGGCACATCCGGCAGCTCTGCCACAGTAATGAGCACGGAGCCGGTCGTGTAATTGACCGTGCCTGCCCCGGTACCGGAGAGGGTCCCGTCCCCCTCTGTGTCGCTCAGGGTGTACCACTTGCCCTGGCTCATGTAGCTCACCACGAGCGTCCGGGCCGCTGGAATCGGAAAGAGGATCGTAGTGTAGTTGTACTGACGGGTCGCCTCCACCACCTCGATCTCTTTGGTGTAGCGGGTTTTGGACACGGTCACGTCCCGGTCCCCGGCAGATATGGCGACAGTCGATTCGCCGCCGATGAGCTGGTCCAGGATCGGGGTCTCGGCCTGGGTGGACGGCACCAGGTTGCCCATCAGGGACCCCACGTCCACTTCGAGATCGTCCATTTCTGCGGCCTGGGCCAGGGGTTTGGTCCCGTAGTACTTGGCCCGGTCGGCCACCATCGTATCCCTGCACACGGTGGGGATGGCATCGTAATCGATATTGATGTCGGGCGTGACGCCCGTGAAGGTGTGGAGCAGCTCCCCGCTCAGATCCAGCCGGAACACCCGGATCGTAACGTTATGCTGGACCGAGGCTTCGTAATACTCCTCCTCCCACGCATCGATGCCGAGGACCCTCACGTATTGCTGATAATCCACAACGCCCGCCAATTCCTTGCTCAGGACCACCACGTCGCCGATCTCGGGGATCCGGCTGTAGGTATGCTGCCAGCAGGTGATGGCCCGCTGGCCCGATAGCTGGGTCCCAAACAGAAAAAACGCAAGGGGGTTCGCCACGGTCAGGTAGCCTTCCACATAGTCTGCGGCCTCGGCCCGCTCATCATCCCAGTCCTCGGTGGAAAACAGGTGGGCGTGGACCAGCGGGTCATCAGGCGGATCGGCGATGATCATGTGCGACCCGTAATATGTCTCCGGAGGCTCGGTGGGCGTGAGGATGGCCGCATACGCCTTGCGCAGGCTGATCCGGCCGTAGACCCGGTCGAGCTGGCTCACGTCCGGAAAGAGATTGTTGCTCTCGCCGTCCACTACTTCGTTGGCGGTCATGCGGCCCCCGCCGTCCACCGTGTCGGTCAGGCGTTCGCTTTTGAGCAGCTTGATGTCGTTCGTCGTTATCGCCATGCTATACCTCTCCGATCCGTCCGATCCGTCCGATCAGACCGATCCGTCCGATCTAAATCTCCATCAACTTCAGCTTTTCAACTGCATACCAGGTATCCGCTGCGGGCGCTTCCACGCGCAGGACCTGGCTTGCCTCAATGGGGTGAGAGTCCCGGCGCCACATGACGGCAAACTCCCGGGCGTCATGTAGCGTGAGGGTCATCTCCCGGCCGGCCGTCTGCATGGCCGCATAAAGGGCCACCAGGTCGCTCCGGGAGATCCAGCAGGCATCGTCTCCGCCCGAGAGCGTAATGGGCCGGCCCGCCTGCTGTGCGCCCTCCTGGATGATGACCGCGCCGTTTACCGCGATATCGACCTTCTGGGTCACCGGGGTCCAGTTGAACTCATCCTCCCAGATGAGCCCGGCAGGCAACTCGATTTCGGTCGTGTCATATGCCAGGGTGATCATACCGTCCTCGCCCCATAGCTCTTTAGCAGATTGATCAGCTTGTCGGCGTCGGCCTCCGAGAACTCTCCGCTGGCCGCATCGCCGAAGTCGATCCGCACGGTCCTGGTCGTCGTTGGGGTCTTAGTGGGCTCCGGCTCCGCTTTCTTTGCCTCGGTTTTTTTCGCTGCTTCTTTGGCCCGTATAGCATCCAGTTCCTCTTTATGGATCTGCCGGGCCAGTCTGAGGGCCTCCTCGTAGTCGGCCGTCGTTTTAAAATCCGTCCGCGAGGTCTTGTACAATTTCTCTATCTCGTCAAGGCGCTTTTGGTATGCCAAATTCTCCAGCTCTTCTTCCTGCCCTTTCAACCCAAGGAGCTCCTCATTCATTTTGTCGACGTATCCCCGCAGCTCGTCCATAGCATCCCGCGCAGCGCCGATGGATTTGCTGAATACGGTCTGCATGGTATTGGCCACATATTCCGCTGCATCGCCCACGCCCCGGATCGAATCAGAGGCCTCCTCCGAGCTTTTGCCTAAACCGCTGGTCGACATTGCCCCTAAGTCTGCTGCATACCCCATGTTCCGGATCGATGCGGCGGCCCCCTCCGAGCTGTCGCCTAATCCCGTGGTTGCGCTGGCCCCTTCCGTCGCTGCATCGGTGTTGCTTGTGAGTGCGGCGGTCGAGCCCTTCATCTCGTCGGCACTCTTCTTCGTCTGATCCGCGCCCTTTTTCTGAGCATCGGCGAGGTCCTCGGATGCGTTTTTCAGATTTCTGGCGGCCGCTTCATGCTCGATCGTTTTTTCCGTGGCCTCTTTCTCGGCAGGAGAAACCATTTCGGCGGCGGCAATGGCGGCCTTGGCATAGGCTTTGAATGCGGCCTCCAACTCCACCGCAGTGGCCTGGCCCGATTCCGCGATGGTGGTAAAATGCGCCTTGGCCTGGGCGGCCGCCTGGGCCAGCACCTCGGCCGATTTCACCCCGAGGGCCGCCAGGGCCTGCTGCACCGGATCCACTGCGGCAGTGGTGGCTGCGAGTTGTTTGTCCAGGGCCGCAAATCCCTCGGTTATCCGGTCCGATGCCAGCCGTCCCGTATCGCCGGTCGACTTCAAGGCAGATTTCAGGCCCTCCAATTCATCAACCGAACCGGCCTTTTTCAGTGCTGCCTGAAATGCCTGCCATATAATGTCCGCACTCGCCTCCGCGCTCGATGCGACCGTCCTGAAGGCCCCCACAATATCGGCCCCGGCCTTCTCGCCCTCGACCCCGAGGGTCTTCAGTGCGCCCGCCAGGGCCGCTTGTGCGGCCAGGGCCTCTTTTGCCGCGGCCGTCTGGGCGGCCCCGGCCTCTGTGGCCGCCTGGGCCGTCTGTTGATGGGCCGCTGTAATTTCGTTTGCGGACTGCTTCAGCTCTTTTCCCGCGTCGATAAACTGCTG
>Ga0068714_10003885_pt1 | contig 17214 bp, 15 predicted proteins | sample MTBNYHSulfiMetaG_FD_62988 | JGI IMG/M metagenome (GOLD analysis project Ga0068714, IMG submission 62988) | Enrichment culture microbial communities from rom New York Harbor, USA that are MTBE-degrading - MTBE-NYH (New York Harbor Sulfidogenic)... | ecosystem: Environmental > Aquatic > Marine >...
TTGGAGCTCCCGGTTCTCCTCCGAGAAAAGGGAGGCCTCTCTTTCTTTCAACTTTCCTTTGATTTTAACCACCTCGTTCTGCTCCGTCTGGGATTCCAGTTCACGCATTTGGTTTAAAGCCTCCTCTTTTTCCTGGATGGCTTTGTTCAAGGATTCCCTCATGTCTTTCAATTTCTGTTGAAATTCTTTAATTTTTTCAAGGGCATCCGCATTCTCTTCTTGGAGGTAGTATGATTCAGATTGAAATTCCTTAAGCCCCTGATGTTCTTTTCGGAGAGCCTCCACTTGGCGATGTAATTCTTGATTGTCTTGGGACAATTGATGGATGGTCCTCTTATAGGAGGCCAAATCCATTTCCAGGGCTCTCTTGGTCTGGGCCGAAGCGAGAAGCTGAGCATGAAGGTCTTCGATCAAGTTCAGGACATCCAGGCTCTGCTCTGTCTCGACTCTTTTCTCATGAGACTCGAAGATCATCTTCCTTTCGATTTCCCTCTCGAGAGGTCTTATTTCCGGTATGGGTTTGTGACGATCTTCTCTCGGTGACGGGGATTCCTCTTCCAGAGGTGACTGAAGGGGTTCCTCCAGCTTTCGGAACTTTGGCATCTTTTCCGCCACATTCGTATCGAATCCATCGGCCGTGATTGCTTGACTTCTTGGCTTCATCCTGTCCCTCCTCAGCCGCTCGGCCTTCTTTTTCCTTTCCTTTCCCTGGGACGGGAAAGGAAAAAGATTATTTAACCCGTTCTCTCATGTATTCGTCCATGACTCTTAACATCTCAACGATCTTTTCCACTTCTCCTTTGACCCGATTCACCTCTTCAAGAATTCGATTCGCCTTTTTCAAATCAAATTCCAGGGCGGATCTCACTGTCAATGAAGAACGAAGCTCAGAATAGAGCGTATCAATCCGCTCGGTCAAATCATCCTTTTTTGACTCTTCTGCAGATCTCTTCAAAGGAGAAACAGTTCTGGGTTCTGCAACATCCCAAGGCCTTTCAATCGGCTCTTTGTTCAGCGTATTGGGAAATTTTTGTGCAACGTTGTTGGCGAATTCATCCGACATGGTCAACTCCTTTCAGTTCAAGTATTTCATCGATGAGGCTCTGGATATCCTCTGCGCACTTTGACGATTGGGCAAATAAAAAGATCGGAGTTCCCTCGCTCGTTGCCTCTGCGATCTTTGTATCCTGGCGGATCACTGTGCTGAGGAGGTATTTTTCATAGTGAGTTTCCAGTGCCTTCTTCGAGCGTTTACAGATTCGATGGGATTCATTGTAACGGTTCAGGAAGATAAAGATGTTTTCAAAAACAAAAGAAAAATCCTCTTCAATGGTCGAGAGGGTTTCGAACAGAATCTTGAGTCCATGGTAGGAAAGGAAATCGGCTAAGACAGGAATGATGAGATCATTGGAGGCAAGGATGGCATTGAGATTTAAGAGACCGATGCTGGGGGAGGCGTCCATCACAATCAGTTCATAGTGTTTCTCTACAGAACTGAGAACTCTCCTCAAACGGAACTCTCTTGAATTCATCGAGAAAAGTGACAGTTCTACGGGGGAGAGGTTTAGGTTAGAGGGAATAATATCCAGTGTAGGAAGATCCGTTTTGACGATGACCTTTCCGATCTCTTCCTTCTCGATCAGGGCATTGAACAGAGTCTTTGGAAACTCTTGACTGTTGAGACCCAGACATTGGGTCAGATGGCCCTGGGGATCCAAATCGATCAAAAGTGTCCGAACTCCCATCTGGGCAAGACGAAAACCATAAGAGGCAGAGACGGTGCTTTTCCCCGTCCCTCCTTTAAAGTTGAGAAAAAGCTGTTTTCGAATGGATGGGATGGGGGAAGGAAGTCCCAGGTAATTGCGATATTTGATTATATCTCCTGGCTTATAATAGCGTTGCTGTTGGGAATCCCTTTTAGCTGGGGGAAGGATTCCTTTCGCCTCCTTTTCGATGAGTTCATATTTCGAAATCCCAAGCATTTTTGCAAAGGCCATCGGCGAATAAACCATATCTCCTAAAATTTTTGCCTTTTGAATCAGGGGTAACGATTGAGCCGTCATGGAAACTTTTTCTTTCTTCAAACTCGGTTCCTAATGGATGCCCCTCTCCTTTTTAACGGTCTTGTTGCTATCTTCTCAAGGGTCATCCTCGCCCATTTTCGAAGACCCGGATCTAAATCGGCCATCGCCTCCATCAATCGGCTCTCACTCTCATCAGGATAAAGAATGGTCAGAGAAAAGAGAGCTGCCCTTCGCACCACTGCATCCTGATCCCTTGATAACTCCATCAGGATGGGCAAGGCACCCTCTACTTGAGTCCAACCCAATAGGGTGGCCACTTTCCGCCTCACCCAGGTAGATTCATCGCTCAAGAATTGAAGGAGGACATTTAAATCCATTTTCTCCTGATATTGGAACAGGCCCCGGAGGGCCGCCATCCTGATCCTCGGGTCGCTATCCTTAAGATGTTTTTTTAACAAAGGCGAGACAACGGGGTTCCCACATTTAATCAGGAAATGGAGTGCCTCAACTCTGACCTCTGGGTCTCGATCGGCCAAAATTTCCTGCAGTAAAGCCACAGGAATGGATGGATAAGATTTTTTTAAATAATATCTTATCGCCAAAATTTTAACCTTCGGATCTGGATGTTTCAAGTCTGCTTTTGCCTGCTTGAGAATGGCTTCGGATGAAAAGGTTTCTGGAAGATTGTGTTCTGGAGGAGTTGAGGTGGAGCTTGTTGTATTTCCGCCATCGCGGGATGAAAAAGATTCATCAAATTCTGATCTTTTTAATCCCGTTGATTTTAAATAATCTAATCGGAAACGATCTGCCACGTTACCTTCTCAGTCCACCTGGGGAATGCTTTAAAAGAGTTTATCCTTTGAAATATTCTTTAAATTCAAATTTCAACTGCTCAGAATATTTTTCCAATAACATATCCAAAGCCTCCCTGACATATACAGATTGGGGAACTTTGGTCTTTTCAGATAACCTCTTTAAAGCATCTAACTGTTCATCCTTAATGTAAATCGTCCTGGCAACCTTTTTCTGTGTCAAAAAAAACCCCCCGATAGATTTAAAATATGTTACAATATAATACAATATGTTAGTTGTGTCAAGAAGAAAATTTTACAAATCCTTTTTTAATTTCAATAAATTATAAATTTTCACAAACTTCTTTTTGTCCCGCAAAGTTTTCCCTCCGGTACCCCCCCCTTCTGATGACCCGCTTTTAAAGGTTTCGGAGGGGAGACCACTTCGACCCAATCGTATCCATCACTGAAGGACTACCCACATTGAAAAAACACTTGACTTTTAAAAAAGAATTTCCCATAATTTATTCACTGTAAGTTGTAAGGAGTTTAGTTGTTTGGATCATCAAAAAAGCCACAAAAGTTTCTTCCAATACTTTTGTGGCTTTTTTAATAAGGACCAAAGGCTATTACAACTTACGTCAGTTCAGAGAGGAGAGGGGGTGAGTTGTAGTGGCCAAAGGTCGTGTTAAGTGGTTTAACGAGAAGAAGGGCTATGGATTCATTTCCAGAGATGATGGGAGTGATGTCTTCGTTCACTTTTCAGCCATTAAAAAGGATGGATTCAAAACCCTTTACGAAGGCGATGAGGTAGAATTCGAAATCTCAGATGGTCCGAAGGGTCCACAGGCAACGAATGTCTCGGTTCTGGCCTAAGTGGAAACTTTTTAGACTGAAAGAAAAAGAGACCCCAGGTTTTGTCCTGGGGTTTCTTTTTAAGAATCCATTTTCAGAATTTAGGAATTGAGGGATTCAGGAATGATTTAATTCGCAATCCCTAAATTCCTTAATTCCTGAATGATCAAAGGAGATTTAAAAGTGGCAGAGATTAAATCCACCTTAGAATTGGCGATGGAGAGGACGAAAAAGCTTGCCATCTCCGAAGAGGAAAAAGAAGAAATGAAGCAAAAGGAAATCTTGCAGAAGGCGACCAGCCTCTTTCACCGATACCGTGAAGGTCACCTTCCCTTAAATGAAATTTTGAAGGAGATCGGGAAAATGGAGAAGAAGACCGCCACGACGGTAAAAGAATTCCTTCTTTCCCAATGGATCGATGCCCTTTCTCTAAACGATGAGGATGAAAGGATCCTCAAGGGGATTGAATCATTAAAACAAAAAACCATTGATGAGGTTAAACAAAGCTTCCACCATCTGCTTTCCCAATATCAAGGAGAACACCAAAAGGTCAAAGAGGAAGCGAGGATTCTATGTGCAGAGGCTTTGAGGAAAGAAGGCATCTACGGGAGTGCGGTGGACCCTCATATCGAAGGAAGTGACCTTTGGAAAAAAGGAAATGAAAAATTAAATCTCTCCTTCAAGACGAAATTGGAAGAGATCAAAGAGCAATTGAGAGCATTATCAGTCAATGATGCAGCTTGATTTGCCAGACATCGTCAGGGTAATATTTGAGGCCAGGAGTGCAGATGGAAAAAGTCAGACTGGGTAAAACAAATTTAGAAGTGACTAAATTGGGATGGGGTGGAATTCCTATACAACGAGTGGGGGAGCGGGAAGCGGTTTCCGTTATACGGAGTGTGATTGAATTGGGAATAGACCTTCTCGATACAGCCCGAGCCTATACGAACAGCGAGCACCGGATTGGATTAGCACTTCAGAAAATAGACAGACCCGTCATTCTTTCATCAAAATCTCTCGTAAAAACGTCGCGGATTTATAATGACGTCCACGAGAGCCTTAAACAGGTAAAGGTAAAAAAAATCAATATTTACCATCTGCACAGTGTCTCCAATTTCGAAGATTATGAGAAGGTTATGGCCCCCGGAGGAGCATTTGAAGGGCTATCACGTGCCCGAGCCGAAGGATTAATTGATCATATCGGTATCACAAGCCACAACCTCAATGTCTTGGAGAGGGCGATCGAGGACGGCCATTTTGAAGTCATCATGGCTTGCTATAGCTTTTTAGAACCTGAGGCAGCTCTCAAAGTGTTCCCTCTGGCCCAGGAAAAAGACATAGGGGTATTGGCCATGAAGCCGTTCTCGGGCGGAGCGATTGAAGAGGCTGGCCCAGCCCTGAGGTTTGCCCTCTCAACGGCGAACATCGTGCCCATTCCGGGATCGGAGACCCTGGAAATGGCTCGTATGAATTGGAAGATATTTACTGAAGGCTATTCCCTGTCTGAGAAAGACAAAGAGCGAATGGAAGCTATAAAGAATGAATTCAATCGCCAATTCTGCAGACGTTGTGACTACTGTTTACCCTGCACGGAAAAGATCAATATTCAGTTTGCCCTGGGGTTAAAGACGATCATCAAGCGCTTCGGTCCTAATGTTCTGGAGGTTGGATGGTTGAAGGATTTATTAGAGAAGGCCCGAAACTGCTCGGAATGTGGAGAATGCTTGCCGCGCTGTCCTTATCAGTTGCCCATCCCCGACTTGATAAAAGAGAATCTCGCCTGGCTTGACCATTTGAGGAATAGGTGAAGAAGTTTTGAGTCGCCCTCGCCTTTATCCCCTAATCCACCTCTAACATTTATAGATAGTTGTAAAAATTCTGCCGTATGAATTCGAAGTTCTGAAGCACCTTTTCCCTTCCCATCACTAACTCTCCATGGCCTGGCAGCAAGAGCTCCGAATCCAAAAGGGACATCCTCTCAATGCTCTCCTTGATTAATTTGGAATTTCCTTCCAGAAAGTCCGTTCTTCCAATGCCTCCATAAAAAACAAGATCGCCGGTGAAGAGGACTTTCCTCTCCGGCCAATAGATCGTCAGGGAACCCGGGGAATGTCCCGGGGTCTGGTAAATTTGAAATAACTCCTTACCCAGATGAAGTTCTCCTTCTTTCAGATAAAAATCGACTCGAAATTCTGGGAGGGATTGTCCCATCATTTCAAAGAGGAGTTTTCCACTTGCCATAAGGTAGCGCTCCTCCTCCTGATTCATGGCGATCCTGACCGGCTTATTCAGAAAGGCTTCGAGGCCCTCGAAATGGTCTGGATGAGAATGGGTAAGAATCACGAGATCGATCTCCTCTGGAGAAATTCCATCTTCTTCCAGCCGATGAAAGAGATGGGGGACATGCCGGGAATGACCCGGGTCGATGAGAACCGTCATCTCCCCACGGATCAAATAAGTATTGCAATTGTTTTCATAGGGATTCTGCCATAAGTAGGCATAAAGATCTTTTTCGAGTTTCATCGTCTTCCCTTTTTTGGCTATGATAAAATTCCCCCCCTTTCTTCAAGGGGGGGATTAATAAATCTTTATTGTTTATACCTCTATACAATAAACAGAGCCAACGACCTATGGTCAATTTATTTCATTTCTTTTGGCTTTCGCCAATCTGAGATTGCAACCAGTCGTTTGTTTGCCACATCGGCCTTAAAAAATTTGACCATCTCAGAAGGCGCATGACTCTTTGAGGTATAGGTGACCGGCGGGAAAACACCACCTGTACTATATTCTTTAAACGTCTCGAGGGCCGCCTTCAAACTTTCTGGAGTGAGGTCTTTCCCGGCCCGTTTGAAGGCCTCTCCAAAGAGCATGGAGACACCCACACCATTGATGTAGAGCGATGTTAAGCCAATTTCAGTCCGATTGTACTTCTGAGCAATCTCTCGTACCAACTTGATGCCCGGAGACTCGTCCCACCAGGCACCAACGAAATTGACACCGATATAGTTTTTTGCAGCTTCCCCGCAGGCCTTTACGAGCATATCGTCCGTGGCCCAGTTAAATCCAAAAATTTGCTTGGGCCAGTAGCTATATTTCTCTGCTGTTTTTACAAAGGTGATCGTCGGAGGAAGGAGAAGACAGGTGACCACATAATCCACCTTGTCGTTCATTAAACCGAGGACCTGAGAGCTGGCATCCACAGCCCCAGTCGGCAGAACCAATTCCGAGACAAGGTCCACCCCATACGCCTTTGCCCTTTTTTTGATGGCCTCCATGGACTTAATTCCATATTCCTTCTTTTCATAGACGACTCCAATGCGAGGTTTCTTCTCTTTGAGATCATTGAAAATGTAATCGACGATGGTCTCATATTGGGCTTCGTAAGTCGCTCCCATTGCAAAGATATAAGGCTGAAAAGGATCGTAAAATTCCTTCATCAACGCATTGGGAATATTGGGCAATTTATATTGATTAATGTTTTCCAAGTTGGCCATGGTCTGTTGAGAGCCCCCTGTGGTGATGACGGTCAAGACATTGTCTCGTGTGATTAATTTTTTAAGGGCGGCCACAGACTTGGGAGCTTCGAATGAATCATCCTCCCAAATGACTTCGATCTTCCTCCCGGATACTCCTCCCGCGGTATCATTGAGATATTGCAAATAATCGACCATTCCGTTCCCGTTGGGCAGACCCAAGGCTGCCACTGGCCCTGTTTTGACCAGGATCAGTCCCAGCTTGACCGTGTCCTTGGTCACACCGCGCTGAGCCAGACAAGGTGTGGCTAAAAGACAAACTAAAGAAAAAACTAACAACCCCCTCCACATTCCTCTTCTCTTCATAAAGCACCTCCTTCTGTTTAATTAGACGTTATAAAATAAGTTACCCACGAACGAGAAAAATTGTCTCGGGTGTTTGGGTCAAGAAGCCCCTGCCTACCGGCAGGCAGGGGCTTCGTTATAAAAAGGTTACGTTTATAGTTGTCGAATCTTGTATCGAGGCTCGTTAATAGAAGCTGGGGTGTCGAGTTTCCTTTCCGAGTTTCTTGCATCGATACGAGTATCGGTAACGATGACCTCTAATCCCATTAAATAAACGAGCTAAGACGTAACCGAATGGCGATACTGACATCTTTACCCTTACCGTGAGACGAAACCGCAATTTTCTATCTAATACGTATACGGCCAATTCTTAAAACTCGTTTTAATTCGACCCCAGATCCCGTAGAGTCCCTCCGCCTCAAAGACCAAAAAGATCATGATCAAAAGTCCAAAGGCAGCGATGTTCCATTCCTCATCATACTTTCCCTTCAGGGCCGGAATGAGTGCCTCTGAAGCTCGGGCGATAGCCTTAATCAGTTCAGGGACCAGGACGATAAAGACGGCCCCCAAGATAGAACCCAGAATCGTTCCCAATCCACCCACAATGATCATTGCCAAATACTGAACAGAAAGAAGCAGGGTAAAGTGTTCTGGATGGATATAGCCCATCGTATAACTATACATCGCTCCTGCAACCCCTGCAAAGAAAGAACTAATGGTGAAGGCCATCACCTTATAGCCAGTAATATTGACTCCCATCACCTCCGCTGCAATATCCCGGTCACGAATGGCAATGAAGGCTCGGCCGACTCGGGTCCGAACTAAGTTCTTGATGGCTAGGACAGTCAAAATGGTCAACACAATGAGAAAATAATACATTTTATTGTCCGAATCCAAGGGAACACCGAAAATAGAAACCTTCGCTACACTAATACCCCGAACGCCTCCGGTCAGTTTATCCCATGTAATGATCACATAGTCAATCACCACACCGAAAGACATGGTGGCCATGGCGAGATAAAGGCCCTTGAGTCTCAGACAGGGAATCCCGAGGCCAAAGCCGACGATGGCGGTCACTCCTCCGCTGGCAAGCAGACACGCCCAGAAGGGGAAGCCAACTTTAGTCGAGAGAATAGCTGTGGTATAAGCTCCGATGGCAATGAAGGCGGCATGGCCCAGAGAAATTTGGCCTGTGTAGCCGATGAGGAGATTAAGTCCCAAGGCAGCGACCACTGCAATGCAGGAAAGGTTCATCAGGTAGATCACATAAGGGTTGCCCCATAAAGGTAAGGTGGCCAGCATCAATAAAAAGAGGGAGATCCAGATACGAATCCAGATGGTCTGAAACAGTTTGATATCCTCATAATAACTTTCTCGGAATGTCTTGCTTCGAATCGCCACGCTAAACCCTCTCAATCTCTTTTTTCCCGAAGAGGCCGTAAGGCTTGAACATCAGAATTAAAAACAGGACCACAAAGGGTGTCACATCCTTCACCCCACCCCCAATCATTTGGTCCAAATATCCTCCAGCCAAATTCTCAATGACCCCGATGGCCAGTCCCCCGATGATTGCACCGGGGATACTTTCTAGGCCTCCCAAGATAATGGCTGGAAAGGCGCTGATCGCTGTGAAGGTCAACCCGATGTTGACCACCATCACATTTGCAAGGAAGATCCCTGCAATCGCAGCTGTCACAAAAGCAATCCCCCAGACCATGGCAAAGACGCGCTTCGTGCTGATGCCCATCAATAAGGCGGTCTCCTGATTATTGGCCGTCCCTCTCATGGCGAGGCCCATGCGAGAGTATTTAAAAAAGATGAAAAAGATGATCACTAATAGGGCGGTGCAGATCATGACCCCTACCTGTGTCATGGAAAGGGTGACCCCCGCTAAGTGAATCGGTTCCTTCGGGAAGGGAGAAGGAAAGACATAATTATCATGGCCAAACAGAATACCAGCCATGCTCCGTAAAAAAATACTTAATCCGATGGTGATCATGACGACGGCGAAGATCGGCTCTCCCAGCATGGGCCTGAGGACAATCCTTTCCGTTAAGACCCCCAGAATGGCAGCAATCACAACCGTGATCAGGGAAGCCGCCAGAAAGGAGAAATGGTACTTCGCCATCAGGAAATAGCAGAGGAGGGCGGAGATCATAAGGATTTCGCCATGAGCAAAATTGAGAATGTCGGTTGCCTTGATGATCAGCACAAATCCCAGAGCAATGAGGGCGTAGAGACATCCCACGGCAATGCCGCTCGCGAATAACTGAATAAAGTATAATAATTCTGATTTCACCGTGATACTCCTTATTCAAAGCCTAATACATGGCCTCAATGACATCCTTAAATTTTTTCTCAATCACAGCTCTTTTGACCTTCATGGTTGCCGTCAGTTCTTCATCATCCGGGTCCAATTCTTTCTCAAGGATCTTAAATTTCTTGATCGTTTCCACACGGGAAAAATGCTTATTGACTTCTTCCACCTCCTTTCCGATCAGTTTATTGACATCTGGATGAGTCGCAAGGCTTTTATAAGTGGTGTAAGCGATCTTATTATTCTGTGCCCAGTTTGAAACGTTTTCGAGATCAATTTGAATCAGACAGGAGAGATATTTTCGCCGATCCCCGATGACAATGGCCTCCTTAATAAAAGGACTGAATTTAAGTTTGTTTTCGATCTCCGAAGGAGCGATGTTTTTCCCACCTGCTGTGATGATGATGTCTTTTTTGCGGTCCGTGAGGTAGAGAATCCCCTCCTCATCCACCTGACCCACGTCTCCGGTGTGAAGCCAACCGTCCACAATCGTGTCTTGCGTGGCTTTGGGATTGCCATAATAGCCGACAAAAACCGAATCCCCTTTCTGAAAAATCTCCCCGTCCTCACCTAATTTAAATTCAACACCTGGGATCGGTTTGCCCACACCACCGATCCTGATCTCATGGTCTTTTGGCATGAAGGAGATGCCGCTCATCTCTGTCATCCCATAACATTCACGAACCGGGACCCCTATGGAATGATAAAACTTGATCAGATCAGGTGATAGGGGAGCGGCACCACTGACGAAGATACGGGTTTGCAAGAGCCCTAACTGGTTTTTGAGTGCACGGAAGAGGAAGAGATAGGCGACCCAATGCATGCATCTCCAATGCAGCGGAACAGGTTTATTTTCCAATCTGTATTGGGAGACCCGCTCACCGATGGCCACCATCGCTTTAAAGACCCATCGCTTGAAGAAGACCGCATCCTGCATTCGAATCATGATATTTGAATGCATCTTCTCCCAGATGCGAGGAACATTCAGAAAGGCAGCGGGAGAAATTTCTTTCATATCTTCCTGAAGGGTGTTGACGCTTTCGGCGAAATTGACGGTGTACCCGACGTACATGGGGAAGATCAAGGAAAACATCCGTTCTGCAATGTGGCAGAGGGGGAGAACAGAAACGACAGAATCACTCGATCTGAAATCCAGAATCTGAGAAAGTCCTCTCACCATGCTGATCATCCCTTTATGGCTGATCATGGCTCCTTTGGGATCACCGGTAGTCCCTGAGGTGTAAACGATGATGGCTACCTCCTCCGCTCGCGTGGAGTGGATGCTCTCTTCAAAAAAGTGGGGCATTTGCTCATGCAAGGCCTGACCCATTTTTTCTGCCTCTTTAAAACTAATGATCATCGGATCCTTATATCTTCGGAGGCCTTTCATATCAATGACGACCACTTTTTTCAAAAGTTGAAGTTCATGTTTGACTTGAAGGACCTTGTCCACTTGCTCTTGGTCTTTGACCACAACAAATTTAGAGTCTGAATTTTTAAGAATATATTTCACCTGACTGGCTACATCCGTCGGATAGATCCCCACGGCTATGCCTAAGAGAGACTGAGCCGCAATGTCTGCATAGAGCCACTCACAACAATTATCTCCCAGAATGGAAACCTTGTCGCCGGCTTCAAATCCTAATGCCTTCAGCCCCATGGCGAAATTCCTGACATGGTCGTAATAATCATTCCAGGTAACCCGTTTCCAAATCCCTAAATCCTTCCCTCGGAGGGCGACCCGATGTCTGTGTTCTCGAACGTTTCTCAAAAAAAGTTTTGGAATGGTATCGGCTTCCATGAAAATCCCTTTTTCAGTGTTCATCCTTCAGCAATATATAAAAACTGATAGCAGACAGGTGGGGTGAGAAAGCTTTATAGCGGATACCTTTAATTGGTTCATCTTACATTTAGGATCCTCTCCAAAACTCACGTATTGCAGTAACCAGATATTCCCAATCAGGAATAATAATGTCCGCTTTGTAAAGCTTTGGATGCCCAACTGTTTGCTATCATCCACCCTCCCCGAGATAGGCCTCAATCACCTTGGGGTTGCTTTGAACTTCAGAGGGGGTCCCTTCGGCAATCTTGGACCCAAAATTGAGGACCGTAATCCAATCGGCGATATCCATGACCATTTCCATGTCATGCTCCACCATGATGACCGTGACTTCCAGTTCCTCTTTGATATCCAATACGAACCGAGCGATATCTTCTGTCTCCTCCACATTCATGCCGGAGGTCGGTTCATCCAGCAACAAGATCTTTGGATTCATCGCCAAGGCCCGTCCCAGCTCAACCCTTTTCTGAATTCCGTAAGGAAGGGCACCCACGATTTTTTTCCGAACCTTCTCAATCTCCAGAAAATCAATTATCTCTTCTACCTTTTGGCGATGATGGATCTCCTCCCTCATCGCTCTCCCATAAAAGAAGATGCCTGAGAGAGGTCCCGAGCGGAATCGATGATGTCGACCCAAAAGCAGATTGTCAATGACATTCATGTGGCGAAAGAGTTCAATGTTTTGGAAAGTCCTCGCAATGCCAGAACTCGCTATCTGATGGGGTCTTTTGTTGAGAATGGAATTGCTTTCAAAAAGAATATCTCCCTCCGAAGGCTTGTAGACCCCGCTGATGCAGTTAAAAAGGGAGGTCTTCCCTGCACCATTGGGACCGATCACGGCGTGGATCTCCCTTTTTCTCACCTTCATATTGACCTGCTGCAGCGCGACAATGCCACCAAATTCCAGGGTTAAATTTTTAATTTCAAGTTGATCCATATTAAAATATTCAATGAAAAATGATCATTACAAAATGATCAATGGAAAATGAGCTGATAATCGCTAATGAATCATTGTTAATTGACCATTGATTCCTTCTTAGGAGAGCCATCGCTTACGCCTTTTGTAGTGTTTTACTTCAGCATAGCTCTTCTTCGTCTCCTCATCGGTGATCCCCAGATAAAACTCCTTCACATCCTCATTCTCCATCAGGTCCTTGCAGGGTCCATCGAGGACGACCTTTCCATTTTCCATGATATACCCATATTGCGAGAAGTTCAGTGCAATACGGGCATTCTGTTCAATCAGTAGAATGGCTGTTCGTTGGGCCTGGTTAATCGTCTTTAGAATATCGAAAATTTCCTTGACCAAAAGAGGAGCGAGGCCGAGAGAGGGTTCATCCAACATCATCAATTTTGGTCTCGACATGAGGGCACGGCCGATCACCAACATCTGCTGTTCGCCTCCAGAAAGAAAGATAGAAAGTTGATCTCTTCTTTTAGCCAAAATAGGAAAATAACCATAGATCATTTCTAAATCTTTTTTTAATGTTGAACGGTCTGACCTGGTATGAGCCCCGATCATGAGATTTTCAATCACCGTCAAATCATCAAAAACCTTTCTTCCTTCCGGAACCATGGTGATCCCCAATTTCACAATCTGATCGGCATCTAACTTATGAATGGCCCTCCCCATAAATTCAATAGTGCCCTCTTTGAGTTCCCCGTTCTGAGTCTCAAGGATCCCAGTGACGGCTTTAAGAGTCGTCGACTTACCAGCTCCGTTAGCACCTAATAAGGCGACCACCCCAAATTCAGGGACTTGCAGGGAAATCCCCTTCAATACGAGAACCACCTCATTATAAACGACCTCGATGTTATTGACCTTGAGCAAGGCATCCATCATTAAACCTTAAACATTTCAGCGCTCCACAAGAATAGCTGTGCCTACTCCCCCTCCGGCACAGAGAGAAGAGATACCTAAATTCAAACCTCGCCTCTCCATTTCATAAAGGAGCGTGACCAGGATTCGACAACCGGTTGCCCCTACGGGATGTCCCAAAGAAATGCCACTTCCATTGACATTCGTGATCTCTCGGTCGAGATCCAGCTCCTTTTCGCAAGCCAGATAATACGAAGCAAAGGCTTCATTGATCTCAAAGAGTTGAATATCTTTTAGACCCAAGCCTGTTTCTTTTAGGACTCTCTGTATCGCGGGAACAGGTGCAAGGCCTACAAGATAGGGATCTGAAGCAACGGCACAATAAGACCGAACCGTCGCCATTGGTTTCAATCCCCGTTCTTCCGCTTTCTCCTCACTCATTAATAGGATGACCGAAGCCCCATCATTGAGTCCGGAGGAATTCCCGGCGGTGACCGTCCCTCCCTCTTTAAAGGCTGACTTCAGGAGACTCAAGCTTTCGAGGCTGGTATCTTCTCGGGGATGTTCATCCGTAGCCACTTCAACCTTTTTTCCCTTTCCCGAAAGCACTTCAACAGGTATAATTTCTTTTTTAAATCTCCCTTCTCTGATAGCCCGGACAGCGCGTTGGTGACTGCTCAGGGCCAATCTATCTTGTTCTTCCCGGCTCATATGATATTTTTCTGCAAGCCGTTCTGCCGCCACCCCCATCCCCCCTCCGACTGGATATTCTTGCATCCCTTTCCAGAATAAGTCAATCAGTTGGGCATGGCGAAGTCGTTGCCCCCAGCGAGCTGTCTCCATAATATAGGGCGCATTGCTCATCGACTCGACACCGCCCGTCAAAATGATATCTGCTTGACCCAAGGCAATGGCATTCGCCCCTGAGATGATGGCTTGAGAGGCAGAAGCGCAGGCACAGTCGATCGTATGACCTGGAACTCGATCAGGAACGCCCATGAGTAGGGAGGCAATGCGGGCAATATTTTGTTCCACGGGAGCAAAACAATTGCCAACGATCACCTGATCTAAATCTTCCTTTTCAAGCTGGGCCCGACGTAAGCTTTCTTTCATCACGGTCATCATTAAATCGAGGGGCTTGACAGGCTGAAGGGAACCACCGAAGTCACCGATGGGGGTTCTGACACCGCTGGCAATCACAACCTTTTTCATCAATCTATCCTCCATTTCCTAAATCTTTCAACCCCTCCCCAAGATTTCCCGGGCGATGATTAACTTTTCAATCTCTTTGGTTCCTTCGACGATCTCGGCAAGTTTGACGTCTCGATAAAGCCGTTCAATCCCGTATTCGCCCAAATAGCCATACCCGCCATGGATCTGTACCACTTCATCGATGACTTTAACCCCCACCTCTCCGGCAAACCATTTGGCCATGGAGATGAGTTTGGGATCAATTCTTCCGTGGTCCACCATCCAGGCTGCCTGATAACAGAGGGCTCTGGCTGCTTCGATCAAACTTGCCATCTCTGCCAGTTTGAATTGAATTCCCTGAAAACTTCCAATGGGTTCCCCAAACTGTCTTCTCTGCTTTGAATACTGGATGGCCTTCTCCAATCCGCCCTGGGCAACCCCCACGCTGATCATGGCTACCGTGACCCGGCTTCGATTAAAAACGGACATGAGTTGATAAAACCCTTCTCCCTCTGTCTCTCCGATTAAATGATCCAGGGGAACTTCCACATCCGAAAAATGAATTTCTGCGGTATCGGAAGCCCTCATTCCTAATTTTCGTTTCAGCTGATTGGCTTCAAATCCCTTTCGGTTGGTCTCGACGAGTATGGCGCTCTGACGCTTGGACTTCACTTTCTCATTTTCATTTGTCACGCAGAGAATGATCAAAAAATCGGCAATGCTGCCATTCGTAATAAACATTTTATTCCCATTGATCACATAATGATCCCCCACCCTGCGGGCAACCGTTGACACAGAGGAGACATCGCTCCCAGCATCGGGCTCGGTGATCGCCATTCCCATGATGGCTTCTCCCTTGGTCAGGCCGGGAAGATACTTTTTCTTCTGTTCTTCTCTCCCATATAAAAGGATGAATTCTGAGCCCAACGTTGTAAGGATCACGCCTGCGCATCCCGCATCGATCCTGCAGAACTCCTCCATAATGAGTGCATTGTCGAGAAGGCCCAGGCCTGGCCCCCCATAGGCCTCGTCAATAAAGACGCCTACAAATCCAAGCTCGCAGGCTTTCTTCCATAACTTTTTTGGGAAAGTTTCGTTGATGTCGCATTCCTCAGCGACCTCCGGAAACATCCCTTCTGCGAATTCCCGAGCGGCCTTTCTTATAGCTTTCTGCTCCTCGGTCAGTTCGAAATCCATCTTTACCCCCCCCTTAACCCCTTCCCAACAATTCTCGAGCAATTGTATTTTTTTCGATCTCCTTGGTTCCTTCATAAATCTCTACGATCTTAGCATCTCTGTAGAAACGCTCAATATCATAATCCGCAATATAACCATATCCACCATGGAGCTGAAGAGCATCATTGGCAACCTTCACACCTACTTCTCCGGCAAGATATTTGGCAATAGAGATAAGTTTGGGGTCCACCTTCCCATGATCGAGCATCCATCCTGCTTGATAGCAGAGATTGCGGGCAGCTTCGACCCAGGTGGCCATCTCTGCAATTTTAAATTGAGTGGCTTGAAAGGCGGCGAGGGGTTGTCCGAACTGCTTCCTTTTCTTCACATATTGGATCGCTTTATCCAGAGCACCTTGTGCAACGCCTATTCCCTGGGAGGCAGCGATGACCCGGTTGATATTGAAGAGTTGCATGATCTGAGAAAAACCGTCCCCTTCTCTCATTCCGATGAGGTTTTCTTTCGGTACCCTCACATCGCTCAGCCTGATCTCTGCTGTATCGGAAGCCCTGATTCCCAATTTCCCAGTGATTTTTAATGCCCCAAAGCCTGGACGGTCCGTCTCCACAATAATCGCTCCAAACCTCTTGAGCCTTGACTCTGCTTCGGGTTCGGTTAAACAGAATACGACGAGATAGTTGGCAATGCTCCCATTTGTAATGAATTGTTTTGATCCGCTGAGCACATATTCACTCCCAACTTTTCTTGCAATGGTCAAGATCCCCGTAATATCGCTCCCTGCGTCAGGCTCCGTGATGGCAGTCCCCATGATCGTCTCTCCTTGGGTAAGAGGGGGCAGGTATTTCTTCTTCTGTTCTTCAGTCCCATAGAGTTGAATGAGTTCGGAGCCGAAGGTTGTCAACAAAATATTTCCACAACCTGGATCCACTCTCCAGAATTCTTCCATCACCATGGCAAATTCAAGAAATCCTAATCCAAGACCTCCGTATTCTTTCTTGATAAAGAGGCCGATAAAACCCAATTCGCAGGCCTTCTTCCAAAGGTCTTTTGGAAACTCCTCTTTACGGTCGTATTCACGGGCGACTCCGGGAAATTCTCCTTCGGCAAACTCCCTGGCAGCCAAACGGATATGCTTCTGTCGGTTCGTCAGTTCAAAATCCATTAACCCCTCCTCGTCATTTTTAGGCCATTGGATATCATTTAGGAGGATCAAAAAAATTTGTCAAGAAAAAAGAGGGGATTTAATCCTGAGGATTTACTATTGTGTTAGCAAAGTAGAAATGTCCCCATTAACTGCTTAAGTTAAAATGTCCCCATGGAACAGGAGAAGATACTCATGGGGCAGAGGGAGTTGAAGAGGTG
>Ga0068714_10003886_pt1 | contig 17204 bp, 15 predicted proteins | sample MTBNYHSulfiMetaG_FD_62988 | JGI IMG/M metagenome (GOLD analysis project Ga0068714, IMG submission 62988) | Enrichment culture microbial communities from rom New York Harbor, USA that are MTBE-degrading - MTBE-NYH (New York Harbor Sulfidogenic)... | ecosystem: Environmental > Aquatic > Marine >...
GAAAAGCCGGGAGGGCGGGTTGCCGAGCCCGCCGGGCAGAGCCTCAGAGCCCCAGAAGAACTGCGTGGTGGCTGTGCTTACCGGGCACCTGTTTTTTGTCTCCTGTATTCTGTCTTATTCTTTCCCCTCACTCTTTCCTCGCATAAAGCGCGGCGCCCAGGGCACCGACTATCTGCGGCTCCCGGTAAACGTGGACGGTGCGGCCCAGCTTCTCTTCCATGAGAGCAACTACCCCCTTGTTCTTCGCCACTCCGCCGCTCATGGTCACTTCCGGCCTGATGCCGAGAGCGCTCACCATGCTCCACACCCGCTCCACAACGGCCCTGTGAATACCCCTTAGGATTTCCTGCTTAGGGTGGTTCCTCGCCACGAGGGAGACAACTTCGCTTTCCGCAAAGACCGTGCACACGCTGCTGATCCGCACTTCACCGGAGGTTTCGAGAGAAAGGTCTCCCATTTGGTCCAGGGGAACCTTGAGCTTTGCGGCCATCACCTCCAGAAAACGCCCTGTACCCGCGGCGCACTTGTCATTCATGGTGAAGTCCAGCACCTTGCCTTGCGGACCGACTTTGATGACCTTGGAGTCCTGGCCGCCTATATCGATCACCATTCCCGTGTCGGGGAAGAGGGTGTGCGCGCCCAGGCTGTGGCAGGATATCTCAGTCACCCTTCGGTCTGCAAAGGGCACGGAGATGCGGCCGTACCCCGTGGCTACAATGCGTTTGAGCGCGCTGCGGCTCAAACCCGAGCGGGCCAGAGCCGTTTCCAACGCCTCCTGTGCCGCCGCGGTACTGTTTGGGCCGGTCTCCACAATGCTGTATCCGGCGATCTCCACTTTTTCGTTGAGGATGACCGCGTCGGTGCTGAGAGAACCTACATCTATTCCGGCAAAATAGTCCATGAACCTTGAATCTCGAATGCGAGAATTTTATACCACAAGGGGGAATCAAAGGCACGGACAATCCTGCCCCATGTCCTGCGTCATCGGAAAGGCCCCACTTGACGGTTTTCAGGAGGAACGGTAAGAATATCATCAATACCAGGAGGGGAACCCATGAAGATCAATTCCGGCTACCTTGCCCCGTGCGGTTTGTACTGCGGGGTGTGCGCCATCCTTTACGCGACGCGGGAAAACAACGTGAAGTTCAAGGAAAGGCTCGTTGAACTCTACAGGGGAAGGCTTCCCGGGATCGACGACCTGTCCGTCGAGGATATCCGCTGCAAGGGATGCCTCTCTGATGAGCCTTTCGGGTACTGCAGGGAATGCGACATAAAAGACTGCACAGTCGGGAAGGGGTACTCCGGCTGCCACGAGTGCGGGGATTTCCCGTGCACCCTGATCGAGAATTTTCCGATGCCCGTGGGGGAAAGGGTAATTCTGCGAGCGGTTCCGCACCGGCGGGCTGTGGGCACAGAGAAATGGGTGGAGGACGAGGAGGCGCGGTATCATTGCCCGTCTTGCGGCCACAAGTTGTTCAGAGGGGCAAAGCGATGCAACAAGTGCAAGACTGAAGTGGACCTGGACGGGTGAGCGGTAAGCAGGAGTGACGGCGCACGGCACAGGGCACAAGGCGCAGGGGATAAAGAGGTTGACTGGAGGCGATGCCCTGCAGGAGGGAGCTCTACTTCGACTTTGCTCGGGGCCCTGAGGGTCTTGAAGAGATGCTCCCGATTGCCTGCGGAATGGAATTCACAAACGGCGGCGCGGGTACATTGAAAGAGTACACGGAACGTTCGTACCGAAGAAGGGTCAGGTCAGGCGGCCTTGTCAGTTTCGAGGTCGCGGTAAAAGAAACGGATCTGTTCGTGAGTGCTGAGAAGAAACTCGACAGAGAGGCAAGGGATCTTATCCTCGATTCGAGACACCAGATCGAAAGTTACATCAGCGCCCATCCGGAGTTTCTTACCACCCTCAAGCCCTATCCCCCGGATCCCTACGCGCCGCCCCTGGTCCGGGAGATGATCGAGTCCACAAGGCAGGTCGGGGTGGGTCCGATGGCTTCAGTGGCAGGCGCCATTGCGCAGCATGTGGGCAGGGGGCTTCTCGAAGCCACATCCCAGATCATCGTGGAAAACGGAGGGGATGTGTTCCTGAAGGTCGACCGGCCTGCGACTATCGCCGTTTTTGCCGGCGACTCTTCCTTGAGCGGGGAAGTCGGCATCAGGGTTTTTCCCGAGGAAATGCCCTTGGGCGTCTGTTCTTCCTCCGGAACCGTGGGGCACTCCTACAGTGCCGGGAGGGCCGATGCGGCCTGTGTTCTCGCACCCTCTGCAGCTTTCGCGGACGGGGCGGCCACTGCGCTCTGCAACATGATCCGGAGCCCGAAAGACTTCGCCAGGATAGGCGCCTGGGCTGAGAAAACAAGAGGGGTACTGGGAGTGCTTGTGATCCTGGGCGGCAAGATGGCCACGTGGGGAAAGATAGAACTCGCGGCGGTGTGACAACGGCGCACGGCACAAGGCTCAGGGCAGGAGGGGAGAAGGAACTGACGGTTTAGGATGGACTTATTTCCCGTATGCCCTGTGCCGTGCGCCTTGTGCCTTTGTCACAGCTCATAAAGCGTTTCGTCTTTCACGGGAGGGCGCCTGAGCCTGGAGCGGGTGGACTTATCTCCGAAGATGAAGGGCTCTTCCCCTTCGAGGAGATCCCCCATTTCCGCCTCGACCTGATCCGGATCCTCACCCGCTTCCATCCTTCTCAGGGCTTCTTCCATCCCGGGACCCAGGTTCAGGCCCGTCATGTCGGTGAGCTTTCGCATCAGGTTCGCCGCCTGCCTGGGATCGTTTTCATCCATGGACTCCGCTTCTCTTGCCAGAAGACTCATTGCCTGCTCCATCTTGGATTCGTCCATGTCCGGAATGGGTGGTTCGTCGCCTTCTCCTCGGTTCCTGACCCTTGAGAAAACCGACATTTGCCTTTCCAGCTTGACTTTCCCGCACTTCGGGCAAAGGGGCCGCTTCTCCGTGTTCACTGCCGAAGAGAAGAAGTTGAAGATCATGTGGCATTTCCTGCAATAAAACTCGTATATGGGCATGAGAAATCCTCCGCGATAACACTCAGCGGTAATGCCGCGACCAAGGGCGATGATTCTTTTATCTCAAATAAGGCTCATCAGTCAAACGTTTTCATAAAAGAGGTAATTATGACTTGTGTTTTTCCCAGGGACTGATATACTCATCGGCACTTTCAAGGCCTGAAGGCAGGCAAGGAGCTTTATTCCAGTCTTTGGCTGAATCAACCTTGCATGAAGGAAACGCTATGAAACCACTCTTTGCCCCATGGAGGATGGGGTACATTCTCTCGAACGACAAAGACAACGGATGCATATTCTGTCCCGGCAAGGATCGGAGCAAAGACGAGGAGCGCTTGATTCTGTTCGTGGGCGAGCGCACCATGGTTCTCATGAACCGTTACCCGTACAACAACGGACATCTCCTGGTGGCTCCCGTGAAGCACCTGAGCGGGCTGGAGCAGCTCAACAACAGGGAAACGCAGGATCTCATGCTCACGCTTCGCAAGACCGTGGAGATTATCAGAAAGGTCATGAAGCCGGACGGGTTCAACGTTGGACTCAACCTGGGCTGGGTCGCCGGAGCGGGAATGGAGGAGCACCTGCACTTCCATGTTGTGCCACGCTGGAAGGGAGACACGAATTTCATGACCATACTCGGAGATGTCAGGGTCATTCCCGAGTATCTGCGTGAGACGTACAAGAAACTGCTCCCCCACTACAAATGAAACGAGCAAAACGACCGGAGGTTGCTATGGCCCAGATCAAAGCCGTCGTCCTCATACTCATCGGATTGGTGATCGTCGTCGCCGCTGTGCAAAATCACCAAGCGATGTCCACGGAACTGTCCTTCAGATTCGCCCCCCTGTTCCTCGGGGAATGGAGATTTTCGAACGTGTCCGTCTATCAGGTGACGGTCGTCGTTTTTTTCCTGGGCGTCATCGTCACGGGATTCTTCGGGTTGATTGAACGCTTTCGTCTCAAGAAGAGGATAAAAGCGCTTTCCAAGGAACTGGAGAGCAAGGATCGCGAGTTGAACTCCCTCCGCAATTTGCCGATCACCTCCGATCACCCCGCTGCGGGTGCGAAAGATGCGATCTGAACCGGTCGCGGAGGAGTGAGGAATGGAAAACACCCTGTGGCAATGGGTCTCGGAGCATCCAAATGAGGCTCTCTGGCTCGGCATTAGCTTGGGTTTTCTTTTCGGCCTGGTCACGGGCCGCTTCCTGATCCGTCGAAGGGAAAAAGGGATCAGGTCGCTGTCGAGAGAAGGGGACAAGGCATTTTTCAAGGGCGTTCAATACATCCTTGCCAACGATCATGATCAGGCCATCGAGGAGTTCACCAAGTCCGTACAGATAAATTCCGACACCATTGAGACCTATGTGGCCCTCGGCAACCTCTATCGCTCGAAGGGCGACATCGACCGCGCTATTCGCATCCGCCAGAGCATCATCCTCAGACCGAAGATCAGCGAAGAAATAAAGCTCAGGGCTCTCCTGGATCTCGGCCTCGACTATCGCAAAGGAGGCTTCCTGAACCGGGCTCTGGAAACACTCGATCATGTCCTCCAGAAAGAACCGTCCAATCTTGAGGCCTTAGGGGCGGCTGAGAGAATCTACGGGGAGATGAAAGACTGGGAAAAGGCCTTTTCCTCGCGTCAGAAGATATCGAAAATCGCCAAAGGGGACCACGCCCTCGTCCTGGCCCACTACCAGACCGAGATGGGGAAGGCCTACATGGAAAAAGGCGAACTTGGAAAGGCGAAAAGCTGTTATGAAAAAGCGATTTCCATCAACGAGCATTGCGTGGATGCCTATCTTCATCTGGGCGACATGTACTTGGAGAAAAAGGACTACAAGAAAGCCATCGCTGCATGGAAGAAGGTCGTCGACCTCTTCCCTTCCTTGACCTTCCTTGCCTACCGCCGGCTCGAAGGCCTGTATTCGAGCATGAAGAACCTGAAACCGGTAGAAGAATTTTTGAAAGAGTCCGCCAGATCCCATGCGGATGCCTTCACGCACATGGCGCTGGCGCAGTATCTGTACAAGGAGCATGATCGCCCGGGAGCCCTGAAGGAACTGGACGCTGCGCTGGAGTTGGATCCTTTCTTCTGGGAGGCCAGGAAGTTCAAGGGTGAGATCCTGCTCGAAGCGGACATGAAGGAAGATGCCCTAGCCTCCTACCGGGATCTCATCTCCCATCTGAACGTGCCTTACCTGAAGTTTCAATGCTCCCACTGCGGCCTCAAGTCTGCGGAGCTGCAGTGGCAATGTCCCCAGTGCAAGCAGTGGGACACCATGGGCCTCATGAGCCCCGCGACGGTGGACTCCGGAGTTTCGGCTCCGCCGTCTCCGAAGAACGCCTTCGGACCTGCCTTCGGGAACCCAGAGGAAAACCATGAATGACATGACACCCATGCTGAAGCAATACATGGGTATCAAGAGCGACTATCCAGACGCGATCCTCTTCTACCGCATGGGCGATTTCTACGAGATGTTCTTCGATGATGCCAAGACAGCATCCGGGGTTCTGGGCATTGCCCTTACCTCCCGGGGGGCCTTCAACGGAGAAAAAGTTCCCATGTGCGGCGTGCCCCACCACGCATCCAAGTCCTACGTGGCCAAGCTCATCGAAGCGGGGTTGAAGGTGGCGGTCTGTGAACAGATCGAAGAAGCCAAGACGAGCCGGGGAGTCGTCAAGAGAGACGTGGTGAGGGTCGTCACCCCCGGTTCGGTGGTGGACGAAGGAGAATTGGACGGCAAGTTTAACCTTTACATGGCGGCGGTTTCAGGAAGAGAAGGCCCCTATGGTCTTGCCCATCTGGACCTTTCCACCGGGGAATTTCGCGTCACGGAGATCGAAGCGTGGGAGGAGGTCCTGGACGAGCTGGACAGGATCAATCCCGCGGAACTCCTGCTGCTGGAGAATGACGAGCCCCAGATGCGCAGGGGACTTGCCTCCTATCGCATCGAGGTCATACCGAAGGACGGCTTCCAGGAAAGCCGGGCGGAAGGGATTCTCAAGCGCCAGCTGGGCGTCCAGTCGCTGGAAGGATTCGGGTGTCAAAGTCTTAGACAGGGCATCGTCGCCGCGGGGGCCGTTGTCCACTATGTGCAGAAAACCCAGAAGGGCAATCCCGACCACATTAAAGAGATATTCACCTATCGTCTAGGCGATTACATGTTCCTGGACGAGTCAACGACCAGAAACCTGGAACTCTTCAAAACCTCCAGAAGGCAGTCTCCAGAAGGTTCTCTCTATCACGTTCTGGACAAGACGGTGACTCCCATGGGAAGCCGGCAACTGGGAAGATGGATCGGCTATCCGCTCCTGGACATCAAGCATGTCCGCTTGCGACTGGCCGCGGTGACGATTTTCCGGGATGATCGCATGCTCAGGGAGGACATCCGTGAAGAGCTTGACGGAATCCACGACATCGAAAGGCTGAACGGTCGGATCTCGCTTCGAAGGGCCAACGCGAGGGACCTCGTGGCACTTAGATCCTCCCTCCTCCACCTTCCCGGGGTGAAGGAACTCCTGTCGGTGTCTGCTAGTGAACTCCTCTCGGAGATCGGGGCGAAAATGGACCCCCTGTATGACGTGGAGGAGCTAATCGGAAAAGCGATTTGTGATGAACCGCCCGTGTCTACCAGGGAAGGGGGCATGATCAGGGAGGGATACCGGTCCGACCTGGACCTGCTGATAGCCGCCACGAGAGACGGCAAGACCTGGATAGCGGAGTTGGCCGCCGCCGAGCAGAAGCGAACCGGCATTTCAAGCTTGAAGATCGGTTACAACAGGGTGTTCGGCTACTACATCGAGATATCCAAAGCCAACCTTCATCTTGTTCCGGCAGACTACATCCGAAAACAAACTCTCGCGAACGGGGAACGATACATAACGGAGCAGCTCGAGGAGTACGAAGAGCTCGTGCTGGGCGCGGAGGAGAAACGCATCGTGCTGGAGGCGGAGATCTTCGAAGAGATTCGCGGGAAGGTCGCCCTGGAAAACAAACGTATCAAAGAAACCGGCCGTCTCGTCGGAGAGGTGGACGCCCTCGCGGGACTGGCCGAAACCGCGGAGTTCGAGGGCTACGTCTGCCCCGTGATCAACGACGGCGCTGTGATCGAAATCACCGACGGAAGGCACCCCGTGATCGAGCGGACAGTGAAGGAGGAGGCTTTCGTTCCCAACGACATCCACCTGGACGACAGGTCGCAGCAGATTCTCATCATCACGGGACCCAACATGGCCGGCAAATCGACGATTCTCAGACAGGCCGCCCTCACCGTGCTCATGGCCCAGATGGGGAGCTTCGTCCCTGCATCGGCGGCGACTATCGGCCTGGTGGACCGGATTTTCACCCGCATCGGAGCCTCGGACGACCTGACCAGGGGCCAGAGCACCTTCATGGTGGAAATGAACGAGACGGCGAATATCATCAGGCACGCGACGCCGAAGAGCCTCGTCATCCTGGACGAGATCGGCAGGGGAACGAGCACCTACGACGGGCTCAGCATTGCCTGGGCCGTGGCTGAGGCTCTCCACGACAGGGACGGAAGGGGAGTTAGAACCCTCTTCGCGACCCATTACCATGAACTGACCGAACTCGTGGCCACGAAGCCGCGGCTCAAGAACTTCAACATCGCGGTGAAGGAATGGAACGACCGGATCATTTTCCTGAGAAAACTCGTCCCCGGAGGCACAAGCAGGAGCTACGGGATCCAGGTGGCCAGGATCGCCGGCTTGCCCGGTCCGCTGATCCGGCGGGCCAAAGAGATACTCGACAACCTCGAGGGCAAGGCGGTGGACGAAGCCGGAGTGCCCCGGATCGCGGGACCGAGAGGAAACGGAAAGGGCGATCAGCTAAGCCTTTTCAGCCTCCAGGACCTGCGCCTCAAAGAATGGATCGAAGGGCTGGACATTTCCTCCATGACCCCGCTCGAGGCGTTGATTGAATTGAATAAGATGAAGGAATATCTGGATCGTCAACGATGATGAAAATCCTCGTGTATGTCATAACGTCTCTCGTCTTTCTCGTGCTCCAGGGAGGGGTCGCAGCAGGGCAGACCGACCGTTCTGCCAGGAAGCTTCTGGAGGGGGCGGACCGGTGCGCGAAAGCTCTTTACGGTTCAAAGGACCGGATGAAGTACCGCCACAACTGGACCACCTGCGTGGAGAGTTACCGGGAGGTGGGGAATCGCTACCCGAAGAGCGAGGAAGCCCCGTGGGCTCTTTTCCGGGCTGCCAGGATGCTTTCAAAGCTCTACGGCTATTCCGGCAGGGAACAGGACCTGGATGATTCCATCGAGCTTTACCGCCGGGTGGCGAACGACTGTATGGAGCACCGGCTGGCCGACGATGCCCAGTACGAGATCGGCAAGATCTTCTATGACGTAAGAGGCGATCTGATCCAGGCTTATCTCGAGTTCCTGAAGGTGGACTTGAGATACCCGAAGGGCGACATGAGGCCTGCTGCCCGGGCCATGATCGAGAAGCTCACGGAGGTGATCAGCAAGAGGGAGAACGAAAGAGAAGTCAAGGAGACCCTTTCCAAAGCCCCGGGCCTCATCCAGGTTCAGAAGATCCGGCACTGGTCCACACCCAACTACACGCGCGTGGTGATCGATCTCGAACGGGCGGTCCCGTTCCAATCCCGCCTGCTCCAGGAAAACAGGGAGTTGAAAATGCCCCGGCGGCTCTACCTGGATCTGACGGGCACCTACGTCAGTTCCGAGATCGAAAGCCCCATCCCCATCAGCGGCGGCCTGCTGAGGAGCGCCCGCGCCGGCCAGTATGCCAAGGACACCGTTCGTGTCGTGCTCGACATCGACAACATCGAGAGCTACAATATCTTCCCCCTTCACGACCCGTTCCGCATCGTCATCGATGTGCGGGGCGCGGAGGCCAAGGAAAAAGAACCCCCCAGGAAGATTGCCAAAGCGGAAAAGAGGCCGACAAGGAGGGGCATTCGAAAGGCGGAGCCGCCTGACGGCTCGGTGAGCCTAGCACGGCAGCTCGGCCTCAATGTGAAGAGAATCGTCATCGATCCCGGCCATGGCGGCAAGGACCCGGGCTGCTTTTTCGACGGCGGGATCAAAGAGAAGAACGTGGTGCTCTCGCTGGCTAAGATCGTGGCCCGGAAGGTGGAGGAAAAGCTTGGGTGCGAGGCCGTGCTGACCAGGGACAAGGACGTCTTCCTTCCCCTGGAAAGGCGCACTGCCGTCGCCAACATGCATAAGGCGGATATTTTCCTTTCTCTCCACATAAATGCGCACAGTCAGGCCGACGTCCACGGGCTTGAGACGTACTACCTGAACATGGCGACCGACGAAAGAGCGGTGCTTGTGGCGGCCCGCGAGAATGCGACGTCGGAGAAGAACATCAGCGACCTGCAGTCGATCTTGAACGACCTCATGCTCAATACCAAGATCAGCGAATCCAGCAAGCTTGCCCACGAAGTGCAGAAGGGCGTCATGGGAGTTGTCGGAAAGAGGTACGGCAACGTCAGGGACCTGGGCGTGAAGCAGGCTCCTTTCTATGTGCTGATAGGCGCGGAAATGCCCGCCGTGCTGTTCGAAACCGGCTTTATCACGAATCCGGGGGAAAGAAAAAGGCTCCAGAACGGCAAGTACCTTGAGGCGATGGCCGACGGCATCGTGGCAGGCCTGGAAGGCTATGTCCGCAGCCTTTCAATGGCCGCCAGGGGAGGATGAGAAGATTTGAAAAGCCCGAATATCGAAATTCGAATTTCAGCGTCTCATCTGACATTGCCGTACTTGGAAACAAGAGTTTGAGACACGTCACTAAATCCTTTTTTTCTCCGACCTCAGGTAGGCATCGATGAACATGTCGATGTCCCCGTTCATCACTCTTTCCAGGTTGCCCACTTCCACGTTCGTGCGGTGGTCCTTGACCATGCGGTATGGATTGAAGACATAGGATCGGATTTGGCTTCCCCAGGCGATTTCCTTCTGATTTTCGTGCATCTTCTGCTTCTTTTCATCGAGCTTGTTTTTCTCCAGCTCGTAGAGCCTCGCCTTGAGCACCTTTAGAGCCATGTCCTTGTTGCGGTGCTGGCTCTTCTCGTTCTGGCACTGGACCACGATTCCGGTCGGCAGGTGGGTGATCCGCACCGCCGAGCTCGTCTTGTTAACATGCTGGCCGCCCGGGCCGCTGGCCCTGTAGGTGTCTATCCGAAGATCCTTGTCCTCGACCTCTATTTGGATGTCCGTGTCCACCTCGGGCAGGACCGACACGGAGGCAAAGGATGTGTGGCGCCGGCCTGTGGCATCGAAAGGGGACACTCTCACCATTCGATGTATCCCGTGTTCCGATTTCAGGTGTCCGTAAGCGTACGGTCCTGTCACCGTGAAGGTGACGTTCTTGACGCCCGCCTCTTCTCCCGGAAGATAGTCAATCACGGAAGTGCCGAAATTCTTTGACTCGCACCAGCGCAGGTACATCCTGAATAGCATCTCCACCCAGTCCTGGGCTTCTGTTCCGCCGGCCCCGGAGTTGATGGCCACTATGGCATTTCTCTTGTCGTCGGGGTCCCCGAGGAGGACTCTTAATTCCATGTTTCTGAGTTCCTCTTCGATGCGGGAAAGGCTCTTCTCCACCTCTTTCATCGTGGAGCGGTCGTTCTCCTCGAGGGCCATCTGGGTGAGGATCCGGGCATCTTCGGTCTCCTGGAGGAACCAGTTCCATTGGTCGATGCTCTCCTTAATGCTTACCCGCTGCTGACTGATGCGCGAGATCTCTTCCTGGCTTTTCTGCCAGAACTCGGGTTTGGCCATTATAGTGTCTATTCTTTCGAGTTCCTTTTCCCTGTCCTCCAAGTCAAAGATGACCTCGAAGAGTTTGCAGGTTTTCAGAAATATTCTCAATCCTCGTCAAAAGTTCCTGGTCCATAAATCGAATCCTCCTTTGATCGGCTTCTTAAAGAACACCCCCCTAGTCGGAAATTTTCGGGTTACGAGGGGTGGGGCGCCGTTTAATCCGAATTCTACAATATACCACATGCACCGCCTGAATCAAGGACAGTGCGAGGAGGGCCATGGGGAAGAAGCCCCCGTAACGGGTGTAGACGGTGATCTCGGGTTTGCCGATCATGATCTTTTCCGAGAGGACGGTTTCTGAGAACAAATCGCTCAGCCGGGTGATCCTTCCCTGAGCGGTAATGAAGGCACTGAAACCTGTGTTGGCGGCCCTGACCAAGGGCCTTCGGTTCTCCACGGCCCGAAAAACGGCCATAGAGAAATGCTGGTAGGGAGCACTCGTCATACCGTACCATGCGTCGTTGGTCAGGTTAACGAGCAGCCCGGCCCCGTTTTTCGTCATAACTCCGGCCAGTTCGGGGAAAATGCTTTCAAAGCATATTAGCACTCCCGCTCCGGTTTCGGGGAGCCGGAGGGGGAGCAACTTTTCGCCCGGCTTGAAATCCCCTGCGGACGCCACCAGGCGTCGTACGAAAGGCAGATACCGCTTCAACGGTACGTATTCCCCGAAAGGCACGAGGTGTACCTTGTCGTATGCGCCCGTCACCTCACCTTCGGGAGAGACCAGGTAGGCCCTGTTGTAATAGTGGATCGAATCCCTTTGCCCGCCGTAGGCAGGGCTGCCGAAAATGAGATATGTCCCTGCTTCTTTCGCCGTATTCAAAACTGTACGCGCCAATTCGCCTTTTTCCTGAAAGAAGAGGGGAACCGCTGTTTCTGGCCACACCACGAGGCCTGGAGCGGAAGGCTTGGTCGACAGGGTGAGGTCCCTGTATATCTCGACAGTTCGGGCCTGGTACTCGGGATCCCATTTGACGGACTGGTCAATGTTGCCTTGGGCCACAGCGACACTGACGGCGACGCCGTCGGTGAAGGTTTCTGAAAGGCGATGATATCCGTAAGCCAGGGTTAAGGCCAACAGCAGAACGGCGGCCGGGACCCGGGTGAGAACAGCTCTTAGAGATCGCTTGAAAATAAGCGTGTAACTCGCTAAATTAACTATAATAATTATAAATGATATTCCGTACACGCCTGTAATGTCGGCGATCTGGATGAGCGGGAGATCCTGATATTGCGTATGTCCTGCAAGGCACCAGGGAAAACCGGTCAGAGCCTTGGCTCTGACGAATTCGAGCGCCACCCAGAGCCCGGCGGTCTTGAAGAGGCGAAAAGGTTCCGTCGTGAAGGCGTAAAAAAACGAGAACAGGGCCGGGTACAGGGCAAGGTAGGAAGCGAAGAGCGCGAGAATCCCGAGGCTTGCCGGGATGGGGAGATTGCCGTAGTGCCCCATCACGAAGACAACCCAATAGACAAGGGTCAAGTAATGGGCCAGCCCGAAGAAGAAACCGAGGGTGAAAGCCCGTCTCGGCGAAACCCCCTCAAGGCACTTGAACAGAGGCACAAGCGCGAACCATGCCATCCAGCTCCCATGGCCGGGAGGGAAGGCCGCGGTGAGGAAAAGGCCGGAAAGAACTGCCAGGAGGGTTTTTTCGGTGTCCTTCAGAACCATTGCCGGATATCCTTGTCAGGCGGAAACCCTGAATATTTTTGAGGGTCAGGCGGTTTGACGGTCGTCTGCAGGGTTCGATCCGGCGGCGGCAAGGCGGGTGACAAGAATTTTCCCGATCCGCCTCGAATCAGCGGATTGAACAGTCATTTCCAAATTCTCGAAACTGACTTTTTCGTTCACCTTCGGGATTCTTCCGAGAAGGTGAATCACAAATCCTCCCACCGATTCGTAATCGCCTTCCGGCAAGGTTACGCCGAAGTGGTCCTCAAGCTTTTCGACTTCCAGTCGAGCATCCACGGTGAGCGTGTCTTCGTCGACCACGATCAGAAACGGACGCTCGCTGTCGTGTTCATCCATGATTTCGCCCACGATTTCTTCGATTATGTCTTCCGTCGTGATGATCCCTGCCGTTCCGCCGTATTCATCGGTTACGACGGCGAGGTGTGTCTTCTTCTCTTTCAATTCCTTGAGCACGTCGGTGGCTTTCTGATTGAAAGATACAAAATGGGGCTTTCTCAACTCTTCCAAGGGGATCTTCAAGGTCCCATCCTGGCCCCAGAACTTCAACAGATCCTTTGCGTGTAGAATCCCCACCACCTCGTCAATGGTTTGCTGATAAATGGGAATTCGAGTGTGCCCGCAGGCGCGCACCAGCTTGATCGCTTCTTCCAGCGAGATGCCCAGCGATGCGGCTACCACTTCCGTGCGGGGGATCATGATCGAGGATGCCGTGGTCTCCTTCAAATCGAGGACGGCCTGAAACATCTCCGATTCTTCGCCCGAGATCAGTCCCCTGGCCTGGCCTTCGTGGATGAGATCCTGGATTTCCTCGGTAAGCTCTGCGCTTTCGTCGCGATGCCTTATTTTCCTCAGAAGGGACTTGATGACGCTGAGCAGGCCTTGATGTGAGTCGTCTTCCAAACGTGCAGGGTCCTCTTCCGCAAAAAAATGGTGGACGAACTACTTTTTTCGCCGGACATTACACAAAATATTAGAGGGATCCGTTTCCCGTGTCAAGAGCCATGAAATCTCCCTGCTCGATTTCATTGATCTGAAATGATTCCCCAAATATCGCTTGACATCGGGTAAGCTTGTGATAATTTAGCTTGTGTTGTCGGTGCCGATGGCTGTATTCGTGATAACCGGGGACAGTCAATTTTCAAGAATCGACCGTTCGGTTTGACTGCGGGCATAGCTCAGCCGGTAGAGCACAAGCTTCCCAAGCTTGGGGTCGCGGGTTCGAAACCCGTTGCCCGCTCCATGAATTTCAAGCCAGGCCTGATTCCCTTTTTGAGGTTGCCGGCCGTTTTGCGCTGGGCGGTCAGCAGACTTCGGAATGCGGACTTGTTGTTGGTAATGGCTCATGGATTGAAATAGCATAAGCAACAATTCAGTCTGCAACAAGGAAGCGGGCCCTGTGGCCCGCTTCTTTTATGCGGTTTGTGATGGAAGAAAGAACTCAGAATACGGCGGGTGAAGCGGCATCCCTCGTGGAACCGATTCTCAACGAGATGGCCTTCGAACTGGTGGACGTCGAATTTGTCCACAGTCAAGGGAGGTGGATTCTCAGGCTCACCATAGAAAAGGAAGGCGGCGTCACCATCGAAGATTGCGCAAGAGTGAGCCGGGAACTGGGGGACCTCATCGACGCAAAAGGCATCATCCGGAAGAGATATTTTTTCGAGGTATCGTCCCCGGGGCTGGACAGGCCCTTGAAGAAGGAAAAAGATCTGCTCGGCGCCGTGGGCAAAAAAGTCAAGGTCAAGATGAAGGAGCCCATTCAAGGGAGACGGAACTACTCCGGTTATCTGAGTGATTTCGTCGATGGAACGCTTCGCATAAGAGTGGAGCAAGGCGAGGTGACTCTGCCTTGGTCGCAGGTGCAGAAAGCCAATCTGATTTACGAGTTTAACGATTAGTTAGAAAGACGGGAAGAGGAAATGGTTTCAGATCTTAAGAGAGTCATCGACCAGGTAAGCCGTGAAAAAGGACTCGATCGGGAAGTGCTCATTAAGACTCTCGAGGAGGCCGTCAAGGCCGCGGCAAGGAAGAAGCTCGGACCTGCCTACGACCTGGAGGTCAATTTCAACGACGAAATCGGCGAAATCGAGGTCTTCGAGTTCAAAGAAGTGGTGGAGAAGGTCGAAAACGAACACCTCCAAGTGTCCATGGAAGAGGCGAAAAAAATCGATCCGGATTCGGAAGTCGGTGACAGTCTCGGCATCAAAATGGACACGGACGAATTCGGCCGCATAGCAGCCCAATCGGCAAAGCAGGTGATCATGCAGCGCCTTAGGGAAGCGGAGCGAAACGTCGTGTATGACGATTACAAGGATCGGCGCGGGGAAATCGTCCACGGCATCGTTCAGCGGTTCGACAAGGGGAACATCATCGTCAATCTCGGACGGGCGGAGGCTGAACTCCCTTTGAAGGAACAGATTCCGAAGGAAACGTACAAACAGGGAGACCGCGTCAGGGCATACATCCATGAGGTGAAGCAGTTCAGCCGGGGGCCTCAGATTGTTCTTTCCCGAACTCATCCCAATTTTCTTTCCGCCCTTTTCGAAAACGAAGTCCCTGAGATCGCCGAAGGCATCGTCTCCATCGTGCAGGTTGCCCGGGAACCCGGAAGCCGTGCCAAGATCGCCGTGACCTCCCGTGACAGCGATGTGGATCCGGTGGGGGCCTGCGTGGGCATGAAGGGGACGAGGGTGCAGGCCGTGGTACAGGAACTGCGGGGCGAAAAAATCGACATCGTTCCGTGGGATCCGGATCCGGCAAAATTCATTTGCAACGCCCTGGCACCGGCTGAGATAGTGCGGGTGGTTGTGGAGGAGGATCGCAAATCCATGGAGGTCGTGGTTCCCGACGACCAGCTTTCGCTTGCAATAGGCAAGAAGGGACAGAACGTGAGGCTGGCGTCCAAGCTGTCAGGATGGCACCTCGATGTGACGAGCGAGTCCAACTACAATCGTGCGCTGAAGGAGGCCTATGAATCTCTGTTGAAAGTGGAAGGGGTGGGCGAAAAGTCGGCGCTAACCCTTTACCAGGCAGGCTTCCGATCCGCGGACGAAGTGGCTGCCGCCTCGGTGACTGATCTGGCGCAGTTGGATGACATCAACGAAGAAAAGGCGGCGAGGATTATCGAGAGCGCGGCCCAGGTATCTGCTCAGGAAGAGACCCGGCAGGAGGAACAGCAGGAGGAACAGCAGGAGGAACAGATGGCCGCGGAAGGCGAAGGGTCTGAGGAGCGGGCCGAGGAGTCCCCGGCCGAGGATGCAGCGCCCTTGTCGGAGGAAAGTCTAACCGGGGAGACTACGGAGGAGCGGAATGGGGAGAAGTAGCGGGCATCTCCCCATGAGGACCTGCGTGTCTTGTCGGGCAAAGCGAATCAAGCGGGACTTGGCCCGGTTCGTTTTGGATCAGGAAGGCAGGCCAGTTCAGGATCACGCGTTCAGGATGAAAGGAAGGGGTGCTTACACCTGCAAGAGAGAAATGTGCATGGAAGGGGCAGGAAACTTCAAGAAGATTCACAGGGCGCTCAGAAGACTCTCGACGAGGGATTCGTGAAGAGTCTGACCCGGATAAAAACATTTTGGGGGTTTCAATGGCAAAAGTCAGGGTCTATGAACTGGCCAAAGAGTTGAACATGGATAGCAAAGAGCTCGTGGCGAAACTCAAGGCAGGCGGAATCAACGTCAAGAACTACATGAGCACGCTGGACGAGCAGACGGCGGTGAAAGCCCGGGAAGTGGCCGCCGGCGCGGTTTCCGAGGTGATCGAGGAGAAGAGGATAAGACCCACCGTGATCCGGCGACGCAAGAAGACGGTCGCGGTCGAACCGGAAACGCTGCCCGAGCAGCCTGAAGCCGAGGTTCCCGGAGCGCGGGCGGAGGCGGAGATCGCCGCCCCTGTCTCCCCGGAAGGCGAGGAGCCCGAAGCGGGAGAAGAACCTGCCGTGTTCGAGGAGGAGGCCGGGGAAGAGGTCGAAGAAGAAATGGAAGGCGTTCCCGCCTTCTCGGAAGAGGCGGCGGCTCCCGGGGCCGGAGAAATGGCGGAGCCCCCCGAGGTTCTTGTCCCGGAAGAAGGTTCGGCTCCACTCCAGGAACCGGGCGAAGCCGCAACGGCCGCAGCCGAAGGGGCTGCTTTGCGGGGCAAGGAAAAAGTCAAGAAGCAAAAGAAGAAGAAACTGGATCAGCCTGCGCGGATCATAAAGAAGGCCGAGGAAGGGCCGCTCAAGAGAGTCGTCGAAAAGAAAAAGGAACAGGCGGTGGAACCTCCTGAAGCGAAGGTCACGGCACCTGAAGTGCCGATATCTGATGAGGAGACCGAGAGAAAGGAGAAAAAAAAGAAAAAGGGGCTCGAAAAGGGAGAAGTGCCGCCGAGAAGCGCAATCCGGCATCGCAAGCTGGAGGTGTTCGAACGGGCCGATCTCTACGAGGGCCGGCTGGTTAAACGAAAGAAGAAGGAATCGGCCGGAAAGGAAGGCCGCAAGAGGCTTCGACAGACTGAAATCACCACCCCCAAAGCCATCAAGCGAAGGATCAAGATCCCGGGGCAGGTGAGCGTGGGCGATCTTGCCAAGGCCATGGGGGTGAAGGCCATCGAACTGATAAGAAAACTGATGAGCCAGGGAGTGGTTGCAAACATCAACCAGTCAGTCGACTTTGACACCGCGGT
>Ga0068714_10003888_pt1 | contig 17197 bp, 10 predicted proteins | sample MTBNYHSulfiMetaG_FD_62988 | JGI IMG/M metagenome (GOLD analysis project Ga0068714, IMG submission 62988) | Enrichment culture microbial communities from rom New York Harbor, USA that are MTBE-degrading - MTBE-NYH (New York Harbor Sulfidogenic)... | ecosystem: Environmental > Aquatic > Marine >...
CCAGATTCCCGAACGCTCGAGCCGCGGCTTCGGGTCCGACCACACGGCCTCGGCCTCCTCCATGAACGCCTGGAGGTAGGGGAAGCGATCGGTCAGGTCGACCACGTCACCGGTCGAGACCGCGCCGAGCAGGGAGCGCAGCCACGGCGGATCGGTCTCGACGCGAAACCTCGAACCCTCGGTGTGAACCAGCACCGCGAGCTCCAGCACACCGAGGATCTCGCCGGGAAGGGTCGCCGTGAGGGCAGGCCGAGGGTCCCCGAACCGGTCCGCCACCAGGGCCAGCTCGTTCCCCCGCTGGATCGCGAGCTGTCGGGCCCGCGCCTCGACGGTGCAGTCGAGAAACACGACCCAGTCGCGCTCGCCTCCCGGGAGGAGGTGAACGTCCGCGTAGCGGTCGTGTCCGACGTGGACCTGGCGGATCCGGAACGGCCGGCCGCCCAGGGGCAGGAGCCCCTCCAGGATCGGCGTCACCTCGCTCGCCGGTCGGCCGACAAACTCCCCTTCGACCCCGTGGTGCTCGAGGTCACCACCGCAGCCGCGCAGCGTCCCGGACTCGTCAACCTCGAGGTAGGCCACGGCCATCGCGGCACAGAAGTGCTCGCCGACGAACGCCTGAACCGGCTCGGGGAGCTCTCGCACTCAACGCCTCCCGCCAACCATGTCGGCCAGCTCCGCGAAACCCCGCTCGACCCCCGCCCCGGTCTTCGCGCTCGTGGTCACGGTGGTCCACCCTCGCCCGTCGAGGTCTCGACAGACGTCGTCGTCGAGCGCCCACTCGGTGGCCAGGTCGGCCTTGTTGAGCAGCAACACGAACGGCAACGTCCCGTGCTCCCCCTCGACCCGCTCGTGGATCCCGATCGCCTCGTCGAGGGTGCTTCTCCGGGTGCCGTCGACCACCAGGAGGTAGCCCGCGGCGCCCCGCAGGTAGGAGGTCCGCACCCGCTGGAATCGATCCTCCCCGGCCAGGTCCCAGATCACCAGCCCGACCTCGCCGGCACCCGCGCGAACCACCTTCTTGTCGATCTTGACCCCGATGGTGGTCAGGTACCGGTCGGAGAAGAGGCTCCGGACGAACCGCTCGACGAGGCTGGTCTTGCCGACCGCGAACGCCCCCAGCATGCAGACCTTCTTCTGGGTCACTCGGCGTGTCTCCCCCTGTCCCCGATCCGGTCGCATGATCCGTCCCCCGCCACGCGAGAGCTCCGTCGAGTGTACCTCCAAGGCCGCGTCCGATGACCCGACGTGCGGGGAATTGAGCCTGACGTGCTCAGGTTGCTGCTAGCGACCCGCCGGGGGTGGTCGCCAGATCGGTGACCTTCTCGAGATCGGGTCGAGGAGAAAAGAGCATGAGCAACATCGTCAACCTGCCGGTTCTCCCCCTGCGCGAGGCCGTGCTGTTGCCCCACGTGACCTCCCCCATCGCCGCCGGCCGCAGCGGCACCCTGCGGGCGATCGAAGCGGCGCTTCGCGACCGCGGCAAGCAGATCTTCGTCGTCGCCCAGCGCGAGAACCAGGAGGACGTCACCCCCGAGATCCTCTACCAGATGGGCACCGTCGCCACCATCGGCCCCGTGCAGCGGGGCCCGGCCGGGATGCGGCTCCTGCTGAACGGGCAGAGCCGCGGGGTGGTGGTCCGCTACCACGAGGACGACGGGTACCTGGCGGCCCAGGTGCGAGTGGCCGAGGAGATCCCGCCCCTCGACCCCACCGGCCCGTTCTTCACCGCCCTCTTCCGGGAGGCACGCGAGCGGGCGTCCGACCTCGGCCGCCGCTCCGGCATGCCCAAGGAAGCGGTGCAGCAGTTCCTCGCCGAGTCCACCGAGCCCGGCCGCTTCGCCGACCTGGTGGCGGGCCACCTCGAGCTCAAGCCGGAGGAGGCGCAGAAGGTCCTCGAAGCGCTGTCGGTGGAGGAGCGGATCCGGACGGTGCTCCTCCACATCCAGCGCCAGATCGCGATCCTCGACGCCCAGGAGGCGATCAAGTCACAGGTCCAGGAGCAGCTCGGCGACCGGCAACGGGAGATGTTCTTGCGCCAGCAGCTCAAGGCGATCCAGAAGGAGCTGGGCGAGGACACCGGTCGCGAGGACCTCGACGAGCTGAAGGAAAAGCTCGAGGCGCTGCCGCTGCCCGAAGTGGCCCGCAAGGAGGTCAACCGCGAGCTGAGCCGCCTCGAGCGGATGGGGCCCGAAGGGATGGAGGCGCAGGTCATCCGCACCTTCCTCGAGACCGTCGCCGAGCTGCCGTGGGGCAAGCTCTCCGAGGAGCGGCTGGACATCGAGCGCGCCGCCGAGATCCTCGAGGAGGACCACTACGGCCTCGGGGACGTCAAGGACCGGATCCTCGAGTTCCTGTCGGTGCGTGTCCTGCGGCAGCGGCGGGACGCCGAGGAGCAGGCGGCGGAGGCGGAGAGGAGCGAGCCGATCGAGCCGGGCTCCGACACCGAGAGCACGCCCTCTGCTGTCGCGCACACGGACGACGACACCGGCCGCAACCCGATCATGCTGTTCGTCGGCCCGCCCGGGGTCGGCAAGACGTCGGTGGCCAAGTCCATCGCCCGCGCCATGGGGCGGGAGTACGTCCGCATCTCCCTGGGCGGCGTCCGCGACGAGGCCGACATCCGGGGCCACCGGCGGACCTACGTCGGCGCCATGCCGGGCCGGATCATCCAGGGCATGAAGCAGGCCGGCACCTCCAATCCGGTGTTCCTCCTCGACGAGGTCGACAAGCTCGGGGTGTCGTTCCAGGGCGACCCCTCGGCGGCCCTCCTCGAGGTCCTCGACCCGGCCCAGAACGACAGCTTCACCGACCACTACCTCGGCGTGCCGTTCGACCTGTCGCAGGTGCTGTTCATCTGCACCGCCAACTTCCTGCAGAGCATTCCGGGCCCTCTCCAGGACCGCATGGAGCTGGTCGAGTTCTCCGGCTACACCGAGCGCGAGAAGCTGGAGATCGCCCGCCGCTACCTGGTACCGCGGCAGGTCAAGGAGGCCGGTCTCGACGACCGCACCATCGTCTTCTCCGACGACGCAGTCGGCACCGTCATTACCGGCTACACCCGCGAGGCGGGGGTGCGCCAGCTCGAGCGGGAGATCGGCCGGCTCGCCCGCAAGGTGGCGCGGCGGATCGCCTCCGACCAGGTCGAGCGGCTCGATGTCGGGCCGGACCAGGTCGGCGAGCTGCTCGGCCGGCCCAAGGTGCACCCGGAGCGCGCCATGATCGCGGACCAGACCGGGGTCGCGACCGGCATGTACTACACGCCGGTGGGGGGCGACATCATGTTCGTCGAGGTCTCCCCCATGCGCGGCAAGGGGGACCTGGTGCTCACCGGGCAGCTCGGCGACGTCATGAAGGAGTCGGCGCGCGCCGCCTGGACCTTTGCTCGCGCCCACGCGGTGGAGCTGTTCATCCCGGCCGAGGCCTTCGAGCAGGACGTGCACATCCACGTCCCGGCCGGCGCCATTCCCAAGGATGGCCCGTCCGCCGGGGTGACCATGGCCACCGCCCTGGTCTCCGCCCTGTCCGGTCGGCCGGCCCGCTTCGACGTGGCCATGACCGGCGAGATCACCCTCTCCGGCCGGGTGCTGCCCATCGGCGGGGTCAAGGAGAAGGTCCTCGGCGCGGTCCGCGCCGGAATCGACACCGTGGTCCTGCCCAAGACCAACGAGCCGGACCTCGAGGACCTGCCGGCCGAGGTGCGGGAGAAGCTCACCGTCCACCTGGTGGAGGAGCTCGGCGAGGCCCTCGCCCACACCCTGCGCGGCGGCATCTTCCGCGACGGCCGGCTGGCCTTCGCCAACGACCAGCCCGCCGGGGGCGGCGCCGCCCCGCAGGCGGGGTTCCAGCACTAGGGCAGCGCACGCATTCAGGGGTTATGATCGGGGGGTGACACCCACCCCTCGAGGCCTCGTCGCCCGGGTCGCCGTGCTCGCGGCGCTCGTCGCCGCGCCCTGCGCGGCCGACCCGCCGGCCCTCGAGTGGCAGCTCCTCAGCCCGCTTCCCACGGCGTCGGACATCCACGACGTCGCCTGGGGCGCCGGCCGATATCTCGCGGTCGGTGCGGGTGGCACCGTCCTGACGAGCCCGGACATGGTGGGCTGGGAGGTGCTCCCCTCCCCCACCACCGCGGACCTCCTCGGCGTGACCTGGACCGGCGCCCGCTTCGTCGCCGTCGGCGACGGCGGCACGGTTCTGGTGAGCACCGATGGGCAGACCCTCGACCCGCGCCACTCCGGCATCGAAGAGCGCCTCTCCGACGTCGCGCCGGGCCCGTCGGGCCTGCTCGCCGTGGGCGACGGGGGTGCCCTGCTCTGGAGCGCCGACGGCGACGCCTGGGAGGCGAGAAACCCCGGCGTCAGCGTCGACCTCAACGCGGTGACCTGGGCAGGCTCGCGTTGGGTGGCGGTAGGCGCCGCCTCCACCGCCGTGGCCAGCGAGGACGGGGTCACGTGGGAGCGGCTGACCACCCCGTGGTTCGTAGGAGACCTGCACGGCGTCACGTGGAGCGCCGGCCAGCTCGCCGTGGCCGGGGACCGCCACTACTGGATCGGTCCCACCGAACAGGACCTGAGCCAGGAGGGGTGGCGTTACACCGAGAGCGCGCTCCGGGCCGTGGCCGCGTGCGGGGGGCGGTTCATGGTCGTGGGGGACCGGGGCCGCCACGGCCGCGACGACGGCGAGGGGACGTTCGAGCCCGCCGGCCGGGGGCACCAGGAGCTGTGGCTTCAAGGGATCGCGTGCGGCCCGGGCGGCGCCCTGGCGGTGGGCCGCGGCGGGCAGGTGGCGTCGAGCCCGGACGGCCTGCGCTGGCGCCACCGCACGGCCCCCACCAGCCTGACCCTTCTCGACCTGGCCTCCGGCCCGTCCGGAGCGGTGGCGGTCGGGGTGACGACCGAGCGCGACGACACCCGCGGGGAGTCGAGCGTCATCCTGACCACCACCGACGGCACCACGTGGGAGGTGGCCGAACGGGTGATGGGCCGAGAGACTCTGGCGGTGGCTGGGGGAGACGGGCGCTACGTGGCCATCGGCGCCACCTGGACCTCTCTCCCCTGGTCTCCTCCGTGGGGCACCGTGGGCAGAGGTTGGGCATGGAGCAGTTGCGACGGTGGGCGCTCCTGGAGGCTGCACGACCTCGCCGGCGGAGCGCTGCACGAGGTGACCTGGGACGGCCGGCGGTTCCTGGCCCTCGGCACCAACCAGGACTACGGACCCCCGTGGGGGAATCAGTGGATCCTGGGCGTGAGCGAGGACGGCGAGGCCTGGACCTTCACCGAAACCGAGCCCGCCGCCCACCTCGCCTCCGACGGCGAGCGGGTGGTGACCACGACCGACACCACGGTGCGGTGGAGCCGAGACCTGGTGTCGTGGACCGTGGTCGACCCCGGCGCCGGCGACGCCACCCTGCACCAGATCGCCTGGGGGAACGGGCGGTTCGTCCTGGTGGGTGACGCCGGGCTCGCCCTGACCAGCCCCGACGGTCTCGGCTGGAGCCGCGCCGCGGCGGTCACGGACGCCGACCTGGTCGACGTGGAGTGGACCGGCTCCCGTTTCCTGGCGCTGGGACGGGGCGGCGTGGTGCTCGCGAGCGCCGACGGCCTCCAGTGGGGGGTTACCCGGCCCGCCGACGGGACCGACCTCCGGGCGGTCGGCGAGGTCGGCGGTACGGCGGTCGCCACGGGCGCCCACGGCCGCGTCGAACGGGCGGTGGTTGTCGACGCCGGCGGCCCCCCTGACGCCGCCTTCTCCTGGCTGCCGGCGCCGGCCGAGGTCGGCGCGCCGGTGCGGTTCCTCGACCGCTCGGTCAACGGGCCCTCCTGGTGGTCGTGGTCGTTCGGCGACGGCGCCGCCGCGGACGGGCCGGGAGCAACCCACGCCTACGCCGCCGAGGGGACCTACCCGGCGGAGCTCCTGGTCGGCAACGACCAGGGTGCCGACGCCAGCGCCGCCGCGGTTCGGGTGACCGCCCCCTGCTCGGCACCCCCCGCCCCGCGCCTCCAGGCCCCGGCCGAGGTCTCGAGCGGCGAGCCGTACACGGTGTCGTGGGACGCCGGCGGCTCCCCCGAGTACGAGGTCCAGGAGGGGGGCGCGGACTTCGCTCACCCAGAGACCCTCGTGACCGGCGCGCTGAGCGCCGAGTTCCAGCACAGCTGGGTGTGGGCCTCGGAGCCCCACTACCGGGTGCGGGCGGTGGGCCTGTGCCCGGACGGCGAGGTCACCGGCCCGTGGTCGGAGCCGGTCTCGGTGCGGATCCGGCCGAGCCTGGACGACCTCCCGCCGGTGCGGGTTGCGGTCCCGGTGGCGGCCCACGGCGGCGGCCTCGCGGGAACCGAGTGGCGCACGGACGTCGTGGTCCACAACCCCACCACCAGGGGGGTACGGGGCCTGCTCTCCCTGCTCGACGCCGGCGCGCCGTGCGACCACCTCGGCGAGGTGGAGCTCGGCCCCGACGGGTCGGTCCGCTTTTCGGACGTGGCCGCCTCGCTGTGCGGGGGCAGGTCGGTGGTCGGACCGGTGGTCCTCGCCTCGTACTCGCCACTCGAGGCCACCTCCCGCACCGTCAACGTCTCCGGCCACGGCGAGGTGGGCGGCGCCCTCCCGGCGCTGCCGGTCGAGGCCGCGTTCCGCCCCGGTGAGACGCGGCGGCTGCTGCGCCTGGAGCGAAGCGCGGCGTACCGCACCAACCTCGGCCTGGCCAACGTGGGGCAGGACCCGGCCCGCCTCCGGGTCGCGGCCTTCCGCGGTGACGGCGTCGCGCTCCTCGACACCGAGGTCAGCCTCGGCGGTCGGAGCCACCGCCAGCTCACCGACCTGCTCGGCGGCGTCGCCGGCGGGGTGGCGGACGCCTGGGCCGAGGTCACGCTGGCCGACGGCCCGGAGGGTGCGGTGAGCGCCTACGCCTCGCTGGTGGACAACTCGACCGGCGACGCCTCGAACCAGGTCGCCCGGCCTCCAGCCCCGGCATGCACCGTCCGCCAGTCGATCACGCTGCCCGCGAGCATGAGCTGCGTCGCCGCCGGCAACGACCTGCTGGTGGCGGGCGGCAAGGGGGTCCTCGCCACCCTGGCCGGGGACGGGCGCGGCTGGGTTGTTCAACCCCTCCCCCAGCCGTATCACCACGTTTTCGCCACGGGCTGGAACGGCCACCGATTCGTGGCCATCGGCAACGTCGCCATGGTCAGCGACGACGGGTCGTCGTGGCGGCGCTTCGAGTGGTTCGACCAGCCGCTGCGCCACCTGGCCAGCGACGGCTCGCGCTGGGTGGCGATCGGCGACGGCGGCACCGTGGCCGTCAGCCCGGAGGGCGAGAGCTGGGCGGTCACCGTGCTGACCACGGAGCGCTGGGGGCTTTCGTCGGTCGTCTGGGCTGGAGACCGATTCGTGGTCAGCACCGGGCTGGGCAGCCTGTTCCACAGCTCCACGGGGTCGGTCTGGGAGCGGGTCGAGCCCGACCTCCCGGTCGGAAACCTGGCCTTCGGGTGCGGCGTCCTGGTCACGGCCAGGCACAACCACGTGTCGTGGAGCACCGACCTCGAGCACTGGACCGTCGCCCTGGAGGGGGACCCGCGCCACAGCCTGCGGGTGTACTGGGCGGGCGACCACTTTCTCGCCGTCGGCGGGCCGACCGCCTACGGGAGCCCCGACGGCCGGCAGTGGCGGCCGCTGCCGTGCTCGGGGGAGGTCTCCCGCGGCGCCGATGACCTCGCGTGGGACGGGGCGGGGCTGGTGACGGTGGACGGTCGAAGGCTGATCCGCCTCACTCCGCACGGTGACAGCCTGGTGGTGCCCGGCGTCGCCCACCTCGACGGCCAGGGTGGCTCCCGCTGGCGCACCGAGCTCGAGCTGCTCAACCACGGCTCGGAGGACTCCTCCGTCCGCCTCGAGCTGCTCCAGCAGGGGCAGGGAAACCCGGAGCCGAGCGGGGCGACGGTGACCGTCCCCGCGGGGCAGGCGGTGCGTCTCGAGGACGTGCTCGCGACCCTCTTCAGCGCCAGCGGCAACGCGGCGCTGCGGGTCACCCCGGACCGCCCCACCGTGGACGTGGCGGCGCGGACCTTCGACGCCCGGCCCAGTGGCACCGTCGGCCAGGGGGTCACACCCCGGGCCGAGGCGGACGCCGGGCACCTCCTCCGGGAGGCCCGACTGATCGGGCTCGCCCACTCGTCGAACCCAACGCTCGGCGCCCGCACCAACCTCGCCGTGGTCAGCGCCTGCGCGGAGGAAATGACCGTGACCGCGGCGCTCCACCGGGGAGACGGCGAGCTCCTGGGTACCCTCCGGTTCGACCTCGAGCCGTTCGAGTACCGGCAGCAGAACAGTGTCTTCGCCGAGGTCACCTCGGAGCCGGTCCCGGACGGCGTCGCGGTGCTGACTACCGCCCACCTGCGGTGCGCCTTCCACGCCACCGCCTCGGTGGTGGACAACCGTTCCGGCGACCCGGTTTTCGTCGTGTCCCAGTAGCGCGCTTCAGCGTGGCTGCTCGCACCGACGCCATGCGAACCCCTTCCGTAGACCTTCGCGGGAGGACCCGGGCATGAGCCGACGCCTGCTTCTCGTTCTCGCCGGCCTGGTCGCGGTCGTGGTCGCGGTGCGCCTGCTCACCCCCGAGCGGGTCACCAACAGCGAGCCCACCGGCACCACCGTCGTCTGCTTCGGGGACAGCCTCACCGCCGGGGTCGGCGCCGAGCCAGACCAGAGCTACCCCGACCAGCTGGAGCGCCGGATCGGCCGCCCGGTGGTCAACGCCGGGGTCTCCGGCGACACCACCGGCAGCGCCCTGCTCCGCCTCGAGCGGGACGTCCTCGACCGCGACCCCCGCGTCGTCCTCATCACCCTTGGCGGCAACGACCTGATGCAGGGGGTGCCGCCGGAGGAGGCGCTCGCCAACCTGGAGCGCGTGGTGGAGGCCATCCACCGCCGCGGGGCGCTGGTGGTCGTCGGCGGCGTGTCGTTGCCGCTGGTGGACCGCGGTTACGGCGAGGTCTACCAGGAGCTGCGGGAGCGGACCGGCTGTCTGGTCATCGCCAACGTCCTCGACGGCGTCATCGGCCGGCCGGCCCTGATGAGCGACCGCATCCACCCCAACGCCAGGGGCTACGCGGTGATCGCCGAGCGGTTCCACGAGGCGGTGAGACCGTACCTGTAGCTTTCAACTGTCAGCTGTCAGCTGTCAGCTTCCCCCGCCCGCCCCTTCGGGATCGCGATCGGGATCGGGTGGGAGAGGGCATTGCGCTGCTGACAGGACGTTGCCGCACCGCAGCCTGAGCGGGGTGGTGGGACGTCCTCACCCCAGGGGGAGTCAGCCGGGACCCCGACGGCTTCACGCGGTAGAATGCCCCCTTGGAGGAGGCCCGTTGGCAGGTCCCGTAGATCGCTCCGAGGGGCCGCAGCCCTCTCTCACCCCGGCCGGTCCGACCACGGCGGGGGAGGACTGCCGCTGGCGCCCGGTCTCGCTCGCCGTTTTGCTCCCGTCATCGGGGCTGCCGGCTCGATATCGTCGCGGCCTGCTCCTGGTGTGGCTCGCGTTTACCGCCGCCTGCGTCGCTTCGAGCGTCCTCATGGTCCTGCTGGACTGGACCGGCATCCCGGTCCAGCTCGGCCCGGTGCGGTTCTACCTCACCGTCTACCCGCCCCTGGTCCTGTGCACCTGGGCGCTGTTCTGGCTTGGCTTCCCGTGGGCCTTCGCCGCCGCCTACCTCGCCACCTTCGTCGGCGCCCTGGTGGGGGGGATGACCTGGCCCTGGGCCCTGCTCTTCGCCCTTGCCGACCCCATCGGCTTGGCGATGTACGCGTTGGCCTACCGGACGGCGCCGCTGCGCCACGACCTGCGGACAGCGGGCTCGTTGGCCTGGTTCCTGCTCATTTCCCTCGGCGCGGCCCTGGCCGGCTCGTCGGGCTCCTTCATCTGGGCCCACACCCGCGAAATGGTCGGCACCGCCGCCTTCGCGGTCTGGGAAGGGTGGTGGATCGGCGCCTTCCTCCAGGCCGCCCTGATCAACGCCCCGGTCCTGGCCCTGGCCAGCGCCGCCGTCGTCCGGCTGCGGGGACGGTGGCTGGACGAGCCCCCGCTGCCGAAGCCCTCGCTGCCGTGGACCGTTGGCGCGGTCCTCGCCGGGTGCGGGGTCCTGGCCCTCTTCATCTGGGCCAGCGCCAGCCTGGCCAGCGAGCGGCTGGTCGCGCTCGCCGCCTCGCTCCGCGACGCCCCCGTCGGGGCGGAGGTGATGGCGGCGGCGGACAGCATCGACCTGGTGGTCTGGCACTACCTGATCCTGCTGACCGTGGTGGGAGTCGGGGTGCTGCTGCTCGCCATGTCCTGGAACCGCTCGCTGCGGCGGGAGGTCGCCCTGCGCACCGCCGACCTCGAGGAGAGCCGGCAGCGCTACGCCCTCGCCGCGCGGGGCGCCAACGACGGGCTGTGGGACTGGGACCTGCGCTCCGGCACGATCTACTTCTCGGCCCGCTGGCAGGAGATGCTCGGCTTGGGCGAACACGAGGTGGGGGACCGCTTGTCCGACTGGCTCGAGCTCGTTCACCCCGCCGACCGAGAGCCCCTCAAGGCCGCCCTGGACGCCCACCGCGAGGAGCGCACGTCGCACTTCGAGGGGGAGTACCGGCTGCGCCACCGGGACGGGACCTACCGCTGGATGCTGACCCGCGGGGCCTGCGTCAGGGACTCCCGCGGCGAGGCGGTGCGCATGGCCGGGTCCCAGACCGACATCACCGACCGCAAAACGGCCGAGGAGCAGATGCTCCACGACGCGCTCCACGACCAGCTCACCGGCCTGCCCAACCGCGCCCTGTTCGTCGACCGCCTCGAGGGCACCATCGCCCGTGCCTGGCGCCACCCCGGCTACCTGTTCGCGGTGCTGTTCCTGGACCTCGACCGTTTCAAGGTAGTCAACGACAGCCTCGGCCACGCGGCCGGCGATCGGCTCCTGGTGGCGATCGCCGCCCGCCTGACCTCCAGGCTGCGGGCGGTGGACACCGTCGCCCGCCTGGGCGGCGACGAGTTCGCCATCCTCCTCGACGACGTCGCCACGGTGGAGGACGCCACCGACCTGGCGGACCGCATCCAGCACGAGCTCGAGCTCCCGTTCGACCTCGACGGCACCGAGGTGTTCACCAGCGCGTCCATCGGCATCGCCACCTCGCTCACCGGCTACCAGCGCGCCGAGGACGTGCTGCGCGACGCCGACACCGCCATGTACCGGGCCAAGAGTCAGGGCAAGGCCCGCCACCAGCTGTTCGACACCGCGATGCACGCCCGCGTCGTCAGTCTGCTGCTCCTGGAGACCGACCTCCGGCGTGCAGTCGAGCAGCGCGACTTCACCCTCAAGTACCAGCCGATCGTGGACCTTTGCACTCGCGCCACCGTCGGCTTGGAGGCCCTCATCCGGTGGCGGCACGCGGTGCGGGGGTCGGTCCCCCGGGAGGAGTTCCTGTCCCTGGCCGAGGAGACCGGCCTGATCCTGCCCATCGGCTGGTGGGCGCTCGAGACGGCGACGAAAGCGCTCCAGAGATGGCGGTCGGAAGGGCTCGTGGCGGACGGGGTGAGCGTCAGCGTCAACCTCTCCGGGCGGCAGCTGGCCCACCCCGAGCTCCTGGCGCAGGTCGACCGCGTCCTCGAGGAGGCCGAGCTCGAACCCACGCTGCTCCGCCTCGAAATCACCGAGAGCGCGGTCATCGAAAACCGGGAGCTGGCGGCCGAGGCGCTCGAGCGGATCAAGGCGCGGGGCGTCAAGGTGGACATCGACGACTTCGGCACCGGGTACTCTTCGCTGAGCTACCTGCACCGGCTCCCGGTCGACCGGGTCAAAATCGACCGCTCGTTCGTCCGTTCGATCCCTGACAAGGCGGACAGCATGGAGATCGTCCGGGCCATCGTCGGCCTGGCCGACACCCTCGGCCTCGACTCGGTGGCGGAGGGGGTCGAAACCGAGGAGCAGGCTGCGCTCCTTGTCCAGCTCGGCTGTCGTCTCGGCCAGGGCTACCTCTACGCCCGCCCGCTGTCCGCGGACGAGCTGGGCCGGCACCTGTCCGGCTGAAGCCTCAGCCCGCGGGGGTCACGTCGAAGACCAGGCTGCAGCAGGTGACCCCGCCCTCGGCCTTGGCGATCTCCGAGACGTCGACCGGGCAAACCTCGATGCCGCGCTGCTCCAGCCGGCGCCGCGTACGCTCCCACGCCGCGGGGAAGACCACCGCGTCGCCGATCCGCAGGGCGTTGGCGGCGTGGGGCTCGGCCGGGTCGACCTCGAGGCGCTCCAGGCCTCCGAAGGGCCCGAGGTCGATCCACCGCGGGTTGACCAGCAGGGTCCCCTCCGCGACCAGGGTGACGGCCGACTTCAGGTGGAGGCAGCCGTCCAAGGTCACACCCACGACCCGGTAGCCGAACGGTCCGACGAGCCTCTCGAGGGCTGCGACGCCGTCGGGGGAGGTGCGGCTCGAGAGACCGACGAAGAGGGTCCGACCGACCCGCAGCACGTCGCCGCCGTCCAGGGTTGACGGCGCCTCGACGACGCCGAGGGGACGGAAGGGGCGCAGCGCGCGCGCCAGGGACTCGGTCTCGCCTCGCCGGGACTCGGCTCCCGGGCGGGTGATCACCGCCAGCTCGTCGAGGACGACGGCGCAGTCCTCCACGAACACCGCGTCGGGGCAGGCGAGCTCGGCGGGGAGGCGCAGCAGGTCGCACCCGAGCTCGACCAGGCACCCCTCGTAGCGCCGGTGCTGGAGCATCGCCCGCGCCACGTCGATGGGCTCCCGATCGAGGTGGGTGAGCTCGCAGGACGCGAAACTGGGGCTGACCTCGCGGGTCAGGGCGAGGGTCACGGGCTCCCCCCGGCAGGCGCAGCCGCCTCCCCGACCACCACGACCTTCCCCTTCACGGGTGGGAACCGGAGCGGGTCGACCACCACCGCCGCGGGGTGGTCGAGATCGAGATCGTAGGTGCGGTCGTCGGGGGTCCGCACCGGCTCGCCCGACGGGTCGAACAGGTGGTTGCCGGCGCCGGCGAAGTCCTCTCCCGGCTGCTCCGAGGCGGCCACCGCACAGCCCGCCACCCAGACCGCGTTCTCGATCGCCCGCGCCTGGAGCAGGGTGCGCCAGACGTGGTCCCGCCGCCACGGCCACCAGGCCGGCGCCACCAGCAGGTCGCACCGGGCCTCGAGGCGCAGGGCACGGGCCTGCTCCGGGTAACGGACGTCGTTGCAGTTGAGCAGGCCCACGGTCGTCCCCCGCCAGCGCAGGGCGACGAACCGCCCCCCCGGCCTCCACATCTCGTGCTCGCGGTTGCCGTGGAACAGGTGCGCCTTGTCGTAGCGCGCCACCTCCCCACCGGCACACCAGACGGTGACCCGGTTGCTGCCCTCCTCGCTCAGGGAGCCCATCACGAACAGGGTCGCGGGCGAGGCTGCCGACAGGCGGCCGAAGGCCTCCCGTGCCCGCGCGGGCTCGAGCTGCCGGGTGTAGCCGGTGAGAAACAGCTCGGGGAACACCACCAGCTCGCAGCCGGCACCGGCGGCGGCCGCCGCCTCCTCGTCCAGCCGACGCAGGTTGGAGTCGACGTCGAGACACACCCAACGGGAGAGGTAGACCTTCACGCCCAGGCTCCGGGGGGGACCATAGCACGGCGGCGCGGACGCGGGTAAATCCGGAATTCAATTTCAGCTTTTTTCGTTTCCTCAAACTGGAGGTGCCCGAATGCGGGTGAGCAAGGCCGAGGAGTACGGGATCCGCCTGGTGGCCAGCCTGGCTTCGACCGGCGGCCAGCTCACCACCCGGGAGCTCGCCCAGCGGGAGGGCCTGCCGGAGCCGACGGTCTCGAAGGTCGTCTCGCGGCTGCGGCGGGCCGGGCTGGTGGAGGCGTCCCGCGGCCGCCGCGGCGGCTACACCCTGGCCCGCCCGGCGGCCGAGCTGAGTCTCGACCGGGTGGTGGAGGCCTGCTCCGAGCGGTCGTTCGACCGCTCCTTCTGCGCCCGCATGACCCCTACCGGCCAGGACTGCGTCCATGCCCACCGCTGCGGTCTCAAGCCGGTGTGGCGGAACCTCGAGGCGGTGATCGCCTCGTTCCTGGCCCGGGTCACGGTCGCCGACGTGCTTGACGGAAACGCCGCCGAGCCCCGCGCGAACACCGCCGCGGCGCACTACTGAGGAGGAGAGATGCCGGAAGCGATCCAGACCGTCAACGACCTCGCCGCGCGCGAGTACCGCTACGGGTTCGTCACCGAGGTCGACCAGGACACCCTGCCGCCGGGCCTCGACGAGGACACGGTGCGCGCCATCTCCGCCCGCAAGGGGGAGCCGGAGTGGCTGCTCGGGTGGCGGCTGAAGGCCTTCCGGTACTGGCTCAAGATGGAGGAGCCGCGCTGGCCCAACGTCCGCTACGAGCCCATCGACTACCAGGCGATCTCCTACTTCTCCGCCCCCCGCAAGGGAAGCCTCGAGAGCCTCGACGAGGTCGACCCCGAGGTCCTGCGCACCTACGAGAAGCTCGGCATCCCGCTCGAGGAACAGAAGCTCCTGGCCGGGGTGGCGGTGGACGCGGTGTTCGACAGCGTCTCGGTCGCCACCACCTTCAAGGACAAGCTGGCCGAGCTGGGGATCGTCTTCTGCTCCTTCTCGGAGGCGGTGAAGCGCCACCCGGAGTTGGTCCGCCGCTACCTCGGCTCGGTGGTGCCCTACACCGACAACTACTTCGCCTCCCTCAACTCGGCGGTCTTCTCCGACGGCTCGTTCGTGTACGTGCCGCCGGGGGTGCGCTGCCCGATGGAGCTGTCCACCTACTTCCGCATCAACGCCGCCAACACCGGCCAGTTCGAGCGCACCCTGATCGTCGCCGACGAGGGCTCGTTCGTCAGCTACCTGGAGGGCTGCACCGCGCCGATGCGGGACTCCAACCAGCTCCACGCCGCGGTGGTGGAGCTCGTCGCCCACCGCGACGCCCAGGTCAAGTACGCCACGGTGCAGAACTGGTACCCGGGGGACCCGGAGACCGGCGCCGGCGGGATCTACAACTTCGTCACCAAGCGGGGCTCGTGCCTCGGCGACCGGTCCCGCATCTCCTGGACCCAGGTCGAGACCGGCTCGGCCATCACCTGGAAGTACCCCAGCGTGATCCTCAAGGGGGACGACTCGGTCGGAGAGTTCTACTCGGTGGCGCTCACCACCGGCTTCCAGCAGGCCGACACCGGCACCAAGATGGTCCACCTCGGCCGCAACACCACCTCCACCATCGTCTCCAAGGGGATCTCGGCCGGCCGCGGCCAGAACACCTACCGCGGCCTGGTCAAGGTCGCGCGCGGCGCCGACGGTGCCCGCAACTTCTCGCAGTGCGACTCGATGCTGATCGGCGACCGCTGCGGCGCTCACACCTTCCCCTACCTGGAGGTGGCCAACCCCACCGCCCAGGTGGAGCACGAGGCCTCCACCTCGAAAATCGGCGAGGACCAGCTGTTCTACTGCAACCAGCGCGGGATCTCGACCGAGGACGCGGTGTCGATGATCGTCAACGGCTTTGCCAAGGACGTCCTGCTCAAGCTGCCGATGGAGTTTGCCGTCGAAGCCCAGAAGCTCCTCGGGGTCAGCCTGGAGGGGAGCGTCGGATGAAGGGCGGCGTATCCGCCGACCGTCATTGCGAGGAGCCCGGCCGAAGGTCGGGCGACGCGGCAATCCCCGGCGGCGACGACGGCGCCCGAGGGAGATTGCTTCGGCCGGCTGCACCGGCCTCGCAATGACGAACAACCGAGGAGTGAACATGCTGAAGATCGAGAACCTCCACGTCAACGTCGACGGCAAGGCCATCCTGAAGGGGGTCGACCTCGAGGTCGGCCCCGGTCAGGTGCACGCCATCATGGGGCCCAACGGCTCCGGCAAGAGCACCCTCGCCCAGGTCCTGGCCGGCCGGGACACCTACCAGGTCAGCGAGGGCCGGGTCCTCTACAACGGGCACGACCTGCTGGAGATGGACCCCGAGACCAGGGCCCGGGAAGGGGTGTTCCTCGCCTTCCAGTACCCGGTGGAGATCCCGGGGGTCAGCAACACCTACTTCTTGAAGGCGGCCGTCAACGCCGCCCGCCGCCACCGCGGGGAGCCCGAGCTCGACGCCGCAGACTTCCTCACCCTGGTCAGAGCGAAGACCGAGCTGGTCAAGCTCGACCCCGCACTGCTCAAGCGGCCCGTCAACGAGGGCTTCTCCGGCGGCGAGAAGAAGCGCAACGAGATCTTCCAGATGGCGGTGCTCGAGCCGCGCCTCGCCATCCTCGACGAGACCGACTCCGGCCTCGACATCGACGCCCTCAAGGTGGTCGCGGACGGCGTCAACTCGCTGCGCTCGACGGATCGCGCCTTCCTGGTCATCACCCACTACCAGCGGCTCCTGAACTACATCGTGCCCGACGTCGTCCACGTGCTGAAGGACGGGCGTATCGTCCGTTCCGGCGACCGCGACCTCGCCCTCGCCCTCGAGGCGCAGGGCTACGAGTGGCTCGAGCGCACGCCGGCCGCGGCGGGGGCGTGACGTGAGGCCCGCCGTCGCCACCCCCGCGCCGGTCGGCCCGGTCCAGGCCTTCGACGGCTTCCTCGCCAGCCGGATGGCCGAGCCGACGTCGTTCCAGCTCCTGCGCCGCCGGTCCATGGACCGCTTCTTCGAGCTCGGTCTGCCGACTCCGCGGAAGGAGGAGTGGCGCTTCACCAACCTCTCAACCCTCACGGGGATAGACCTGGGCCCGGTGGGCGAGCCCGCCGCCGTGCCCGAGCCCGTGGCCGGGCGCTGGGCCCTGGCCCCTGCCCTCCGCCTGGTGTTCGTCGACTCCCGCTTCGCCCGCCGCCTGTCGAGCCCGCTGAACAGGCTCCCCCCGGGCCTCACGGTCACCAGCCTGGTGCACGCCCTCGAGCGCCACCCGGCCAGGGTCGAGGCGCACCTCGCCCGCGCCGCGCAGCTCGACGGCCACCCGTTCGTCGCCCTCAACACCGCCTTCCACCCCGACGGCGCCTTTGTAGAGCTCGCCCCGGGGACCGTCCTCGAGGCGCCGGTCCACCTGCTGTTCCTGTCCACCTCCAGTGCGTTCGAGCGGTCGGTGTTTCCCCGCACCCTCGTCGTCGCCGGCGAGGGCAGCCAGGGGTCGGTGTTCGAGACCTACGTCGGCGAGGTCGGCCGGTCGCTGACCTGCCCCGTCACCGAGCTGGTGCTCGGTGCCGGCGCGGT
>Ga0068714_10003889_pt1 | contig 17197 bp, 15 predicted proteins | sample MTBNYHSulfiMetaG_FD_62988 | JGI IMG/M metagenome (GOLD analysis project Ga0068714, IMG submission 62988) | Enrichment culture microbial communities from rom New York Harbor, USA that are MTBE-degrading - MTBE-NYH (New York Harbor Sulfidogenic)... | ecosystem: Environmental > Aquatic > Marine >...
CCTTCGGGCGAGCCGGTTTGGCCGCATCTGCTTCGTTGCGTGACAATCGGCATAGGGTGGCTATAGCCTCATGTCCCGCGCCTCGCATCTGCGGCCAACTCGACTCGTGAAATATCCGGGCTAGCCCGGACGTTTCCCCGGCCGGTTTTAAGGTGGCGCCAGGGTTACACCCCTGGCGCCAGGCGTCTGCCGGAGGATTTTTTTCTGACTTTTACTGAGGCTCCGGGGCAGGCCGACTCAACCTATCCAGCCCCCTCCCCTGCTCAAACCGGATCGGGGCTCACCCCCCCTGACCGGCCCCTTTCCCCCCGCCGGCCCCAGAAAAAAAAGAGGTAGACCAGGACCAGCCCCAGGACCAGGCCGAAGACCGCCGCCCCGATCTTCCAGCCGGTCAGGCGGGGGACCTCGTCCAGGGCCAGGAAAAAGGCCCCCTCGGGCACCTCCACCCGGAACTTGTCGGCGTAGATGGCCCGGATCCGGTAGGAGAAGGGCTGGGCCCCGAAGGGCCGGAGGCGGCCCAAAAAACGGTTGAGCTCCTTCCAGTCTTCGTTAACCGGCCGGTGGGTCCGGACCACGATCTTCATCCCAAAGGGCTCGAGGTTGAAGTAGGTGTAGGTCAGTCCGTAGCGGCGGTAGGAGAAGGCCCGCTCGAAATCCGGTCTTCCCTCCACGGCCGCGAAGGTCGACCGGCGGAGCCCAAGTCTTTCCAGCTCCTCCGGGCTGTCGATGGCCAGGGGCTTGGCCGGTCCCAGGTCATAGAGCCAGTTGGGAATCTGGACGGCCAGCATGGCCGCCACGAACCCCAGGCAGAGCACCTTGAGGCAGGTCAGCCAGAACGACCGCCTCAGGAGGAGGAAGGGTTTAGTCATAAAAGAGGCCCAGGACCAGGAGGACCAGGATGAAGGCCAGGGAGATGAGGCCGAAGCCGATCCAGATCCAGACCGTCCTGACCGCCCACTTGGGGTCCTCTGAGGCCTCCCTCAAGGGGTAGACCTCCAGCTCCTTCTCCCACTCCGGTCCGGGGGAGCCCTCCGGCCGGTCTTCGGCCTTCTCCACCCCTTCCCCGGCCCCCTGATCCTCCGCCTGGGCCGGCTTCTCCTCGGCCGTGACCGGCTGCTCCCCGGCCGGGGCGGGTTGGTCCCCTTCCGGGGCCTTCTTCTTCCGGGCCCGGGCCTCTTTGTCCTGCTTCTCCGTCTGGCTCATGGACCTTCCGTCCTCAGTAGGGTTGGCCCGACTCCAGGAGGCCGACGATGGCCTTGGACTCCAGATGGCTCAGCTTCAGCCCGTAGGCCTCCATCTGCCGGACGATGGTCCCCCAGTCGCCCCGGTAGGCCTTGACCCGGTCCAGGGTGTGGCAGCCGACGCACTTGCGCCGGATGAGGATCTGGGGCCCGCTGGGCTCGGGCTTGGGGACGGCCTCGGGGATCTGGCCGGGGTCCACCTCGACCATCAGAAAGGGCTGGCGCTCGCGGGGGACAAAGACCTGGTCGTAATGGGCGATCCGGTCGACGAACCTGGGCCGGCTGGCCTCCCGGGCGTACCCCCCCAGGATGACGGTCATAAAGGAGAGGATCCCGATCAGGAGGTAGAGGCCCCGGCCGGAGCCCTGGTGGAAGCCCAGGAGATGCCGCCCCAGGAGGGCCCCTCCGGCGCCCACAGCCAGCATCCACCAGAAGAAGGCCCAGGTCATGACCATCCCCATGGCCATGTAGAACAGGACGTAGAAGATGGCCACCGACCAGACCATCACCGCCGGCAGGGTGAAGGGGGCCTTGGCCTTGTCCGCCTGGTAAAAGTAGACCAGGCACAGACCCAGCATGGCGGCCACGAAGATGTGTTTCAGCCACCACCAGTCGATCCCGCCGGCGACGATGTCGCCCCGGCCCCACATCAGGTTGACGAAGGCCTCGTTGGCCTGGCCCATGAGGACGTGGGCGTAGAAGTAGCCGACCAGGGGCAGGGAGAGGAAGGCGGCGAAGGCCACGTAGAAGGCCAGCCGGCCCCCTTCCTCGTAGAACTCCTTGATCCTGGGCCTTTTTACCAGGTAGAGCATGGCCCCGCAGATCCCGGCCACGGCAAAGGAGCCGTAGGCGATGTTGGCCAGGCCCCGGTGGAAGTTGAGCATCAAAAAGGAGGGGCTGTAGAAGCCCAGCCGGTCCCAGCCCAGGACCCCGGCGCGCAGGGTCAGCTCCGCCTCGCCCATCCCCGGGGTAAGCATGAAGGCCCCCAGGCCGTTGATGATGTAGACCTGGAGGATGAAGAAGGGGGTCAGGAGAGCCCCCAGGAAGATGTGGAGCTTCTTGTGACCCCACAGCCGGTCCCAGAAGAAGTAGTGGAAGGTCAGGGTGGTGGCCAGGAGGAAGAAGAGGAACTCCTCCACGATCAGGGGCCAGTAGAACTGGACGAAGATCTGGCCGAAGAACTGGGGGAAGAGCCCGGAGAGAAGGAAGACCAGGCCGATGGCGTTGATGGTCCCGATGTTGTAGATGCAGACGTGGATCAGCTGGACCTTCTTGGCCAGGAGGTCCAGGCTCCGGTTCCGGGTCCGAAAGGCCGCGATCTGGGCCACGGTCACGAAGAAGGCGAAGCCGATGGCCAGGGAGCCCACCGAGGTATGAAAGAGGGCGATGAAGCCGATGGCCCACTTGGCCCCGATGACCGGCATCTCCAGGCTGGTCATCGGTAGTTCTCCTTCAGGAAGGCGACGATCCGCCGGGCCTCCTCATCCGTGATCCGGACCCCGGGGCGCCGGCGCTCTGTTGCCACCCGGTCCTCCCAGTCCTTCTTGGCGTAGCGGGCCAGGTCCTTGGGGCTTTGGTGGTGGCAGCCGAGGCACTTGTCGTAGACCAGCCAGCGGTCGGCCTCCAGGGGCAGGACCTCGGGCTTGACGATCTCCTCGTAAACCGTCCAGGGCTGGCGGGCCCTTTCCCGGACGAACCCGCCCAGGGCAAAGGCCAAAAAGGAGGCCAGCCCCACGGCCAGCATGGCCGCCTTCCACCAGGGCCGATCCGGGTCGGTCCGCCCCTTGATCCGCCACAGGAGGACGAGCAGGCCGGCGATGACCACGGTGTAGGCCGCCCTCCAGACCGGCTTTCCGCCCGGGAGGAGGTCCAGGGCCGGGTGCCAGTGGAGAACCAGGTAGATCCCGGCCAACCCCAGGGTGGAGGTCCAGAGAATGAACCTGGAGCGGTGGCGGGCGAAGAGGTAGGCCGCCCCCAGCAGGAGCAACAGCCCGATGAGCCCCATCTTGACCAGGAAGAAGATGGAGGCGTGGCCGCCCATGATGGAGTGGAAGACCACCGGCGCCTGGTCCTGGAGGACCCGGGCGAAGCCCCAGCCGATGAAGGGCAGGACAAAGAAGGTCAGAAGCCCCACGGTGAAGGTCAGGTCGCCGGCCCAGCCGAAGTAGGCCTTCTCGGCGGGGTCCTTCTGGCGGAGGTGCTTGATGGCCAGGACCCCGCCCGTCAGGAGCATGGTGTAGCTGATGTTGGCGAAGAAACGGTGGAAGAAGAGAAAGGGGAAGCTGGGGTTGAAAAAGGCCGTCCAGCTCATGCCCACCGGCTGGTCGATCATCGGCAGGGGGGTGTTGGCCGTGGTCATGTAGCCGCCCAGGGAGTCCCAGACGACCTGGATCAGGAGCCCGAAGACGGCCGTCATCACCCCGAAGAAGATGTGCAGCCTTTTCCGGTTCTGCATCCTGTCCCAGGGCAGGTAGTAGCCGAAGAAGAGGAACCCCACGTCGGTCAGGAAGAAGATGAACTGGAAGATCAGGGGCCAGAAGAAGAGGTTGGCCCAGCGGTGCCAGAACTCGGGCCAGAGGCCGATGATGAACATCGGGATCCCGGTGCCCAAGGCCGCCCCGGGGGAGTAGAGGATCATGGAGAAGTAGACCAGGGACCGGGCCAGCCGGTCGAACCGCTTGTCCCCCCAGCGGTAGCCGATGTACTCGTAGATGGGGGCCAGAACCAGGAAGGCGGTGATCAGGGTGGCGATGGGAATGTGGGAGTAGGTCACCTCCTCCATCCAGACCCAGCGGGCGGCCACCGGCGTTTCAATCAGGGGCAGATCCATGGGGTTCCCGTCCTAGGGGATAGGACTCAAAGGTTAGTCTGGCAAATCCTTGTCTCCCGGTCCAGTCCTAATCACCGTCGGCCAGATGGTAGAAGCGGAGCAGATCCACGGCGTTGAGGTCGGCCAGAATCCGGCCCTCCTGGTCGAGGACCGCCATCTCGTTGGTCCCGGTGCTGGCCATCCTGGCCAAAACCGCGTCCACCGTCTCCTCCGGCAGGGCCTGGACCCTCTTCTTGTCCATGATTCCCTTGGCCTTCTGGGCCGTGATCCGCCTGAGAATGCCCCCCCCGTGGATCTTCCCCTCGTAATGGTGGGGGAAAAGATGGCGGAGGAGGCTCTCCATGCCGATGGTTCCCAAGAGGCGGTTGTCCTCATCCACCACGTAGACAAGGTTGGAGTGGGGGTGCTTGACCATGACCCTCACGCAGTCGTCGATCCGGTCCTCCGGCCCACAGACCGGCACCCCCCGCTGGCCGAGCCCGGCCACGACCTCCTTTATCCTCATGGTCCTAGTCCTCCTTTGACTCACCGGCCCGCTTCAGGGCCCATTTGACCAGGGGCGGGGCCACCAGCTCGTTGACCATGACCGAGACCAGGATGGCGTTGAGGAGGAGGTCGTAGAGCTCCACCGGGAGGAGGGGCCGGGCCAGGAGGATCAGCCCCAGGGACAGGCCGGCCTGGGGCAGGAGGGTCGCCCCCAGGAATCGACGGACCGCCCGGGGGGCCCTGGAGATCCTGGCCCCCAGGGAGGTCCCCAGCATCTTCCCCGCCGCCCGGCCCGCCAGGAGGAGCAGCCCCAGGGAGGCCGAGGTGGAGATGACCCCCAGGTCAAAATGGGCTCCGGCCAGGGAGAAAAAGAGGCAGTAGATGGGCTCCTCCAGCTGCTCCAGCTGATGGACCGGATCAAAGCCGCCCGTGAACCGGTTGGCGATGACGAAGCCCATCATCATGTTGGCCAGGAGGGCCGACAGCCCGAACCTCAACGAGACCCCGTTGACCAGAAAGATGAGCCCCAACACCGCCACCAGATGGACCTCCGGCCTTCTGGCCTTTTTTATCAGCTCGCAGAGCAGCAGCCCGCCCATAAGGCCCGCCGCCAGCGCCCCCCCGATCTCGATTCCGGCCTGCCGGACCTCGGACAACGACCCCAGCCCCGTGCCCTGGAGGGCGCTGGCGGTGGTCATGGCCCAGGAGAAGAGGATGATCGTCAGTCCGTCGTCCAGGGCCACCGTGCCCAGGAGGGTGGTGGTCAGGGGACCCTTGGCCCTGGCCTCGTGAACGATGGACAGGACCGCGGCCGGGGCGGTGGCCACCGAGATGGACCCCACGATGACCATCACCGCCAGCATCTCGGCCGAACCGGCGGCGGAGAGCTTGGGGACCAGAAGGCCGGCGGCCAGGGTCGCCCCCGAGGCGAAGACCAGGGCCCCCAACCCCTGGGTCAAGGTGATCCAGAGGATGGGGCCCTCCAGGGCCCTTATCTGGGACATCCTCAAGGAGCCCCCGATGGCGAAGGCGATGATGGCCAGGGCCATGTCGGTCACGAAGACCAGGTGGCTCTCCACCAGGTGGGCTTCCAGAATCCCGGTCACCGAGGGGGAGAGGACCAGGCCGGCGATGATGTAGCCCGTCACCCGGGGCAGCTTAACCCGGTTGGCGGCCAGGCCGAAAAGATAGCCGGCGACCAGGAGGAGGCCCAGCATCAGGAGGGGGTTCAACTGCACCACAGGCATCGCCTCCCTATTGTAGTCCCTGACCAAGGGCCATCAACCGGGTCCCCAAGCCAGGGCCGGCGGGGGCGGATCCGGCCGCCTCGCCCCGGGGGCCCGGGCGACGGCCCCCGGGGAGATGATATCAATTTTGGTTACGCCCGGTGGGGCCCTTAAAAGGGGTTCGATCAAACCGTTGGAATTGTGATCGAAGATCCATAATCCTCTTTTATGCCTCAGAACCCTGTGGTATTTTGAAAGAAAGTGACGAAGCCCGGCTTTTTCTTTATCCCCAGGCCCTCGGGCCGATTCATCCCGCTCCAGGCCGGGTGGAGCATATTTTGTCCACTCCCCTCAGCTAATGGCTGGACCGGACCCTGATGGAAGCGGATTTGTCCAGACCTGACCCCTCGGCCGAGATTGAACGGCTCCGGAGAAAGATCAGGGAGCTGGAATCCCGGCTCAAGGGGGGGGAGAGCCTCTCCCCGGCGGACAGGTATCGCTCCCTCTTGGACCAGGCCCGGCTGGGAATCGGGGTCGTCCAGGAAGGCCGGATCAAGTTCATCAACTCCACGGCCTTGAGCTTTTTGGGGCTGAGCCCGGAGGAGGTCTCGACCAGGTCCTTCACCGAGCTCATCCACCCCGAGGACCGGGCCATGATCCTGGACTACCACCGCCGGCGGATAAAGGGAGAGGCGCTTCCTCCGAGCTATTGCTTCCGGGCCCTGCTTCCCGATGGCCAGGTCCGTCTCCTGGAGCTCAGATCCTCCCTGATCGACTGGGAAGGCGCTCCGGCGACCTTGAACCTGGTCTTCGATGTCACCGAGACCCAGCTGGCCTCCAACCTCCTCTCCGGCCAGCGGGAGCTCGGTCCGACCCTCAGCGGAGATCTGAATAAGGAGGAGATCCTCCGCTCCAGCCTGGAGGCCGCGGTCAGGATCACCGGCCTGGAGGCCGGGGTGATCTACCTGGTGGATCCCGGGTCCGGCCATCTGGACCTGGTCGCGGCCAAGGGGATCGACCCGGGCTTCAGGAAGGTCATCTCCCGGATCGATCGGGACTCGGAGCAGGCCGTCCTGGTCTTGGCCGGCAAGCCGGCCTACTTTGGCCAGGCGGAGACGGCGGTCCTGTTCAGGAACCACTACCCCAAGGAGTATTGGACCCCCGCCGCGGTGGCCATGATCCCCATCCTCCGCGAGGGACGGGTGGTGGGCTGCCTCAAGCTGGCCTCCTTCTCCCTCTTTGAGATCGACCAGGCCCGCCGCCGGACCGTGGAGTCCTGCGCCACCCTCCTGGGCGCGGTCGTCGCCCGGGTCCTGGCCGAGGAGCAGCTCTGGCAGAGCGAGGTCAGGTTCAAGGCCGCCTTTGAGAACGCGGCCATCGGCATGGCCCTGACCGATCTGAAGGGCGGTTTTATCAAGGTCAACCCCAAGTTCTGCCTGATTCTGGGCTATGACCCCGACGAGCTGACCGGGCTGACCATGGCCGAGGTCTGCCACCCCCGGGACCTGGAGAAAGGGGGCCGGATCAGACGCCTGATGCTGGCCGGAGAGCTGGACTACGGCCAGTATGAAACCCGCCTCAGGGGCAAGGACGGCCGGCTGGTCTGGGCCCGGGTGGGGTCCTCCCTGATCCGGAACGAAAAGGGGGAGCCGCTCTACTTCTCCTCCCAGATCCTGGACCTGACCGACACCAAGGCCGACCGTGAGGCCCACCTGGAGACCCAGGCCCACCTCCAGTCGCTGATGGTCAACGCCACCCAGTTCGCCATCTACCGGTTGGAGGTGGATGAGACGGCGCCCCACGGCTTGAAGGTGGTCTTTGCCAGCCCCTCGATCATCGAGCTGATGGACCCGGAAGACCCCCTCGATCTGGCTTCCTGGGTCGAGACCATCCATCCCGACGACCGGGAGCGGGTCATCGCCGCCAACGCCAGGGCCCCCGAGATCAACCTTTTCAACGAGCGGGGACGGATCTGGCACCGGACCAAAAAGGAGTGGCGCTGGCTCCACGCCACCTCCAACGCCATCCTGGACCAGGACGGCCGGCCGGTCTTTGTCAACGGGATCATCATCGACATCACCACCCAGATGCGGGTCGAGGAGGCCTTGAGGGAGAGCGAAAACCGCTACCGGACCCTTTTCCAGGACTCCCCCGTCTCCCTCTGGGAGGCCGACATGTCCCGGGTCAAGGCCTATGTCGACCGCCTCAAGGAAGAAGGGGTGGCCGATCTGAGGGCCTACTTCAAGGAACACCCGGCCGAGGTCTTCCACTGCCTGAAGATGATCAACCTCATCGAGATCAACAAGGCCACCCTCGACCTGGCCGGGATTGAGACCTTCGGGGAGGGGGTGGCCCACATGGACCGGATCATGACCCCCTCGGCCGTGGAGGCCTTCATCGAGTCGGTGGCCGCCTTCAGCGAAGGTCGGACCGTCTTCCAGATGGGATACAGCCGGGGGACGGCCAGCGGGGGAAGCTACGACGTGGAGGCCAGGCTGTCGATCCTGCCCGGCCACGAGCACGACTGGTCCCGGGTGGTCCAGCTGGCCCTGGACACCACCGAGCGGATGAGAACCGAGGCGGCCCTGAAGGAGATCGAGGCCCATTTCCGCTCCCTGATGGAAAGCGCCACCGAGTTCGTGGTCTTCCGCCACGCCTTTGACCGGGGCCGCTGCGAGGAGGGCCGGGTGGTCTTCGCCAGCCCCTCCGTAACCCGGCTCCTGGCCGCGGACGATCCGTTGAACATCGACAGCTGGTACAACCACGTCCCCTCCCAGGACCGGAACCGACTCCTGGCGGCCCAGCGCCGGGCGGCCGAGACCCTGAACTACAACCAGATCTTCGAGGTGGATCACCCGGAGCGGGGCTCGACCTGGATGCAGATGGTGGCCACGGTGATCCCCGACCAGGAGGGGCGGCCCCGCTACTCCAACGGGATCATCATCGACGTCACCGACCGGATCAGGGCCGAGCAGGCCCTCCGGGAGAGCCAGGAGCTGTTCAGCCTTTTCATGAACAACCTCCCCGGGGTGGCCTTCATCAAGGATCTGGAGGGGCGCTACGCCTTTTATAACCAGGCCTGCCAGCAGATCATGGGGCGCGACCTGCCCGAGATCATCGGCCGGACCGACCACGATCTCTGGCCGGCCGAGGTGGCCGACCGGCTCAGGAGCAACGACCGGATGGTCCTGGGCGAGGGAGAGCCGCTGGAGTTCGTGGAGACCATCCCCGCCCCCAGCGGGATTCAGAACTGGCTGACCTCCAAGTTCCCCATCCACAAGGACGGCCGGCCCATCTTTCTGGCCGGGGTGGGGATAGACGTCACCCTCCGGGTCAAGGCCGAGGAGTCGCTCAGGGAGAAGGAGCAGGAGCTCCTCAGCCAGGCCAAAAGGATGGAGGAGTCCAACATTGCCCTCAAGGTGATCCTCAAGCATCAGGACGAGGAGCGGGGCGAGCTGGGAAGCCGGGTTCTGGCCAACGTCAGGAACCTGGTCACGCCCTACCTGGACCGGATCGAACGCCAGCAGCTGACCCGGCAGCAGGCCAGGTACCTTCAGGCGGCCCGGGCCAACCTGGCCGACATCGTCTCGCCCTTTGCCAAGAAGCTCTCCTCCAGGTACTTCAGCCTCACCCCCCGGGAGATGGAGGTGGCCCGGATGGTCAGGGACAAGAAGAGCACCGCCGAGATAGCCGAGCTGTTCAACATCTCCGAGAACGCCATCGCCATCCACCGCAAGAACATCCGGGCCAAGCTGGGCCTGAAGAACAAGAAGGTCAACCTGGCCTCCTACCTCCAGGCCCTGGAGGACGAGCCCTGAAGGTCCGTCAAGTCGGGTAGGTTGGGTCGGCCAAGGGCAACCGGACCTCCCTCTTCTCGCCGTTTAAGCGGTTTCCAGAAATCCGGGCCGGTTCCAGGGCCGCTCCCGCCTTCTCGCCCGGAGCTTGCCGCCGGCCGGACCGGACTTGGTTCTGACAACCGCTCTAAGCCGGGAGATGCCCCCTGATCCAGTCGACGATGGCCCGCTCCTCCATGGCCCCCGAGATCCGGGCCTTTTCCTGGCCGCGCTCGAAGAGGATCAGGGTCGGGGTGGCCTGGATCCGGTACCGGGCGGCCAAGGCCTCCTCCCGGGCCGTGTCCACCAGGGCCAGCCGGACCTCGGGGTTGAGGGCCCCCGCCGCGGACCTGAAGGCCGGGAGCATCCGCCTGCTGTGGCCGCAATGGGGCGACCAGAAGTCCACCACCACCGGCAGATCTGTTCTGGTCAGATGGCGCTCGAAGTTGGCTCCCGCCAGGTCCAGGGGGGCCTTGGCCAGGAGCGGGGAGTGACAGCGGCCGCATCTGGGGTTCAGCCCCAGCTTGGCCCTGGGGACCCGGTTGGAGGTCTGGCAGTGGGGGCAGACAACGCTGGTGATTTCTTCCATGAGGCCTCCCCTCTCCCAACGGTCCGGGCTCCGCCTCCGGCAGGGAAGGTAAGCACGATCCGCTCCCTTTTCATCCCTGGGGCGGGCCGGGAGGGGGGACGGGGCGGAGACGGCCCGCCCCGGAGGTCTACTCCACCGTCAACCCCAACGGCTTGGCGAATTGGGCCACGGCCTCGATGATGTCCGGCCGGTTGCCGCCGGCCTCCGAGGTGTCGGCGTTCCGGGTGGGATCCATCTTGTAGAGGAGGACCGCCAGACCGCGGTACTCCCGGGGCAGGGGGGCCACCTGGACCGCGGCCCGGTCCCCGGTCTGGGGGTTCTGCCAGTTGTAGGAGGAGGAGCCCGTGCCGACCACGCACCTGAGCTGGCTTAAGACCCACTCCGGGTTGATCTGGTGGACGTCCGGGGGGACCCGGGAGAAGGCCTTGAGGACGTGGATGATGGGCTTGGGTCCGCTCTTCTGGAACATGTAATCCAGCCATTCAATAGCCCGGTGGCGAACTAAGTGCAGCTCATTCTCCCGTCCGGTGTACCAGGAGTCGGTGACGTACATGTCCTGGGGCGGAACCCCGTATGCATCCAGCCGCTTGCGCCAGGTCCACGGCTCCGGGGCGGCCAGGGACCAGTTGGCCCCGATAGGGACTTTTTCCAGGCCCACCTTGGCCAGCTCGGCCTTGAGGGCCTGGTAGAGGTGGGTCAGGCGTTGGGTCATATTCCGGTTCTGGATTAGCGGCGGCCCCAGGTCCGGCTCGTCGGCGTAGATGATCCCCACCAGGTTCAGGCCGGAGCCGACAATGGCCCGGGCCGCGGCCGCGGTCCGGGGGATGTTCTCCTCGTCCCCGCCCAGGATGACGGACTTGAAACCGTTGGCCAGGGCCCGGGGGATGAGATGGGTGAACTCGTCGAACCTGACCCGCATGTACATCAGGTTGGAGGAGCGGCGGGCCTTGTCCAGGTGGGCGAACTGGGCCGAGGGGTGGCCGACGTCGTACCAGCCCAGGTACTTGGTGACCGGCTCCGGCTCGGGCTCGGGCTTCTTGGCCGGCGGGTCCGGCTCGGAGCCGCAGGCGGCGGGGAGAAGGGCCAGGATCAGAAAGAGAAAAACCGCTCCGGCCCGGCCGGTCCGGCCCGGCCGCTGCCTCTTGTGTTTATGGCTCATGCCTGAAGGTTAACACCCGGACCGGGGGCCGGCAACGGGGGGACCATGCTGGGAGCTGTCGGGGGGGGAGCTGAAACCTCAGCCGGGCAGAATCCTCGCGGCCTCCTCCAGGCCCAGGCCCTCCACCAGGAGCTCCTTGCGCCGGCCTTTTTGCCCCTTGAGGATGGAGATCCGGGAGGGGGCCACCTTTAGCTTTTTGGCCAGCAGCCTGACCAGGGCCTTGTTGGCCCGGCCCTCCACCGGCGGCGAGGTCAATTTGATCTTGAGCCGACCCTCCACCGTTCCTAGGATCTCGTCTTTGGCCGACCCGGGCTGGATCAGGACCGAGATTCGGACCCCCTGGCCGGTCTCCGCTAAATACATGGGCATCAGCCCATGTTGTAGGCCAGCTGCTGGATCGATTGGACCACGAAGATCTTGACGAAGTAGATGGCCAGAAGGACGAGAATGGGGCTGATGTCCAGGCCGCCCAGGTTGAAGGGAAGCTTGCGCCGGACCCAGAACAGGACCGGCTCGGTGATCCGGTAGAGAATCTGGACGATCATGTTTCTGGGGTCCGGATTGACCCAGCTCAAGACCGCCCGGGCGATGATGACCCACATGTAGATGGTCAGGGCGATATTCAGGACCGTGGCCACGGCCACCAGGAAATTTTGGGCAATGAACATCATCTTCTCCTTGGGTCCGATAAACTCAGACCGGATATTTCATGAATGATCGTAGCGAGGAGGGCCGCTCCTCAGGCGAGACGAGCAGTTGTTCGGCATTGTGGTCCGTAGGCATACTTGACCGTATGTCGAGGACCAAAATGCCGAATTCAAACGTCGTCGCCAGGAGATGGCCTCCGCTGTAGATTGATTCATGAAGTATCCGGTCCTATACAATAGGGACTGGGAGGGACCGGGTCAAGGGAGGGCAGCCCGATCGTAACCTTTGAAGATCCATACCTGGACCGCCTGGCCGGCTCGGTCCTGGGCCTCCTGGTGGGGGACGCCCTGGGCATGCCGGTGGAAGGCTGGCCCTGGCCGGAGATAGAGGCCGGCTTCGGCTGGCTGGAGAGGATGGTCTCCGGCCGCCTCCCGGCCGGCTCCTACACCGACGACGGCCAGATGGCCGTGGGGCTGCTGGAGTCCCTGGTGGAGGCCGGAGGGTTCGACCCGGCCCTCTGCGCGGCCAGGTGGCTGGCCAACTTCGACCCGGAGCGGGGCTACGGAGGCCGGATCTTCAGCCTCATGGACCGCCTGGCCGCAGGCCAGGACTGGAGGTCGGTGGGGACCAACTCCTTTGGCAACGGGGCGGCCATGAGGATCGGCCCCCTGGGGGTCTGGTACGGCCGGGAGGCCGGCCGGGCCGAGGCGGAGCTGGTCCGGTCGGCCGTCCTCTCGGCCCGGATCACCCACCGCCATCCCCAGGCCGTGGCCGGGGCGCTTGCCCAGGCCCTGGCCGTGGCCCGGGCCTGCGCCCTGGGGTTGGCCGGCCGGCCCCTGGACCCGGAGACCTTCATCCCCCGCCTGGCCGAGGCGATCTCCCCCCTGGACCGGAGTTCCGGAGAGCGGATGCTCTCCCTCCTGGGGCTCGAGAAGGGGTCCCGGGAGGACCTCCGCCTGGGTCTGGCCGGCCTCTTCGCCCGGGACGTGAGGGCTGTCGAGACCGTTCCCCCGGCCCTGGCCGCGGTCCTGATGACCGGCTCCTTCTCCCAGGCCGTGGAGCTGTCCGTCAACCTGGGCGGGGACACCGACACCCTGGGGGCCATGGCCGGGGCCGTGGCCGGGGCCTATTACGGGGCCGGGGCCATCCCGCCGGCCTGGCTCCAGGCCCTGGAGAACGGAGCCAAGGGCCGGGATTACGTCATCAGGCTCTGTGAGGAGGCGGCCAAAATTAGGAAATGAGCTAAAATGAGATAATACCAAGTTGCTCTTGGAATGCAACTTGGTATGCGCGCCCACGGGGCGCGCCGAGCTCGTAAGAGCTCGTAAGGTCGGCAAAACCACGCTTTTGCCGGCCGTAAGCAATCAAAGCCGCTTAGTGGCTTTGATTGCGGAATCTATATAAGCCCCCGAAAGACCTCCTCCCAGGCCTGCCCCTCCCTTTCGGCGGAGAAGCGCTCCTGGACCGTGCCCCGGGCGGCCCGGCCCAGGGCCGCCCCCTGGTCGGGCAGGTCCATCAGCCGGGCCATGGCCCCGGCCAGGGCGGCCGAGTCGCCGGGGGGAACCAGGAGCCCGGAGAGGCCGTCCTCGATCATCTGGGGGGTGGCCCCGACCCGGGTGGAGACGCAGGGCAGGCCGCAGGCCATGGCCTCCATGAGGATGTTGGGGCAGCCCTCGGAGACGGAGGGCAGGACAAAGCCGTCCAGGCCCAGCAGCCAGCCGTCGATCTCCTGGTGGGGGATGGCTCCCTTGAAGTCGATGAGCTCCCCGATCCCGGTCCGGTCCCGAACCTCCTCAAAGACCGGCCTCTCCGAGGCCCTGATCTCCCCGGCCAGCTCCAGCTCCACCGGGTAGCGCTCCTTGAGCCTGCTCAAGGCCTTGAAGAGGTAGGGCAGCCCCTTGGCGTACTTGAAGCTTCCGGCGAAGCCGAACTTGAAGGGCCGCCCTTCCCTCTTCCGGGGCCGCCAGACCCTCCCCGGAACCGGGTAGGAGCCGTGGATGGTCCTGGCCTTGTCCTTGATCGGGGTCAGGCAGTGGGCCATCTCGATCAGGTCCTGGGAGAGGGCGGTCACATAGTCGGACCGCTCCAGCCCGGCCCTGATCATGCCCACCTTCTCCGGGCTGAAGGTGTACTTCTTGATATCGTTGCCCAGGAGCATGACCACCGAGGGGGTCCGGGTCAGGCGGGCCACCATGGCCGTCAGGTAGCCCATGGGGTAGACGAAGAAGGCGGTCAGGAGGTCGTAGCCCTCCTCCCCGTGAAGGGCGGCCAGGGACTGGTACATCATCCGGAGGGTATAGGTGTGGGGGCAGTCCCAGATGGTCCGGGCCTTGCCGGCGAAGCGTTCCCGGCCGGCGGTCAGCCGGTGGACGGTGACCCCCTCCCAGGTCTCGGTGACCCGGTTCTCGTCCAGGAGAACCAGCCCCTCCTCCTGGATGCCCAGCTCGGCCACCTGGCACTCCAGGCCCATGGCCCGGGCGTAGCCGGCCACCCGGACCACGGTCCGGGCCAGCCCCCCCCAGTCCCGGGGCGGGTAGGAGGGGGTAACCAGGCAGATCTTTTTCCTTTTCACCGCGCCGCCTCCTCCTCCGGGTCCCTTGACACCGTCCTGGGCCTCTGAGTACCATAACCCGCCCGCCCGGGGAAGTTCTTAAGATTATAGTGACCCGCGCCCATTGAGGTAACTATGAGGATAGCCGTCCTTTTTCACCACGATCCCCTGACCCGGGCTCCGGGGATCGACCTGGTCCGTCTGGGCAGCGTGGCCCTGGAGCTGGCCAAGGCCGGCCACCGGGTGGAGGTGGTGGCCCCGGTCAAGGCCCGGAGCCCCTGGCAGGACGGGCTCAAGGTCATGCCCCTGGAGGTCATGGAGGAGGAGGGCCGCTACGACCTGGTCAAGACCTGCTACCACCAGTCGATCCTCAACCTGGGCCGCCACCGGGGCCCGGTGGTCTCCCGGCTGGTCCGGGTGGTGGACCGGGTCCACCCCCGCCGCGACCAGCGCTTCCGGGAGGAGCTCCTGGACTGCCAGGCCCGCATCGCCGGCCGGGCCCAGGCCGTGGCCTTCAACAACCGGCTCAACGCCGGCCGCTGGGAGGAGCTCTACGGCCGGAGCCAGAGGATCGTCCTGACCCCCACGGGCTGTCCGGCCAGCCTCCCCGTCCCCGGGCCCGACCCCTATCCCCCCGGCCCGCCGCCAGTCCTCTTCTTGGGCAGTGTCTCCTCGGACCACATGGCCCGGATGCTCAACCGGGCCGCGGCCCTCCTGAAGGGCTCGGCCGCCATCCACCTGGTGGGGCTCAACAAGACCGGGCTTTACGGCGACCGGGAGCAGGCGCTCCACCCCGCCATCACCGTCCACCCCCCCCGGCCGGAGGCGGAGGTCTGGGACTTCATCCGCCACGCCCGGGCGGGCCTGGCCCTGGCCGCCAACGACCAGCCCTTTGATAACGACGTCTCCAAGATCTACAACTACCTCCGGGGCGGGCTGCCGGTGGTCCTGGAGGAGCCCATCCTCCAGGCCGGGCTGGTCAGGGAGACCGGGCTGGGGGGGGTCTTCGGCCACGGCCGGGCCGAGGAGATGGAGTCCCTGGTCAAAGGCCTCCTGGCCGAGCCCCCGGACCGGGACCGCCGGACCAGGACCATGGAGCTCATGGCCAGGGACCACTCCTGGGCGGCCAGGGTCCGGGTCTACCTGGACCTCTTCCCGTCCCTGGTCTGACCCGGATATCCGCCGGAGCGATCCGGAGAAGGCCGCCGCCTCCCGGCTACGAGCCTTGAACCCCCTTGGAAGGGGTCCGTTCCCCGCGGCCTGTGGGAGAACCCCAACCGTCGGGGCGCCTTGAAAAACCGACCGTCAGGGAAGGGTACTCGGATCATATCGGCCCTTATCATCAAATCCTGGGCCGATCTCACTCCCCTGATCCGGGCTTCCCGGTCTCCCTGAGCGTCCGGCGGAGGAACTTGCCGGTCGATGTCTTGGGGACCTCCCGGACGAACTCGACCTGCCGGGGATACTTGTAGGCGGCCATCCGTTTCTTGCAGAAGGCTATGATCTCCTCGGGGGTTATAGAGCCCTCCAGGCCGCTCTTGAGGGCCACGAAAGCCTTCACCGACTCTCCCCGGTAGGCGTCCGGGACCCCGACCACCGCGGTCTCCCTGACCGCGGGGTGCTGGTAGATGACGTCCTCCACGTCCCGGGGCCAGACCTTGAAGCCCGAGGCCACGATCAGGTCCTTTTTGCGGTCCACGAGGTAGAACCAGCCCTCCTCGTCCATCTTCCCCACGTCTCCGGTATATAGCCAGCCGTCCCTGATGGCCTGGGCCGTCTCCTCCGGTTTCCGCCAGTACCCCGGGACCACCATGGGCCCCTGATCCACGATCTCCCCGACCTCCCCGCCGGGGAGGGTCCTGGTCCCGGTTTCCAGGTCCACTATCTTGGAAACGCTGTTGGGAACGGGCAGGCCCACGGACAAGGCCCCGCTCTCAGGGTCCACCGGGGCCTCCATTCCCCAGGGCACCAGATGGGAGGGTGAGTTGGTCTCGGTCATCCCGTAGACATTGTACAGGTAAAGGCCGGTCAGCTCCTGAAACTGATTCACTGCGGCCTCCGAGACCGGCGCGCCGCCGCTGTAGGCCTTGACGAAGCTGGAAAGGTCCCTGGTTCTGATGTCGGAGTGGTTCATCAGGGCGATGTAGACGGTGATAGAGGCCACGGTCATGGTGGCCTTCCACTTCTCGATGAGCCTCAGGGTCTCGCCCGGGTCGAAGCGATAGAAGAGGATCACCGGAGCGCCCACCAGGGCGGCCAGGGCCGAGTGGGCCACCTGCCCGGTCACGTGAAAGAGGGGGGCCACGCCCAGGATCACCTCCTCCTGACTCATTTTCAGAACCGTCCGGTAGACCCGGGCATTGAAGGCGATGTTCCGGTGGGTGTTCATCGCCCCTTTGGGCGGTCCGGTGGTTCCCGAGGTGTAGGTCAGGTAGGCCGTGTCCTGGGGAGAAACCTCCTCCCCGGCGACCTTTTGGCCCCCATAAGCCTCCAAGAGCCCGACCATCTCCTGGGTCCCGGGGACGGCGGGCTTTATTAAGCCGGCCAGCGGGGGAGGCATCTCCCCGTGGGGGGGGAGCAGGTCCAGGGGAGAGGTGGAGATGACCCTTTCCACGGCCGTCTCCCTTAGAAAAC
>Ga0068714_10003890_pt1 | contig 17194 bp, 10 predicted proteins | sample MTBNYHSulfiMetaG_FD_62988 | JGI IMG/M metagenome (GOLD analysis project Ga0068714, IMG submission 62988) | Enrichment culture microbial communities from rom New York Harbor, USA that are MTBE-degrading - MTBE-NYH (New York Harbor Sulfidogenic)... | ecosystem: Environmental > Aquatic > Marine >...
GGGCCTTTGCTGTTCGAAATGGCGCCGGCCCTGGTGGTTAGTCGGCTATGTAGCGCCATTGCTGCTGATGATCACCATCAGCCTGGCGCGGTGGTGGCCGAGACTCGAACAGCATCCCCCGTTTCAATGGATTATGGCAGGGCGGGTGGAGTTCGCGTTACTGGCGGTCATCTGTACCCTACTTCTAACGACACCGCTGTCCCGCCTGTCCCGCCGACGCGACCGGATATGTCTCTCGATCCTCATGATCGTCTGTGTGATGGATCTGTCGGTACTACCCTTTCTGGCCCCGGCCATGAACTATCATGAACTTGCGAGTCTCCGGACCACCGTGGATTATGGCGGGGTGTGCCTTCAGGGCACTGGATACACCTGTGGACCTGCGGCGGCGGTGACAGCGCTTCGCGTCATCGGCATCGAAGCGGAGGAAGGGGAGTTGGCTATCCTGGCTCACACCACGCGCTTCACCGGGACGCAACCGGATGTTCTTTGCTATGCGATTGCGGAGCGGTATGGCGTACCATGCCGCCAGGTCCATTTCCACAGCGTCTCAGAACTCCGCGACCGGGTGCCGATGATCGCAGTGGTCAAGTTCGCCTTTCTGATCGATCATTTTGTGACAGTCCTGGACGTGGCGGAGTCTGTCGTTGTGGTCGGCGACCCCTTGCAGGGACGCATTGAGATGACACATGAAGAGTTCCTGTCACGCTGGCGCAGGTGTGGTATCGTTCTTCACCCATCCGATTCGATCCCATCCAAGGCAATCTGAATCGTGGGCGAAGGGGCGTCATGCGTCCTGAGCCTCAATCCAGGTTGTGGTAGGGGCAATACGGCATCTATCCGCCGTGCACGGACAGCGCCGAGGCTTCCAGGGCAAGGAGAACGGGCCGTCCGTTCGCGGCTTGCAGAACGGACGGCCCGCTTACGGGTTTCGGGTTTTCCTGCCGGTCAGGCCAGCGCCTGCTCGCAGAACTGGACGCACTTGGCGGTCTCGGCGACAGAGTCCGAGCCCTGTGGGACCGGGTATTCCAGCTCGATGTCGGCCGGGAACGTCCATTTCTCTCTCTTGAGCAACTGGAGGACCAGCGCCACCGGCGTGTCGCCCTGGCCGAATGGCATGTTCGGGCCGTTGTTGACCTTGCGGTCCTTCAGGTGCAGGCTGAGGATCCGGTCGTGGAACTTCTCGATGATCGGGATGGGCGACTGGTTGGTGCCCGCGACGTAGTGGCCGATGTCGAAATTAATCCCGAGGTACTTGCCATAGGACAGGATCGGTCCATCGTACGTGGTCGGCGTCATCTGTGTGTGGTTGTGAAAGCCGATCGTGATCTTGTGCTGGTCGGCGATGGGCCCCAGCCGTTTGGCGGCGTCCTCCGACAGCTCGCGTGTGATACCCCTGGCGCCCAGCGCCTTGGCGACGTTGAAGTAGTAGTCGATCTCGCCGTCGGTCATATTCCCATCGCCGATGTTGCCGAACTTGACGATATGAATGTTGACGCCCGCGTCGTTGTACATCTTGCGCAGCGCCCGGAACTTCTCCATCGGAGCCGACAGGCGCCACTGGAGCTGCTCTTCCCGGTTCTTCTCCATGGCTCTACGCTGCTCGTCGGTCATGTCCCGACGTCCGCGCATGGGTGCCGGAACGCCTGCATATTGCTCGACCGGCTCGCCCATCAGCTCGATCGAGCTGATCCCGGATTGCACGACGTACTTGAGGATGTCTTCCGCCGTGCCGGGCATGTCGCGGAAGCTGTAGGTGATCGCCCCAATCTGTACGCCGTTGAAATTGGAGTTGGGCTTGCCCATCGCTTGGGCGCCGGCACGGCTCACCACGCCGCCGGGCGCCATCGCCAGCGCCGCTGCCGCCGCCGCACCGCCCAACAGCTCTCGCCGGGATATCGTTCGCCGATCGTTTGCTTGTTCCTCGTTCGTCATGGTCGTGCTCCTCAATTCTCCAGCCGGGTTTCTTGCTGCGACGCCACCAGCGGCGCTACCGCCTGTTTCGATGCGCCATCATACCCGAGTTTTCCCGCCAAGGGCAGTGTTTCCTGGCAGTTCATCGGGTGCCCCCGTCCATACCCTCCGAAAGGTCGCGGATAGGGCCCCCCTCACTTTCGTTTCGGCTTGAAGTCGGGTCCGGTGTAGATTCGGATCGGACTGCCACGTTCGAGCGCATCGTGGCGCTGCCACTGTTCCTTCTGATTCTGTCGGTGTTGAGATTGTCTGGCGGCCTGCCAGCGTTCGTAGAGCCGGCCGAGCGCCAGGCTGCGGTTGAGGTGTTGCGAGCGTTCCTCCTGGGCAACGGCGCTGAGACCCGTGGGCAGGTGGGTGACGCGCACCGCCGACTCGGTCTTGTTGGTGTGCTGGCCGCCCGGCCCGGAGGACCGCATGCTCTCGATCTTCAAGTCCTGCGGGCGGAAAACGTGTTCGGCGGGAGGCGAGAAGCGGTTGACGCCCACGAACCAATTCTTTCGTTTGTGATGGGGTCGGAAGGGACTCGGGCCGATCCACAAGATGGTCCCCTGCCAACCGGCCACAAAACCAGAGAGGTCCTCGCCTTCGACGGCCAGCAGGGCCGATTTGTACGTGCGGTCGGGTCCGCCGGGAACGGTCTCCAGGATGCGGACGTCGTGGCCCAGCGCCATCGCCTCTTGAATCATCCGGTCCACCACGTGCGCCACCACCCAGGCACACTCGTCCGGCCCACGCCCGGAGGTCACTTGCAGCCAGGCAATCATGCCGTCCTCCTCACTTTGTAGGTGATCACCGGCCGCAGTGTCGCGACAACGGAAATCACACCCGCGCGGACCATGTCCTGGATGACCGTGTCGATGTCCTTGTAGGCCTGCGGGGCCTCTTCGTAGAGCAGGTCCTTGTCTTCGCAGATGACCCGGCTGCCGATCTCGGTCTTGACCAACGAGTCGGCCCGATAGCGATCTTTCAGCCGGGCGAGGGCGGAGCGGCGATTCCAGCGTCGCCCGGCGCCGTGGGCCACAGACCATGCGTTGTCCTGCTGATCGCCCGTCGGGATGACGAGGTAACTGAGCGATCCGCGTGTTCCCGGGATGACCACCGCTCCGACGTCGGCGGGAGCGGCTCCCTTGCGGTGCAGCCATCCGGCCGCGGCCGCGGCCGCGACGGGTGTAATGCTGTTGTGACAGATGTCCAGCACGGGGCGGATGTCACAGCGAATCTGCTCGGCCATGCGCGAAGCGATGAGGGCTCGATTCGCCACGGCCCATCGTCGTGCGTGCTCGTGGGCATGCATGTACTGAACCGCTTGCTCGGATGCGGCCGGCAAGCCGGCGGCACCGTGCTGGTCCAGATGGCGACGCAGCAATAGATCGCCCAAGCCTCGGGAGCCGCTATGAACCAGAATCGATAGCGTCTGCTTCTGCAGGCCGAGATCGCTGAACTTCTGGAGATCCTGGACTTCCTGCCAGGCCTGCAATTCAGCGAAGTGATTGCCGCTGCCGATAGTGCCCAGGGCGAAATCGGATTCGGTGGACTCGACGCCGTACTGGGCGAGCCAGCCAATCGTGTTACCATCCCACGGTCCCTGCAAGTCCTGGAGCCGCTGGAAGCATTTGTCCTGCTTGAGTTTCTGTGCTCTCAGATCCGTCTGCCAGAACCCCATGCCGCACCCCGCGTCGTTACCGACCAATTGAGGGTAGAGCGTGTCGTCGGTGACGAAGGCGGCTCCTACGGGATGGCCTCGCCCGGGATGCAGGTCCGGCAGGCCCACAGCCAGACGCATGCCAGGCAGCTCTGCGGTCTTGCGCAGTTGCGCCAAGGCCTCCCCCTCCACCCAATTGTCCTGCGAAGCCAACAGGCGAACCCTGCCATCCTCGGTCAGCGTAGAGAACAACGCCTTATCCACTGGCACCTCTCTTCTCCGATGCTGCGGCGCAACGCTGTGCGATTCTGGGAGCATATCGCTTCATGGCGGCAATTATGCCATAGAGAAGTGACCGCAACAAGCCTGGACTCTCTTCGAATTTGGCCGTACGATGTTGCGTTCGGGATCGAGCGGTAGCGCGGTATGGTGGGCAGACAGCCCCCTTTAAGCGGGTAGAACGGCAGGGCCTGATCGGAAATGCGTACGAAAGTCTGTAACCTTTGCGGAGGTGACGCGTCGTACAGGGTAGAGGCTGCGTTGCATGTGTGAATGCCGCCTTCAGGTCGGCGGCGTGCCTGGGTACGGGTGCGCAGGTGTGACGCCGCGGGAGCAGAGCAGATGTCCTTGGTGAAGTCATTTGGAAAGAAGGTCCGGGCGGTCCGTATTCGGTGCGGCGTGAACCTGCTGCTGCACCAGGCAGGCCGGGTGCTGGTCGTGGCGGGCATCGTTGCCTCGCTGGCGATCCTCATCGAGCGTTTGCTGGCGGTGCCGGTTCGAACGCCTCAGACGCTGTGGGCGTTCGGTGCCGCCTCGGCGGCGTTCGTGCTGATCCCGTGGCTGTTGAGACTGCCCAGCCGCATGCAGGCATCGCTGCTGCTGGACGAGCGACTGAGGCTGAGCGAGCGGTTCAGCACGACGCTGGCGCTGGCGGAATCCGACGACCCCTTTGCCATCGCGGCCCGGTCCGAATCTCTTCGTACCATCGAGGGTGCGAACCTTCGCGGGCACTTCCCCATTCGGTTGTCACGCGGTTGGTTCTACGGCGCCGGTACGTGGATGGTAGCGACATCGCTGGTCCTGTTCCTGCCACAGAAAGACCTTCTCGGTTTCCTTCGAGACCGGCAACACAAGCAGCAGCAGGCGGCGGCCGTCCGGCAGACCCAGACCGAGGTCAGGCAGACCACGGATGCCGTCAAGGCGGCGGTGAAGGGCCTGGGCGATCCGAATCTGGCGGAGGACCTGCGGAAGCTCGACGAACTGGCCGAAGCGGGGACGCCCGAGGAGATGAAGCGGCAGGCAATCAAGGCCCTGGGCGACCTCTCGGAGAAGATCAAGCAGATGCAGAGCAACTCCCAGGTCGATGCGGCCGAGGTTATGCAGCAGATGCTCAAACGCCTGCCCGGCTCGGCCGATCCGTTCGCGCAGCAGATTCGCATGGCGATGGCCAAGGGCGATTTCGCCCAGGCCGCCAACCTGCTCGGGCAATTACAGCGGCAATTGTCCGAGGGAAGTTTGCCTGAGGAGAAGCGCAGGGAGATGGGCGAGCAGTTGCAGCAATTGGCCAGGGAGCTCCAGAAGCTGGCGGAAGACAAGCGTGAGCTGGAGCAGGACTTGGAGAAACTCGGACTCGACAAGAGGATGGCCCAGATGACGCGGGAGCAGTTGGAGCAGGCGTTACGTCAGCAGGGGCTCCAGGCCGAGATGATCGAGCAGATCGTACAGAAGATGGTGGCCTGCCAGGCGGCACAGGGGCGCTGCGCCGCGCTGGGCCAGGGATTCGGAGCGGCCGGTGGCGGCGCCGGCGGCTTGCTGGCGGATGAGCTGACCGATGCGATCGATGCGCTCAACGCGATCGAGTCTCTCCAGCAGCAGGCCATCCTGCTGCGGGCCAGCCTCGACGAGATTGGCCGTTGTATGGGCTGCCTGGGCGAGGGGATGTGCTCCGGCATGGGAAAGGGCTGGACGCTTGGCTCCGGCGGCGGGCAGGGCGAGGGCATCGGCACTTCGCCGGGGGCCTACTCGAAGCCGATGGAGATTGATAGCGATACGAAGACGACGCGGTCTGTCGGCAAATCGGACGATGGACCGATCATCGCCAGTTGGTACTTCAAGGACGCCCAGGTCAAGGGCGAGGCACATCGCAGTTTCAGCGACTTGGTTCAGGCCGGACGTGCCAGCGCCGCTGAGGCGATCAGCGAGAATCAGATCCCGCGCCGCTACGAGGACGCGGTGAAACAGTACTTCAACCAGTTGGAGAGCAGCGGTCCGACGCCGTGACATTGTTTGAGTGTGGTGCTTGTGAGTGACGCGTACGGTTTCTATTTCGGTCAGCCCTGGTGGCTTCTGGCGAGCGTGGCGGTTGCGCCGCTGGTCTGGCTGGCTCATCGAAACCTCGCGGCGTTAGGTCCGGCCCGCCGCACCTTGGCCATTCTCTTCCGCGTCGCGGTCATTCTCCTGCTCGTCCTGCTGCTGGCCCGGCCCATGCTCGTGCGAAAGAGCCGCCGCGCGACGGTGATCGCGGTGGTCGATCGCAGCCGGTCGATTCCGGCGCCTCTGGCCGACGCGGCGCTGGACTATCTGGCCAAGGCGGTTGCGGCCAAAGCAGCGGAGGATCAGTTTGCCGTCGTGGATGTGGCCGAGTCGGCGCAGATCTCGCGGCTGCCATCGGGTGACATCGCCTTCGGTCGGCGCAACACTATGCTGACTGGCCAGCAGAGCCGCTTGGCCAGCGGGATCGAGATGGCGATGGCCATCGCGCCGCCCGATACCGCCGCACGCATCGTGCTGATCAGCGAAGGCAACGAGACCGAAGGCGACCTGAAGGCGGTCTCCGGAACCGCGGGCGCCAACAAGATTCCGATCGATGTCCTGCCCCTGCGGTACCGCTACGACAGCGAGGTGCTGTTCAAGCGTCTGGTCGCGCCCGCTCGCGCCCGCAGCGAACAGACGATCGACCTGCGTTTCCTGCTTGACAGCACGGCGCCGGTTCGAGGCAAGTTGCTGCTGACCTTGAACGACCAGCCTCTCGATCTGATGCCGAACAGTGCGGAGGTGGCCGTCCCGGTCGAACTCAAGGCGGGGACCAACGTCAAGACGGTGGCGATCCCTGTCGGGGCGCGTGGGCTGCACCACTTCGAAGCGGTATTCATGCCCGACGATGCCCGGCAGGATCGGGTTGTCGAGAACAACCGCGCCTCGGCAGTGACGTACGTTGCCGGCCCCGGCTCCGTGCGGGTCTTCGATACCGAAGACGCCGGCGCGGACATCGCGCGTGTGCTTCAGGAGGCAGGTCTCGATGCCTCGCACGCCGACGTCGCGCTCCTGCCCGACCAGTTGACGCGACTGCTGGACGCCGACGCGATCGTGCTGGCCAACACGCCCATCCACAACTTCACGATGGCCCAGCAGGAGATGCTGTGCCGCTACGTCAACGACCTCGGAGGCGGCCTCGTCATGGTGGGCGGACCCGAGTCGTTCGGAGCGGGTGGATGGATCGACTCGCCGGTGGCGGAGATGCTCCCGGTAGACCTCGACCCACCTCAGAAGAGACAAATGCCTCGTGGGGCGCTCGTGCTGGTGATCGACCGCAGCGGATCGATGACCGGCCAGAAGGTGGAGATCTGCAAGGTCTCGGCGGCCGCGTCGGTCAGGCTGCTCAGTCGGCTCGATCTGGTGGGCGTGATCGTCTTCGATGCCAGCGTCGACTGGCTCGTGCAGCTGGGCCCGGCGGGCGAGAAAGACGAGATCTATAAGCAGATCCGCGAAATCGGTGCCGGAGGCGGCACGGTCATGGGCCCGGCGATGCAGATGGCCTTCGATGGGCTCAAGGACGTCGAGGCGGCGGTCAAGCATGTCGTTCTGCTGACCGATGGGATGACCAGCGACAGCGATTTGTGTGTCGCACTGGGCCATGAGATGGCCAAGAGCCGCATCAGCGTCTCGACCGTGGCGGTCGGCGAGCAGGCCAACACACAGCTTCTGTACGACATCGCAGACTGGACGCAAGGCCGGTTCTACCGCGTGACCGATCCGATGAGCATCCCCGAAATCTTCGTCAAGGAAGCCCAAGTGGTCCGGCGGTCGATGATCATCGAACAGACCTTCTCTCCCCAGGTGGTCTATTCGCTCAGCGAGACGGTCAAGGGCCTCACGCCGCCTCTTCCGGCGCTGAATGGCTACGTGCTGACCGGGCCCAAGGGCGGACTGAATCAGCTCGTGCTGACCAGCCACGAGGCGGACCCGATCCTGGCGACCTGCCAGTCGGGCCTGGGACGCTGCGTCGCGTTCACCAGTTCGGCCGACAGCCGATGGGCCGGACAGTGGGTGCAGTGGCCCGAGTTCGCACGATTCTGGGAACAGGTGATCCGCTGGGCGGGCCGACCTGCCCAGTCGGCCGACTGCGAAATCTTCGCAGACATCCAAGGCCAGGATGTCACGGTCCACATCGAGGCCTTCGATGGTGAGGGCAAGTTCCTGCAATTCGCAGGCATCCAGGGTCAGGTCCTGACGCCGCAGATGGGAAGCGAATCCCTGGCGTTGAGCCAGAGCGGACCGGGGCAATACGCCGGACGGTTCAGGGTGCCCGAGGCGGGCAGCTACATCGTAAATGTGCAGTACCGTTGCCTTGGCGACGAGAGCGTGCGCCTCACCAACACGATCGTGACAGTCCCGTTCGCCCCGGAGTTTCGCGACCTGTCCGACAATCTGCCCCTCCTGGAGGAGGTCAGCCGCATCACGAGAGGCCGCGTATTGCCGGCTGATCCGAACGCCGCGAATCTGTACGACTACGCGGGGCTGAGCTTTCCTGAGACGAACCTGCCCCTATTGCGTCCTCTGATGCTGATTTGGCTGATCCTGTTTCTGTTGGATGTGGCGGTCCGGCGGGTCGTGCTCGACGTGCGCGCGGGCCTGCGACGCGTGCAGGCCTGGTTCCTGAAACTCAGCCGGCGCGAGCAGGATGAGACGATCTCCCGACTCCAGGCGACGCGGCAGAAGCTGCAAGCGCAATGGGCGGCGCGGACGGCCGGGACGGTCGTGTCAACACGTTACGATGGAGCCGACAAATATGCAGGTCACGTTCTGGACAATCGGGCGAGGCAAGAGGCCGAGATAGCGAACAAACAAGAGCAGAATAAACCGGAGAAGGCCGCTGCGGGTGAAGCAGCGTCGCATATCGATCGGCTGCTCGCTGCCAAACGCAGGAAAATCGGACAAGATGAACGAGACCGCCTGGACAGTCGGTGACTTGCAGGAGAAGACCAACATGACGATGAGCGAGAAAGATGTAGAAGCACAGTGCCGCCAGTTTCGCGAGATGTTTCTGGCGCTACGCGGCCAGGTCGCCAAGGTGATCGTCGGGCACGAGGGCATTGTGGACGATGTGCTGATCGCGCTGTTCGGCGGGGGCCACGTGCTGCTCGAGGGTGTCCCGGGCTTGGGTAAGACCCTGCTGGTCCGCACGCTGAGCCAGGCGTTCTCGCTGGAGTTCCGGCGGATTCAGTTCACGCCCGATTTGATGCCTGCCGATATTGTCGGGACCAACATCGTGATGGAGGACGCAGCGAGCGGGCGGCGCGAGTTCCAGTTCCAGAAGGGCCCGATCTTCGGGCAGATCATCCTGGCCGATGAGGTCAATCGCGCCACGCCCAAGACGCAGTCGGCCATGCTCGAAGCGATGCAGGAGCATTCGGTTACCAGCGGTGGCCAGGTCCGCCCGTTGCCTTCCCCGTTCATGGTGCTGGCAACGCAGAACCCGATCGAGCAGGAGGGGACGTACCCGTTGCCCGAGGCGCAACTGGACCGGTTCTTTTTCAAGCTGCTTGTCGGCTACAGCGACCGCAAGCAGCTCAAGACGATTCTCGATCGGACGACGACGGGACACGAGCCCCAGGTCGAGTCGGTCGCCGATGGCGACAGAATTCTCTGGGCGCAGAAGCTGGTGCGCCGGGTGGTGATCGCCGATCACGTGCAGGACTATGCGATTCGCCTGGTGCTGGCGACGCACCCCGAGGGTGAGTTCGCGACGGACATGGTCAACCGGTTCGTGCGGTTCGGCTCGTCGCCTCGCGGCGTGCAGGCGCTGGTGCTGGCGGCGAAGGTCCGGGCCATGCTGAACGAGCGGTACCACGTCGGGTTCGACGACATCACGCAGTCGGTGCTGCCATCGCTGAGGCATCGCCTCCTGCTGAATTTCGAAGGCCAGGCCGAGGGCATTCGAGCCGATGAGGTGCTCGGTGACATCGTGAAGAACACCGCCAGGAGCCTGGAGCAGAAGGTGTAGGTCTCATTTGTCTTTTAGGTCTCTTCGGTCCTTTAGGTCCCAAAGGACGCGAGGGACCTAAGGGACCAAAAGGACTCATTCTCGGAGAAAAGAACCCTGTGCCAGCCACGCGATCGACAACGCGAAAGCTCAGTGAACTGCTCGATGCCAAATTCATGGCCAGGCTCGACTCGCTCGACGTGCTCAGCCGCAAGATCCTCCAGGGGAAGATGCAGGGCGAGCGGCGGTCCAAGAAGCGGGGCCAGAGTGTGGAGTTTGCCGACCATCGACCCTACGTTGTGGGTGACGATCTCCGTTTCGTCGACTGGAACGTCTATGGCCGGCTCGATCAGTTGTTCCTCAAGTTGTTTTTGGCTGAACAGGACCTGACGGTCCACGTGCTGGCCGACCTCAGCATGTCGATGAGCGTGGGCGATCCATCGAAGGTGCTGTTCGTCAAGCGATTGACCGCGGCTCTGGGCTACGTCAGTCTGGTCAACAATAACCGTGTGACAATCAGCCTGTTCGCCGACGGAGTGCGGTTGCAGCTTGCGAACATGCGGGGCCGGGCCTATCTGCCGCAGATGGCCGAGATGCTGCTGACAGCCGATTGCGCCGGGTTCTCCGATTTCGAGAAGGCCTGCCGCGATGCGGAGATCGGGCGGATCGGTCCGGGCATCACGATCGTGTTGTCGGATTTCCTTTTCAAACAAGGCTACGAAACAGCGATGCGAAGGCTGATCGGTGCCCGCTACGATCTGTATGTGATTCAGGTGCTCAGTCCGCAAGAGATCGAACCCGAATTGACCGGCGATCTGAAGCTGCGGGACGTCGAGGATGCCGATACGGCCGAGATCACCGTCAGCTCCGCCTTGCTGAAGTACTACAAGCGGAATCTGGCGGCCTACTGCGCCGAGCTGAATGAGTTCTGCACCCATCGTGGTGCGGTCTACGTGCGAGCGAACTCTGCCGATTCGGTTGAGTCGCTGGTCTTGAACTATCTGCGTCGCGTTCGCCTGCTGGCGTAACCGAGGAAGAAAGAGAAGCACCTATGCAATGGCTGACGCCTCTTGTCGGACTTGTTGCTGCGGCGGTGGCCGTTCCGCTGTTGCTGCTGCTCTACTTCCTCAAGCTCAAGCGGCGCGAGGTGCCGGTTTCGAGCACGTTGCTCTGGAAGCGCGCAGTCCAGGATTTGCAGGTCAACGCGCCGTTCCAGAGACTGCGGCGGAACATCCTGCTTCTGCTCCAGTTGCTGGCGATGGCGGCCGTGCTGACCGCTTTGGCCGGTCCCGTTCTGTCGCTGAACCGAGGGCCGGGACAGCGTTACGTCGTGCTGATCGACCGTTCGGCCAGCATGAACGCGACCGATGTGACGCCCAGCCGGCTGGAGGAGGCCAAGAGACAGGCAAAGGTCTTCATCGAATCGCTGCGGGGCGGATCTGCGATGGCCCTGTCGGATAGCGCCGACCATGCGATGGTCATTGCGTTCGATCGTCATGCCAGGGTGATGTGCAGTTTCACCTCCGATAGACGGCGGCTCATGGCGGCCATCGACGCCATCGAGGCCGGAGATGGGATGTCGCAACTGAGCGAGGCCGTCACGGTCGCCCGGGCGTTCGCCCAGTCGCCGGGACTCGACAATGGTCTTCGCAATGACGAGCGGCTCGCCCGACTGGTCCTGTTCAGCGACGGGCTCATCGAGGATCTGGACGCGATTGCCGTCGGCGCGGATGAGCTGGCCTATCATCGCATCGGTGAGTCGGCCGACAATATTGCGATTACGGCGATGAAGGCCCGACGATCATACGAGCAGCCCGAGCAGGTCGAGGTCTTCGTGTCGCTGGCGAACTACGGGACGCAGACCGTCACGCGCGATGTACAGCTTGGAATCGACGCTGACGTTCGCGCCGTCCGCTCCGTTACGATCCCGCCTCGCCAGGAGAGCGACGAAAGCCATGCATGGACACCGGGAAAGGTGGCGGTCAATTTCTCGCTGGTGCACGAGGGGCGGGGGGTCCTGGAGGTGCGGCAGTTGGGTCACGATGCGCTGGCGTGCGACGATGCAGCGTGGAGCATTCTGGAGCCGCCGGAGAAGCTGTCGGTCCTGCTTGTTACGGAGGGCAATCCTGTACTGGAATCGCTGCTGCGCGCCTGCCCCATCGCGCGATTGGACCCGTGCACGCCCGCCGTCTTCGACGCGATGGACCCATCGGCCTTCCGCATCGGTTCGTACGACGTGATTGTGCTGGACCGGCAAGCACCGCGTCATCTGCCTCGGTCCTGCTACCTTGTGTTTGGAGCAGTGCCTGAGGGGATCGATGTCAACTCCCCGGGGCCGCTTGAGAATCAGGCGATCGTCGATTGGCGTTCGCGGCATCCGGTGCTCCAATATGCGAACCTGACGAATCTGTTTGTGGCTCAGACGCAAGCGCTCCTGTTGCCGCGTGACGCGGAGGTCCTGGCCGAATTCGGCGAGTCGCCTGCGATCGCGCTGCTGCGCCGCCACGGCAGCACCTTCCTTCTGGTCGGCTTCGACGTTCTGGCGAGCAACTGGCCGTTCGAGCCGAGCTTCGTGCTGTTCTGCTACAACGCGTTGAACTACTTGGCGGCTCAACAGGGCAGCGACCGGCAGCAGGAGCTGGCGGTCGCTGAGCCTATCGTCATCGACGACGTCGCGACGGGGGGCGAGGTTGCGGTGGTATTGCCGGACAGGTCCACGGTTCGGGTCGCACCCGATCCCGGACAGACGGTCCGCTTCCCGGCGACACATCGCGTGGGCGTGTACGCCGTGGATGTGCCGGATGAGCCGAGGCGGTTCTACGCGGTCAACCTGGTCGACGAGAAGGAGAGCCGCATCGAGCCCCGCGATGAAGTGACGTTTGAGACGATGACGGTCTCGGCGCAGCAGCAGGGCGTCCAGCGGGCCAATGTCCCGTTGTGGCCGACACTCGTGCTGGCAGCGTTGGTGCTTGCCTGTATCGAATGGCTCATCTACAACAAGAAGGTCCGGATTTGATTTCTGACCAGTGAGGATAGCGGGAGTTTCCTATGACGAAGCTGACGGCAATGATCCTGCTTGGGCTGATCTGTGTCACGTCCGTCCACGCAGCCGATGACGATGAGTTCAACGTGTCCCCCACCTATGGCTGGGACGGGTACTACCGGCCGATGGAATGGACGCCCGTCGAGGTCGGCATCAGCAGCGATCTGAAAGAGCCCTTTGGAGGGACCTTTATCGTCTCGGCGCCCCAGGATGGGCTCAACACGCTGAACGTGATGCGTGCGTTTGTGCTGACGCCCGAGGTCCCGCAGAACCTCGTGCTGGTGACCAAGCTGGCCTTCGGGATGGGCCGGTGCCGTCTGGAGATCCGCGACCAGCGGGGCCGCATGCGATGGGACCAGGGTGTGGACATGTGGGACTACTCCAGCGGCAATCGACCGATGCGCGTGGTTCAGGAGCGGGACCTGCTCGTCGGCGCGGTCGGCACGCCACAATTCGGGCTGCTTCGGCTGCCGCGCGAGACAGTGTGCGTTTCCGGCCAGGGGGAGGGCACGGTCTGCGTAGGAAACAAGCCACTTCGTATGGTGCCCTGGGACTGGACGGGGTTCGTCAGTCTCGATCTGCTCGTGTTATACGATCCGGACTGGACCCTGTTGCGCGACGAGCAGCTCGAAGCGATCGGCAGGTGGGTCTCCAACGGGGGCAGACTCCTGATCGTTCTCGGGCGGCATCCTCCCGCCCAGGGCAATCGCCTGATGCCGCATGTGCCGTTCGAGATCGGCGAGCCCAGGCAGACCACGCTGGCCGAGGAGAAGCTGGCCGGATGGCAGCTTGATGCGACACGGAGTGAGACCGTGACAGCGTGGCCTCTGTTTCCCAGACCCAACGCGATCCTGCTCAAGAGTGTCAAGGCCGACCAGGGCGGGTATCTCTATGGTCTGAGCTATGCCGGATTCGGACGAGTGGCGGTGCTGGGCTTCGATCCCGCTCAGTTGAGTCCATCCCAATCGACGCATGCGACTGGCTTCTGGACCACCCACATTGCAGCGTGCCTGGCCGACCCGTCTGCGGAGCAGGCGGCTCGTGTGCCGGACGATCCGGATGTGCCTGTGAACGTGGGCGCCTACCGGCGTTCCATCGCGCTGTTGCCTGAAGGCGAGGACGCATCGCAGGATGCCGACCACCAGAAGCCATACAACGAGGAGAACCGTTTTCGCATCAGTCTGGCCCAGATCGCGGGCAATCAGGTGATGGAGCATCTGTACCAGCTCAAGCAGATGCGTCCTTTGAGCATCTGGTGGGTGATCCTCACGCTGACGGCGCTGGCGCTACTACTGGGTCCGGTCGATTACCTGGTGCTCAAGCGGCTGGACCGCCTGCCGTGGACGTGGGTGACCAGCACGACCTGGATCGTGATCTTCACGGTCGGCGCCTACTACGGCGTTCAGGCCCTTCGCGGCGGCCGGATGCAGTTGCGGGCGATCTCCGTGCTCGATGGCGTCGGCGGCGTCGACGACGCGTGGGCAACCTGCTATGCGGGTCTGTTCTCTCCCCGCAGCGCCGACTATCAGCTCGAAGGGCTGGCTCCTGGCCAGTGGTGGTCCGGGATCGCGCCGAGTCAGGAAGAGATGTGGGCCCACCAGCTCGGATCGGCTATGCGACAGATTCGCTGCGTTCAGGAGGACGGCTCGAACCTTCCGGTTTCCGTGCCCATCAACATCTGGACCGTGCAGTCGCTGGTGGGCGAGTCCCCGCTGAGCCGTCTGCCTTTCGACGCCAGTATCGAGAGGCGCGGGGAGGAACTCGCCGTCGAGATAGCGAATTTCTGCGACGAGGCCATCGTCTCGGCGGTGCTAGTGATGGACGACGCCTACGTCGAGGTCGGGCCGGTGCCGGCGCGTTCCACCCGGCAGTTTCGGCCGAAGCTCCGCCCGTTCAATCCATGGCGCGATACGCAGCGCATGATGGCCAATCCCAGGGGCGGCAGAGGCATGGTGTCGTTCACCGTCCCGCGATACCCCGATTCGGTGCCTCCGCCGGCCGCCAACGCGTTCCTGGCGCCGGGCTGCTTCGACCGGACGCAGACGATGCACGCCCAGCTTCGCCAGGGCGCAGCTATCGTGTGCGCGGTATTTGCTGATGCACCGCCGCCCTTCGGCGTCAAGGACCGCTCTTACGATATCGATCACATCAAGGTCGCGCGGCAGATCGTCTTTCCCAGAGGGGTCAATAAGGAAGAGGACCATGATTGAAATCACGAAGTTGACGAAGTGCTTTGGCAACCTGACGGCGGTCGACAAGCTGGACCTGCATATCGGCGCCGGCGACATCTTCGGATTCATCGGCCCCAACGGAGCGGGCAAGACGACCACGATGCGCATCCTGGTGACGCTGATGGAGCCGACGAGCGGCAGCGCCACGATCGATGGGCTCGATGTCCGCAAGAAGGGCAAGGAGGTGCGCCGGCGGGTCGGTTACATGCCGGACTTCATGGGGGTCTACGACGACCTGAAGGTGTTCGAGTATCTCGAGTTTTTCGCCGCCGCCTTCGGCATTGAGTACCGCAAGCGCAAGGCTATCGTCGAGGGCGTCCTGGAACTGACGGACCTGACGTCGAAACAAGCCGCGGCGGTGGACAGTCTCTCTCGCGGCATGCAGCAGCGACTGGGTCTGGCCCGCGTGCTGATCCACGACCCCAAGGTCTTGATCCTCGACGAGCCCGCCAGCGGACTGGACCCGCGGGCGCGGATCGAGATTCGCGAACTGCTGCGAGAGCTCAAACGCATGGGCAAGACCATCATGATCTCCAGCCACATCCTCAGCGAGCTGGAGGAAATCTGCGACCGCATCGGGATCATCGAGCACGGCCAGCTTGTCTTCGGCGGTACCATGGACGAAATCCGGCCTCGGCTCGGTATCCAGCGCAAGGTCCGCGTCAAAGTGCTTGGGGACGACGGCAGGGCGACGGAACTGCTGACCGCGCTGCCTCAGATTCAGCAGGTCGAGAAAGTCGGTGACTACCTGTCCGTGACGTTCCGCGAAGGCGAACCGACGGATGGCATTATCGCGCGCACGCTCGTCACCGGCGGGGTCGATCTGGTGTACTTGCAGCCAGAGCAGTTGAAGCTCGACGACGCATTTCTGAAGCTGACCAAAGGCATCGTGCACTGAGCCGTTAGAGTGAACGCGAGGGGATTATGTTGACATCGGTGACCATTAGCGCTCTGGAACGGATGAACCCGCTGCGTCTGGCGGGACCGCTGTTCGACAAGGAGCTGCGGGTCTGGAGCCGGCGGCGACGCCTCTATGCGCTTCGCTTTGCGTACATTTGCTTGTTCGGCGCGGTGGTGGCGCATGCCTGGCTCGTGGTCGCGCGGCCCGGTCCGAACACGTCGGCGCTGGTGCAGGCGTCGCGGATGGCGGAGGTGGGCAAGATCGTCACCGCGGTGATCGTCTGGTTCCAGTTCGCCGCAGCCCAGATCGTGGCGGCCGTCCTGCTCAGCGGGGCCATGGCCACCGAGGTTCGCCAGCGTACGCTCGACGTGCTGTTCACGACGCCGATCGGCAACGCGCAGATCGTGACGGGAAAGCTCCTCAGCGGGCTGCTCCAGATTGTGCTGCTGCTGGCGATCAGTCTGCCTTTGCTGGCGATCGTTCGCGTCTTCGGAGGGGTCCCGTGGGACTTCGTCGTCAGCGGTCTGGGTGTTACGCTGGCCACCGCGATCTTCGTCGGTGCGCTGAGCCTGTTTCTCGGCATCACAGACCGTCAGGCGCACCAGGTGGCCATGAACGCGGTTGCCGTGTGCATCCTGTTCTGGCTCTGCACCGGGATCCTGCTCGTTGTTCTCGGGCACACCGGTTATGTGAGCCGGGCACTGGCGACCTCCATTCTGAGACGGACCGACCCCTGCGTCGCTCTGGCGGCCCAGACGCGCGCGATGATCACGCCTATGGGTGCGGGGCCGCCGTCCGGGTCGTGGATGTATTGCCTGGTCGCCCTGGGCGCGGCGGGGGGACTGTTGCTGTTGTCCATCTGGCGGCTGCGGAAGGTGGCCGCCGGGGCCACGATCAACACATCACGCGGCGCGCAGCCCGAAGCGGTGCAGAAGCGGGCTCAATTCCCCTGGTTTGGGCGGGGGGCGATCCGTCCGGTCAAGGGTTCCCCCATCGTCTGGAAGGAACTGTGTCGACCGCGTGTCCCGCGCAACCGGCGGGGCATCCTGAGCCTGATCTTCCTGGCGATACTCGTGTGCATGATTATCGGCTGTGTCGTGGTCGTGATCGTCTTCGATCCGAAGGCGCTGTCGCCCGTCTG
>Ga0068714_10003892_pt1 | contig 17189 bp, 22 predicted proteins | sample MTBNYHSulfiMetaG_FD_62988 | JGI IMG/M metagenome (GOLD analysis project Ga0068714, IMG submission 62988) | Enrichment culture microbial communities from rom New York Harbor, USA that are MTBE-degrading - MTBE-NYH (New York Harbor Sulfidogenic)... | ecosystem: Environmental > Aquatic > Marine >...
CAACAGAGATCAGGCTGGTGTTATTATCAATGACGTTCTTCCAGTCTTCGATATTGAAAGTGCCATCATTGTTTGCTTTGATAATCTCAATTTTGAGGCCGTCTCTTTTAGCTCTCTCGACAAATGGAAGGGAACCACTATGATGTTCAAGGGACGTAGTAACTATCTTGGAGTTCTTTGGAAGGTGAATTGAACTAGCAACAATATTGAGTGCCTCTGTAGCATTCCTTGTCCAGATACACTCAGCCTCTTCAGAAGCGTTTAGGAATCTTGCAAATTTACCTCGAGCGGTAGCATATGCATTTGATGCCTCTTCACCAAATTTGTGAATACTTCGCCCACCACAAGCAGGATATCGTTCATAATACTCATTCATTGCGTCAATCACTTGTCGTGGTTTTAGAGCCATACATGCACTGTCTAGATACACTACTGGACGACCATTAATTGTACGGTCAAGAGCTGGAAAATCCTTGCGAATGTGAACCCAGTCGGTCATTTGTTCATTGCCTCACAAGTTGCCATCGATATCCACCTTTACCAAATTTTCTACTAATTAGACCCCTCTCCACAAGCTGATTAGCAGTTGCAGCAATAGTATCTCCACCAGCACAATCTGCACATAGATTAGCAAAATTCTCAGCCCTAGCAGCCTCAAGTATTTCTGTCGTTGTCAATGACTCTGCAGTTTTGAGAATTCTAAGGATACATTCAGCATTTTTAGAAAGATTTGACATCGGTAATCGAGTCGGTACATCCGACAATATGAAGGCTTCGAATTAGTCAGTCTTTCACTTAACAAAATGCTTAAATTAATACCTGAGAGGGTGACCTTGCTCTATTTCTCTCAGGGCTAGTGTCCTAGGTTGTGTGAAATAGGCATAGGTGAAGTATAATGGGAAGAAGACGGAGACAGAAAGTACGGCGGCGACCACAGAAGAAGATTCCAGATGTCTATCCGTGTCCAGACTGTGGAAACACCGCCATCAAGATAGAACTCTATAGAGACAATGCTATGGCTACCGTCAGATGTGGATCTTGTGGTCTTGAGATGTCTATTGATGAGGTCAATCCCCTGACCGAAGCTGTGGATATCTATGGATCGTTTATAGACAAGTTCTATGAGAGAAGATCTATCAGTACATGATGTGTACAGGTGTTAATATTCAGCAATGGTTATAAGCGGAGTCAGTCCGAGGGCACAAGATTCCAATGCAAACCGATAATATGATAATATTCATCATTCTAGCAGCAATGGGTATCATAGCCCTATTACTTGCAATGGGATATATGGTATACGGGGAGCAGGAAGAAGACTAGTCCAAGGGGAATCGTTCCCTATGACAGGTTCGATAGTAAGAGCTGCTTTTGATAATGTTGCAGGGCACTTTTCAAATTTTGAGTTAATGAGCGGGCTAGTACAAAAACTAGAGGCACATGAAGGTTCCCTAGAAGAGATTATTGACTCGTTAGAGAAGGAGAGCGAGAATGCTGAAATCACTCTTAGAACAGACATCCGTATCTTAATCAATGAATGTCGCCATCTAAAGAGTAGGAAGACCACTAAATGAATAATCCGAGCCCTCTAAGCAGAGAGATAGTACAGTTTCTAAGGGAGAGAGGAATAGTCACCCCAACACCCATACAAGAACGTGCTATTCCATTATTACTCAGAGGGGACCAAAATGCTCTCTTGTTGGCGCCTACAGGAAGTGGAAAGACTGAGGCTGCGCTCTTACCACTGTTGAATAGATTATATATATTGAGCAAAGAGAAGGAGCTTTTTGGATTCTATATACTATATATCACTCCTCTAAAAGCCCTCAATCGCGATGTATTCAAGAGAATCACTGACCTTTGTCAATATCTTGGAATATCTGTAGATGTACGGCATGGAGATACTAGTCAATATGCTCGAAGAAAACAAGCCATCCGACCGCCCAACCTTCTAATTACAACACCTGAAACTCTACAGGCAATTCTTCCTGGAAAAAGACTCTCATACCACCTTAGAACGGTCTTTGGTGTGATTATAGATGAGGTTCATGACTTGGCCAGTAGTAAGAGAGGAACACAACTGAGCCTCGGACTTGAAAGACTTGGTTACCTTGTTGGTTCAAAGATCCTCCGTATCGGGCTCTCTGCTACCGTAGGAAATCCGGGGGAAGTTGCTCAACTTCTTGGTGGAAGAGAGAATGTCAACACAATCTGGGCAGGATATGAAAAGAGAAGAATTGATCTGCAGGTAGAAATGCCGGAACCAGACCCGCATCATTCAGACCTAGCAAGAAGGTTATCATATCCACCGCATTCATTAGCGAGACTGGAAACCATTGTAAATCTGATTGACACACATCAATCGACTCTTGTCTTCACAAACACTCGATCATTTGCAGAAGTCTTAGGTGCGAAGATGAGAGCATTCAACCCTCCATACGATTTTGATGTTCATCATGGGTCTCTATCAAAAGATGTTAGATTATCTGCTGAGGACCGACTAAAGACGGGTATATCAAAAGCAATTATTGCAACCTCAAGTCTTGAATTAGGGATTGATATTGGGCAAGCAGATCTAGTCATCCAGTATTCTTCACCCCGTGAAGTTTCCAGATTATTGCAGCGAGTGGGGCGATCAGGACATGGGGTTGGACGTACCTCGAAAGGTATCGTAATCTCTACCATGAACCTTGATGATATTACGGAGTCGGGAGTAATTGTTAGACGAGCTAAGATGAACAAGGTTGAGAATGCAAGGATTCCAAAGAGACCATGGGACGTATTGAGCCATCAAATTGCAGGCATATTACTTGACAGTGATGAGATTGAAAAGAGTATTCTTCAAGAGATGATAACTAGAGCTCATCCATATAGAGATGTGAGTACCCAAGAACTAGGGATACTCCTCGATTTTATGCACAGAAGAGAGTTGATTGAAGTTATCGACTCGAGAGTATGTAAGGGAAAGCGAACTCGATTATTCTATTATGACCGTCTCAGTATGATTCCTGATATTAAACAGGTCAATGCTGTGGATATTACGACCCGAACATCGATTGGAGTGTTAGATGAGGACTATGTATCTGCAAATGTTGAGGCTGGATCTGTGTTTGTGATTCGGGGCAGATCTTGGAATGTTGTAAGCATAGACGATGAAACAGGAGAGGTTCTATGCGCTCCGATTACGAGTACAGACACTGAAGCGCCACGCTGGATTGGGGAGATGATACCAGTTCCGTATGAGGTGGCAACAGAGGTATCTAAAGTCTGGAATGAAATAATCGCAAGGAGTGTAGAGGGTGTAGAATCATGGCTTCATCACGAGTATGGAATCTCAAAAACTGCCCAAGAATATATGATGGTTTCATTGACACAGAGTAAAGAGATTCTAGGTACGTTGCCATCAGAGAACCGCTTTATCTTGGAGTCTTTTGGAACTGGATTGGTCTTGCATTCACCTCTGGGAACAAGAACAAACGAAACTCTCGGTATTGTGATATCTGCACTCATGACAACACGACTTGGATTCACTGTTGCTGTAGAAACAGACCCCTATAGAATTCTGTTCACCGCAACAGAAAATCTAGAACCCACTCATGTTGTAGATGTCCTACAAGAATATTCAGGAGAACAAGCGGCACATATCCTTCGGTTGGCAATAAGACACACTCAGAATTTTGCCTCAAGATTTGTTCATGTTGGTCGTCGAATGGATATCATCAGAAAGGACGCAAAATCAAAACAGATACCTGTAAAATGGTTGATCAAGTCCTTTGAGGAAACTCCAGTATTCGAGGAGGCTATGAGAGAAGTACTTGAGGAGAAAATGGATGAAACGGGGATGAAAAGAATCTTTGATGAGGTCTCAGAGGGAATGCTGGAGATTGTAGTAGTAAAGACCGATATACCCTCACCCTTGGCTCGATTGATTATAGAGGAGAAGACACGCTTTGAAGTCATGGGAGAGATCACTGAAGAAGACGAAGTCCTACGAATGATGGAAGAACGATTACTCTCAAAGCAATTCAGATTATTCTGCATGGCAAAGGGACATTGGAACTCGGTGAGAACTGTATCGACCCTCAATGATGCTATAGAATGCCCAGTCTGTGGTTCTAAAATGATTGCCGTATTATCAGTGGCTGAAACTGATTTTGGGAAGACTCTTGCAAGACACATACGTGGAGAAGACCTCTCGAAGGAGGAGAAAAAAACATACAGAGATGCAGCTCTGACTGCAGAACTAGTATCTAGATATGGAAAGAGGGCTCTTCTCGTACTAGCTGGAAGAGGGATTGGAGCAAGAACAGCATCTCGAATCCTACAGCCTGAGCTAAAGGAAAGACTTGAAATCTTGCGAGCGATTGCTAAAGGAGAGCTTGAGTATGAAAGAACAAGACCTTACTGGTAAGAAGAAGCCAATCATAGTCTTTACAGGAAGGAGTAATGTAGGAAAGAGTAGTGTCATCAGAGCTCTGACTGGAAAAAAAGTCAGAGTGGGAAAACATCCTGGAAGTACACGTTGGGAACAGATGATCGATTATGGTTCGGTGACGATTGTCGATATTCCAGGGTTCGGATATATGGCAAGAAAGAGCAAGGCAGACATAGAGGAAACAAAGACCCACATCATCCATATGCTTGAGAGGTGGAGTAATAGAATCATAGTGGCGATACATATTATTGATCTATCTCTCTTCAAAGAGCTATATGAAAGATGGTCAGAGCGTGATGAAATACCAATAGATGTAGAGTTTTATTCATTTCTCTGTGAGATTGCACCTCGAGTCATCGTTGTGGCTAATAAAAAAGACAAAATAAAGAAGCACCATCTAAATGAAGAACTGGAATTTCTTCGATTCCAACTGAGAGAAGCAGTCATAGAAAGAGAACCTACTATCATTCTCACATCAGCCATAGATAAGACTGGTCTCGATGCTATGAGGAATCTGTTGAACGGTATTCTTGATGAAGAAGGACTTGAGAGGCCATCATGGGCCCTCACTTAATCTTCTTCAACAGATAGTATGCCACACCAATAACAAGGAAAACTGATGAAATGACCAGCAATGGAACGATTGCACTTGGAGCTGTCACAAAATCATCGGACAACCAAGAGATTATGTTCATGAATAAGCGAGAATTATCTCCCATATAGAACCAGTTGAGTTCTGTATCTGGAATATCTATTGGGCGTCCTGTGAACATGATTGTGGATCCACAGAGGACTACTCGTGCAGGACCAAATTCAAATGCTGAAAGCCATGATGGGGTGGTACCGTTTACAGCAGAATAGGCCAGGGGATTGGATTCGTAGAGGGTCATATTAGGCATTGACCAATTGGCCCACGAGTTTGCATTCATGCGGTATTGCGCAAAAGAGCTCTCATAGCTCTCTCCAATACCACTTGGCAGAGAAACGGGTTTCAGTGTTGCCGTCATTGTGTAGAGATCATTGATGTTTCTGAAGATGGGATGTGTTGCATCCCATGTAGTTGCGTCAAGATGAATAACCCAAGGAATTGTATTATTTACAGTGTGTTCATAGTCAAACATGATGTCTGCATAATCATCTGTTGAAGTTTCATTAATACTGAAGCGAGGCCCTGTCATATTTATGCCATCAAGGAGTTTGTTGAGAGCAATATTGTCACCTGTGTCCTGAAGTACGTTTTCACTCCAATATGTAGATTTCGAGGAAAGTACTGGGTCCCCGAGAACAAATAGAGAACTCCCATTAGCCAACATCTCACTTATTCCAGAGAGTTCAGCGGCACTGAAGGGAGAGCTATCATCAGGACTGGCAATGATGAGTACGTCTACATCATTAAGTAGCTCATCAGTCAATGCTTGGTCACTATTCACATGGACAATATAGCGCGTCGAAGAATTGACCATATCAAGTACCAATTTTAATCCAAGGTCTTCACTATCAGCAGCGAATTGTTGAGAATGGTGGGAATCAAAAAGGACAACAATAGGGTCAAGAGTGGCCTGAGCCTGAACAGAGGCGTGAAAACTTGAAAAAAGAATAAGAACTGTAAGGATTGTTGCAAACAGTCTAGGAACATTTTTACGCTGAATCATCGATTACATCCGACCTTGTGTGGCCATTACCGTGCGAAACCTGAGCCATTGTTTTAAAGTTATCTTCAATACAAAAGTTGACTTATTCCGATTTTGGTTCCTAGTCGGTCCTTCGCCATTCAACATACATCTTTCTTCGCTCACTATCGGTAGATGCTATTCTTTCGAATTCATTTCTTAGTTCAGCTATCTGTTGGGCAAGGATATGATAGCACATGTTGCTCTCTCGGGCGATAACAACTTCTTGATAGAAACTTCTGCAAGTACAATAGATCTTAGGAATGACCATGTACTGTCGTTGTCTGCCACGAACAATCCAAATTGCTGACCCGCTAGGTTGGAACTTGTATTTCAGTACCTTCTTCTCTTCCACCACTCTGAGCGCTCTGATGAACTTCTTTCCATATTTCTCTCTAAAATATTCTATATCGCTCTGGGTAAGGTTTTCTTTAGAGAGTTTCTTCGCCTCAGTTATTGATAGAGCCATCTTCTTCATAAAGAATCATACATAACGAAGTTAAAATGTTGTATCTTTGAGCGATATTTGGCCATGGAGATTCTATTTGAAGACAGAGGAATGATCCTTCGTAGTGGTAATACTGTAAGCTTGATTGTTGCAGATTTGCACCTAGGTTTTGAGGAAGAACTCTCAGAAGAGAAGGGTGTACATTTCCCCCTTCAGGATGCCAACATTCTTGATCGTATTGCCTGTCTGGTCGATAAGTATTCAGCCTCAAAGTTGTACATCATTGGGGATGTAAAGCATACAATTCTGACAGATATTCCCTATAATTGGGATATTGTTCCAAAATTCATGACAACCTTAGATGAGATTATAGACACAACTATCATTCCGGGAAATCATGATGGTGATTTAGAACCATTACTCCCACGGAGTGTTTCAATTGCAGATGTTCGTGGCACTATGGTCGGTGAGAAGAGTGAGCGGGTGGGATTACTTCATGGTCATGCCTGGCCAGACCCAGTCCTCTTAGATGCATCACGGGTTGTTATAGGACACAGTCATCCCGCAGTGAGTAGAATTAGAATGGTTTCTAGTCCAGAATTGGGACGAATAGAGAGGAGGAGATTTGCAGGTTCGATTCCAGTCATCTTGCAATCCAATCTGAACAAGAACTGTGTTAGGAGAGCTATGGGAATGCTCGAGATCGATAATGATGCGAGTGGTAATCTGATTACTCTTCCAAGCTTCAATCAGCTCGTTATGGGTCTAGCAATAAACAATTCACAATCAAAGATGCAAGGACCCTTTTTTGATAATGGGTGTGTGAACCTTACTGATTCCGAGGTGTTCAGTACAGAAGGAATCTTCTTAGGAACAGTTGGCTGGATGAGAGAACGATTTAACGAAATGATTAAATCTAAGCCGTCGAGGGATTGATTTTAGTTATGGGTCGGTGGTCTAGCTTGGTATGATTCTTGGTTCGGATCCAAGGGATCGGGCGTTCAAATCGCCTCCGGCCCACCATTTTCATCTCTGACTTGGTCTAGTCTTCCTTTGATTTGGTTTTGGGAAGTGTTCCTGTGAGAGGACCAATTCTGTCAACAAGTCCCTGACCTTGAACAGCACCTACACGAGCTCCATGATAGGTTTCTTCAGCTAACCGGGTAGCTGCCAGAGGAGTATCATCCTTCTTAGGGATAGGAGATCCTCTGCGATCTGTTCTGGGTGCGAGAAAATAGATGATAAGAGCTGCAACGAGTACAACTCCCATCCCAATCAGTAACCAACTCATCTTGAAACCCTATTAGTATTCTTGTCCTGAGATGACTTAAACATTGGTCATTATTTTTAAAATCAATAATAGTTTCGAGAGAAGCATGAAAGAACGGATTTTCAAAGAGCATCGGTACTCGACGAGTAATTACAATACTGTCGAAGGAAGACTTCAAAAGCACCGAACATCTACGGGAAAATAACCAACCCGTAAAGTGAGTGAGAGAACATGGGAAGAGGCTCTGGTAAAGGAAAAACCATTCTTTTTGGTGAGCACTTTGTTGTCTACGGACTTCCTGCACTGGCTGCTGGAATTGCTGCTGAAACAACTGCAAAATTGACTCGTGTGCGATCTTTTGGACACACTCTTGTTGATAATAGACCTGAGATGCCAGGTTACAAAAAGGAGAAGTATGAGGAGCAGAAGGCCTCACTAGAGAATATTCTGAAATATCTCAATATTGATACTACTAGAATGGGATTTCAAATAGACCTTGGAGGAGATTTAGTCTGTGCTTCTGGAATCGGAGCAAGTGCAGCTAGTTGTGTAGCAATTGTAAGAGCACTTAATGATGAATTCAAACTAGGACTTGATGATGAACAGGTCAATGAGGCTGCATACGAAGGAGAGAAAGGATATCACGGGACACCCTCAGGACTAGATAATACAGTATCAACGTATGGAGGATTGGTCTGGTTTGAACGAGATTTGAGTGGTGGATCTCCAAAATTCAAGAGACTTAAACTAGACAAGGCGATGCATCTTGTCATAGCATCAACCGGTATCACTGCGAGCACAAAGGAAGTTGTAGGAGATGTTAAAACAAAGAAAGAGGCAGATCCAGGCTGGTTTGAAGCTATTGCAAATGAGTATTCTCAACTTGTTCACGATGGAAAAGAGGCTCTAATCAAATTAGATACGAACAAAGTTGGAAAATTAATGAATAGAAATCATGAGCTGCTTCAGCAACTGACCGTTTCTTGCAAAGAACTTGACGAATTAGTCCAAGTTGCACGGAAAAATGGCGCTGTTGGCGCGAAGATGACTGGAACAGGGCGAGGTGGAAATATGATAGCCTTGGCACCGGATGAACCAACAGCCAAGAAGATTGCAGAGGCTCTTAAGAAAGCCAGAGCTGCAGGAGTATGGATGACATCATTTGGTCTGTGAGGTGAGTCTAATGATACTTGAGAATTACATTGAGGTGTTACAAGAACATGATAAGGTCAAGATGGTCAAGAGAGAGATATCCAAACATCTTGAGATTGCAGGTGTTTTGAAAGCTCTTGAACCAATGCCAGTGTTATTTGAGAATGTTAAAGAGAGTGACTTTAGAGTTGCGGGGAATCTGTTTTGTAACAAACAACAGATTGCTGACTACTTTGGGATTCAGACAGAGGAAATTATACCAACTCTCACTAAAGCAATTGAAAACCGAAACCCACCTGAGTCGATTGATAAAGGGGCTTGCCAAGAAGTTATTGAGGATTCGGTCAATCTAGATAAGATACCAATTTTATTCCATAATGAGGTTGATGGTGGGCCATACATTTCTTCAGGGGTCGTAGTGTCTTCGGATCCTGAATATGGACAGAATCTTGATTTTCATAGAGCAATGCAGATTGGAAAAGACAAGATGGTAACAAGAGTGGTCAGTGGGAGAGATTTCTATAATTTTCTGAAACGAAATGCCGAAGTCGATGTGGCTTTCTGTATTGGGAATACTCCTGAGGTGCTCATAGCTGCAGCAACCTCTGTTGATACAGGAATAGATGAACTCGAGATTGCTAATGCCCTGAGAAGTATAAAGGTCATCAAGGCAAAGACGGTGGATCTCATGATACCTGCAGATACCGAGTTTGTTCTTGAAGGACGTGTATTTCTTGAAGAGAAACACAAAGAGGGCCCATTTATTGATTTAACAGAAACTGTTGATGTTATCAGAGAAGAGCCGGTGTTCGAAGTCAAGAAAATAACCCATCGGGAGTCTGCAATATGGCAAGGACTGCTCCCTGGGAGATCGGAACACAAAATCTTGATGGGAATGCCAAGAGAACCTACTGTCTTCAAGAAGGTCAAAGACAGAGGGATTGATGTCCTTGATGTGTACATTACACCAGGCGGAGCCAGCTGGTTACATGTTGCTGTGAAAATTAAAAAGAAGAACGAAGATGATGGCATAAAGACCATTGAGGCTGCATTTTCAGGTCATAAGAGTGCTAAGCATATCTGGGTCTATGATGAGGACATTGATATCTACTCAGACGAGGAGAGAGAGTGGGCCATGGCTACACGATTTCAAGCAGACGAAGACTTACTTATCAAGGACCGTGAACCTGGCAGTTCATTAGATCCCAGTGCTGAACCGGGCACCAAAATGACAACAAAATGTGGATTTGATTGTACTAAAGTATTGGATACTAAGGGAAAGGGATTTGAAAAGGCAAGATTCCCCGAAGTAGACCTAAAGAAGTTTCTTGGTGATTGAAATGGTACTCGAACTGACCCCAGAAGAGAGAGAGATGCTTGATGGAAAGCATGGCAAAGCCACAAGAAAAGCAATGGAGATCATTACGGCTCTTGGCGAGATCTATGGTGCGAAGAGACTGATTCCTGTCTCAAGTGTACAGATTGCGGGAGTATCTTACGATAATCTTGGAGAGGCAGGTCTCGAGTATCTCTCTGAGATGGCAGAGGATGGACAGACAATGGTCTTGACCACTCTTAATCCAGCCGGGATGGACATGCTTGAGTGGAAAAAACATGGAATCAGTCCAGACTTTGCTGAGATGCAGCAGAGAGTAGTTGATGCCTTTGAGAAGATGGGTGTAGTGACAACTTGTACCTGTACACCATATCTCATTGGTAACCTACCTCATTATGGAGAACATATAGCATGGGCAGAATCGTCAGCTGTGTGTTTTGCAAACTCAGTAGTTGGTGCCTTTACAAATAGGGAAGGAGGACCAAGTGCACTTGCAGCTGCACTGACCGGGAGAACTGCTGAATATGGACTACATCTTGAAGAGAATAGAATGGCCCAAGTCAAGTACGAGGTTCGAGCAGACCTGAAAGACACAGATGATTTTGGGTTAATAGGCCAAGTTATCGGAAACCGAACTGGAAAATTAATACCATATATCATAGGGATCTCAAAGGCCTCTACTGAAGAACTCAAGTCATTCAGTGCCTCTGTAGCGACATATGGAGGAGTAGCTATCTTTCATATGGAAGGAATAACACCAAATCGTACGACAGTCCCAGAGAAGACAGAGATCATCACCAAAAGTGACCTTGATGCAGCCAGAGCACAGCTTGATGATGAAGGTGCAGAAATCGATTTCATTAGCGTTGGATGTCCCCACGCAAGCATCAAGGAGATTGCACAGGTTGCAGAGATGCTTGATGGGAAGAGCGTTACAGAGGGAAAGACTGTTTGGATTACCACTGCTAAACCTACCAAAGATCTGGCAATAAAGATGGGATACTATGATAAAATAGAGAAAGCAGGAGCGTTTCTCGTTGCGGATGCCTGTTGTGCAGTGGCACCATTGAAAGGGAGGTTTAAGGGATTGATGACTGACTCGGCAAAGGCATGTTTCTATGCACGGGGAAAGAACAAATTCAAGACAGAGATACGAACCATTGAGGAGTGTATCAAGGAGGCTGTACGTTGATGCAAGGTAGGAAGATATTCAGAGGAAAGGTCACTGGTGAAGCGCTTGTCACTGGAGATGATATCTCGTTCTATGGTGGATGTGACCCTGAGACAGGAGAGATAGTGGAGAAAAATCATCACTTAGAAGGAAAATCGGTTTCAGGAAAGATTCTCGTCTTCCCAAGTGGAAAGGGGTCGACTGTAGGTTCCTATGTTCTCTATGCATTAAAAAAGGCAAACAAAGCACCCCTAGCAATTGTCAATAAGACCATGGATCCTGTGGTCGCAGTTGGGTGTATCATCTCAGAGATTCCTGCAGTGGACCAGATTGAGATTGATAAGATAAAGACAGGACAAAAAATAGAGGTAGACGCCGATAACGGCGTCATAACTATCATTGAAGATTGATCAGAACCGTTGTACCTGTGGTTCAAAGTCATCAGGAGTATATGCAGGCTCACCATCTTCAGGGATGTCGCCTCGCTCCTTGAGGACCTGTGTGGTCAAGAGGTAGTAAATCAATGAGAGCGACTTTCGCCCTCTGTTGTTTGTTGGTATGACAAGGTCCACATTTGTGGTCACGTTATCAGTATCACAGAGTGCAACTACAGGAACTCCAATTCTCGCTGCCTCATTGAGAGCCTGTTGGTCAGTTCGAGGATCGGTCAGAATGACAACATCAGGTTCAATATACTTCCGTGGACCGGCAATATTTGGATTTGTCAGGGTTCCGGGGACAAATCTCTCTGTGAATGCACTAGCTCCCACGTAGTAGCAGAAGGTTTCGACAGGCTTCTTACCATAGACACGACCAGAAACGACAACTATCTTTGCTGGATCGAATCTTGCAAGAAATTTACCAGCCTGTCTGATACGTTCATCAGTCTTACGAACATCAAGAACGTATAGACCGATAGGCCGTTGTCGATAGACAAAGGGCTCCATATCTTGGGTCTTGACTTGCGTTCCGATGTGTGCTCCAGCTGCCAAGTATTTGTCCATCGAGATTAGGAGTTCTAAGTCTCCAACTTCAATCTCACTCATTCTATTGCGCCTCCGCTGGGGTGGTCGTGGCAAATGCCATGAAGCTATCAATTATGTCAATGTGAGCAAGTAGCATTCTTCGACAGCAGTATCTCGTCAATCCGAGATTATCCAGAACTATAGCAGGATCTTCACCCTGTCTGACCTCACGTTTGAACTGCTCGTATTTGTCTGCCACTACTTTGCCACAAGTGAAACATCTTACTGGGATAATCATTTTCTTCGCCTCACCTGTATGATTTCTGGTATTTTGAACGTGCTGATGGACCACCAAACTTCTTTGGTTCTGTACGACGAGGGTCCCCGACTAGCATTGTTCTATCATGTTCAATCATCTTTGACCGGGCCTCAAAATCTTGGCTCATTCGAATCAAGCCAGTGGCAATAGCCATCCTTACAGCATCCGCTTGACTCATGAAGCCACCTCCTTGGACCCGTATCTTGATGTCGTAACGTTTCCAATTATCACCGAATAGAATGAGAGGTTCCATAATTCGCATCCGGGCAAGTTCAGGCTGATGGACCTCTAGAGGTGTTCCATTAATTCTGATTCGACCAGTACCATCTCTAATTGTTGCTTTGGCAAGACTTGTCTTCCTCTTACCAGTAGTGACTACAACTCTCATTCTATACAACCTCCGGGTTTCTCCAACCTAGCTCATAGCTTAAATCTTGCACACTCATGTACCTCTGTTTCATGCTTCGATAACGAGATTCCTCAAGGATAATTTTCTCTACATCAGCATATTGCTCAGGAACCCCAATGTATACTTTGATTCGTTTGTAGGCAGCCTTACCACGCGGATTTGGCCATGGAAGCATACCACGAATCATTCTACGAACCATCTTATCGGGTCTACGATCGTGGAATGGACCATGACGTGGATTTGATGAGGTCCGGATATTTTGCTTCTCTTTGAATGCGGTAATTAATGAGCGGGGATTGCCGGTAAGTATAGCCTTCTCTGCATTCACAATGACTACATTATGACCAAGTAAAGCAGCCTTTGCTACCTTCGTGCCAAGTCGGCCGACTACCATTTCCTCAGCATCATATACTTTGATATTGTCTGTACTCATTTGCACCACCTACACAATTATCGTAATGCCTTGCCCCTTTGGAACCTGTGCCAATAACTCATCTATTGATATTAATGAGCCACCAGCTCCTACTATTGCAGATCTAGCAGTAGAAGAGGCATTAAGTGCTGCCACCGTTACTTTATGGGATATTTTTCCAGATCCCAGTACCTTGCCTGGGACTATAACAATGTCACCTGCATTTGTGTAACGTTCGATTTTTCCAATATTTACAGTAGGGCGCTGACGAGTTGGGCTAGCGATTAGCTCAGCTACTCTCTTCCATATACCAGCATTATGTTTGGTAGATGACTTTCTGAGGGCGTTTATTAGCGCGCGTGTATTAGGATCCGATGGGCCGGATTTCACAGATTTCTCCATGCGTTCACACCTCATAGTGAATTTGCATAATCTAAAGCGAGCCGAATTCGTTCCTTGAGAATCTCAGCTGCTCGTTCAATAATTTCTTCAGGACTCAGTGCGCCTGTGGATTCCACTTTGAACAGAAAACTGTCCTTCTTCGAATCTATTGTGATTGCTCCTGGTTCGCAGACTTCAACACATGCCTCACAGAGGCTACAGTCCAAAGTATTCTGTGTCGCTATGGTGTCGCCCTCTACTATCAGGATGTTCTTCGGGCAGACTTCAACACAATCCCCACATTGATTGCATTTCTCCTTGTTTATCTCAACGATTGGCACATATTTGTAGGACACAGTTGAAACTGGTTGGAACTTGGCGTTCTCAACGCCTTTTCCAAGCCGAGCATAAGCCTCAATTATAAGGCTCTGATTAGGAGCGAGCTTTACGAGGGGAATATCACCTAATGCGGGAACAACTTTTGGGTCCTGTGATGATAGGTCACGTGAATAAACGATCATTTCCTCTTCGCCTGCTTGTTTTTCAAGCGTGAGTGTGCACTGACAGAGACTACAACCTTTTCCCTCACAATCACATTCTTCAGGGAGATTATAGCTTTCCAAATCAGTCACAAGAGGGATGAGTCCCATCCTGTGAGCCAGTATCTCATCATACATGACACTGGTGTTCTCTAAGACCAGTACTTCGTCTATTGCCATCGCCGGCAATCTAGTAAGCATGGTTCTCCTTAGCGCGTTTGCAAAAGCAACATCTACTCCTTCGGCTAGGAAGTGGATGATGTTTTCTTGCTTGCGTATAATTGTGATTTCCATTGACTCACCTGACCGCGAGGGTTCATTTAATACCCAAAAGACATGTTCATCCCGGATGGACTCGCCAAGTGATTGAAATAATCAGTTAGCTCATTCGCCCATGCCTTGGGCTATGTGGGCTGGATTTTATTAACATAAAAGGCTTGTCCTAGGACTGCAATAGATGTGGCTGAAATTAGGCTGCTACTTCCATCATATCTCTGAGACCGTTCACAATGAGCTTGTAACCATTTAATCGTTCTTTTGGATCGATTGCAACCATACCGTAAGTGGGAACTCCCAATAGGTCTTGTACTGAGGCAGGTTTCATAGATCCGGGAATATCTTGTTTATTGGCAATCGCGATTACTTTCGTTCCTGTAAGCAAATCTTTGTATTTTTCGAGGAGCTGGCGTGTCTTGAGAACAGCCTTTGGATTGCTCTCTGTGACAACGACAATCATAGTACTGCCTCTCATGAAGTCCGGCCAGAGAAATTCAAAATGTGCTTGCCCGCCCATCTCTATCAGAGAGACCTTTGTGCTGGCATCTAAGGTGATTGTACCACAGTTCATGCCTGGCGTTGGTTGGTAGTTGGTCTCCAATTTTGGAACCTTGTCAGTAAGGAGTTTGATTAAAGTTGACTTACCTGCATAACCAGATCCCATCAACGCAACCTTAACGTAATCAGTCATGAGAGATAACTCCAAGTGTGACATGTTGGTTCAACGTAAAGACTGTAGTATTTCGTGGGTAACACTCACTTCTAGAGCGTCGCCATCCAAAAGACTACTTAAGAATAATGTAATATACAGAGATTTGGCGCGATAGAAGGCCTTAACAAGAGATTGAATTTTTCAAGAGGAGAGATGATGATATGTCCTGCGATGGACCAACAATGGTTTCAATTGCTGAGGGAGCCTTAGAAGGATTAGGGCATATCATAAAGGATTATTCTTGCCCTCTCTGTGTATCTGACGAGGTTATCCATTCAGAATATTCAGAATACCTAGAGAATGTGATTGGAAAACCATGTAAATGGACCATGGCTGCCTCATATTCAAAGAACACTTCATTGAGGTTCGAGGGGGTGGATATCATTATTGGATTTGGGGGAGGCGCCAGCTTGGATGTTGCAAAACTCATCGCAAGAGAGAGTAAACTGGATTGGATCTCAATACCAACCGCAGCATCTCATGATGGGATAGCAAGTGAAGTGGCATCTGTCAGTCATGATGGATACAAATACTCTGAACGATGTAAGGGACCTCTTGCTGTCATTGCTGATGTTACGATCATCTCCAAGGCACCACCGAGATTGAAACTTGCAGGTCTTGGGGACATTATCTGCAAGACATCAAGCCTTGGTGAGTGGAAACTCGCTCATGAGGTGAAGAACGAATCCTTTAATGATGAGGTATACTCACTTGTTGAAAGGGCACTCATTTCAGTACTTCAGAATGATAGTATTGAAATGTTAATCAGAGCTGAGATTGATGCAGGAAAAGCAATGAGTATCTTCGGTAGTTCTCGTCCCTGCTCAGGCACAGAACATGCAATATCTCATGCCATGGACAGATTTTCTCCTGAATTGCATGGTCTTCAAGTTGCGTTTGCAACACCCATCTGCTTACATTATCTTGAGCAAGTTGGTTATACAGATATTGGCCCCGACAAAATCATTGAATTTATGAAAGAACGCAATATGCCAAGTTCGTTTACAGATATGGATATCACATTACCATCATTTCTAGACCATATTCATCATGCATTAAAAATAATGAAAAAGCGTGATCGATACTCCATCTTGGAACATCTCACTGTCAGTGATAATAATCTGTCAAACGCATTACAACATCTCGGGTATTATTGAAAGATAAGATAGTCCAAATAACATGTCAGTTCGACAGTTTTAAAAGAACTTGAACAGACGGCGCAGGAGAGTGTTCTCCTCATTTCATATGGATGAAACTCTATACCGATGAAGACCTTAACTGAGGTAATAATAATGCCAAAACCAAGTTTTGTTGATTGGGAACCCACTGAGGAACTACAGAAAAAAGCCTTAGAGGCTCTAGAAATAGCCAAAGATACTGGTAGAATAAAGAAAGGTATCAATGAGGCAACAAAAAGTATTGAACGAGGCGTAGCCCGTCTTGTTGTAATTGCTGGAGACGTTGAACCTCAAGAAATCATTATGTATCTTCCAGGACTCTGCGATGACAAGAAGACACCTTACATCTTTGTTGAGAATAAGGCGAACCTTGGTAATGCTGTTGGTATCGAGAGACCCACCGCTGCTGTTGCAATCATTGTTGACGGTAAAGCAAAGGATTTAGTAGATGACCTTGTAGAGAAAATCAACGGTCTCCGAAAGTAAATACTAGGTGATGACCCTCAATGAGTAAAGAAG
>Ga0068714_10003895_pt1 | contig 17185 bp, 14 predicted proteins | sample MTBNYHSulfiMetaG_FD_62988 | JGI IMG/M metagenome (GOLD analysis project Ga0068714, IMG submission 62988) | Enrichment culture microbial communities from rom New York Harbor, USA that are MTBE-degrading - MTBE-NYH (New York Harbor Sulfidogenic)... | ecosystem: Environmental > Aquatic > Marine >...
TGTTGGTTTTGAGGCGATTTAACATAGTGCCGGTTTGTACCGGGTGGCTGATGGGAAATCTTTGGCGGTCTTCACCCTTCGGGCGAGCCGATTTGGCCGCATCTGCTGCGTTGCGTGATATTCGGCATAGGGCAACTATAGCCTCATGACCTGCGCCTTGCATCTGCGGCCAACTCGACTCGTGAAATATCCGGGTTAGGGCAGGTTGGCGCGGCATAACCCGCCTTCCCTGTTCGGCCCCCAGGAGGAGAGGTTTAAAAAGGCTTCCCGCTCAGGGCCAGGGCATCCAGCCCGGCAGGCCCAGGAGAAGGCCTCCCTGGAGCGCCCCCACGGCCAGGCCGATGACAAAGCCCAGGAGGATCACCGCCCGGAGCTCCCGGTTGGCCAGCTTCCTGATCAACCGCTCCACCTCCCGCTCATCATAGCTGTTGATGGAGTCGGCGACCGTGTCCCAGATTCCGGAGGCCCGAGTAAACTCCTCCAGCCTGGACTCCACCAGGCCCTGGACCTCCAGCTCAATCAGCTCGGCCAGCCTGGTCCTGAGCTCGACGGAAAGGAGCCGGCTCAAGGGAGTCCGGACCAGGCTGGCCAGGAAGTCCCTCACCTGGCGGCCGATGAGCTCCCGGGCCGGCTCCGAGACCAGGGCCTCCTTGATCCGGCCGGAGATCAGGTCGGCCAGCCGGCCTAAATCAGTCTGGAAAGGAAGCCTCTCCAGGAGCCGGCTTAAGGCCTGGCCGGCCTGCTCCTCCACCAGGGACTGGACCCGCTCTCCGATCAGGTCGATGGTCTCCCGGCCCAGGAGCCGGTCCAGGAGCTCGGTGGAGAGGTCCATGGCCTCGGCCGGACCCAGGGAGAGAGAGAAGAACCCGGAGTCATCGGCCAGCCAGAGGGTCATGTTCCTGGCCAAGGCCTGCTCCAGGACCGCCCGGCGGTCCGGCCGGCTTAAGTCCGCCTCCAGGGCGTCGGGCAGCCGGCCCACCATCGGGCCGATCTTCTTGTTCAGGTCCAGGTTGGCGGCGACGAACCTGGAGATGGTCCCTCCCCAACCGCTCTCGGCCCGGAGCTGGCCGTTGATGGCCGTGCGGACGGCCTCGGTCAGGGCCGCCTGAATCTCCTCCTCCCTGAGCAGGTCGGCGAAACGGGAGACCAGGAAGGGGGTCTGCCGCCGGATCTCGGCGATAATGACCTGGTGGAACAGGGCGGGGATGAGCTGGCCCAGCGTGGGCCTGGCGGCGATGTAGTCATGGATGGCCGCACCCAGGATCTCGGCCAGGCTCCGGCGCAGGGAGGAGGAGCCCAGGGCGGACCGGACCAGCTCGCCGGCCCGCTGGGACAACCACCCCCGGTCCAAAGGCACAATCCCGTCCAGGGGCCTGTTTAAGTTCAGCTCCAACTGGTGGCGGACAAAGGGGCTCAAGATCCTGGTCTCAAAATCCGGCTCGGACAGCCTGGCCTCAATGGCCTGTCCCAGGGCCTCCTCCAACCTGGCCAAGGCCGCCTCCAGAACCTGGGGTCTTTCCCGAAGCAGCTCGGCCAGGGAGCCGTCCCCCCGGTTGAGGAAGGACTGGATGAAGTGATCGATGTTGAGCCGGATGACGCTCCTGACTTGGCTGGACCGGAGCTTCTCCCGGATCTTGCCCACGGGCATCAGGTCGGCCGAGACCACGTTCTGGATGGCCTGGGCCAGCTCTCCCTTCTTGCGGGGGATGATCCAGCGGAAGATGACCAGAATGGCCAGCCAGTTGGTGGAGGAGCCGATGATCCCGCCCACCAGGGCTGAGCCGATCACGGCCAGGATGAAGGTCCAGCTCTCAGGCAAGGGGCCGCCCCCGGGGTTCTTGTTCTCGGCTCTGGTTCAGAAGTTAATGATTGAACCAGAGTTGGAGGTGTAGCCTAGCATACCAGGTTCTTGGGGAGGGGTGAAAGGGGGGAGGCCGCCGGCTCAGGCCGAACGGCCCAGGTGCCTCCTGATGGCCCTGACCAGCTCCGGGAGACGGTAGGGCTTGGCCACGAACTCCCTGGCTCCGTCCAGGATCATCTCCCCGGCCAGGCCTTCGCCGGAGTAGCCGGAGGCGATGATGACCCTGACCTCCGGGTCGAGCCTGGTCAGCTCCCGGAGGCATCGCCGGCCGCCCATGCCCGGCATGCCCAGGTCCAGGACCACCAGATCGATCAGGTCCGGCCGCTCCTGGTACGTCTCCAGGGCCTGCTCGCCGCTCACCGCGGTCAGGACGGTGAACCCGGCCCGGGCCAGGAAGTCCCTGGCCACCTCCAAGACCTGCTCCTCGTCGTCCACCAGGAGAACCCCGCCCCACTCCCGGCCCGGCTCGGCCTCCTCCTCGACCGGGGGAGACGAGGCCGCCGCCTGCTGACCCTGAAGGGCCGGAAGGTAGACCTTGAAGGTCGTACCCTGTCCCAGCCGGCTGGAGCAGGTGATGTAACCCTGGTGGTTCTTGACAATCCCGTAGACCATGGCCAGGCCCAGGCCGGTCCCCTTACCCACCTCCTTGGTGGTGTAGAAGGGCTCGTAGAGGTGGGCCAGGGTCTCCCGGGTCATCCCCGGACCGGTATCGGAGATGGTCAAAAGAACGTAGGGGCCGGGCCTGGAGCCGGGGTTGGCCTGGCAGAAGGGTTCGGTCATCTCCACCTCGGAGGTCTTGATGGCCAGCTTTCCTCCCTCGGGCATGGCGTCTCCGGCGTTGGCCCCCAGGTTGAGGAGGATCTGCTCGATCTGGTTGGGGTCGGCGCTGACCGGGCTTAAAGAGGGGGCCAGGTCGACCTCCAGTTCGATCATCTTGGGGATGATCCTCTCGATCACCACCAAGGTCTGGTGGATCTCCTGGTTGAGGTCCAGCGGTCTCAGCCTGGACTCCACCTTGCGGCCGAAGGTCAGGAGCTGGCGGACCAGCTCGGAGGCCCGCCCCGTGGCCGCCTCGATCTTGGCCAGGGCCTTCCGGTCGTCCTGGTCGCGATCCTCCTTGAGGGCCATCAGCTCCACGTAGCCGCTGATGGCCTGGAGGATGTTGTTGAAGTCGTGGGCGATCCCCCCGGCCAGGGTGCCGATGGCCTCCATCTTCTGGGCCTGGCGGAGCTGGGCCTCCAGCCTGGTTCTCTCCTCCTCGGCCTCCTTGCGGTGGGTTATCTCGGTCAGGAAGTTGAGGGTGGCCGGCCGGCCGGCCCATTGGATTCCCACCCCGTTGACCTCGATCCACCTGGTCTGGCCCGACTTGTGGACTATCCTGAACTCGTAGATGGACGGGAGATCCTCTCCCTTGGCCCGCCTGAGATGCAGCCCCCTGACCAGGTCCCGGTCATCGGGGTGGATCCACTCCAGGAAGGGAATCCGGGACAGCTCCTCGGCCGAGTAGCCGCTGATCTCCAGGGCCTTGCGGTTGTGGAACTTGAGCTCACCGTCCTGGGCCACGATGATGCCCTCGTTGGCGTTCTCCACCAGAAGGCGGTATCTCTCCTCCGAGGCCTCGATGACCTTTCGGGCGGTTTGGCGCTCGGTGATGTCGAACCGCATTCCACCGACCATCACCGGCCGCCCGTCCTCCAGAATGGGAAACTTGGTGGTCCGGAAGATCCGCTTGGAGGAGCCCACCAGACCGGGTTCGATGAACTCCATGGTCCTCCCCTTTTGGAGAACGGTCTGATCGTTTCTCTGGTACTTTTGGGCCAGTTCCGGGAGGGAGAGGTCGAAATCGGTCTTATTGATCAGGTCCTGGGGGCCACCCAGGCGGTTTTTCGAGGCCAGGTTGGAGTAGATGTACCTTCCCTTGGAATCCTTGACAAAGGCGTGGCCGGGGAGGTGGCTCATGAACAGGTCGAACCTCTTCCGGGTCTCCTTCAACTCCTGCCTGGCCGACTCCCGGGCAAAGGCCCCGGCCAGGAGCCCGGCCACGGTCTGGTGGAGGAGGATGTCCTCCTCGTCCCACTCCTTCTCTTCCCTGACCGTTTCAAAGCCGATGAAGGCGGCCAGGCCGTGGCCGTCACTGATGGGGACATTGAGAAGGGATCTGATGCCCTGCTCCTGGAAGAGCTCCCGTTCCTGGCCGGCCTGGGGGGGCATCTCGGCCAGTCTGGGGATATGGACCACCTCCAGCCTGAGCAGCTTTCCCAGGGCCCAGAGGTCGGGCCTGACGGGCATCTCCTGGAGCCGGCTCTGCGTCTCCATCCCCGGGGCGGACCACTCGTTGGTGTTGCTCATGGTGGTCCGATCAGGGGAGAGGCGGAAGAGGTAGCCCCGGTCGACCCCGGACAGCCGGCCGATGGTGGCCAGGGTCAGGTCAATCTCCGGACCGATTCTCTCCGGCCAGGTGGAGGCGAACCTGGTGGCGATGGAGATCATGGCCCGTTCCAGCTCCAGGGAGGCGGTCAAGCCCGAAACCTCCCCCTCCAGCTCGACTATCCGGGCTTCCAAGAGGGAAAGCTTGGAGGGCCGGCTCATGGCCGAGGCCGGCCGGGGTTTTTTCCGGCTCTTTTTCATGGGAGGATCGCTTTCCGGGGTCCGTCTAGCCTCGAGGTTGTAAACTCAATTCGCCTTGTTTGAAAAACCACGATCCGCCAAAAGCTGTTTTTGGACAATGTATTAAGATTACTTGAAATATTAGCTCCGCTGGATCCGGCGAACCGGCCTGGCCTCCGATTTTAGCGGATATTATGACAATATAACCCATAGTCAGCCGGGGGCGGATTTGTCAAACATTATCTAATATATATTTATCTTAGAAGTATCGATAAAAACTTACCTAACCGGGCCCCGTCCGGCCTTCCCGGTTTGCCCGGAGCCGGGAAACGCCAGGGGGAAATTTTGGTTTTGCTTTCGCCGGCCGGAGAGGTCTAATTGGAGGATCTTATCGGGCCGCCGGAGGAGGACTCATTATTGCCTATCGGTAATTAATCTATAATCGGTGACGGGCGGGGATATCCTTTGGAAGGCCGGCTCCACCTGGTTGGAATCCAGGACCGGCCCCTGTCCTAGGCCGGGATTCAGCGGGGCGGAGGTAAAAGGCCGGCCGCCCGTTCAAGGGAAAAGGGCTTAAGCCATGGATGACCTCATCTTAAGGGGCGGAACGGTGATCGACGGCACCGGCCGGCCGGCCTTTCGGGCCGACGTGGCTCTGAGCGGCCGGAAGATCGCGGCGGTGGGACCTGAGATCGCGGCTCCGGAAAAGACCCCGGTCATCCAGGTCCAGGGTCTCCTGGTCTGTCCCGGGTTCATCGACACCCACTCCCACTCCGACTACAGCCTTCTTTCGGATCCGGACGCGGACAGCGCCCTCTTCCAGGGGGTGACCACCGAGGTGATCGGCAACTGCGGCCTGTCCACCTTTCCCGTGGCCGGGGAGACCGGGGACCAGCTCCGGTCCTACCTGGCCGGGTTGGGGTTTGACGGCTCCGGCCCCTTGGCCTGGAAGGACCTGGCCGGCTACGCCTCGGTCCTGGAGGAGCAGGGGGTGGGGATTAACCTGGCCCCCCTGGCGGGGCACGGCTCCGTCCGGATCGCGGTCATGGGCTTTGAGGCCCGGGAGGCGGGTCCCAAGGAGATGGACCGGATGAAGGGTCTTCTGGCGGAGGCCTTGGACCAGGGAGCCCTGGGGTTGTCCTCCGGACTGGTCTATCCTCCCGGCAACAACTCCCCCTCCTGGGAGCTGGAGGAGCTGGCCCTCCTCACGGCCGAAAAGGGCGGGCTCTACACCACCCATCTTCGGGGCGACACCCTCAAGTCCGGTCCCAGCCTGGTCCAATCCCTGGGGGAGGCCCTGGATCTGGCCCGGCGAACGGGGATCAGGCTCCATGTCTCCCATGTCGCCCCCAAGTACCCCAACACCGGGACGGTGGAGGTGGTCTTGAGCGCCCTGGAGTCGGCCCGGGGGGAGGGGCTGGAGGTCACCTGCGACGCCCATCCCTATCTGGCGGCCATGACCGACCTGGCTTCCCTCCTGCCCCCCTGGGTGTTCGAGGGCGGGGTGGCCGAGACAGTCCGCCGGCTTACGGAGGAGCCGGAGCGGGGGAGGGTCCTGGCCGGGGTGAAGGCCGCCTTCAGCCATCTGGAGCCGGCCGAGTTCTGGTCCTTGAACGAGCTGGTTTGGCCCGAGGGAGGCGGAGCCCTGGACCGGCTCAGGTTTGACCGGATCGGCCTTGAGCTGGGGCTGGATCCGGCCGAGGCCTTGCTCCTGATCCTGGCCCGGGGCGGGGAGAGGCTGTTCGAGATCATCGTTCTCCAGTGGATCTACTCGGCCGAGGAGACCGGACGAACCCTGGTCTGGCCCTGGACCACGGTCGGGGCCGACGGAGCCTCCTCAACCCCTGGGGGTGGGGTGGGGGGGCTGACCGTCCACCCCCGGAGCTGGGGGACCTTCCCCAAGTTTTTGCGCGAGTTCCATCTGGCAGAGCGACGGCTCAGCCTGGAGGAGGCGATCCGCAAGCTGACCGGCCTGCCGGCCCAGGTCTTTGGTCTGGACGACCGGGGGTTGATCCGGCCTGGACTGGCAGCCGACCTGGCGGTTTTTGACCCAGCCGAGCTCAAGGACACCGCCACTTACACCCATCCCCGCCGGCCGGCCCAGGGGATGAGTTACGTCCTGGTCAACGGCGGCCTGGTGGTGGATCGGGGGAGGAGAACCGGCCTCCGGCCGGGTCTGGTTCTGAGGCGGGGTTGAGCGGTGGTCCCGGGGCGATCGAGGGCGGGGCGGTAAAAAATGCTCTCCAAAAATAGGTCATTGGTGGTAAGGTAAGGCCGGCTGAAAGAGGGTCCTGGCCCGAACAAGAGCACAAGCGGCGATTGGTCCGAAAGCCGCCTCGAGGTTGATTCTGCCTGCCTGGGCAGGACCTAAAATCCAAAAGGGCCGAGGCAAACCGACCGGGGCCCGGGTGCAGGCCGGGCCGCATACCACTTCCAACAAGGAGAAGCGGCGTGAAAGAGGTTTTTGATCTGGTCATCAGAAAGGCCCGGATCATCGACGGTACGGGAAACCCTTATTTCCGGGCCGACTTGGGAATAAGCGGGTCCAAGATCAAGGCCATCGAGCCGAGCCTGGCCGGGGCCGCGGCCGAGCGGACCCTTTCGGCCGAGGGTCTGGTTTTATGCCCCGGCTTCATTGACACCCACTCCCACGACGACGGTTACGTCCTGGCCGAGCCGAACTGCCCGATGAAGGTCCTCCAGGGGGTGACCACGGTGGTCCTGGGCAACTGCGGCTACTCTCTGGCCCCCATGCCGGCCCAGCGGGATAACTTTATAGCCAAGGTCTCGATATTGATGGGCGGAGGGGCGCTGCCCGAGGCCCTGAAAAGGATCAGAACCTTCGCCGACTACCTGGCGGAGATCGAGGCGGCCCGGCCGGGGATCAACCTGGTGCCCCTGGTGGGACACGCCACCGTCCGGATCGCCGTCCTGGGCTGGGAGAACAGCCAGCCCGAGCCGGACCAGATCGAAGAGATGAAGACCCTGGTGGTCGAGGCCATGGAGGCCGGGGCGGTGGGGCTGTCCACCGGTCTGATCTATGTCCCGGCCCATTTCGCCCGGACTGAGGAGATCATGGAGCTGGCCAAGGTGGCCGGCCGATACCACGGTCTCTACACCACCCACCTTCGCAACGAGAGCGACCGGCAGTTGGAGGCCATCGAGGAGGCCCTGGCCATCGGGCGGGCGGCCGGAACCCCGGTCCATATCGCCCACCACAAGATCGCCGGAAAGGATAACTGGGGAGGATCCAGCCGGACCCTGGAGCTCATGGCCAGGGCCAGGGCCCAGGGGCTGGAGGTGACCTGCGACCAGTACCCCTATCCGGCCGGGTCCACCCACCTGGCCGCGGCCCTGCCGCCCAGCTTTGCCGCGGGAGGGCCGGACGTCTACGCCGAAAAGCTCAAGAAACCCGAGGTCAGAAAAGAGGTCGCGGCCATCATCGAGTCGGGCGGAGGAGAGGAGTGGGAGAACCTGATCAAGGGGGCCGGGTTCGACAACCTTCTCTTGAGCTTCAGCCAGAACCACCCGGAGTACCTGGGCAAGTCCCTGGCCCAGGTGGCCCAGGAGGAGGGGCGGGACCCCTTTGAGGTCTTCTTCGACCTCGTCGCCGAGGAGAAGACCAACATCGGGATGGTCATCTTCATGATGAGCGACGAGGATATCAACCGGATCATGAAAAGCCCCCTGACCATGATCGGCTCCGACGGCATCCCCGGGCTGCCCGGGACCAAGATCCACCCCCGGATGACCGGCACCTTCCCCCGGGTCCTGGGACGCTACGTCCGGGAGGAGGGGGTCTTGAGCCTGGAGGAGGCCGTCCGCAAGATGACCAGCCTCCCGGCCCAGACCTTCCGTCTCAAGAACAAGGGGCTCGTCAAGGAAGGTTTTGACGCCGACCTGGTTCTCTTCGATCCGGAGACGGTCCTCGACCAGGGGACCTTTCAGGAGCCCCATCAACCCCCGATCGGGATCCATCACGTCCTGGTCAACGGCCGGTTGGCGGTGGAGGAGGGCCGGGTCAGCGGAGCCGGTTCGGGCCGGGTCCTGAGGAGAGGACCGGCCCGGGGAACCCAGGAGGCAGGGGGCTAAGGAGCCCGGGAGGTCGAGTTTGTTCTGGCTGGTCCTGATCCTCTCCTTCCTCTTCCTGGCCTCCGGCACGGCCCTGGCCTACGTGGTCGGGGCGGCCGCGGTCCTGGCCTTCATCGCCAGCGACAACGTCCGTTACCTGGCCGTCCTGCCCCAAAGGATCTTCAGTCAACTGGACGTCTTCGCCCTGATGGCCATGGTCCTCTTCATCATGACCGGCGAGGTCATGAACCGGACCGGGGTGACCCGCTATCTGATCGACTTCTCCATGGCCATCGTCGGCCGGCTCAAGGGGGGGCTGGGCCACGTCAACATCATGACCTCCATCTTCTTCGCCGGGGTCAGCGGCTCGGCCGTGGCCGACGCGGCGGCCCTGTCCAACACCCTCATCCCGGCCATGCGGGACCAGGGCTACACCAACCGCTACGCCGGGGCGATCACCGCCGCCTCCTCGGTCATCGGCCCCATCATCCCTCCTTCGATCATTCTCATCTTCTATGGAGCCTGGATGCAGGTCTCCATCGGCGGGCTGTTCGCGGCCGGGATCATCCCGGGCCTGATCCTGGGCCTGGCCCTCCTTCTGACCAACGGCGTTATCGCCCACCGGCGCAACCACCCGGGCGGCAGGGGGACCAAGATACCGCCCTTCTGGGCCAGCATGCGCCGCGCCGCGCCGGCCCTGCTCCTGCCGGTGATCATCCTGGGGGGGATCGTCTTCGGGGTGGCCACCCCCACCGAGGCGGCCGGGGTGGCCGTGGCCGCGGCCCTGGGAGCGGGGCTGGTCTACGGCGGGGTCAGCCCCAGGGTGCTCAAGGAGTGCCTGGAGAGGACGGCCGTCCTGTCCGGCTCCATCTTCCTGGTCATGACCGCCGCCGCCTGCGCCGCCTACGTCGGCTCCCTGGAACAGTGGCCCCAGCAGATCGCCAAGCTGGCCAATGCCTCGGGGCTGACCGGGGTCTACTTCCTGCTCCTGATCAACCTCATCTTCCTCATCGCCGGGATGTTCATGGACATCCCCATGGCCCTGGCCCTCCTGGTTCCGCTCTTCGGCCCGGCCGCGGTGGCCCAGGGGATCGATCCCATCCATCTGGGGATAATTCTCTGCCTCAACCTGACCATGGGCCTGATCACCCCGCCCCTGGGCGGTTGCCTGATCGTGGTCTCGGCCATCAGCGGAGAGAACTACTGGACCCTGGCCAAGGCCACCATGCCCTTTATCGCCGTGGAGATCGGGGTCTTGCTGTTCATCACCCTGGTTCCCCTGGCCTCGCTTTTTCTACCCAAGGTTTTGGGGTTCCTTTAATCGAATCATTGGGGAGGAGGTCTACGGTGAGAAAGACGAGAACAAGCCTTTGGCTTTTGTTGGGCCTGGTCCTGGTCCTGGCCGCCCCGGCCCTGGCCGGGGACGAGATCAAGCTGGCCCTGGACTGCCCGCCGGACCCGGAGAAGTGCGGAACCTACCTCTGGTCCAAGACCTTTGCCGACTACCTGGAGTCCCAGGGCCTGAAGGTCAAGCTCTACCCCAGGGACGCCCTGGGCGGTGAGGCGGAGAAGCTGGATCAGGTCAGCCAGGGGTTGCTGGAGATCTCCAACTCCGACCTGGCCAAGGCCGGCAGCCTGGACCCGACCATCTTCGGCTTCTACCTGCCCTTCCTCTTCGATGACATGGAGCACATGTACCGGGTCCTCGAGAAGACCGATCTCATGGAGAAGATCAACGCCGGTCTGATCAAGAAGGGGGTCCGGGTCCTGGCCCTGATCCCCCTGGGGACCATGACCGGCATCGCCACCTCCAAGAAGGTCATCAAGACCCCGGAGGACTTCAAGGGCATCCGGATGCGGGCCCTGGACAAGAAGCAGGCCGCCTGGCTGGAGATCTGGGGGGCCAACGCGGTGGTCATCCCCTGGTCCGAGATCTACAACGCCCTCCAGACCGGTATAGCCGACGGGTACATGAACCCGGCCTTTGTCCCGATCATGTTCAAGCACACCGAGGTCCTCAAGTACTACTCCGATATCAAGCTGGCCCCTTCCCTCCGGTTGGCCCTGGTCTCCGAGGACTGGTACCAGGGTCTCAAGGACAAGGAGCGGAAGATCGTCGACGAGGGCGCGGCCAAGGCCAACGCCGCCTGTCAGGAGTGGACCATCAGGTCGGACAAGGAGAGCCTGGAGGCGCTGAAAACAGCCGGGATGGAGGTCTACACCAACGCCCCGGCCGAGAAGGCCGAGTTCGTCAAGCTGATCCGGCCCCACTATCCCGAGATCGTCCCCAAAGAGGTGGCCGAGATGTTCATCAAGGCGGCCGACGAGAACCGTTAGGAGGGGGGAATGATCCGGGCCATCAACCTGGCCAGCTACGGGCTGGATCGCTTCTGCCGTTGGGCCGCCTCAGGGTTCCTGACCCTGATGCTGCTCCTGGTCCTGTTCCAGGTGATGGCCCGTTACATCTTCCAGGCGGTTCCGGTCTGGACCGAGGAGCTGGCCCGCTACTGCATGGTTTGGGGCGGGCTGTTGGGGGCCACGGCGGCCTTCAGGTCCGACCAGGACCCCCGCCTGGTCCAGCCGCCCAGCCGGGGGCCCCGGACCTGGCTGGTCACGGCCTTCTGGCTCCGGGCCCTGGCCGTGGTGGTCTTCCTGGGCCCGGTCCTCTACCATTCCGACCGGTTTTTAGCCCGGGGGCTGAACCGGCTCAGCGAGGGGTTGGAGATTCCCTTGACCTACGTGACCGTGGCCGTGCCCTTGGCCGTGGTGATCATCTTTTTCCACCTCCTGGCCCGGATCGTGAACCAGGTCTCCGGATCGGGGAGAGGCCGGGCTTCGGTGTAAGGACTTAAATCGGCCCGGAAAGGACTGCCATGGAGACCATTAACTTAAACCCCATCGGCAAGGTTGCCTCGGAGCGTCGGGAGCCGAAGGACGACGACTGGGACGCGGTGAAGAGCGAGATCCGGCTGGACCAGGACCGGTTCACCCCGGAGGCCGTGGCCGAGCTCGGAACCTTCTCCCACATCGTGGTGATCTTCTACATGCACCGGGTCAAGCCGGAGAAGATAGTCCAAGGGGCCCGCCATCCCCGCAACAACCCGGACTGGCCCAAGGTGGGCATCTTCGCCCAGCGGGGCAAGAACAGGCCCAACACCCTGGGGGTAACCGTCTGCCGGCTCAAGGAGGTGGAGGGGCTGACCCTCCGGGTTCAGGGGCTGGACGCCATCGACGGGACCCCGGTCCTGGACATCAAGCCCTGGGTGGTCGAGTACGGGCCCCGGGGGGAGGTCAGGCAGCCGGGTTGGATGGCCGAGGTGATGAAAAAGTACTGGAAGTAGACGCCATCTCAAAAAAGCTCTCCACCCCCATCCCATCGTCAGGCCCGAGAAGACAGTCCTCGAAATATTCCCATATCTTCCTGCGGCTGTCTTCTCGACCCTTCCTTGATCTTGAACCGGAGTTCAATTTTTGAGATAGCTTCTAACCACCCCCTCGGCCAAAAGCGCGCAATTCATCCTCGTCGGACGGACCATCTTTCGAAGACCTCCTCAACCTGCCTCTTAAGCCGTCATCATCAAATGACCTAACCCGGATATTTCATGAAGACCGCCAAAAGGTGAAGCTAATAGATAGGTAATTAAATCGGTTATATTGGTTTTGAGGCGATTTAACATAGTGACGGTTTGTACCGGGTGGCTGATGGGAAATCTTTGGCGGTCTTCACCCTTCGGGCGAGCCGATTTGGCCACATCTGCTGCGTTGCGTGACATTCGGCATAGGGCAACTATAGCCTCATGTCCCGCGCCTTGCATCTGCGGCCAACTCGACTCGTGAAATATCCGGGCTAATCCGCCTTTTACCCCCCGGCTTGGCCGGGCCGGAGGGCATGGTAAAATTATATCTTTCCAGTCGACTATCTATCAGAGAGTGAACTCGGTGGAGGGGGATCATGAAGCCTGTATTGGCGGTCATCGGTCTGCTTGCCCTGGTCCTGGCCGGCTGCGCCGGTCCTCCGGCCCTGCCACCGCCGGGGCTTGACCACCCGGCCAATCCCCAGGCCGAGGCCGGACCGGTTCCTGACGAGTCCCAAAGCTGGTACCGGCACCAGGTCAGCCCCGTCCCGGCTCCGCCGCTGGCCCCGCCCAAGGGCGGGCATCATTCCGGAGGCCACGGCCATGAGATGTAGTCGAGGGGTTTTTCTTTCGGCCCTTGTCTGGGCCCTCTTGCTGGCGGCCGGGTGCGCCTCCATCCCCGAGGACAAGGGCTTCGGTCAAGTCAGCCAGGAGGTGGAGCAACGGACCGGCTTTCGGGTGGCCTGGCACGACGGCGGGACCGCGGACAAGCAGGTCGAGGACCAGATCGATCGCTGGCTGGAGGAGGGGTTGAGCGTTGACACGGCCATCCAGATCGGCCTGCTCAGGAACAACCGCCTCCAGGCGACCTACGAGAGCCTAGGCATCGCCCAGGCGGCCCTGGTCCAGGCCGGGTTGTTGAAGAACCCGGTCTTCGAGGGCTCATTGCGCTTTTTGACCGCGGGCGGCGGGGGCATCCTGGAGCTGGCCGTGGTCGAGAACTTCCTGGATGTCCTGATGATTCCCTTGCGGAGGAGGATCGCCCGGGCCGAGGTGGAGACGGTCCGGCTCAAGGTCACAGCGGCGGCCATGGATCTGGCCTACGAGATCAGGATCGCCTTTTACCGCCTTCTCAGCCGAACCCAGGGCCTCAAGCTGAGCCAGGATCTCCTCCTGGGAGCCGAGCTGGCCTTCCAGGCGGCCGAGCGGCTGAGGCAGTCCGGGGCCGTCCAGGCCTTGAACCTGGCCGACCGGCGCTATGCCTACGAGCTGGCCAGGCTGGAGAAGGCCGACCTGGAGCTGGCCGTGTCCCAGGACAGGGAGCGGCTGAACCGTCTCCTGGGCCTCTGGGGCAGGAGAGCCGGGTGGCGGCCCCGGGCCGAGCTGGAGCCGGTGCCGGACGAGGCCCTGGATCTTTCCGAGGTGGAGAGAAGGGCCCTTGAGCGAAGCCTGGACCTGGAGATCGTTCGCTCCCAGCTGCTCACCGCCGCCCAACGGATGGGGGTGACCAACATCACCTCGGTCATCGGAGAGTTCGAGGCCGGCGCGGCCGGCGAGCGCGAGGCGGACGGGGCCTGGTCGGTGGGGCCCAAGGTGACCCTGGAGGTGCCGATCTTCGACCAGGGCCGGCCGGCCCGGACCATGGCCCGGGCCGAGCTGCGCCGCCGGTGGGAGGAGTACACCGCCCTGGCCATCGATATCCGCTCCCGGGCCAGGGAGGCCCGCCATCGGCTTCAGCAGGCCAGGGCCCGGAGCCGGCACTACGCCCAGGTCCTCCTGCCGCTCCGCCGGGAGATCACCCGCCGGACCCAGGAGCTCTACAACGCCATGCAGGTCGGGGTTTTCCGCCTCCTGGAGGCCAAGGGGATGGAGGTCGCGGCCGAACGCGACTATCTGGGCGAGCTGCTGGGTTACTGGTCGGCCCGGGCCGAGCTGGAGCAGCTCCTGAGCGGCCGCCTGGCCTCCGGCGGCCTTCCGGCCGGGGCGGGCCCGACCACGGCCTCGGCCCCGGGCGGCCGGGGAGGGGATCACTGATGCTGAAGAAGACCGACTTGTTGAGCCAGCTCAACCTTGGCCGGCGGAGGTTTTTCCACTCCCTGGGCTTGGCCGGGGCCCTGGTCCTGGGCCAGAAGATCGTCCCCGGCGGGGCCGGGGCGGCTCCCATGGAGAGGCCCCGGACCGGGGGCGGACCGCCCCGCCCCTGGGCCGAGGCGGCCAGCCAGAAGCTGCCGCCGGGCCGGCCGGGCCGGGACTACACCCCGGTGGCGGTCCCCAACGGGTCCAGCCTGCCCTTCAAGACCAGGAGGGGGGTCAAGATCTTCCACCTCGTGGCCGAGCCCATCGTCCAGGAGGTGGCTCCGGGGCTGACGGTCAGGACCTGGGGCTACAACGGCCGCACCCCGGGACCGGTCATCGAGGCGGTCAGGGGCGACCGGGTCAGGATCTACGTCACCAACCGCCTCCCCGCGGATCACACCGTCCACTGGCACGCCATGCTCCTGCCCAGCGGAATGGACGGGGTCTCGGGACTGAATCAGCCGCCGATCAGGCCGGGGGAGACCTATCGTTACGAGTACTACCTCCCCAGGGCGGGGACCTTCATGTACCACTCCCACCACGACTCCATGACCCAGGACGGGTTGGGCTTGGTGGGGATGATGGTCGTCCACCCCCGCCTGTCCCGGGAGCGTCGTCCGGAAAGGGACTTCGCCCTGATGCTCCATGAATGGCGGCTCGACGTGGGCACCGATCGGCCCAACCCCAACGAGATGACCGACTTCAACGTCCTGACCATCAACGGCAAGGCCTTTCCGGGGACCGAGCCGCTGGTGGCCCGGCTGGGGGACAGGGTCCGGATCCGCTTCGGCAACCTCAGCGCCATGGACCATCACCCCATCCACCTCCACGGGTACTCCTTCAAGATCGTCGAGACCGACGGGGGGCCCATCCCCGAGGCGGCCCAATGGCCGGAGACCACGGTCCTGGTCCCGGTGGGCAGCACCAGGTCGGTGGAGTTCCTGGCCGACAACCCGGGCGACTGGATCATGCACTGTCACATGACCCACCACATGATGAACCAGATGGGCCACGGCCTCCCCAACATGGTCGGGGCCGACTTCTCGGGGCTGGAGGAGAAGATCCGCGGCTTTATCCCCGGCTACATGGCCATGGGTTCCAAGGGCATGGGAGACATGGCCGGGATGAAGATGGATGTCCCCCAAAACTCGATCGCCATGTTGGGCGGCCAGGGGCCCTACTCGTCCATCGACATGGGCGGGATGACGACCATCCTCAAGGTCCGGGAGAAGCTGGACTCCTATGCCGATCCGGGCTGGTACGAGCCGCCCGAGGGGACCATGACCCGCCAGGCGACCAAAGCCGAGATGGAGGCCGACGGGATCGAGCCGGGGGGGGGATAACCCCCCGGGCAAAAAGCCCCGGGCAGGGGATCGCGGATTAAGGCAAAGGGTGGGCGGGTGGGCCCGGGCCGATCCGCCTGGGCATTGGTTAGCCCCGGCTTGCCCCTTCAGGTCGGTTAGAGGCCGGGCAGATTATGGTAACCTGAAAGGAAGGGGTAACTATCAATAAATATTAATAAGTTGACGGTTAGATGCATAAGTGGAAAGATAATCCCCTGGCTTGGCGGGGGACAATGATGACCACATCCATGTACTCTTTAATCCTCTCCATGGTCCTGACCCTTCCTCCGGTCTGGGTCATCTTCAGGAAGGCCGGCTACTCCCCTTGGCTCTCGTTCCTGGTGTTTGTGCCGATAATCGGCAGTCTGGTCCAGGCTCTTATCCTGGCTTTCGGCTCCTGGCCGGCCCTCCAGGGGAGCGGCCCGGAAAGGCGGACCTGATGGAAGAGGCCGGATTCGTCTTGGCGGTCCTGGTGATTTTCGGCCTCTTTCTTATCGCTCTTATCATTTTCCAGGTCTGGCTGGCGGCCAGGATCGGCCGCAAGGCCGGCTTTCAACGGGTCAAGGGGTTTTTCCTGCTTTGGTTCCTTATCCTCGCCTTGGCCACGGGTCTCTCGGTCGCCTATCATGCCGAGGGGATGATCTCCACCCTGGCCCCCCTCATGGGCCTTGGTCCGCTTTACTACTTCGCCTTCAGGAGGTGGCCGGCCCTTGAAACCGGGGACCGGGAGAGGGGCGATTACAGCCGGGCCAGGCCGATAACCCCCAGGTAGCCTTTTTTACGGACAAGTCCTTCTGATCGGGGGGGGCCGCCGCGCGGCTGAAGGTACGGCGTTGGCGGTTACCTCTCCGGCTTAACCCAAGCCCCCTCGGTCCCTGCCAGCCCCCCGGAGGGTGGCCCGAAAGACTCCTACCGGCGGCCGCCTCTTTTGACTCGAGTTGTTAAGGCATGCCCGGTCGTGGGGCGTCCAAGGCTCAGGCCATCAATAGAAGGCGGCCTTATTGGTCCTAGTCTCTCGGAAGAGATGACCGGCCATTTTTTCCTTCCTTTTGTGTTCCCCGGTCGAAATCTGACCGTCAGCTATAAACAGCAACCTTTGATCGACGTTCGGAGGGAAGGGTAAAAACATGGACTGATTGTTGAGGAATGACAGGAAGTTGTAGATCTAGAAAAATGGTCGGGGAACTATAAGGGGAGGTAAGATGATAAATACTATAACCGGCTTAATCATAGGCACCATAATTTTCCTTGTTCCGGTCTGGGTCATCTTCAAGAAGGCCGGCTACTCGCCCTTTCTCTCCCTTCTGGGAGTCGTGCCTTTGTTTGGTATGCTGGTCCAAATGATAATCTTGGCTTTCGGCTCTTGGCCGGTCCTCAAGGAAGCCAGGGCAGGAGGCTCTGATGGACGATAGAATAGTGACCTTCGCGGGTTTTGCTCTTATTGGTATTCTCATCTTCGAGCTTTGGCTGGCGGCCAGGATCGGCCGCAAGGCCGGCTTTCGATGGGTCTGGTTGTTCATTCTCTCGTGGGTGGTTATCGTCTTGGGAGTCTCCGTTGGCTTGGTTCTTCTTACCGGCGATACGGAGTCATCCTCCGCGATCTCCTTGCTACTGCTGATCCCGCTTTACTACTTTGCCTTCAAGAAATGGCC
>Ga0068714_10003902_pt1 | contig 17165 bp, 18 predicted proteins | sample MTBNYHSulfiMetaG_FD_62988 | JGI IMG/M metagenome (GOLD analysis project Ga0068714, IMG submission 62988) | Enrichment culture microbial communities from rom New York Harbor, USA that are MTBE-degrading - MTBE-NYH (New York Harbor Sulfidogenic)... | ecosystem: Environmental > Aquatic > Marine >...
CGCCGCTTCTGGATCGGTGTGTACCAGAACTGCACGACTCCGTCGATCTTCATGGGCCGCATCCCCGGGTGCCGGGTCTGCTCTTCTCGCTCCTCAAGCGCGCCCTCAAAGATCTCATCAACTTTACTCACGCCGACTCCCTCCCCGGGGCCACTCCTCGTAGCTGGGCGCGCCTCGCTGCCGCGCCTTGCGGATCTTCGGCACTTCCAGCCCCTGCGTGCCCCCGTTGAAGTAGAGCACTTCCACGTTCGGATGCTCGAGCGCGAAGACGCGGTCTTCCAGTGCCTTCTCGAACACCTCATCCACCTTGCTCATCGCTGTTTGCCTCCAGCACCGCCCGGGCCCTGGGCAGATCCTTCGCCGGGATCAGATCCATAAGCCCGCGGGCCAGGCGCTCGATCTTCGCCGTGTCCTGAAGGATCAGGACGTCCTTGAGCTCGCCCTTGATGCGAGCGATCAGCTGCCCGAACTCCGCGAAGGCTTTCGCTGCGGCGATCAACTTCGAGCCTGGATCCGGATGCTTCACCGTCCAGTACGCCGGCGCGATCTTGAGCTCCTTCTCGCAGCGCCGCAAGAGCACGTTGAGGCTTTCTCGGGCCTTCACCGGCGATCCCTTCTCGTTGAAGGTGACGTACACCACGCTCACGTCCTCTGCCCGTGGATCCACGGTCAACCTCGAAGGATCCTCGGGATCCTGCAGCCACTCCGTGCACGCCTGGCGTAGCCTTCGTACCTCGTTCGCCTCCTCGATCAGCAACTCCAGGAGGTTCTCCGATCCGAGCCGCCGCCGGGTGGACTCCTGTTGCCACAGTTGCGGCGGGATGTGCTCGCAGAAGTGCCGGTAGACCGAGCTGAAATGCAGGCCGTAGCGTTGCGCTATGTTGCGGAAGGAGCCCTTGCTCCGCCACTTGCCTACCAGCTCCCGGTCGATCTGCTTTCGCTTCGGGTGCGCGCAGACCTTGCACTTCATGCTCACCGGCTACCTCGATCGGTTGCGCTCGGTCTCGTCCGCCTCGTGCTCGCGTGCGTAGCTGGCCTGGCTCTCCAGGTCCACGTCCCGCTGCGGGCCTTCGGAGCGCCGCTTGCGGGGCTGCTCACCAGGAACTCTCGGGACCTCCGCGATTTTCTTGCGCTTGCTCATGCTCACCTCCTACCTCTGGCCTGCCGGCCACCGCGCGCCGTACCAGCGCCCACGGTCCTCGTCGAACTCTTCTCGGGCCTTCCGCTCCTTCGGCGTCAGGTCCTCGTCACAGTCCAGGCCCTCGGCCTGCAACGCGCCGATCCAGGCGTTGTACTCCGCCTGACTCTGCTCGCTGATCTCGTTGGCCACTACATCCTCCTCCCGATCCTCTGCGGATCCACGGGCCGCTTTCCCAGGGCGCGGACTGTGCAGTTCTCCCTGGGGCTGGACACCCACTGTGTTCTCCCGACCTCATAGGAGCGCACCGCCTGGACGAGCTCCGCCCGCGCCTCGGGTGTGAGCTCCTCCAGGGCCTCCTCCTTTCCCCGGAACTCCCGTGCCCGGTCGAACTCCAGTTGCAGGAGCTCCCGGTCCAGGTCCACGAGCTCCTTGCGCAACGCGGCGCGCAGCCGCCCTTTGACCAGGTTCCTGACGGCTGCCGGCAGCCGGCGGTTGTACAGCTGACGGAGGTGCTCCGCGCAGGCCACGGGAAGCCCCTCGAAGCGACGCCGCGCGCCTTCCACCTCCAGGCGGGTCAGGAGGAGGAAGCCCGGGCCCGGATCCTCGCGGAACTCCACCAGATCCCCGGGTGCGTAGAGGCGCCCGCCGTGGTAGCAGCGCTCCTGCGCCAAGTAGATGCTGGCGGTCACGATCTAGTCCTCCCTCGTCCGTTGCGCCGCAGCCGCTCGTACGCCTTGCGCACCGCTGGATCCTCCAGAAACTCCGGATCCACCTTGAAGCCGTAGGGCCGCGCGCGCATCAGTCGGTCCAGCTTCTCCTCCGGCGACTCCCCGCCGCCGAGCTCGCGGAGCTCCTGCCGGAGCTGATCCCGGCGTCGAAGCGCTTGGTAGGCCGTCTCCGCCGCCTCGATCTGGGCCCGGAGGTGATCCACCTGGAGCTGGAGGCGCTCCCGGACCGCGGCGTTGCGCGGATCCGCGGCGAGCTCCTCCCAGCGCTTCAGCTTCTCGCTCAGGGCCGCCAGGTCGGGTCCGAAGGCCAGCCGATGGGCGTCCGCCTTGTGCGCCTGGAGTCGTGATTCCTCCCGCGCCTGGTACTCGCGCTCTACTTCCCACGGCGTGGGATCCCGTCTCTTCGCTCGCCTCACTTCTCCTCCAGCGCTCCCTGAGCTCCAATACGCTCAGCCCGATCCACGCGCCGATCAGCCCGCACAGCAACCCTGCCACGATCACGCTCACACGGGTATCTCCGGTCGCTGCATCCGCGCAGAGTGGTGCCGTACCAAGACCGCACGATTCACCGGGGCCTCCCGCCGATCAGCTCCCAGGGATCCCCCGTCTGGATCAGGTGGATCGTGCGCCCCACGGCTACACCCGGCAGGCCAAAGAGCCTGATCAGCTCCGGCGTCATGATGAGAAAGCTGTCAGCCCAGTCCTGCAGATCCCCGCGCTTCTTGATCCGCTTGCGTGCTTGCTGCCCCAGGGTCGAGGCGAACCCCCAGAGATTGACGCCGCGGCCACTCCACCAATACCCCTGCAGGCCCGTGAGCACATCGTTGCCGACGAAGGGGATCGAGGTGATGAACTGTCCCACCAGATCCAGCGCCCACTCCAGCGGGTCCTCCGGCAGCCGCTTGCGTCCGATCGTGCCGATCGCGATCCCCGTGAGGGCCAGGGCGAGGGCGTCTCCCAGGACGTGCATGATCTTGCCCTGCTTCAGGTCCATGGGCATGTCCGCGGTGTACATGTTCCAGATCTGATTGATCTGCCGGGTGAACATGAGGAACATCTGGGCGGCCCGGTCCTGATACATCAGGGGCAGATCCTTGAGCCGGCCGGAGGGCTGGGTGCGCAACGTCGCCTCCTGCGCCAGGCGCACGGCCTCCTGTTCGCTCATCTTGGCCGCGATCGCCTTGTCATACACCGCTTTCCAGCCGATCAGGCGCGTCCACATGTCGATCGCCTCGAGGGGGGCCATGCCGATCTCGGTGAGGGTGCTCTTGAAGGTGGCAAACTGATTCGGGTAGCGCCGCCTGATCGCGCTCAGAATCGGGTCGATCGAGACGTGCTTCACCTGCGGATCCCGCTCGGTCACGAACTCAAAGAGCTGCTTCGGGTGCGCTACCCACTGCGCCGTCGCACTCAGCATGTGGAGCGGCCCTGCGTCGGCAAGATACATCATCGGGCCAGTGAGGTTGTTGAGCAGTGCGTTGATGTTCAAGGCCAGGGCCCCCAGGGTGACGTTGTGGCGCAGGGCATCCATGAGGGGGGCCCGCAGCTCGTTCGCCCGGAACGCTCCGGGGTTGGCGACTTCGTTGATGTACGTGGCAATCGCCTTGTTGAACTCCCGGCCGAACGTGCGCGCGATCGTCTGCGCGACGGTCTTGTCCCGCGTGAAAATGCTCTGCAACCGCTTGGCGAGCTTCCAGTGCGTGATGTAGTGCTCCTGTTTCTCGATCTGCTCGAAGAAGATCGCGGTAGCCCCGAGGCGCATCGGCCGGCGGTGCTCGTCCGCGATCTGCATCCGTTCGATCAGGAAACCCCTGGCCGGGTAGCCGCGGCGGGCCCCTGCCCGCGTGGTCAAGTCGCTCTGGATCTCCTGATTGATCGCCTCGTAGGTGCCCTCCCGGGCGCGGATGGGGAAGTAGTGTTCCACGCGCACGGAAGCCCGATTCTTGTCCTCGATGTACGCCTTGTTGAGCCGGTCGAAGTTCTCTTCGCTGAACACCGAGAGCATGGTGTCGCCCCAGGCACGCTGCTGCGGGGTCAGCTGGCCGATCAGAAAGCGCACCTCTTCGGCGGATACCTTGTTGCCGTGGATCAGCGTTGCCCGCTCATCCTCGTTCTTGATGGCCACGTACATGTGAATGACCTGGTCCACGGTGTAGCGAACGCCGTCCTTGGTCGCGAGCTCCCGGGCCAGGTCCCGAGCGTCGATCCCCAGCTCCTTCATCTTGGCCTTGGCGGGCTCGACAATCTTGTCCACCGCCCGCAGCTCCCCGTCCAGGGTCTTGTTGACCTCTTCGGTCAGCCACTTCTCACTTGTGGGTCCGAGCATCCGCGCCAGCCGTAGCATATTCAGGCTGTAGGCTTGCACAAACCGCTTGGTCTTGCCGCGCATCTGTTTCTCGGCAGTCACCGAACCTACGCCCTTCATCTCTTCATAGGGCTGCTTGCCCAGAATCTCGTGCTTGATGTTCTCCTGGGCCTGGGCAACGATCTTCTTCTCTTCCAGGATTGCCAGGGTGCGCTTGGTGCGTCCCACTTGCCGCAGGTCGCGGACCTGCTTGTCCAGGGCCTCGAGCTCGCCATAGGTCATCACACCCACGAAGCGCTTGGCAAGGAACTTCTCGACGCTCTCGGAGGGCTGTTCCGGGTGCGTCTCGTAGTAGTGCCGCAGATACTCTTGCGTCTTGACCAGCCGGCTGCCGGGGCGGGTGTCAATCGTGGCCTGCAGCTCGACAATCTGCATCGCTTCGTCGTAGTTGACGGCTCCAGAGGGCGGCTTGGTGATGTGGCGGATGATCTGCTGGATGCGCTTGCGCACGGGCTCCAGCTTCTTGTCCGCTCGGTCCTTCAAGATCGCGTTGACTGTGAGGGGGCGGAACTCTTCCAGCCCTGCCCCGGGTTGTTTCGGCAGTCGAGCCGCCAACCCCGCCTCATAGCGCCGGTTGAGCTCGAACTCTGAAGCCTCTGCGCTCAAACAGCGATCGAGGGCGTCCTGGTAGCGCCTCGGCTGAGCGGCGATCTTGCGCAAGAGATCCGCGTACGTGTCCTCCGTCAGCCCGCCCTCAGTCCGGATGCGGTTGTACAGGGGCACAAGCACCTTGAGGGCATCCGCCGGGGCGTCGGGATTGTGGATCGCATCCCGGATCTGCAGCTCCAGTCCTTCCCGTGAAAGCCCGTTCAAGAACTCCTGCGCTTGCTCCTGGGGCGAGGGTGGGGGTACGTTCGCCCACGCCTGTTCGTAGGCGCTTGCGGGCTGTTCCTCTCCCGGGAGTTCGGTGGCCTTCATCTCGCGGGCGAAGTCTTCCGCGCTCTCGACCCCCGCCTGGCGCGCAAGCTGGATCTCCTCGCGAACATCCGCAACGAGCTCGGCCACCGCGGCCTCCGCAGGCTTGCCAGCGGCCGCCTGAGCAACCTGTTCGGTAAAAGTAAGCCGGGCGATGTCTTCGGGTTCCAGGGCTCCAAGCCGCTCGGTAGCGAACAAGCCAAAGCGCTCAGCGATCACACGCCAGCGTGTCGGGTTTTTCTGGATCTGGCCCATCAAGTAATCCGCAGCTTTTCCGCCACGCCGCAGCTCAACACCAGCAGGAACGGCGCCCCCGCGCTCGAAAGCCGTTTCCGCCTTGGCGCGATTCGCGCCCCGCGTTTTGAACTGAGAGAGGCTACGGATCTCGGCGAGGTTGAGCCCCTGACCGCTGAGCTCGGCGCCAGTCTCTACAGCACCGATGATGCTGTCCAAGAGCCGGCCAGCCTCGCCTTCTTCCAGAGGTCCAAGCAGAGCGCGCACTCGCGGCTTCTCGATAGCCGACCACGCTTCCCCAGGCCGGGCCCCCCGGGCAAGCCACTCGACGAAACGCTCCTCGGGCAGAAACACGCCTTCAACCAGGCGCCCTGTTTCGACCACCTCGTCAAGCCGAATGTGCCGGCTCTGCGCGATGTCGACCCAGTGCTCGGCCTCCGGATCCGCAACGACCTCGCCAGTCTGAAGTCGAAGAGCGAGCGCCCCGAGCTCACGGGCCGGGGGCTGCTCGAACTCGTACTCCTGTTCGCCGATGGTACGCCGCAGCCGCCCCACCTCTTGCGGGGTGATCGGGCGCTCAAGCAGTTCCACTTCCTGCTCGAGTGCATGGGCGGTCAGCGCGGCCTCGACGAGTTGCTCGGGGGCCGCTTCGGGGGATTGGAGTACTGCATCCAGTTGAGCTTGCATGGAAGCGGCCCGCTCCGGGGTCAACTCCTCGAGTCTACCCAACAGAGCCCGGGCTTCGGTAATGACTTCGCCGGCCGCCGGCGCCGCTTCGGCGGGCACAGCGCCCGCAGGGCGTGCGGCCCCTGGAGGTTCCTCCTCCAGCGGGAAGCCGACGACCAGGTTGTCCTCCTGGCCAGAAAGCAGGACCTGGTCCATCGTGGCCGGCACGGAGCTTTCGCGATCGGTCTTCTGCACCTGGGGCACCAGCGCTAGGCGCTTACCTGCTTGGTACGCACGAGCGCCGCCGTATACGCTCGAACCCAGCTGCAAGAGTAGGAATCCTTTGGCCGCCTGGCCGGCGGTCTCCAGGCTCGTCCGCAGCAAATCGCGCCAGTCCCGATGCTCGAACTCAGTCCCGTGGATCCGGTTGTTGAGCTCCACCGCCGCCTCACGGTTGAGCCACGAGCTGACCGCCTGGATCACCTCCTCGAGGATCTCCGCGCCATAGCGCCCGGCGAACTCCTTGCCCTGCCTCTTCGCGATCGACCCGATCAAACGCCGCAGGGATCCGTCGTGCATCCCCCGGCGGATCGCGGCGTTGACCGACTTCTGATAGGCCGGTGATCGCATGAAGTGCGCCAGCGGCGCGGCCAATGCGCCCCACTGCGCAAACTCGACCTGGCCCTGGAAGATGCCGAAGGCCAGGGAGCTGATCGCGGCCAGAGTAGGATCCAAGCGGATCTCTTCGCCGGTGTCTGGGTCGCGGTAGACTTCGCTGATCAGCTCGTAGTAGTTGAACGCTGTTTCGACTGCGCTCATCCACGTGCGTCCGGCCAGTTGCGCGCCGATCTTCGCGGCCTTCTCGCGCTTGAGCAACAGACCCGGCAGCGCCCCCAGGCTGGAGAACAAACCTCCGATGAGAATCTGTGGAAGTGTCTCCGCAGTGGAGAAGAGCAGATCCTTGACGATTCCGTACTGCGGAGTCGGGATCGCGAGATCGGTCTTGAATAGCCGCAAGGCTTCGCGCTTCTGCCGAGCTGCTCCCATCAGTTCCCGCCATGCGTCGATCTCGATCTCTTTCATCTGCTCGAGCGGCAGCGGCGTGAACTGCTCGAGGGCCCGCTTCATGTATTCCTGCCGCGTCACCTCCGGGAGCTCGTGCCACAGAAACTCATCAGCCGGCATGTCCTCCATGAGCGCCTGAGCCTTAGCGAGGTCCGCAGGGTCCTGACTGAACATGTGCCGCAGGAGGTATGGCACGGCGTACTGCGCCCGAAGGCTGCCCCAGAAACGCCGACCCAGGCCGGGGAGGAGCTTCTCCTGACCCCCACCCGCTCGCATCTGCTTGTAGACATCAATGACCCGGTAGATGTCCTCAGGTTTTGTGTCCAGCTCGGCCGAGAGCAGATAGGAGCTCAGCACGTCCTCTTGAGTTTGCACAGGATCCTTCGTCTGAGCGGCAGCCTGCTGCAGCCTACGCGTCTGTTCGGCAGGGGTCGGGATCTCGACCAGGTCGAACTGATCCTCATCGAACCCCTGCAAGTACTCAGGGACCTCGGCCCGCACGAGCTCATACTCATCGCCGAGGGACTCCTCCAGTTCCCGAAGATCTATCTGCCGATCGCTCATAGGCGACCTCCAATTGCGGGCGTTTGCTTATATCTCCCGCGTTTCCACGAAGGGCATCACGCTCAGGATCATCTGCGGCATCGGCTGGTCCTGCACCACCATGAGCCACCCGTCTGTGTTCCAGCTGTCCTCGACGCCGATCTCCTTGAACCCGTTGAACAGCTCCGGCGGTGCGTCCATCGCCTGCGTCGGATCGCGCCATTTGAACTCTACCAGGTGATCCTCGTCCGGCCCGACCTTCGCACCCACAGACTGGTAGAACCCGACGATCGCCTTGTGGATCCGCTTCTTCTTGCCGATCGCCGGTCCCTTCTCGCCGCCCTCGTTCAGCCGCATGAGCCGCATCCGGGCTGCGGTGTAGTGGCCGATCTGCAAACGGTTGCCCCAGCGCTGCAGCTCGATCTCCCCGGAGCTCACAGTGCGCCTGGGATGGTTCGCCCCATCCACGAGCATGTCGACTTCCTCGCCCTCGAGGTGCGAGAGCCCGCTGATGGTTTTCTCGAAGCGCTGAGCTGTGCCGCCGCTCGTGTACGGCTCGTACAGGTCGTCGATCACGGGATAGCCTGCCGCGCCGGTCGCAGTGTTGGTGCCATCGCCGATGTCCTCCCCGTCGGTGAAGGCCCCGCTGCGGGTCCGGCACAGATAGCGCGTGGAGCTCTCTTTCTGAAACACCTCGCACGTCGTTGCGCTCAGCGCTCCGGTCAGGGTGGCCCCCGGGGCAAAGTCCGCCGGCGCCGGCGCACTCGCTACGTCCAGGTAGAAGAAGGTCCCGTCGATCCCGTCGCTGCCGTCCTCCGCGTACAGGTCGAAGGTATCCGCGTCGACCTTCAGGATCTCGTAGTACTTCCCGTTCAGCGCGGTCATGCCGCCGACCCCGACGATCTTGACGTGTTCCCCGGTGGCGAACGGGTGTCCGACGCACGCGATCCGCACCGGATCGGTCTGCGTCGCGCCCGTGATCGCGTAGCTCGTGCCGTAGTCCACCGTGGTCCCGTTGTCCACGAAGAAGCAGTCCCGCTGGTCGGTGCCCCACTCCCGGGGCTTCATGTACACGATGAAGCGCTTGGTGGTGCCGTTGATCGCCACCGCCACGCTGAGCCACACCTGGTCCTCCCCGGCGCTCTCGATCACGGCCACGCTTTCCACCGAGCCCACCATGGGCATGCGCGCCCAGCCGAAGAGGCCACTCTCCGGATCGAAGGCGAAGGCAACGAGCTCGCCGGCCGAGCGGACGACCCACAGGACTGGCGTGGGCAAGGTCTGTACGTCCATGCAGGTAACCCCGGGCTTGAGGACGTGAGGAGCATAAACGCTCAGGTCGGAGATCTCGTATCCTCCGCGCTCATAGACCAGAGCCATGCCTCTGAGCAGCGTCCCGCCCTTCTGCACGTACAGGCAGCGTCGGTCCATGTAGACGGCCTGCAAGGGAGCCGATCCGAAACGGCTTTGCCGCCGGATCACCCCCATGCTATCCGGAGTCCCGCCGAAGGCCTGCTCGCCCTTGGTAAAGATCCAAACGCCGTTACTCGTGCCCGCAAAGAGGTCCTCCGCCGTGAGAAGCCACTCGACGGTCTCACTCAGGTTAGACAGGATCGTGTACTCCCACGGGTCGTCCGCGTTCGTGCCGAGGGTGAAGTTGGCGTAGGTGCCGACCTCCGACCCCCAGACCGTCTGCGGCGCGTTGTTGGTGGACGCGAAGATCAGCCGGCCCTGCCAGAAGGTGACGCAACCCGGATAGTTCCCCGCGCTGCCGAAGGCGCTGGCGCCTCCCGTGAACGTCGGCGTGGTGAGGCTCCAGGTGTAGTCGTCCGTGGTGCGCTGAATGATCCGGGGGGCATACCCACGATGCACCACGTACAGCTGGTCGTCGTCCTGGGCAAACTGCAGCTGGAACAGCACCGCCTTCGGCCAGGGCGTCGCTACCTCGATCGGAGATCCGCCGCTTTCGATCCGTGCTCCGTTGGTGTACACGCGCATGTACTGGTCGCCGAGCTCGATGACGTAACTCTGGGCAGCGCCCCGCTCGTAGGGGATGAGGCGGACCGCGTCGCCGTCCGTCTTGCCGGTGGTCACATAGTAGGTCCCGGGCCGGTGTTGCAGCGGCCCCTGGGGAAGCGGGATGTAGTTCTCGCAGAGGCTCAGGCAGCTGCGGTAGTCCTCGCTGTTGACCCGGCCGGCGAGGATCTCCGAGACCTCCCCGCGCAGGAAGGCGTTGTACAGGGGCGTGGTCTTGTTCATTCCCTGAGCTCCTTATGTCCATCCTCACGGCCCCGCAGCCAGTCGTGCTCGGAGCGCATGCACAAGCGCACATAGCGTGTCGCTTCCTTCAGCGAGAAGGGCATGCTCTTCTGCACCCAGGCACGCCACGCTCGGTGTCGGAGCCCCTGCCGGCGTTTCTGCTCCAGGAGCAGCCACCCGATGCGCACGGAGTTGCTCTGCAGCGCGACCTGGGCCTCCCTGACTCGCACGAACAGATCCCAGAGCTTTGAAAGGCGATCCTTCTCAGCGCTCATTCTGGTTACCTCCTCAGGATCACGAGATGTTTCCCCCTCTCGCCTGGGTCCCGTGCGGATCCGCGCGCCGGCGGGTAGCGGCCGCTGTAGCGCTCGAGCTCGCGCATCTTCTGGTGATGGGCCTGTAGTGAGCGATCAGGCTGCGGATCCCGCTCGGGAGCGGCGACAACTTGCGCGGCTCGGATCGCCGCGTCCTTCAGCGCGGGCACTAGGAGCTCAGTCATGACGCGCCGCCCCGAGCTCGGCCTGACGGCGCTCCGCGTACGCGCACCGCTTCCCCTCGCGGCTCCAGTACCGGCAGCCCTCGCGCAGCCAGCAGGCTTCCGGCGAGCTCAACCAGCTCGCCACGCAGCGCGGCCCTGGATTTTCAACCACCCGTGGCCCCCAGGAGAAACGCTGCCTGAGCCGCGAGCACTCGTTTTCGCTCCTCGCGGCTTCGGATCCGCTCGGGATCGCGGATTGCCGGTCCTGCTTCTTCTCTGCAGACTGACCGCGGAAGGTCCCGTGCACCACTGATGCGATCAACCAGCTCCTTGAGCTCCTGCTCCTCCGGGAATGTTTCAAAACGATTGGGCGCACACGCGACCGAGCTTTGTGAGGTCGCGCCTGCTGTTGCAGCCACTGTTTCTTTACTGTGACTGTTACTGAGACTCTGGGACGGATTTTGATCCGCCTCAAAGCGACACGGATTTTGATCCGCCTCAAACGTTTGGGACGGATTTTGATCCGTCTCGCCCCCCGTCTCGAGCTCCTGCAGGATGCCGCGCCATGCCTCACTCAGGCCAAAGAAGGCCTGGCTGCCGCCGCCCTTACCGAAAGGTATCTGCTTACGTGTCAGCAGGCCGATCTCCACGAGCCGACTCATGCGCCTGGAAATTGCGTCAGGGGTGAGGCGGAGGAGCCAATTCTCCTCCGCGATCGTCGGAAAGTGCACCCATACCAGTGGGGAACCGCGCAGCACGATTGTCCGCTGCCGGCGGCGCCGCGTCAGGCGAACCGCCACATGGTCGAGCAGGGCCGCGTCGACCAGATCCAGCTTTCCGGCTAGCTGCCGCAGTCGGATCGCCTTTGCACTCCTTGAGTGGCTGTTCAGTAGCTTCGCTACGAAACGGCGCAGGGCCTCCTGCTGGACCATGATCAAGTAGGTTCGCGGCTGGTTTCCGGCGCTTACCTCGCGGCTGATCCGGCGCTCGGAACGAGACTGGCGGTCTTCAGGCGCTTCGTGGCTCATCATGGTTCAGCCTCCGCGAGCTCCCCGCGCCTGCCGACAAAAAAGCCGTCCTCGGGCCTTGGCAGAGCGCGAGCTCGCCCGCCCCAGACGGCGCGTTGTTTCTCTTCCCCCTGTGCCGCCAGCTTTCGCCGGCGACCCCATGAGTGTACAGAGCCTCGAGGTGAAGGTCAACATCCGTGGGCCTCACCTACCAGGCTCGACCGCCACGCCCCCGGAGCTCCCCGCCGCCCGGTCCGAGCTGGCCGGCCGGCGCAGGCTGATCAGGTAGGCGAGCAGGTCCTCCTCGGTGTAGTAGACACGACGGCCGATCTTGAACGAGGCCAGCATCCCGATGCAGGTGAGGTGATGGACCGTGCTCTTACTGACTTTCAGTGCGGCCGCAGCCTGCTCGACCGTGAGCAGGCCCTCGACGAAGGCCGAGAGAGTCGAACCATCGGACATGGTAGTATCCTCAGGTTGCTGAGTGGATCATCAGTCAGGAGTTTCTATCGAAAAGACAAAGGCCGTAAGGTTTGCCGCAGCTTGCCGAGCAGACCGCCCGAGAGGGGCACTTCATTCCCGAGGCTGGGTGGACCAGCGAGAGGACTGTCTCCTCTCACTTTCAGTATGCCACACTCGGCACGGGCAGGTCAACAACGACCTGGCCTGTAGCAAGACGGTAGAAAAACCGCCTGAAACCACCCGGACAGGGCGGCAAACTCTTGCAAGCGTTACGCCTGTCGTGTATGCTGCCGTGAGCGGCGACTATGCGGGGAGGCAGCGGCGGGGAGCCGTAGGAGATGTCGGCTGGGAATGCTCGACGGCCTTTCCAGCCGCTTTTTTTCAATTCTCGCGGAGGAGGAACCGTCGTGAACAAGATGACCAAGGTTTTCGGCATCACCCTGATCCTGCTCACCCTAGCTTCCCTGGGCGCCTTTGCCGAACGTGGAACCTTCCGGATCGGGCTGGAGTTCGGCAACCCGACGGCAGTCATCATCATCCGCCCCGGCCACTTCGACTTCAAGGTTGGCTACGATCTGCGGGCCGAAGGGAATCTGTTCGTCAGCGCCGACTACCGGATCATCAGCGGCTACCAGCTCGTGGACTTCCTGCACCTCTTCCTGGGAGTCGGGGCCTACGGGCAGATCTTCTTCGGAGGAGGACCCTTCGAACTGGGTGCCCGCATCCCGATCGGGCTGCAGGTGTTCCTCCTCGACTCGGTCCTGGAGCTCTTCGCGGAGGTAGCCCCGACCGTGGGCTTCCTGCCCACGATCACGGCCTTTCCCCAGTGGCAGGGCTACGTGGGCTTCACGCTCCGGGTCCCGAGGCCGCGGTAGGGCCTGCCTCCCAGGCAGCCCCCCTCACCGGCGCCCCCTGCGCAGCGGCCAGGCTCCGCAGGACGGCCAGGTTCTCTACATCCTCCTTCATCCCCGGACCCTTGGGTGTTTCCAGGATGCCCGGGACCTCTGCCAGACGGAAATCCCTGACCAGGAGCGCGAAGCCGGCGGTTCCGATCCGCCCCTGGCCAATGTGGGCATGGCGGTCCAGGCGGGCGCCCAGGCCGCCGCGGGAGTCGTTGAGGTGAACGGCTCCCAGATGAGAACGTCCGATCAGGACTTCGAAGCGCTCCCACGTGTCCGCGTACCCCTGAGGGCTGCGCAGCTCGTAGCCCGCGGCGAACACGTGGCAGGTGTCCAGGCACACCCCGCAGGGCACTCCCGCCGTCGACACTTCCCCGAGCAGATCCCGGAGCTCCGAGAAGCTCCCGCCCAGGGTGGTCCCGCTGCCGGCGGTGGTCTCGAGAAGCAGCCGGACCGGCGGGGCGCCGGCAGTCTCGTAGGCCTCTCGGGCGCCGTCGCGCAGGCGGCAGGCCCCCCGGGCCGGTCCCGCGCCGCCGTGTGAACCCGGGTGCAGCACCAGCATGCCGACCCCGAGGGCCGCGCAGCGCCGCAGCTCCTCTGCCAGGGCTTGGGCGGAGCGCCGCCGCAATCCGGGGTCGAGGGAGGGCAGGTTGATCAGGTACGAAGCATGGGCAATCACGCAGCCGAATCCCGTCGAAAGCCTGCGGAACTCTTCAGCCTTCACGGGATCGAGCGGCCGGGAGCGCCACCGCAGCTGGTTGCGGGTGAAAACCTGCACCGCCTGGCAGCCGACTCGAGCCCCGCGCTCCAGGGCGCGCTGGACCCCGCCGGCGATCGACATGTGAGCGCCCAGCAGCATGGCTACACTCCGCTTGGGCTCGGGGCGCGGACCGGCAGAGGCCCTCGCCCGGCGTCACCTCGACCGATCGGGCATCACCCGGACCGACCGCCGACCGCCCAAGGTTGATCAAGCCCCGGGCTTTGGATATAGTGCTGGGAATGAAGCACCCCCTATCCCGGGGATCCCTGCAAGGGTACCGAATCCACATGGTCGGCATCAAGGGCACGGGGATGACCGCCCTGGCAGAGATCCTGGCGGCCCGGGGGGCGGTGCTGACGGGTTCCGACGGCCCCGAGCGGTTCTACACCGACGAAATCCTGAGAAGTCTGGAGATCCCTTACCAGGAGAGCTTTTCCCCGGACAACCTGGGACCGGACGTGCAGCTGGTCGTGCACTCCGCCGCCTACGACCGCCGGGAGAACGGCGAGCTGCGGGCGGCGTCGGAGCGCGGAATCCCGCTGCTCTCCTACCCCGAAGCCCTGGGCCAGCTCTCCGGCTCCTTCGACGCCTCCGGGATCGCGGGCACCCACGGCAAGACCACCACCACGGCCCTGGCCGGGATCGTGCTCAAGGCCCTGCGGCTGCCCGCCACGGTGCTGGCCGGCTCCCAGGTGGCGGGGTTCGGCGACCGCAGCGCCCTGGTTCTCGGAAGCCGCTTCCTGGTCGCGGAGACCTGCGAGTACCGCCGGCACTTCCTGGCCTTTCAGCCCCGGCGGATCGTCCTGACCACAGTGGAGGAGGACCACCTGGACTATTTCCGGGACCTCGCGGACGTCCGGTCGGCATTCCTGGAGTACTGCCTTCGCCTGCCGCAGGACGGTGCCCTCCTGTACTGCCACGACGACCCCGGAGCCCGCGGGGTGGCCCAGGACGTGCAGCGTGAGCGGCCGTCCCTCCGGCTTTTGCCCTACGGGCTGGAGGCGGAAGGGCCCTATCGCGTTGAAGGGTTGCGCTGCGAGGCTGGACGCAGCGCATTTCGCCTCCAGGGGTTTTCGGGGGAGCTGACCCTGCGGGTGCCAGGGCGCCACTCGGTCCTGAACGCCGCGGCAGCGGTGGCCCTGAGCGCGGAGCTCCTGGCCGAGGCGGGGATAGGGCTCGACGTCGAGCTCCGCGGGAGCATCCGGCGCGCCCTGGAGAGCTACGTGGGCAGCCGCCGGCGCAGCGAAGTGCTCGGCATCGCCGCGGGGGTGCTGTTCTTGGACGACTACGGGCATCACCCCACGGAGATCTCCCGTACCCTGGAAGGGCTGCGGGAGTTCTACCCCGGGCGGAGGCTGGTCGTGGACTTCATGTCCCACACGTACTCCCGGACCCGGCGCCTTCTCTCCAGCTTCGGCAGGGCCTTTGCCGCCGCCGACCTGGTGGTCCTTCACCGGATCTACGCCTCGGCCCGGGAGAAGGACACGGGGGGCGTTCGGGGAGAGGATCTGCTGGAGGAAGTGCGGAAGAATCATCCCCGGGTGGAGTACTTCGAGGATCCGGAGGATTCGGTCGAGTTCCTGCTCGAGGAGCTCGAGCCCGGGGACGTCTTCCTCACCATGGGAGCGGGAGACAACTGGAAGGTGGGGCAGATCCTGATGCGGAAACTCCGAGAGGGTGGCACATGAAGAGCATGACCGGCTTCGGATATGGGGAGTATCGCGACGACTCTCGACAGGTCACCTTGAGTCTCAAGGCCTACAACAACCGCTTCCTCGACATCGTGGTCTATCTTCCCCCGCCCCTGGCTGCGCTGGAACAGCGCTTCCGGGACTACCTGGCCGGCAGAGTCCTGCGCGGCCGGGTGGAGCTGTCCGTGAAGCTGACGAACACGTCCCCCGGCAAGGCGCTGCCGGATTCACAAACGGTTCGCTCCCACGTGGCGGCGCTGCGCGAGCTGGCCGCGGCCGCGGGAATTCGCGAGAGGGTCAGGATCTCCCACCTGCTGCGCCTGGAAGGGCTGTTCCGCTCCGAGGCGAGCGTCGATGCCGACGAAACCTGGCAGGCTCTGCAGCCCGCGCTGGAAGCGGCATTCGGGGATTTCGAGGGCATGCGGGTTCGGGAAGGAGAGCACACGCGCCGGGACGTGGCCGCGCTTCTCCAGGTGATTGCCGCGGAGCTCGAGAGCGTCGAAGCCCGGGCCCCGGAGATCGAGGAGAGGATCAGGAAGTCTCTGAGCGAGCGTTTCCGGGAGGTGGTCGGCAACTCGGTCGAAGAGAGCCGCCTCCTGACGGAAACCGCTGCGGTGCTGGTCAAGGCCGACATCCACGAGGAGCTGGCGCGCCTGGGCTCACACCTCGATCACTTCCACGCCTTTCTCGTAGAGCAGGGGGCCGTCGGCAAGAAGATGGACTTTCTCTGCCAGGAAATGAACCGCGAGTTCAATACCCTGGGCGCCAAGAACATACAACCGGAGATCGACACCTCCGTGGTGGTGCTCAAGGACACCCTGGAGAAGATACGGGAGCAGCTGCGCAATGTCGAGTGAACTGAAGATCGCAATCTCGGGCAAGAGCGGCTGCGGCAACACCACGGTGTCCCGGCTCCTGGCCGACCGCCTGTCCCTGCGCCTGATCAACTACACCTTTCGCGACATGGCCCGGGAACGGGGGATCAGCTTCGAGGAGCTGCGCCGCCGGGCCGAGGAGGACGACCAGTACGATCTGTACCTGGACCGGCGCCAGGTGGAGCTGGCCTCCCGGGAGAGCTGCGTGCTGGGCTCCCGCCTGGCCATCTGGCTGCTGAAGGACGCCCAGCTCAAGGTGTACCTGTACGCGTCCCCGGAAGTCCGGGCAGGGCGCATCGCCCGGCGGGAAGGGCGGTCCTTCGAGCAGGCCCTGGCGGAGCTCCACGAGCGCGACGGGCGGGACGGGCAGCGCTACTTGCGGCTCTACGGAATCGACATCGACCGCTACGGTTTCGCGGACCTGGTGGTCGATACTGAAGAGCTGGATGTGGAACAGGTGGTCCTGCGCATCCAGCAGGCCATCCCTCCTGGGCACCGGCGCGGGGTCCCTTGACCTTTTCTCCCCCGGATACTATTTTAGCTATGAATCCTGCTCAACCCGAACGCCGATTCGCCGGAGCTTTTTCGCAAAATGGAGACCAAGGTGATCATCCCCCTAGACCTTCTGATCAAGTTCGACCGCAACATGTACACGGAGACCTGCGCCATGATCAAGCGCTCGCATCAGATCCATTTGGCGGGGGATGAAGAGCTGGAGACCAACCGCGGCAAGATCGTGTCGACGGCGATCAAGCAGATCCTGACGGAGAAGGTGCGGTACCGGCTGGAGAGTTGAGAGCGCCCGAGCCGGTCGTCGTCGTCTTTGGGCCCACGGCAGTCGGAAAGACCGAGCTTCTACTGAGGCTCTTCTCCGAAAACCGCAGGGCCGAGGTGATCACGGCCGACTCCATGCAGGTGTACAGGCACCTGGACATCGGGACTGCGAAACCCGGGCCCGAAGTCCTCGAACGCATCCCCCATCACCTTGTGAGCGTTGTGGAACCGACGTGTCAGTTCAACGCGGGGGAATTCGTCAGGCGGGCGGACGCGCTGGTGGGCGAGATCAGGATGCGGGGC